>OEIU01002072.1_pt1 | contig 11264 bp, 6 predicted proteins | sample 1539221 | NCBI WGS metagenome assembly OEIU01 (sample SAMN03792071, study PRJEB22550) | activated sludge metagenome | feature: wastewater treatment plant; material: activated sludge; isolation source: Wastewater treatment plant of a petroleum refinery complex | place: Argentina: Zarate | collected... | reverse complement strand
CCGGGGGGGGGTTGCCCCGGGGACCCCCGCCACTCCGTGGCGGGTCTCGGCCTCCGTCGTCCCCATGTAGTCCGCGAACGTCCGCCGGAAGTCCGTCACCTCCTCCGGCCGCTCATCCACCAGCAGGATCCACACCTCAACATCCGCGTGGTTCCGCAGGATCGCCCCCGCGATGTCCTTGAGCAGCGTCGTCTTCCCCGCCTTCGGCGGCGACACGATCAGCCCGCGCTGCCCCCGACCCAGCGGACAAAACAAATCAATCAACCGGCACGACGGCGAACACCCCGGGTGCTCCAGCGTCAGCCGCGGCTGCGGATCGATCGACGTCAACTCATCGAACGGCTTCGCCTTGGCAAACCGATCCGGATCGATCCCCTCGATCGCCACGATCGTCTCGACCACCGCCCGGTCCCCCGGCCTGGGCACATACGCCGGCGCCTCGGTAACCCCGCCACTCCGTGGCGGGTCTTGGTTGGTCGCCGCGGAGTTGGCCACGGTGCTTCCCTGCGAGGATCCGCCGACCAGGTTCGCCGGCTGCCCCGGCATCGTCCCGCGAAACTGCCCCGGCCCGCCCCGCCCCCACCCGCGCCCGCCACGATGCGCCAACGGATGGTGCGCCCCGGCGCCCGCCGAAGATGAGTGGGGGGGTTGCACCGCCGCCACCTCCGGCGCGCCCGGCTTCGGCGCAGGCGCCGCCGCCGCCGGCACGTTCATCTGATGCCGCGACCGATACCCCACCGTCACCGTGATCTCCAGCCCATGCCGCAACTTGTACCGCTCCGCCAGCGCGGGCGGCACGAACGGATCGTCCTCCCGCTGCACCAGCGTCGAGCCGCTCAACTGGCGCACGCGGCCACCCGGCCCGCCCTGGCTCTGTTGGGCGCGCTGAGGCCACTCCAGAATGCCTGTCAAGGTGCTCATGCAAAATGTCGGCACGGCGCGCCGGCCCCAACGGCCGCTCACCAAACCAAACGCGCCAGTCGATGTCCCCGTCCCCCGGGGCCCATGCCCGGAATTCCCCGACCCCCTCCCCGTTCCACGAACCATTCCATAAGAGCATACTTCCGCCCCAATGTCAAGGCTCTTCCGCATCTCCCGCTCAAACCGGCGGCTTTCCTCCCCGCAACCCTCGCCACCTTGACACCTCGCCACCTTGACACCTTCCCCAAGCCCCCTTTCGCTATCATCGCCCCAGCGTGCACAGCGGGGCACGGGTGACCGCGGATGGAAACACTCAAGGGCATCGCCGTCTCTCCGGGAATCGTCATCGGACGCGTCTTCGTCCTCGACGATGAGCGCCGCCGCATCCCCAAGCGCACCGTCCGTCCCGAGCAACTCCCCCACGAGCACAGCCGCCTCTGGGTCGCCCTCGGCGAGTCCATCGCCGAGCTCAACATCCTCCGCGACCGCACCCGCTCCCAGCTCGGCGAGGAGGCCGGCAAGATCTTCGGCGTCCACATCGGCATGCTCTCCGACGCCTCCCTCACGCGACCCATGCACGAGCACATGGACCGCGAGAACGTCACCGCCGAGTACGCCGTCTGGAAGGGCTTCGAGGACCTCGTCGCCGTCTTCCAGAAACTCCCCGACCCCACCTTCCAGACCAAGGTCGACGACCTCCGCGACCTCTCCTCCCGAGTCGTCCGCCACCTCATCGGCGAGCACGCCAGCCGCCTCCCCCAACTCTCCACCCACGCCGTCGTCGTCGCCCGCGACCTCACCCCAAGCCAGGCCGCCGGCTTCGACCGCCGACACGTCATGGCCTTCGCCACCGACCTCGGCGGAAAGACCAGCCACACCGCCATCGTCGCCCGTGCCCTCGGCATCCCCGCCGTCGTCGGCGTCTCCCACCTCACCGAGCACGTCACCGACGAGATCGCCATCATCATCGACGGCGACCGCGGCGTCGTCGTCATCGACCCCGACCAGGCCACCCGCGACCACTACGAGGACCTCATCGAGGCCCGCAAGGTCGCCCAGGTCTCCCTCGCCGAGATCGCCAAGCTCCCCTCCGTCACCGCCGACGGAACCCCCGTCTCCCTCCTGGGAAACATCGAGTTCCCCGACGAGATCGAGGCCGTCCTCAAGATGGGCGGCGAGGGCGTCGGCCTCTACCGCACCGAGTTCCTCTACCTCACCGGCCAGCAGGAGCCCACCGAAGAGGTCCACCTCGCCGCCTACAAGCGCGCCGTCGAGCTCGCCGCCGGCCGGATCCTCACCATCCGCACCATGGACCTCGGCGCCGACAAATACACCCAGGCCCAGATGGAAGACGCCGAGCGCAACCCCTTCCTCGGCCTCCGCTCCATCCGCTTCTGCCTCCAGAACCTCCCCATGTTCAAGGCCCAGCTCCGCGCCATCCTGCGCGCCAGCGGTCTGGGCCCCATCAAGATCATGTTCCCCCTGGTCACCAACATCCAGGAACTCCGCCAGGGCAAGTACCTCCTCAACGACGTCATGGAAGACCTCGAAGAAGAGAACATCCCCTTCGACCGAAACATCGAGGTCGGCATCATGGTCGAGGTCCCCGCCACCGCCATCATGGCCAGCATCTTCGCCCGCGAGTCCGCCTTCTTCTCCATTGGCACCAACGACCTCGTCCAGTACATCCTCGCCGTCGACCGTACCAACGAACGCGTCGCCAACCTCTACAACCCCTACCACCCCGCCGTCCTCGCCATGATCAAGGACGTCGCCCGCGCCGGCAAACGCTACAACATCCCCGTCTCCTGTTGTGGGGAGTCCGCCGGAGACCCCGAATACGCCCTGTTGCTCCTCGGGTTAGGGTTGCGTACCCTTTCAGCAACTGCATCCTCTCTCCCCATTCTCAAAAGGATGGTCCGGAAAGTGACGATCCAGTCCTGCGAGCGGATCGCCCGTAAAGCGGCCTCGCTCGATTCCGACGCCGCCGTCGCGGCCTTTGTCCGCGACCAGGCTCGAAAAGTCATTCCCGAGGCGTTCGACGGACGTTCCGCCGATCGCTGAGGGATCAGGAATCAACGGTTCGGCCCGCCTGTTTCGGGGGGCCGATGCAGGAACGACCGTCCTGTACCGTTCTCGTGCCACCACCTTCCGGCTCTGCGGAGGGTGGTGCGAAGACACCAAGTGTCCGACGCGCGAAAACCGGCACACGGCTCGACAGCCCCGTAGAACGGGCGGAGCCAGGGACGAGATTTCGGCGAGGGCTTTTCCCGCCCCGCCCCCCGCGACTCTCGCGGGGTCCAGCGCCCCGCCGGTCAGCGCCGCTTCACGCGGCCAGCCGGCGCACCCGGCAGCCCCCTTGTGGTGGGCCCGCCCAGGCGCACAGTCGTTCCCGACATCGGCACGAAGTTCAGGCCCGCCCGCTCCGCCGCGGCCGCGACGCGATCATTCGCCCGCCCCGCACCCCGGCCTCCCGCCGGTCGAGCGCGATCCGACACCGGGTCGCCAGAAAGGTCCCATGTCCAAGAAGCAGATGATCATCAACTACGTCCCCGGCGAAGAGTGCCGCGTCGCCATCGTCGAGGACGGCCGCCTCGAAGAGTTCCACGCCGAACGCATGGACGGCCCCTCCAACCACGTCGGCAACATCTACGTCGGCAAGGTCATGAACGTCGAGCAGTCCATCCAGGCCGCGTTCATCGACTTCGGCCTCGAACACAACGGCTTCCTCCACACCTCCGACGTCCACCCCCAGTACTTCCCCGGTGAAGATGGGGGAGGAAACGGCAAGACCGAGCGCGTCGGCCGCAAGACCCCCCGCCGCGAGCGTCCCCCCATCCAGGACTGCTTCCGGCGCGGCGACGAGGTCGCCGTCCAGGTCCTCAAGGAGGGCGTGGGCACCAAGGGCCCGACCGTCACCTCCTACCTCTCCATCCCCGGCCGGTTCCTGGTGATGATGCCCCAGATGGACAAGGTCGGCGTCTCCCGCAAGGTCGAGGACGAGGACACCCGCCGCAAGATGCGCGAGATCCTCGACCAGCTCGACCTCCCCGAGGGCTTCGGCTTCATCCTCCGCACCGCCGGCATGGAGCGCTCCAAGGCCGAACTCAAGCGCGACCTCGCCTACCTCATGCGCCTCTGGAAGGACATGGAAAAGCGCTGGCGCTCCGGCTCCAAGCCCCGCCTGCTCTACTCCGAGAGCGACCTGCTCGTCCGCGCCCTCCGCGACCTGCTCACCTCCGACATCGACGAGGTCATCGTCGACAACGAGGCCGCCCTCAACCGCGCCGCGCGATTCCTCAAGATCGTCTCCCCGCGCACCACCACCAGCGTCGTCCACTACACCGGCAAGGCCCCCATCTTCCACGTCATGGGCATCGAGCCCCAGATCCAGATCATCCACGCCCGCGAGGTCCCCCTCCCCTCCGGCGGACGCCTCGTCATCGACGAGGCCGAGGCCCTCGTCGCCATCGACGTCAACTCCGGCCGCTCCCGCGAGGCCCGCGACTCCGAGACCAACGCCTACGAGACCAACCTCGAGGCCGTCGACGAGATCTGCCGCCAGCTCCGCCTCCGCGACCTCGGCGGCGTCATCGTCTCCGACCTCATCGACATGCGCTCCGCCAAGCACCGGCGCGACATCGAGGGCCGCTTCCGCGACATCCTCAAGAAGGACCGCGCCCGCTGGACCACCGCCCCCATCTCCGAGTTCGGCATCCTCGAGATGACCCGCCAGCGCATGCGCGCCAGCCACGAGTCCCAGCACTTCGCCGACTGCCCCACCTGCCGCGGGCGCGGCCTCGTCCAGCGCCCCGACTCCGTCGCCGCCGACGCCCTCCGCGACCTGGCCGCGCTCCTCGACAACGACTCCGTCCGGCGCGTCGAACTCGTCGTCCACCCCCGCATCGCCGGCGAACTCCTCTCCACCCGCCGGCGCGCCCTCTCCCGCATCGAGCGCGGCTCCGGCACGCCCCCCAAGCACGTCGACGTCCGCATCTCCGAGGCCATCCCCGTCGATCGCGTCACCTTCTACGCCTACGACGAGCGCGGCGCCGATCTCGACCTCCCCAAGCTCGGCCACCGCAAGGCCAAGCCCGACGAGCTCCTCGCCTACGAGATCTCCTCCGATGCCGCCGCCGAGGAAGAGGGCGGGTGGGCCGCCGAGCCCGAGGTCCTCGCCCCCGAGCCCGAGGTCTACCCCGACGAGGTCGTCGCCGACGCCGAGGCCCACCCCATCGAACTCGAGCCCCTCTCCCTCGCCGACATGGCCGCGCAGGATCGCGCCGGCCAGGCCCAGCAGCAACAAGGCGACGAGTTCCACGGCGAGGGCGGCGAAGGTCGTCCCCGCCGTCGCCGTCGCCGCCGCCGCGGCGGGCGCGGCCGCGGCCCCGACGGCGCCGGCCTCATGCCCGGCCAGCCCGGCTACGACCCCAACTACATCCCCCCCCAGGGCGAGCCCGCCTACGACGCCCAGGGCGCACCCGTCTTCTCCGAACACACCGCCGACTCCTTCAACGTCGAAGATCAGGAGGCCCTCGTCGCCGATCCCTCCCACGCCGTCGGCCAGGGCACCCACCACCACGACCACCCACACGGCCCCGACGCAAACGGCGCCATGCCCGGCGAGGGCCCCCCCCGCCGTCGCCGCCGCGGCCGTCGCGGGCGCGGACGCGGCCCCGACTCCGGCGCGCCCATGGGCCCCGACGGCGCATACCCGGCCCAACCCGCCGATGGTGATTTCCAGAACCAGCCCCTCCAGTCCCCCGATCAGTCCGGCGACGAGTTCCCGCCCGAGCAGATGGAGGGCGAAGCCCCCTACATCGAAAACGCCGAAGGCGCCCGGCAGCCCTTCGATGGCGGACACTTGCCCCACGGCCCCGGCGGTGAACACCCCGACGGCCCCCGCCGCCGTCGCCGCCGTCGCGGCCGCGGCCGCTCGGGCGGACCCGGTGGCCCCGGCGACATGGGCGCCCCCGGCCCCGCGCCCATGCACGCTCCCCCGATCGCTCGCGCCCCACGCCCTTCCGGCCGCGGCGAGCCCCCGGCGCCCAACAGCCTCGCCGACATGTTCCGCACCGCCCCCGACGGCCTCGAGCGCGGCTACACCGACGATGCGCCCTTCGACGCCCCGCAGGGCGACTTCGAGCCCGCGCCGGAGAGCGTTGAAGGCAACGCCGCTCCCGAGTTCCAGGGCGAGAACGCCCCCGGCGATCACGGCCCCGACGGCCCGCCACAGTTCAACCCCGACGGCACTCCCCGCCGTCGTCGCCGACGCGGCGGGCGCGGCCGCAATCGCAACCGCGACGGCGCAGGCCCCGGCGGCCAGGCCGGTGAAGGTGGCGGTGGCGGCGCGCCGCAAGGCAGCAACGCCCCGCGCCCCAGCGCACCCGCGCCTCCCCGTCCCCAACCCCCCCAGCCCCCCGCGCGCCCCGGCCCCGGCTACATCCCCCCGGCCCCCGCATCTTCCCCCGAGCCCGCCGGCCAACCCAAGATCCGCACCCTCTACGGCAGCCGCAAGCGCCTCGCCCCCGGCGTCACCAAAACCATCAAGCGCGACGACTGACACGCCCGGGATGAGCGAAGGCCCTGCGCAGCGAATCCCGCGGATTTCCTTTCCCGACCGACAAGCCCGGCCGCCCGCACACGCGTGATCGAAAAACGCCTCATCATCCTCGGCTCCACCGGCTCCATCGGCACCCAGACCGTCGAGGTCGTCGAGCACCTCAACGCCCTCGCCGATCGCCGCGAATCCCCGGTGCGCTTCCGCGTCGTCGGCCTCGCCACAGGCAAGAACGCCGACGCCCTCTGCGCCCAGGCCGCCCGCCTCGGCGTCACCGACCTCGCCATCGCCGACGAGGCCGGCTGCCCGCATCCTCCCCCCGGCGCCCGCATCCGCCGCGGCCAGGGCGCCGCCGAACGCCTCGTCCGCGAGGTCGAGTGCGACATCGTCCTCGGCGCCATGGTCGGCGCCGCCGGCCTCCCCGCAACCCTCGCCGCCATCACCCTCGGCCGCGATATCGCCCTCGCCAACAAGGAAACCCTCGTCGCCGCCGGCCAGCTCGTCATCCCCGCCGCGCAGCGCTCCGGCTCCAGACTCCTCCCGGTTGACAGCGAACACTGCGGCGTCTGGCAGGCCCTCATGCCAGGACAACGTGACAAGGTGACAAGGGAACACGGTGACCAAGCCACCCCGTCACCTTGCCACCCCGTCACCCTGCCACCCTGTCCCCCCATGGCCTGCGGCCCCGAAATCACCCGCATCATCCTCACCGCCAGCGGCGGCCCCTTCCGCACCGCCTCCGCCGAGGACACCTACAACGCCACGCCCGCCCGCGCCCTCAAACATCCCACGTGGCAGATGGGCCCCAAGGTCACCATCGACTCCGCCTCCCTCACCAACAAGGCCCTCGAGATCGTCGAGGCCCACTGGCTCTTCGGCATCCCCGGCGACAAAATCGACGTCCTCGTCCACCCCCAGTCCATCGTCCACGCCCTCGTCGAGTTCGCCGACGGCAACGTCATCGCCCAACTCGCCCCGCCCGACATGCGCACGCCCATCCAGTACGCCCTCACCTTCCCCCATCGACCCGACGGCGTCTCGCGCAAGCTCGACTGGACCGCCCTCAAGTCCCTCGAGTTCTCCGCCCCCGACCGCGCCCGCTTCCCCGCCCTCGACGCCGCCTACGACATCATCAACCGCGGCGGAACCGCCGGCGCCGTCTTCAACGCCGCCAACGAGACCGCCGTCGAGGCCTTCCTCGCCGAGAAGATCCCCTTCGGCCGCATCACCGAACTCTCCCGCGCCGCCCTCGAATCCGTCGGCTCCTCCCCCATCCGCTCCCTCGCCGATGTCCACGACGCCGACGCCCAGGCCCGCCGCGCCGTCCCCGCCGCACTCAACGTCTCCCCGCGCTCGCGCGTGGCGGGGGGGCCGGTCCGATGCCTCCCCCGCGGCCGCCATCCGGCGCGCCGGCCCCCGCCCTCGCCGCCGCCGCGTCCATGCTCGCCGACGGCCGCTTCGACGAGGCTCGCACACTCCTCCTCCGCCACATCCAGATCAACAAGGCCCACCCCCACCCCCACGCTCTCTACATGCTCGGCGTCGCCGCCGACGCCCTCGCCCAGCCCGACCAGTCCCTCCATTATCTCGAGCGCGCTGTCGTCGCCGATCCCCACAGCCCGATGTTCACCGTCGCGCTGGCCCACGCCCTCGCCGATCGAAACTGCCTCCCCGACGCCGTCCGCCTCCTCGAGTCGTTCGCCGCGGCCCATCCGCCCAGCGCACCCGTCGCCACCACCCTCTCCAGCGCGCTCTCGCAGCTCGGCCGCGACGACGACGCCCTCCGCGTCGCCGAGTTCGCCCGCGCCGCCCTCGGCGATCTCCCCGATCTCTCCGGCGCGCTCGGCGCCATCCTGCACAAACTCGGCCGCATCGACGACGCCCTCGCCGCCTACCGGCGCGCCCGGCGCATCGCCAAGGAGGGCACCCTCCTCCTCAACCTCGCCCGCGTCGGCGAGGCCGTCGCGCTCTTCCGCGCCGCCACCGAGCAGTTCCCCGACGACGACGCGGCCTGGCTCCACTACGCCTACACCCAGAACTACTCCGACTCCGCCCCCGCCCCCGAACAGGCCCGCGCCCACCGCACCATCGGCCTCGCCCTCCGCAAGCGCCTCGGTCCCCCCTTCACCTCCTGGAACGTCTCGAAGGACCCGGCCCGCCCCCTGCGCGTCGCCATCATCTCCCCCGACCTCCGCCGCCACGCCATCGTCTCCTTCCTGGCGCCCCTGCTCGAGAACTACGACAAGTCTCGGGAAGCGGGGTGGCACCTGACGGCCTACTCCACCAGCCGCAAATCCGACGACGTCACCCAGCGTCTCCGCACCCTCGTCGATGCCTGGCGCGATGTCCCCAATCCCCACCCGCGCTACCTCGCCAATCTCATCCGCGCCGACCGCATCGACGTCGCCATCGAACTCTCCGGCCACACCGAGGGCAACTCCGCCGCCGCCATGCACCTCCGCCCCGCGCCCGTGCAGATCACCTACCTCGGCTACCCCAACACCACCGGCCTGGACACCATCGACATCCGCCTCGTCGATTCCATCACCGACCCACCGGGTCCCGCCGACGCCCTCGCCGTCGAGAAACTCATCCGCATCGACCCCTGCTTCCTCTGCTACCAGCCCATCGTCACAGTGCCACCGGTTGACCGGCTCTGCGGCCAACCTGTGCCAGCCACCTCGGGCGCGCCGAAGCCCGTCTCCTTCGGCTCCTTCAACCTCCCCTCCAAGATCAGCCCACGCACCCTCACCCTCTGGTCTCGCGTGCTCGAGGCCATCCCCAACTCCACGCTCATCCTCAAGCACGCCCTCCTCAAAGAACCCTGGATGCGCGACAACCTCGCCGCCCGCCTCGTCGCCGCGGGCATCCCCGAACCCCGCATCGCCGTCCTCCCCCCGACGCCCTCCTACGCCGACCACCTCGCCGCGTACTCGCACATCGACATCGCCCTCGACACCTTCCCCTACCACGGCACCACCACCACCTGCGAGCCCCTCTGGATGGCCGCCCCCGTCATCCCCCTCACCGCCGACCGCCACGCCTCGCGCGTCGGCCCCAGCCTCCTCTCCGCCATCGGCCTCCCCGACCTCGCCGCCGCCGACGAAGCCGACTACCTCCGCATCGCCACCGAACTCGCCAACTCCCCCGCCCGCCTCGCCGCCTGGCGCACCCCCGGCCCCACCAGCCTCCGCGACATCATGGCAAACTCCGCGCTCTGCAACGCCAGCGCCTTCACCTCCCGTTTTCAGGCGGCCATCCGCCAAGCCTGGAAACAGTGGTGCAACCCGAAGAGCGCCCCATGAAGCGGTAGTCAGGCAAACACCCGAGCACGCGAAGAGGTGACAATCTCCTGTTCACCTGTTCACCTGTTCACCTGTTCACCTGTTCACCCGTTCTCCTGTTCTCCTCTTCTCCTCCTCCCCTCCCCAACGTCCCCATAACCCGTCAACACTTTCCCCTCTCTCGGTGACCACCCGCCGTCAAGTTGGGCAACATGTGCGTCGATACGCGACTGGGCAGTTTGCTGCCCGCGGCCGCGCACCCCGCGCGCCCGCGCCCATTACCCAAAGGGTGCACCATGAGCGGCCAGAACGGAACTCCTCCCACCACCGACGCCGGCCCACCCACCAACTGGGCCGACAAACGCATCTTCACCACCGGCGAGGCCGCCGAGGTCTGCAAGGTCTCCCAGCAGACCATCATCCGCTGCTTCGACTCGGGCCGCCTCGGCGGCTTCCGCGTCCCCGGATCCAAGTTCCGCCGGATCCCCCGCGCCGACCTCATCAAGTTCATGCGCGACAACGAGATCCCCACCTCCAACATCGAGAACGGCCCCAAGCGCGTCCTCATCGTCGACGACGACCCCGCCATCGTCGAGATGTTCAAGGACCTCCTCGGCAAGGACCACGGCCTCGAGGTCCGCTCCGCCGGCACCGGCTACGACGCCGGCCTCCTCACCGAGTCCTTCCGCCCCCACCTCATCATCCTCGACTACATGCTCCCCGACATCAACGGCAACATCGTCTGCCAGCGCCTCCGCGAGCGCGAGGAGTTCCGCGACACCAAGATCGTCTTCGTCTCCGGCGTGGTGGACCAGAAGGAGATCGACCTCCTCAAGTCCGCCGGCGCCGACGACTTCATCCGCAAGCCCTTCGACGTCACCCAACTCATGTCCCGCGTCCGCCAGATGCTCGCCGCCTAGCACGGGCCCGCACTCTTCCTCTTCTCGCCTCCTTCTTCTCACTTCTCGCTCCCCGCTTCTCACTTCCCCCAGCATGTCCCACCCCGGCTCCCACGCCCGCATGCTCACCCTCGGCCCCGCCCCCTCCGGCGGCGGCCAGGGCGCGCCCTCGCTCCCCGCCGCCGACGAGATCCTCTCCCGCCGCACCGAGATCGTCCTCCGCGAGCTCGACCGCCTCCCGACCCTCCCCGCCGTCGCCTCCAAGCTCCTCGAACTCGGCGCCCGCGAGGACGTCCAGATCCGCGACGTCGTCAAGATCATCGAGTCCGACCCCGCCCTCACCACGCGCCTGCTCGCCCTCTGCCGGCGCGCCGCCTTCCGCACCCGCCACCCCATCACCACCGTCGAGATGGCCGTCGTCATGCTCGGCATCGACGCCGTCCGCTCCCTCGTCCTCAGCGTCGAGATCTTCGACTGGGCCGGCAAGTCCACCGAGGCCCACCGCCGCGAGGGCGCCGTCTCCTCCGCCACCGGCAAGGGCAAAAACTCCACCCGCCCCGGCGCCGCCCCCGCCGAGCCCGCCCCCGCCTTCAACCGCGT
>OEIU01002071.1_pt1 | contig 11279 bp, 8 predicted proteins | sample 1539221 | NCBI WGS metagenome assembly OEIU01 (sample SAMN03792071, study PRJEB22550) | activated sludge metagenome | feature: wastewater treatment plant; material: activated sludge; isolation source: Wastewater treatment plant of a petroleum refinery complex | place: Argentina: Zarate | collected... | reverse complement strand
CCCGGGGGGGGGGGCGGCCGCCTCGAGTTGGACGCGGGCATAGCCCCAAAGGCGCCACGTGGGGCGCCCCAGCCGATCCTCTGCCCGGACGTAGACCTGCGGCACATCGGCACCTGCCCGGTCGCCGACATTGGCGATTTCAAACGATACCCGCGGGACCTCGCCGCTGGTGTCGATTTCGAGGCTGCCCATTTCAAATTGGGTGTAGCTGAGGCCGAAGCCGAAGGGAAAGAGAGGCTGATGTCCGGCGAGTTCGTACCAGCGGTAGCCCGAATTGGCCCCTTCGACATAGTCGGCCGCGAACGGCGCAATCCGCGCCGAGCGGTCCCCGGCATCGCGTGCCGCGTCGCGCGCGCGAAGTTCGGCAAGCCCCGCCGGTTCGGACCGAGGGGCCTGGTCTTCTCTCGCCGGGAAGGTGATGGGAAGACGGCCCGAAGGGTTTACGTCGCCCGCGAGCAGCCGCGCGATCGCTTCTCCGCCGCGTTGACCCGGGAACCAGGCCTCGAGCACCGCAGGCACCCGCTCCAGCCAAGGCATCAGCACGGGGCCGCCGGTTTCGAGGACAACGACCGTCCGGGCATTGGCGGCCGACACGGCCTCGATCAGTCCGTCCTGATCGTCGGGCAGCGAGAGCGTAAGCGCATCGAGCGCCTCGGTCTGCCACTGAACCGCGAAGACGATCGCCACGTCGCTCTGGCGAGCGAGCGCCACTGCCGCTTCCGGGTCGCTGCCGTCGCAGAAGCGGATATCGGCGTCCGGAAAGCGGCTCCGGAGCGCGCGGAGCGGCGAGCTACTGTGATAGGTCTCGCGGCAGAACCATGAGGCATCGCTTGGCTCGAGCACCCGCTCGAAGGCGACGCCCCCGTTCGAGCGCACCTGCGACGAGCCTCCGCCCGAGGGAACGCCGACATCGGCCTTGCCCCCGATCACCGCAATTGAGGACAAATTCCCGGGAAGAGGCAGCAATGCGCCGGCGTTGCGCAGAAGCACGGCGCCGCATTCGGCCACGCGCTGCGCGACAGCCTCGTTCGCCGCTTCGTCGATCGCCTCGCCCATGGTGGAGATCGGTGCATCGACCGCGCCGACCTCGATCATCGCACCGACAATACGTGTCGCCATGTCGTCGAGCCGCTTCTCGGGTACGCGCCGCTCGTCGACGGCCTCGCGAAGGCGATCGGTGAAGAAGATCGCGCCGTTCAATTTCTCGTCGAGTTCGGGCCCGTTCCCTGGCCGAGGCCCGCCAGTGCCGCCTTCTCGGTCGAATGCACCGCGCCCCAGTCCGACATTACCCAACCGGGAAACTTCCACTCGCCCTTCAATATGTCGTTGATGAGCAGCGCATGTTCGCCGGCATATTCGCCATTGACCTTGTTGTAGGCGGTCATGACCGATGCCGGGCGGCCGATATCGAGTGCGATTTCGAACGCCAGCAGATCGCTTTCGCGAAGATCGACCATGTCCATCCTCGCATCGACGATCATGCGCCCGGTTTCCTGGGAGTTCAGGGCCAGATGTTTGACGGTCGCGGCGATCCGGTTGCTCTGGACGCCCGCGACCGATGCCCCTCCGAGGTGCCCCGTCAAAAGCGCATCCTCGGAGATATATTCGAAATTGCGCCCGGCCCAGGGATCGCGCGTGAGGTTTATTCCGCCGACGAGCATGACATTGAAGCCCTTCGCCCGCGCTTCGCTTCCGATCATCGCGCCGCCCGCATAGGCGATACAAGGATCGAAGCTGGCGCCGGTCGCGAGCGAGGACGGAAGCGCGGTTGCATGATCGTCGACGCGGGCGTTCAGCACATTGGCGACGCCGAGGCTGGCGTCGGTGATCCTGAGGTCGGGGACACCAAGGCGCGCGATCCCCGGGGTGAAACCCGAACACATCGGCATTTCATATTGCGCGGCGAGCGGCGAGATGAGCGGGAAGTAGCTGATCACGCGGGAGAGTTTCTCGTCGAGCGTCATTTCCGACACGATGGCCCTTGCGCGCTCGTTCGAAGTCGGCGTGGCAGCGCCGGCGCCGGCTTCCGAAAGGCTGCCGGTGTCGCAAAGCTGGTCCGACGTCATGTGCTCTCCATCCTGATTATCGTTCATCGGCAAACCGTAGAATGACGAGGGAGATTAAACAAGCATCTTTGACTGTTTGTTTTAACCATCGCTTGCAAGCCCTCTCGCGACGCGTCACAGCATGATCATTGGGCCTGGCCTATCGTGACATGGCCCGCGAGGAGAGGATTGGACATGACGCTGGAAGTCAATCGCCGGACAATGCTTGCCGGAACCGCCGCTGCCACGCTCACCGCCGCCGCGCCGCTCGGCGCGACGGCGGCGTCGGGTCGCCCACCCTTTCTCTGGGGAACCGCGGGAGCCGCCTATCAGGTGGAGGGGAATAATTTTGCGAGCGACATCTGGGTCCTCGAGCATCTCAAGCCCTCGATTTTCAAAGAGGTCTCGGGTGACGCGGCGGACACGTACCACCTTTATGGCGAGGACATCGCCCTCGCCGCCTCGCTCGGTTTCAACACGCATCGTTTCTCGATCGAATGGTCGCGGATCGAGCCCGAACAGGGGCAGTTCTCCGCAGCCGCCATCGCTTATTACCGCCGTGTGATCGAGACCATCCGCAAGCATGGCATGACCCCGGTGGTCGTCTATAATCATTTCACGGTACCGCGCTGGTTCGCTGGAATAGGCGGCTTCACACGCGCCGAAAATGTCGATCTTTTCGTCCGCTACTGCCGCCATGTTACCGAACGCCTCGGCGATCTCTTCACAATCGCGATTACCCAGAATGAGCCCAATCTGTGGGCGCAGCTCGCATGGGCGCCGAGCTATGCGGGCATGCGAAAGGCGTTCGACGCCGCTAACCGGGCGGCAGCGGTGACCGAAGCGCAAGAAGGTTTCGCCTCCCCGACACTCACCGAGTGGACGCGGCAGCAGGCCCACATGATCGAGGCCCACAACAAGGCGCGCGAAGCGATCAGGACTGCATCGGCGGGACGGATCGACGTCGGCTTCACGCTTTCGCTTCCCGACGACCGGGACCCGGCGAACGGTCCGAGCGGCGTCGCGAAGAAGCGGTCTCAATATGTAGAACCGTGGCTCGCGGCGGACTATGATTTCGTCGGTGTCCAGAACTACACTTATTATGAGGTCGGTCCCGAAGCCGATCTCCCGCCTCCGCCCGGAGCCGAACTGACCCAGTCGGGCTATCCCCTCGCGCCCGAGACGCTCGGGAATGTCGTGCGAATGGTGGCACAGCATACGAAAAAGCCGATCCTTGTGACCGAGCATGGCTGCTCGAGCGAAGACGACAGCCGCAGGGTCCACATGATCGAGCGGGGCCTTGAGGGACTGTACGCCTGCTTGCGCGACGGTATCGACGTCCGCGGCTATCTCCACTGGTCACTGCTGGACAATTACGAATGGTTCGCGGGCTACACGCCCAAATTCGGATTGGTATCGGTCGACCGGACGACCTTCCGGCGGACGCCCAAGCCGAGCGCCGCGGTGTTGGGGCGCATCGCCCGCAAGGGCCTGCCGGCCGACATCGTGAAGCGGCTGGCCAGGCGGTCTGGCTGAACGGTCGGAGGCTGGACACGCAGGGCACCGCGAGCCATCGCCGGCCATTCATCCATCGTTCAAAACGGTCGCACTATCCAGTCAGCATTGATTGTAAGATTCGCCGCTGCTAAGCCGCACCGGTACAGAGTAATGACTGGATGCGGTCAGCATGAATTTCGGCCGACCTAAGGTCCGGACCGACGAGAATATGTGGAGAGACTATGAAACGCCTTCTTATTCCCAGTCTTGCAGCCGCGGCGATGGTCGGCGCACTTCCCCTGATGATTGCGGGACCCGCCGCTGCGCAGACCGATGCGGCGCGCGGCGAGACATTGTTCAAGCAGCGCTGCGCCATGTGCCACACGGTGAAGGGCAAGGGCGGCAAACTCGGCCCCGATCTCACCGGGGTCGTCGGCCGCAAGGCGGGCACCGCCACATTCGCTTATTCCCCGGCCATGAAGTCTTCGAAGATCGTCTGGAAGGCCGCGACGATCGACACCTATCTCGCGGCGCCGACCAAGATGATCCCGGGAAGCCGGATGACGATCTCGGTCAGCAAGCCCGAGGAACGTAAGGCGCTCGCCACCTATCTCGGCTCGGCCAAATAGCCCTCCCCTGCTCCGCCTGCCGGCAGATTGCTAACGAAATGGGCGGCATCCCTCTCTGGAATGCCGCCCGAGTTGGCCGGGCCGACGCGCCGGCAACGGGAGAGAGAGGTCTTCTCCCGGGAGATTTCTAACCGGAGGGCCGCTTGACGACGGCGCAGCCATAGGGCCCGAGTTCGATATCGCCGCCCGGACCGCTTACCGTCCGGGCCTCGCCGACCGTATTCTGGAAAAAATAGAGGCTGCCGCCACGTCCGGTCCGCGTCGTTCGCTCGACCCCGGGCGCGAGCGCATGCGCTTCAATTCCGGCGTCGGCGAACAGCGGGGCGAAAAGTTGCGCGGCCAGGCCGTGGGTCAGATAGGTTCCGACATAGATGATCTGCCCCTCGCCGAGCCTCCGGCGCGTGATCGCGGCTTCGCCGTTGAGGAAGCGCGAGGTCCAGCGGCCAAGGACGTCCGTCCCGGCGTCGGCTTTCACGATTTCATAGCCATGGGCCGCCTGGATTTCCGTTCCACCCAGTTCGATGTAATGCTCGCGCTTCGCGGATTCTGCCGATCGGCCGCTTTGGAGAGCTTCGACCTGGAAAACCGCTCCGGAGAGGATAGACGAGGCACCCGGCGCCGGAAGGCGACCGAATTCCTCGACCGTGACACCGCAAAGCTCCCGGAGGACCCCGGGTGCTGTCGATGACAGAACATGATTGTTCGCATTGCGTGTGGCCGACCGGGCACCCACGACGAGAATGCCGCCGTCCTTTACCCAGTCGGTAAGACCCTTGGTCCATCGATCGTCCCAGATCGCGAGATGCGGCACGAAGGCGATCCTGGCGCGCGACAGGTCGTCCCCGGGGCTGGCCGTTACGCAGCCGATATTGCGCATGTAGCAATGATGATGCAGCGGCAGGGAAAGCTCGGCAAGGCTCGGCATTCCGAGAGAGAAGGTCGCCTGCGCCATCTCGTTGTCCCAGTCCGCCGCCAGGATCGCGACCTCGCTGTCGACGCTTGTGTCAAGGACGTCACCGCGGATTGCCTTGAGTTCCGCGATTGTCTCCTTGAGTTCGGCGAAACGCCGGCGGGGAACGCGGTCGTGATCGAGCGCGCCCATCCAATAGGCCTCCGCCCCGAAGCGGGCGCTCGTCCAGCGAAACCAGAGAATCCCGTCGGCACCGCGCGCGACCGATGAGAATGCGAAGCGCTTGAGTTCGCCGGGTTCAGGGGCCGGGATTGCCAGCGTTGGGTGCGCGCCGGCTCCCAGCTGAAGTTCGGGAACGATGAAGTTACCGCCCCACCCGCGAAAACTGTCGAGCTGCATGGCCTGTGCATAGCCGAGGCCTGCCTTCATGAACTCGTCACGAAGGCCCGGATAGAGATCGGTGCCGAGAAAGTCGAGATCGGAACCAAGCGCGCGCAGATCGGTGTCGTTGAGGCGGCCGATATTGTGGAAGATGAACCAGCCGGGATTGGCGTCGCGTAGTATCTCGACCTGATCGCGCTGAAAGTCGCGCGTCGCATCGGCCAGAAAGCGGCGATAATCGAGAAGGTGCGACGGATCTGCCGAGGCCGGGCGGTTGTTGATCGGCGGCTCGACCTGGTCGAAGTCGCCATATTGACGGTTCCAGAATAGCGTGCCCCATGCGTCGTTGAGCGACGCGATGTCCTTGTAGCGGGACTTCAGCCACGCGCGGAACGCGACCTGCGCAGCATGCGAGTGCGTCTCCGAGAAATGGGTGTTGAATTCATTGTCGGCCTGCCAGCCGACGACATGCGGGTTGTCGCGATAATGATCGGCGAGAGCCTGCGTGATGCGCCGGCTATAATCGCGAAACAACGGACTTGTAAGGTCGACATGCTGCCGCGAGCCGTGCCGCTGCGCCCGCCCGTCCGCGTCGCCACGCAGGATCTCGGGATGCCGATGCGTCAACCAGCGCGGCGGCGTCGCCGTTGGCGTACAGAAGATCGTATCGATTCCATGGGCGCCGAGCACCGCGATCGCCTTGTCGAAGAGCGAGAAATCGTACCTCCCCTCTTCTGGCTCGATGACGCTCCACGCGAATTCGCCCATCCGCACGGTCTCGATCCCGGCGTCTGCCATCAGTTTAGCATCGGCTTCGAGATTTTCCTCGGGTTCCTGTTCCGGGAAATGGCAGATACCGATCAGGAACCGGTCCAGGGGAAGCGGCCGCCAGGGTAGCGCGACAGGGTCATGGTCGGTCATTTGTCGAGCGGCTTTCCGCAATTGGAGGGTACAAGACCCATTGTCCAGGAGATCGCCTGCTCGAGGAGCCGGACGTGATCAGGGTTGCTGTAGGTTTCGGGGCGGTGGCCGATCGCCGAATAGAAGGATCGGCCCCGTCCGACGCAGCGCGTCCATGCAATCGGATGGTCGCCCATGCGCAGATCGCGCATGGCACTGGTCGGATTGTAGCTGGTCTCGTCGAGCCGCAGCAGCACATGTGTGTCCGGTCCGCGCGGGCTCTTCTCGAAGCTGTACCATTCCTCGAGCATCGACCAGTCGCCGGAAATGCCCCGGGTAATGGGGGACGTAACGTCGTCGACGAGGATGCGCGCCGTCTGATGTTCGTCGACGTGGCCCGTGAAGCGCGCGCCGATCAGCGTGTCGGCATACCAGTCCCAGACGAACAGCGGATCTCCGCCCGATCCGTGGATGGCCGTAAACCCGCCTCCGCCTTCGATCCAGCTGCGAAGGGCCGAACGCTGTCCGAGCGTGAGGACATCACCGCTCACATTGTTCCAGAAGACCGCCTTGAACTGACGAAGGTTCGCAAGCGTGATGTCTCCGGGATTGCTGGTGAAGACGAATGTCCAGCCGCGCCGTTCGGCGATGCCCCTCAGCGCGGCCTGCGCTGCCTCGACCGACGGTGCGTCGCGAAAGCCATTGCTATGCTCGAAGACGAGCATAGCGGGCTTGCCCGATGGAACCGCGAGCGGGGCCGGGCTGTCGGGCATATAGCGTGCGCAGCGGGCGGCCGTGTTCTCGCTGCTTAGCGGAAGCCTGGCCAGTTCGTTGCCGAGGCTTTCGACCGCGGAGGCATCGAGTTTGAAAAAGCGTACCACTTGCCGCAGCGAGAGGATGGTGGCGAAGCTCGGTGCCTCCTCGCGGACAAGCGTCGGCGGAATTTTGGCAAGGATCCCTGCGTTCGCGACCAGCTGCTTTGCGCGCTTGTCGATAAGGAGGTCGAACAGCGGGGTGTCGAGCGAATAGGGAGTCGTCGCCAACGGACAGTCGGTGACCGGACCCGCGTGCGCGGGCGGAGCAGCGCCGATTGCGACGGCAAATGCCGCCATGGCCGTCAGGACGGTGTTCGAAGTCTTGCTCATTGCACAATATCCTTCAGCTGCCGGCCCCGGCGGCGTTCGATGACGCGCAGGATCCGGCGATGCGTCGTTCCCGAGAGGGGATAGAACCAGATGGCGAGGATGCTCGCGAGGAAGAGCAGAAAGGGCCCGAGGCCATAAAGGAGGACGATGCCGTGGAGCGTCGCCTCCGACTGCGGCCGATTGGGCACATAGCCGATCCACCCCATGATCACCCCGATCATGCCGGTCCCGATCCCGAGCGCGACCTTCTGCGAGAAGGCGATCAGCCCGAATATCGCGCCTTCCGCCCGCAGACCCGTCTTCCATTCGCCATATTCCACCGTGTCCGGAAGCATCGACCAGAAGGTGAGGATGAAAGCGGAGTTGCCGATCCCGACGACGACGAGGGGCGTCCAGAGCGCCACGCCGCCGCGCGGCGCCACGAGCAAGATGAAGAGATAGGCAGCGAGATTGAAGCATGCGCCGGTAACCCAGACGAAGCGCTTGCTCGTCCGCCGGGCGATGATCATCCATGGCAGCATCGCGATCGCGGATGCGCCGAGCGTGACAACGAGACCGGAGGTCACGGCGGCCTCGGAGCCGACCCAATATTTGAGATAATAGATGAGCGCCTTGCCCGACATCGTGTAGCCGGTGAGGCCCGCGACGCTCGCGATGAGGAGCATGAGAAAGGCCCGGTTGTGCCGCATCGTCGCGAGCATGTCCTTGAAACCCGGGTGTCGCTCCTCGGCGTCCGTCACTTCCTCGCGCGTCGACGCGAAAGTGATGAAGAGGATGATGCTGGCGAGCACCGAGTAGACAACGCTGACGAGGAAAAAGCCGGACTGGCCACCGCCAAAGGCCTTGGCGAGCGGCAGTGTCAGCGATGCAAGAAGTAGGCCGCAGCTGATTGCGAAGAGCATCCGCGCCGCGGCTAGCTGTCCGCGTGCGTCGCTGTCCTGCGTCATCTGAGCCGAAAGCGCGATGTAGGGAATGTTCACGAAGGTGAAGACGGTGCGGTAGACGAGATGGGTCACGAAGCAATAGGCGACGAGGGCGCCGCCGCTCAGCCCCAGCGGCAGGAACATGGCGGCGACCGAGACCGCCAGCGGCACAGAGCCGAAGAGCAGATAGGGCCGGTAACGCCCCCAGCGGCTCTTCGTGCGGTTCGCGATCATGCCGATAACCGGGTCGGTGATGCCCTCCCAGATAAGCGCGACCATGATGATCAGGCCAGCCGTTCCGGCGTCGAGCTCCAGCACGTCGGTATAGAAATAGAGAAGAAAGAGCGAGGCGAAGGTGAAGCTCAGGTTGAAGGCGAAATCGCCCGCCCCATAGCTGATGATCCGGCCGAGACCGGGGCGCCTGACGGCGGCTTGATCTGTCATGCGACGGCTCCCTGCATATCCCGGTCGCCGGACACCGGATGACGGCGACAATGGAAGGCGAAGGCGGCCACGTAGAAGTAGCAGATTAGGGGGACGACGAACGATGCCGCGAGCCCCATCGCGTCGGCGACGACGCCCTGGAGGAGCGGAACGAGCGCCCCGCCGACAATCGCCATGATGAGATAGGCGGAAGCACGGGCGGTCCGGTCCCCGAGCCCCTCGATCGAAAGGGTGAAGATCGTCGGAAACATGATCGAGTTCATGAGTCCGACGAGGATCACCGCCCAGAGCGCGAGCCATCCTGCCGAAAGGATCGTCGTGCCGAGAAGCATCGCGCCGCCGATCGCCGCGGATCCCAGAAGGAGGCTCGGCAGCACCCGCCGCATCAGGCCGGCACCGATGAAGCGGCCGGTCATCGCTCCGCCCCAGAAGAGCGATACGTAGAAGGCGGCCTCACTGTGCGTCATCGGCACGACGTGAGGCGATGAAATATAGTTGATGAGAAAAGTGCCGACGGCGATTTCGGCACCGACATAGAAAAAGATCGCCCCGATGCCGAGCAGCAGGCGTTTCTCCCGAAGGAGCGACGGCCCCGCGACTGTGGTGGCCGCGTTCCGGGCTCCGACGCGCGGGAAATTCCATGCGAGGATGAGCAAGCCAAGCAGCACGAGCACGGCAGCGATGCCCGCATAGGGTTCGCGCACTGCCAGCGCATCCTGCAGCCGCTCGGCATGCGTCAGCACTCTCCCTGCTTCCGACGTTCCAGATGTGCTATTGGCGAGGATCAGCATTCCGCCAAAAAATGGTGCGACCGTGGTGCCGAGCGAATTGAAAGCCTGTACGAGGTTGAGACGGCTCGATGCGGTCGCCGGCGGCCCCAGCATCGAGACATAGGGATTGGCTGCGACCTGGAGCATGGTGATGCCCGAGGCCAGGATGAACAGGCCGCAGAGAAACAGTCCATAGGACGGCAGGGTCGCCGACGGGAGGAACAGGAGCGCGCCAACGGCGGTCGTGAACAGCCCGCCGGCAATCGACCGCTTGTAGCCGAGCTTCTCTAGGATCGCGGCCGATGGCAGGGCGGCGAGAAAATAGGTTCCGAAGAAGACGAACTGGATCATCGTCGCCTCGGTGTAACTCAGCGCGAACACCGAGCGCAGATGCGGTACGAGCACATCGTTGAGAACAGTGATGAACCCCCACATGAAGAATATGAGGGCGAGGATCGCGAGCGAAGCGCCATGTCGCCCCGGCGCACTATCTGACGCCGGCGTCGTGCCTGACAGCTGTACCACTCTCTTCTCCCGGTTTGCTTTTAACAAGCATTACTGACTGTTTTGTTCATCGGCGCGACTATCGTGTCAACCGCAATTCGCGAGGCTCCACAGCTCAGTAGGTCGTGCGCCCACCCGAGGTGTCGAATGTCGCGGCAGTCGAGAAACTGCATTCCTCCGACGCGAGAAAGCAGACCATCGCCGTCGTCTCCTCTGTCTGTCCAAGGCGGTTCATCGGAATTTTCGAGCGCATGAAGTCGATCTGGCTCTGTGGCATCTGGGCGAGAAGCGGGCTGTCGAACACGGCTGGTGTCACCGCGTTCACCAGAACACCGCGCGTCGCGAGCTCCTTGCCAAGCGACTTGGTGAAGGCAAGCACCCCGGCCTTTGACGCCGAGTAGGCCGAGGCATTCGGATTGCCTTCCTTGCCGGCCACCGAAGCCACATTGATGATGCGGCCGTAGCCATTATCGGCCATGATCGGAGCGAGCGCGCGGCAAACGTAGAATGTGCCCGTAAGATTGATGTCGATGACCTTGTGCCAGCCGTCGAGCGGAAACGCTTCCACCGGGGCAGTCGGCCCGGTAATCCCGGCAGAATTGACGAGGATATCGATGACTGGTGACGCGGCCAGCGTCTCGGCGGTTGCGGCCTCGATTGCCGGCCAGGATGCGATGTCGACGTGAACCGCCGCCAGCGCGCCCGTCTCTGCCTTGGCGCGGCTAAGCGCGTCTGCATCGAAATCCCAGAGGACCGCCTGTCCCCCCTCGGCGATGATCCGCCGGGCGACGTCGAGACCGAGTCCCGAAGCCCCGCCGGTTATAACAGCTGTCCGTCCCGCGAAGCGGCCTGCAAATGTCGTCATCATCCTGTCCTCTCCCGGGCCCTTGAAATCGCCCGCTGCCTCGTCTGCGAATGAGCCGGTGGCCGGCTATTCGATGAAATCCCCGACCCGCACCTGACGTCCGATGAGAAATGCGTCCGCCGCGAGCGCCAGGGGTGCCGCGTCGACTTCACATTCGCCCCTGCTCACCAGCGAGGCGAAACGGCGGTAGATCGAAGAATATTCGCGGCTCGGGCCGACATTCTGCCCGCTGCCCGATATCATTGGCTCGGGCCCCCCCCACGCGG
>OEIU01002070.1_pt1 | contig 11284 bp, 13 predicted proteins | sample 1539221 | NCBI WGS metagenome assembly OEIU01 (sample SAMN03792071, study PRJEB22550) | activated sludge metagenome | feature: wastewater treatment plant; material: activated sludge; isolation source: Wastewater treatment plant of a petroleum refinery complex | place: Argentina: Zarate | collected... | reverse complement strand
GGCAGCACGTGCGCCGGAAAGCCCGGCTGCTTCTGGTCGAGGTTGACGGCGACGATGTCGAAGCGCACCGGCGCGCGCTCGCGCAGGCTGAGCAGGATGTCGAGCAGCGCGTAGCTGTCCTTGCCGCCGGACAGGCAGACCATCAGCTTGTCGCCGGCCTCGATCATGTTGAAGTCGGCAATCGCCTGGCCCACCTGGCGGTGGAGCTTCTTGCTCAGCTTGTTGGTTTCGAAGGACTGCCTGCGCGTGTCGCGCGCTTCGGGCGGGGCGGTGTCGGTGGCGGTATTCATCGTGGGTTCTTCAGTTGTCGCCGGCGCGCAGGCCGAAGACCTCGACGCCGACGGCGTCGCAGTCCGGATAGACGTCGGGTTTTTCGGTGGACACGCGCGCCGCGCGCACCTGCGGGTGCGCGAGCATCAGCCGCAGCAGGTCGTCGGCCAGCGTCTCCTGCAGGTGGATGTGGCCGGCGGCCACGCGCTCGGCGATGCTGCGGCGGATGAAGTCGTAGTCCAGCACCTCGTGCAACTCGTCGGCGCGCGGCGTCGACTGCGCCAGCGGCACGAACAGCTCGACGTTGATGATCACGCGCTGCTCGCCCCTCTTCTCGAAGTCGTGCACGCCGATGTTGATCCACACCTCGTAGTTGCGCAGGAACAGGCGCCGGCAGTCGGCCAGCCGCGGATGCAGCAGCAGGCTGCTCATGTGGACCCCTTTGCCAGGAACATCACGTCGCGCGGCTGGTGCGACAGATGCTGGCCGCCGTCGACGAGCAGCGTGGTACCGGTGATGGCCGGCGCTTCCAGCAGGAAGCGCACCGCCTGCGCGACGTCGGCCACGCTGGACGAGCGCTGCAGCGGCGTCAGCCGCCGCGCCGCGTCGAATGCCTGCGCGTCCATCGGCCCGGAAGGCAGCGTCACGCCGGGCGCCACGCCGCACACGCGCAGCCAAGGCGCCAGCGCCTGCGCCAGCAGCGTGGTGGCCGCCTCCAGCGCCGCCTTCGACAGCGTGTACGACAGGTAGTCGGGGTTCGGGTTCCACAGCTTCTGGTCGAGCAGGTTGACCACGCAGCCGGTGGCGCCCGCGTTGCCCGTGCCGCCTGCCGTCTGCAGATGCGCATGCAGCGCCTGCGCCAGCAGCACCGGCGCGGCGACGTTGCAGCGCCAGTGCCGCTCCATCAGCGCGGTATCGAAGCGGCGCACGTCGTCGTGTTCGAACAGCGAGGCGCTGTTGACCACCGCGCGCAGCCGCCCGAAGCGCTGCAGCACCGCCGGCACGAGCGCGCGGCACGCGGCTTCGTCGGCCAGGTCGGCGGCGAAGCCTTCGGCCGCCGCACCCAGCCCGCGCAGCTGCTGCAGCGTGTCGGCGGCATCGCTGGCCGACGCACGGTAGTGCAGCGCCACGTCCCAGCCGTGCGCGGCCAGCTCGAGCGCGATGCCGCGCCCGATGCGGCGCGCCGCACCGGTGACCAGGGCGACAGGGCGCTGCGGCATGCTTTCTACAATCGATCGATGAGCGATGGGCAATCCCCGAGTTTATCGGCGCGGCTGCAGGCGCGGATCCGTGCGGAGATGGCCGCGGCCGGCGGCTGGCTGGCCTTCGACCGCTTCATGGCGCTGGCGCTGTACGAGCCGGGGCTCGGCTACTACGCCAACGCCAGCCGCAAGTTCGGCGCGATGCCGGCTTCGGGCAGCGACTTCGTCACCGCGCCGGAGATGTCCGAGCTGTTCGGCCGTGCGCTGGCGGTGCAGGTGGCGCAGGCGCTGCAGGCCTGCGCCAGCGGCGAGATCTGGGAATTCGGCGCCGGCTCGGGCGCGCTGGCCGCACAACTGCTGGCCGAACTGGGCGAGCGCATCGCCGCCTATCACGTGGTCGAGCTGTCGGCCGCGCTGCGCGAGCGCCAGGCCGAGCGGCTGCAGCGCTGGGCCGGCCGCGTGCACTGGCACGAACGCCTGCCCGAGCGCCTGGACGGCGTGCTGCTCGGCAACGAAGTGCTGGACGCGATGCCGGTGCAACTGCTGCACTGGGACGGCGCGCAGTGGTTCGAGCGCGGCGTGGCCGCCGATGGCGAAACCTTCGTCTGGAGCGACCGGCCGACGGCGCTGCGCCCGCCGGTGCACGACTTCGGCCCCGGCGCGGTGGTCGAGATCCATCCGCAGGCCGAAGCCTTCGTGCGCACGCTGGCCGAGCGCATGGGCCGCAGCGCGGCCTTCTTCATCGACTACGGCTTTCCCGAGGCCGAGTACTACCACCCGCAGCGCAGCGGCGGCACGCTGATGTGCCACCGCGCGCACCGCGCCGATGCCGACCCGCTGGTCGAGGTCGGGCTGAAGGACATCACCGCGCACGTCAACTTCAGCGCGCTGGCGCTGGCCGCACAGGACGCCGGCCTGCAGGTGCTGGGCTACACCTCGCAGGCGCGCTTCCTCATCAACTGCGGGCTGCCGGCGCTGCTGCAGGCGGCGCCGCTGCCGCAGGCCATCGCCGCGCAGCCGCTGCTGCACGAACACGAGATGGGCGAACTCTTCAAGGTGCTGGGTCTGGCGCGCGGCATCGAGCTCGACGCGCTGGGGTTTGCCGGCGGCGACCGCAGTCACCGGCTGTGATGCGCTGGCTGATCGTCTTCCTGCTCGCCTGCCTGCTGTTCAACGGGCTGAAGGCCTGGCTGCAGCGTCTGGGCCTCGGCCGGCTGCCCGGCGACTTCAGCTTCCGCCTCTGGGGCCGCGAGTGGTTCGTGCCGCTGGCCAGCGGCCTGCTGCTGAGCCTGCTGGCGATCGGCGCCGGCGCGCTGCTGTAGCGCCCGGTTCAGCGCAGCTCAGCCCGGCGCGGGCCGGTAGGGATCGTCTTCGGCGATGAAGTCGTGCTCGGCCAGCGCCGCCTCGGTCCAGGCGCGCATGCCCGGCAAGGCCAACACGCGCTGCACGTAGGCGGCGGCGGCGTCGGACAGCGGCAGCGCATGGGTGTCGATGCGCGAGCACACCGGCGCGTAGAACGCGTCCACGGCGCTGAAGCGGCCGAAGAGCATCGGCCCGCCGCTCGCGGCCAGCTGTTCGCTCCACATGCGGTCGATGCGCTGCAGATCGCCGCGCACGTCTTCCCGTTCCGCCATCAGCCGCCGGCCGACTTCGGGCAAGCGGGCCTCGATGTTCATCGGGCAGTGCTGGCGCAAGGCGCCGAAGCCGGAATGCATCTCCGCGCACAGACTGCGCGCGCGGGCACGCTCGTGCGGCGCGGCGGGCCACACGCCGGCCGCGGGAAACTCCTCGTGCAGGTATTCGGCGATGGCCAGCGTGTCCCAGACCGCGAAACCGTCGTCGACCAGCACCGGCACGCGCCCGGCCGGACTGACCCGCGCCACGGCTTCGCGAAAGGGCGAGCCTGGGCTGAAGTCGAAGCGCAGCGCGACCTCGTCGAAGGCCAGCCCCAACTCGCGCATCAACAGCCACGGCCGCAGCGACCAGGACGAGTAGTTCTTGTTGCCGATGTAAAGCTGCAGGGCCATGGCGGCCTCAGATGCCTGCGCGCACCGCGCGCCAGCGGTCCAGCCGCGCCACGCCCTGGCCCGGCGACAGATAGCTCGGCGCCACCGCCGTCAGCGCCTCGGGCTCGATGCCCAGCGCACGCAGTCCGGGCAACTCGCCGCCGGCCACGTTGGGCACGCGCATCGACAGCAGGTTGTCGCGCGACAGCAGCGGCGTGCCGGGCAGCAACCCCATCGCCCAGGCCTGCAGCCGGGCCAGCCCGTCGGGCAGCGGCCACACCGGGCGCTCGCGGCCGCTCAGGCGCCCGGCCAGGCGCACCAGCTCGGCCAGCGTGAACACCTGCGGGCCGGCGCATTCGTAGGTCTGGCCGATGGTCTCGGGCCGCTCCAGGCAGCGCACCAGCGCTTCGGACACGTCCTCGACCCACACCGGCTGGAAACGCGCGTCGGCTGCGGCCAGCGGCATCACCGGGACCACCGACTGCAACTGCGCGAACAGCTTCAGGAAGCGGTCGCCGTCGCCGAAGATCACCGACGGGCGCAGCACGCTCAACTGCAGCGGCGCGGCGCGCAGCACCGCCTCGGCCGCCGCCTTGCTGCGCTGGTAGTTCGACGGCGCGTCGCCGGCCGCGCCGAGCGCGCTGACCTGCAGCACGCGCGACACGCCGCTGGCCGCGCAGGCCGCCGCCAGACGCTGCGCCAGACGCACGTGCACGTGCTCGAAGTCGGACGCACTGCCGTGCAGGATGGCGATCAGGTTGACCACCGCGTCGTGCCCCGCGACCAGCGCGGCGAGCCTGGCGTCGTCGTGCACGTCGCATTCGACCGGGTCGACGTTGGGCAGGAACTGCACCGCGCGCGCCGTGGCCGCGCGCCGCGTCGCCACCGTGATGCGCAGTTCGGTGCCGCGCGCGACGAGCCGCTCGCACAGCGAGCGGCCGACGAAACCGGTGCCGCCGAGCAGCAGCACGCGCCTTGCCGTGCTCACTGGACTACCCTGCGCACTGCGTGCTCCGGGATGAGCACTTGGGAGCGGCCCGGCGTGCTCATGGAAGCTCCTTGTCGGAAGCCGGCGCGAGCGCCTCGCGCGGCCCGATCTGCGGCCCCAGCCGCTCCTTCAGCGAGCCGGGGTTGCCGCCGAGCATGGCGTTGTAGTAGACGGCGTTGGACAGCACCTTCTTCACGTAGTCGCGCGTTTCGGCGAAGGGGATGTTCTCGGCCCAGGCGGCCGGCTCCATCAGCGGGCCGTCGCGCCAGCGCCGCGGCCGGTTGGGGCCGGCGTTGTACGCGGCGGCGGCCAGCGCCTGCGAGCCGCCGAAATCGTCGAGCACCAGCTTCAGGTAGGCCGTGCCCAGGCGCAGGTTGATGTCGCGATCGGTGATCATGCCCGGTTTGTACTCCAGGCCGATCTTCTTCGCGGTCCAGCGCGCCGTCGCCGGCATGATCTGCATCAGACCCGAGGCACCGGCGCTGGAGCGCGCGTCCATGATGAAGCGCGATTCCTGCCGGATCAGGCCGTAGACGTAGGCCGGGTCGAGGTCGATGGCCCGCGCGCGCGCCACCACCTGCTGGCGGAAGGGCATCGGGAAGCGTTGCGCCATGTCGATCTCGCCGCGCGTGCGGTCGCTGGTGTTGATGCAGCGGTCCCAGACCTCCCGGTCGCAGGCCAGCTGCGCCGCGGCCAGCAGCTCGCGGTCACCCAGGCCGCGCAGCGTGAAGTTCCATTCGCGCACGCCTTCGTTGCGCAGGCCGATGTCGATCAGCAGCAGCGCGCGCTCGAAGCCCGGGTTGCGGCGCGCCGCCTCGCGCTCGGCCGGCGTCAGCGGCGCCGGCTTGGCCGGCAGCTGCAGCGTGCCGCCCAGGTCTTCGAGGGCCAGCTTGCCGTAGAAGTGCATCTGCCCGGCGATCGACTCCAGCAGTTGCCGTGCCGCCGCTCTGTCGGCATCGCCGTCGGCGCCGGGCTTGGCCAGCGCCTGCATTGCCCGCGCGCGCCAGTAGACCCAGGCCGGATCCTTCTGCTCGGCCGCGCTCATCGCGTCCAGCGCCTGCGTGACCAGCCGCCAGCGTTCGCTGTCGCGGCCGTCGTGGCGCAAAGAAGCGCGCACCTGCCAGGCCAGCGTGTCATCGGACCAGGGCGCGGCGTCGCGGCGCGCGGCGGACAGATCCTCACGCAGCTTCCAGGCGCGCTGCGTGTAGGGCACGGCCTCGGGCAACAGCTTCTGCGCCGCCTGCCGGCCGGCGCCGGCCCAGGCCAGTGCGGCCAGCTGCGGCGGCAGCTGTGCCTGCCAGCGATCCTGCAGCTGCGTGGCGGCGGCCTCGGGGTCGCCGGCCGCCAGGCGCAGCAAAGCCAGCGTCGCCAGCTCGGCGGCGCTGCCGGGGTTGCCGCTGGCCTTGCGCGCCAGGAAGCGCGCCGGGTTGTCGAACAGCTCGCCCACCGCCGCCGCGGCGGCCGGGCTGACGAAGCCGGCCGCGGCGCGCGCCGCGCGCGGCCGGTTCTGCTCGACGGCCAGCCGCGCCTTCTGCCAGGCGTCGTTGTCGCCGAACTGGCCGGCGGCGAACAAGGTGCTGGCCAGCAGGTTGCAGCCATCGTCCAGATCGCGCTGCGCGAACCACGCGCTGCGCGCCTCGTCGCGCACGTCCTGGCCGGCCAGATGCCGCGTCAGCAGCGCATAGCAGCTGACCTCGCGGTCGTCGTTCATGCGAAAGCGCGGGTAGTCGCGGCTGAAGTTGGCCCAGTCGCGGCGCTTGCCCAGCTCCAGCAGCCAGTCGTTGCGCAGCCGGTCCTCGACGTAGGTGCCGGGCCAGCGTGCGTAGAAGGTCTCGAGTTCGTCGGCCTGCGCGCCGTCGAGCCGGTTGCCCAGCTCCCAGTATTCGATCCACTGCGCCAGCGGATGCTGGCGCGCGGCGACGCTGGCGTTGACAAGCTGGGCGCGGTCCTTCTTGCGCAGCGCTTCGCGCGCATCGAGCACCACCTGGTGCTCGGCCTGCGCGCTTGCGGCGGGGGCGGCGATGGCCAGCCACAGCGCCAGGGCCGCGAGGGCCGTGCTGCGGGCCAAGGGGCGGGAGGCGGGGCGAGGCGTCATGGCGGGGGGATCCACGGAATCTAGCGCTTCGAGGCGGCGGCGCACGGCATTTTCTCACTGCGTTTGCGCACTTTGGGCGTTGCGGGCCGGCTGCGGGCGCGCAGCGCCGCCTGCAGCGCCAGCCGCGCCCACGCGCGCATGTCCTCGGGCGAATCCAGCGCCTGCGGCGGCGCGCTCCAGTAGCCCAGCGCCACGCGCCGCCCCTTGGCTTCGTAGACGAAGGCTTCGCAGCCGGCGGCTTCGAACTGCGGGCGCGTCATCGCGTCGACCTTCAGATACAGCCGATCGAAGGCGATCAGACCCATGAACACGCCGTCGATGCGCAGCCCGCAGCCGCCGAACATGCGTTGCGCGCTCGCCGTGCCCAGCGGCGCCAGCAGTTCCAGGCAGTGGGCGACCAAGCCTTCGGTGGGGGACATCGCCGGCAGTGTAGGCGCCGCCGTCACAATGCCGCACCGATGACCCGCTGCCCGCTATGAGCGACGACGCCTTCAAGATGGCTTTAGAGCCGACTCGCGACAAGCGCACGCTGCGCCGCCAGCTGCAGGCCGAGCGACTGGCGATGGCCGACCGGCACCAGCGCTCGGCGCACCTGCAGGAAGTGCTGCGCGTGTGGCTGGTGGGCCGGCATGAGCGCTCGATCGGCGCCTACTGGCCGATCAAGGGCGAGTTCGACGCGCTGCCGGCGCTGTACCGCTGGAGCGAGGCCGAGCCCGGCCGGCGCATCGGCCTGCCGGTGGTCGAGCGCGACACGCGGCAGCTGCGCTTCCACGTCTGGTTCCCCGGCTGCCCGATGGAGGAGGACGCCTACGGCATCCCCAAGCCCAAGGACACGCCCCAGTTCGAGCCCGAACTGCTGCTGATGGCCTGCCTCGGCTTCGGCCCCAAAGGGCTGCGCCTGGGCTACGGCGGCGGCTTTTACGACCGCACGCTGGCCGACCTGAGGCCACGGCCTTTCACCGTGGGCGTGGGTTTCATGCACGGCTACGTGCCGTGGCTGCAGGCCGAGCCGCACGACGTGCCGCTGGACGCCCTGCTCACCGAAGAAGGCGTGTTCTGGCAGCGGCTCTGAGCCGGCGCGCGTCTCGCGCGCGCCGCGCGGCCTGCAAGGCTGACAACGAGCCGCTTCAACCCAGGCCGAGGCGCTTGCACAGCTCCAGCGTCAGCGCTGACTGGTTCATCGTGTAGAAGTGCAGGCCCGGCGCGCCGCCCTTGACCAGCCGCTCGCACAGCGCCGCCACCACGTCCAGGCCGAAGGCGCGGATCGACGCGGCATCGTCCATGAAGCCTTCCATCTTCAGCGCCACCCAGCGCGGGATCTCGATGCCGTCGCGCGCCGCGAACTGCGCGATCTTCGCGTAGTTGTGCAAGGGCATGATGCCCGGCACCACCGGCACCTCGGCGCCGAGCTTGCGCGCGCTGTCGACGAAGTGGAAGTAGGCGTCGGCGTTGAAGAAGAACTGCGTGATCGCCGAACTGGCGCCGGCCCGCACCTTGGCCGCGTAGTGCTGCAGGTCGCGCGCGCAGTAGCGCTCGTCCGGATGGTATTCAGGATAGGCCGCGACCTCGATCAACCAGTCGGGGCCCTGCGTTTCGCGGATGAAGCGCACCAGCTCGGCCGCGTAACGGAACTCGCCGGCGGTGGCCGTGCCGCTGGGCAGGTCGCCGCGCAGCGCGACGATGCGGCGGATCTTCTGCGCGCGGTAGGTGGCCAGGATCTCGGCGATGTTCTCGCGCGTCGAGCCCACGCACGACAGGTGCGGCGCCGCCTCGTAGCCCGCCGCGGCGATGGCCTGCACCGTGTGCAGCGTCTTGTCGCGCGTGGCGCCGCCGGCGCCGTAGGTGACGCTGAAGAACTCGGGCCGCAGCGCGCCCAGTTCGCGCACCACGGTCTTCAGCTTTTCGTCGCCGACGGGGGTGTTGGGGGGGAAGAACTCGAAGCTGAGGGGGACGGTGACGGTCATCTCGTGGTTCATGGCGTCGTTTGGAACGGGTTCAACACGGTCACGCCGCCGTAGTCCTGTCCCGGCACCAGGTCTTCGCTGACCACGGTGTGCGCGCCCAGCCGGCGCGCGGCGCACAGAATGGCGGCGTCCCAGTGCGACAGGTAGTGCCGGTGGCGCAGCGCCAGCGCGTCGAGCACGATCTCCTTGTCCACGGCCACGACCGGGCGCCGCGCGGCGATGCGTTCGACCACCGCCTGCGCAGCCGTCGGCAGCAGGCCGTGGCGCGGCTGGCGTGCCTGTGCATACAGCTCCATCAGCACCTGCGTCGACACGCCCCAATCCGTGCGCGCCAGCCAGGCGCGTGCCGCGTCGCGCTTGGGCGCATGGTCGGCCGCCAGCGACGTGGCGTAGACGAGCACGTTGGTGTCCAGGAAGTACGGCGTGGTCATCGGCCGGGCTGGCGCGCGCCGGAGTCGCGGGCGTTGCGCAGTTCGGCTTCGCGACAATCGAAATCCAGCTCGCGGGCCAGCGCCCGGTCATGAAGTTGGTCGCGATCGAGCAAGGGTGCGCTGCCCCAGCGGCTGCCGGCGACGATCGCGTCCAGTTCGTCCAGCAAATCATCGGCCTGCTCCGGGCCGGGGGCGGGGGGGCGCGGGACTGCCGCCATTCGATAGGAAGCTTCAGGCTCGCGCGCGATTCGGGAAGGGTCGGCGACCGCAGCTTCCACCAGCGCCAACAGCTCGCGCTGCAACGATCGATGGTGGCGCGCGGCACGAGCGCGCAGCGCGGCGGCCAGCTCATCGGGGACGTCCTTGATCGACAGGCTCACAGGCATGGGCGACTCCAAAACGGAACCATGGCGCCATTCTGGCGCCATGACCGCTCGCCGGCAAGCGGCCGCATCAATAGCGATAGCTGTCCGGCTTGTACGGCCCCTGCACCGGCACGCCGATGTAGCTGGCCTGCTCCTCGCTGAGCGTGCTCAGCTCGGCGTTCAGCGTCGCGAGCTGCAGCCGCGCGACCTTCTCGTCGAGGTGCTTGGGCAGCACGTAGACCTTGCCCTGCTCGTAGAAGTCGGCGTGCGTGTACAGCTCGATCTGCGCGATCGTCTGGTTGGCGAAGCTCGACGACATCACGTAGCTCGGATGGCCGGTGCCGCAGCCCAGGTTCACCAGCCGGCCCTTGGCCAGCAGGATGATGCGCTTGCCGGGCTTGCCCTCCTGCGACGGGAAGATCACGTGGTCGACCTGCGGCTTGATCTCCTCCCACTGGCACTTGGCCTCGAGCGCGGCGACGTCGATCTCGTTGTCGAAGTGGCCGATGTTGCAGACGATGGCGTTGTGCTTCATCTTCGCCATGTGCTCGAAGGTGATCACGCTCTTGTTGCCGGTGGCGGTGACGAAGATGTCGGCCTTGTCGGCTGCCCAGTCCATGGTCACGACGCGGAAGCCCTCCATCGCCGCCTGCAGCGCGTTGATCGGGTCGATCTCGGTCACCCACACCTGCGCGCTCAGCGCGCGCAGCGCCTGCGCCGAGCCCTTGCCGACGTCGCCGTAGCCGGCGATGAGCGCGATCTTGCCGGCCACCATCACGTCGGTGGCGCGCTTGATGCCGTCGACCAGGCTCTCGCGGCAGCCGTAGAGGTTGTCGAACTTGCTCTTGGTCACCGAGTCGTTGACGTTGATGGCGCGGAACATCAAGGTGCCCTTGGCGCTCATCTCCTTCAGCCGGTGCACGCCGGTGGTCGTCTCCTCGGTCACGCCGACGATCTGCGCGCTCTTGCGGCTGTACCAGCCGGCGTCCTCGGCCAGCTTGGCCTTGATCGCGGCGAAGAGTTCGCGCTCTTCCTCGCTGCCCGGGTTGGCGATCACCGACGCGTCCTTCTCGGCGCGCTTGCCCAGGTGCATCAGCAGCGTCGCGTCGCCGCCGTCGTCGAGGATCATGTTCGGGCCTTCGCCGTCTGCACCCTTGGCGCCGAACTCGAAGATGCGGTGCGTGTAGTCCCAGTAGTCGCGCAAAGTCTCGCCCTTGTAGGCGAATACCGGCGTGCCGGCGGCCACCAGCGCCGCGGCGGCATGGTCCTGCGTGCTGAAGATGTTGCAGCTGGCCCAGCGCACTTCGGCGCCCAGCGCCTGCAGCGTCTCGACCAGCACCGCGGTCTGGATCGTCATGTGCAGGCTGCCGGCGACGCGCGCGCCGCGCAAGGGCTGCTTGGCGGCGTATTCCTCGCGGATGGCCATCAGCGCGGGCATCTCGCTTTGGGCGATGGTGATTTCCTTGCGGCCCCAGTCGGCGAGCGACAGGTCGGCCACGGCATGATCCTGACGGGGTTTGAGAACGGCGTTCATCGAATCGGCTCCAAGCGGCAAAACCCTGCGGCAGGGCCGTGGAGTGCTTCGACAGAACTCACCCACGACGCGGCGTGCAGGTGAGCGCGGTTGCAACGGGGGCCTTCCGAGCCTGGCCTTCGCGCGTGGGAAGGTTGCAACGCTCCTCGGAAGATGGCGCGCATTGTAGCGGCGCGCCCGCACGCTGACGCCCGCGCGGCTCAGAGCCTGTGAAGTATTCCGGCGCGTCCGAGCGGGTGTCCGAAACGGTGTCGATCAAGGCGCAAAGCGCAGTCGTAGCTCGGGCTACGGCGAGCATTTGCAACGCCGAGCGGCGCCTGTTTGCTCTGGGGCGCTCGAGCGGGCGTGGCGGAATGCTTCACAGGCTCTCAGAGGGTGTAGCCAAAATAAACATGTCGCTATATCCTCGCTGCCATCAACCACCAGGCA
>OEIU01002069.1_pt1 | contig 11285 bp, 10 predicted proteins | sample 1539221 | NCBI WGS metagenome assembly OEIU01 (sample SAMN03792071, study PRJEB22550) | activated sludge metagenome | feature: wastewater treatment plant; material: activated sludge; isolation source: Wastewater treatment plant of a petroleum refinery complex | place: Argentina: Zarate | collected... | reverse complement strand
ATCGTCAACTTCCTGGGCACGATGCAGAACGAGTGGGCCGGCGCGCAGGCGTTCAGCTCGTTCGACACCTATCTGGCGCCCTACGTGCGCAAGGACGGGCTGTCGTACGAACAGGTGCGCCAGTGCATGCAGGAGCTGATCTACAACCTCAACGTGCCGTCGCGCTGGGGCACGCAGACGCCGTTCACGAACCTGACCTTCGACTGGGTCTGCCCGGAGGATCTGCGCGAGCAGGTGCCGATGATCGGCGGGCGCGAGATGCCGTTCGCCTACGGCGAGCTGCAGGCCGAGATGGATCTGATCAACCGCGCCTACATCGAGGTGATGACGGCGGGCGATGCCAAGGGCAGGGTGTTCACGTTCCCGATCCCGACCTACAACATCACGCAGGACTTCGACTGGGAGGGACCCAACGTGCGCGCGCTGTTCGAGATGACGGCGCGTTACGGGCTGCCGTACTTCCAGAACTTCATCAACTCCGAGCTGAAGCCGAACCAGATCCGCTCGATGTGCTGCCGGCTGCAGCTCGACCTGCGCGAGCTGCTGAAGCGCGGCAACGGCCTGTTCGGCTCGGCCGAGCAGACCGGCTCGCTCGGCGTCGTGACGGTCAACTGCGCGCGGCTGGGCCATCTGTACGCAGGCGACGAGGCCGGCCTGCTGGCGCGGCTGGATTCGCTGCTCGAGCTCGGCCGCCAGAGCCTGGAGATCAAGCGCAAAGTGATCCAGCGGCTGATGGACCAGGGCCTGTTCCCGTATACGCGGCGCTACCTCGGCACCTTGCGCAACCACTTCTCGACGCTCGGCGTGAACGGCATCAACGAGATGATCCGCAACTTCACCGGCGACGAGCACGACATCACGACCGCCTGGGGCCATGCGTGCGCGCAGCGGCTGCTCGACCATGTGCGCGCGCGGATGGTCGTCTTCCAGGAGGAGACCGGCCATCTGTACAACCTCGAGGCGACGCCGGCCGAGGGCACGACCTACCGCTTCGCCAAGGAGGACCGCAAGCGTTTCCCCGGCATCCTGCAGGCCGGCACCGCGCAGCATCCGTACTACACGAACTCGTCGCAGCTTCCGGTCGGCTTCACCGACGATCCGTTCGAAGCGCTGGAGCGGCAGGACGACCTGCAGCGCAAGTACACCGGCGGCACGGTGCTGCACCTGTACATGAGCGAGCGGCTGTCCAGCGCCGATGCCTGCCGCGACCTGGTGCGCCGTGCGCTGACGCGCTTCCGCCTGCCCTATATCACGGTGACGCCGACCTTCTCGATCTGCCCGAAGCACGGCTACCTCGCCGGCCGTCACGACTTCTGCCCGAAGTGCGACGCCGAGATCCTGGCGCGCAAGCAGCGCGTCGCCGCCTGAGCGCGGCGCGCCCGACGATTCTTACCACCCTCCACGGAGCACACACGATGACCGATGCCCTGCTGATCGAACAACCGTCCGCGCACGCCGCGCCCCTGCTCGGCGACGACGAGCGCCAGCCGTGCGAGGTGTGGACGCGGGTGATGGGTTACCACCGCCCGGCGGCTTCGTTCAACACCGGCAAGCAGGGCGAATTCCAGGAGCGGCGGTACTTCGAGGAATCGCGCTGCGGCGCCATCCCGCGTGGCTGAAGTCGGCCGTCACGTGGCCGAAGCCGCGCGCGGCCTGCGCGAGGTCGGCCACTCGCCGGCCGAAGACGGAGGCGACGGGGTCGAAGCCGGCCACGGCGCGTCCGAGGATGGTGGAAGCATGCCTGCCGGTGGCCGCCGCGTGTTCGCGCCCGTCTCGTCGCCGGCGCGGCCGCGTCCACCGCTGCGCGTCGGCGGCCTGACGCCGTTCACCAGCATCGACTATCCCGGCAAGCTCAGCGCGGTCGTCTTCGTGCAGGGCTGCCCGTGGCGCTGCGGCTATTGTCACAACCCCCATCTGCAGCCGCGCGGCGGCGCCGGCGGGCCGGCCTGGACCGAGGTGCTCGACTGGCTGCGCCGCCGCGTCGGGCTGCTCGACGCGGTGGTGTTCAGCGGCGGCGAGCCGACCGTCGATCCGGCGCTCGCCGCCGCGATGGCCGAAAGCCGTGCGCTCGGGCTGGCGGTCGGGCTGCACAGCGCCGGCACCCATCCGCGCCGCCTGCACGAGGTGCTGCCCCAAGCCGACTGGGGCGGCCTGGACATCAAGGCGCCGCTCGACGATCCCGCCGCCTACGAGCGCACCACCGGCATCGCCGGCGCGGCGCAGGCGGTGCGCCGCAGCCTGCGCGCGCTGCTCGCGGCCGGCGTCGCGCACGAACTGCGCACCACCGCCCATCCGGCGCTGCTCGACGACGACGCGCTGCTGCGGCTGGCCGACGGCCTGGCCGGGGAGGGCGCGACGCACTACGCGCTGCAGGTGGCACGCCCCGCCGGCGCGCTGGGACCGGTCGGCGACGACTATCCGGCGCCGGCGACCGTGCAAAGACTGCAACAGACGTTCGTGCAGTTCACGCTGCGGCGGGAGTGAACCGGGGAGGGATCCTGGGCGCAGCGTTGCTTCAGATGTAGGCGTTCGGCACGGGCGCATGCCGCATGTGCAGGGCCAGCCCGAGCGCCGCCATGTGGTTGCTGTCGCGGCCCAGGATCTCGGCGGCCAGCGGCAGGAACTCGCTTTCCTCCAGCAACGCGTGCGCCTGGTACGTCTGCACCAGCAGATGGACGTCCCCGGCGGGCAACTGCGCGGGCTTGCCGGAGGCAACCCGCTGCACCTGAGGGCGAAGGCGCTTCCACGCGTCCTCGACCTCGCGGTGCTCGGCGGTGAGGCGATCGACCAGCGCCTTGACGTGATCGAGCTCCGGGCCGGGACGGGCGCTGCGCAAGACGGCGTGGAACAGCTCCTTCTCCTCTTCGGAGTGGTGTTCGATGCCGGCGGGACCCAGCGGCTTGAGGGTCTGGGCGGCAAGGTTGCGCGCACGCACCGCCGCATCCTGCAGCGCCGGCAGCTCGGCGAAACCGCGCAGGCCGCTGAGGATGCCGCCGTGGCAGTTGGAGAACTGCTGCACGGGGGTCGGCTCGTCGACGGGGCGGTCGGGGGCGACGGGGGGCATCTGCTGCTCCTGGCGGCGGCATGCCGCATGAATCGAATGTAGGAGGCTGCCCGGCGGAGAGCGTTGATGCACATCAAGACTAGCGTCAGAGCCTGGACACAGGTTGCGCCGGCGTGCGCAGGTGCCGCGCTGGCTGCCCGGTGTCGGCACGGACCGCTTGGCCGGAAATCGCCCGCAGAGCAGCAGCCCGTCGCGCATGTTCAGCGCGAGCAGCGTGATGTTGACGGCGCCAGCCACCAGCTCCACGCCCTGCAGCGCGTAGAATCCGCCATCGAACCGTCCGGCGTTCGCCCAGGACGCGAGCACGTATGCGCTGGGCAGCAGCACCAGCAGGCCGTTGGCCGCTGCGCCCTTCATCCGTCGCCCCTTGTCGTCGACGAGTCGCCGGCGGCGCGTGCGCGCCAGCGAGAAGCCGCTGCCGCCGGTTGCCGCCATCGCCGAGGGTCGGGCAACAGCCTGCAAGCGTTTCCATTGCGCGGCTGACACCAGCACAGCGGCCTCCGCGCCTCGACGCGTCACCACTCCGCAGGCCCGCAAGTTGCTGAACCGGAACTCTTTCAGAGAGGAACGACTCATGAACGCAGCCAACGTTCTGGCCGGCGTGGCCGTCACGGATCTGGACACAGCACAGCCTTGGTATGAAAAGCTGCTGGGCTCTGCCGGTAACCGCCCTATGCCCGAAGTAGCCGAATGGTCCTTTCCGCAAGGTGGGGGACTGCAGGTCTTCGCGGATCAGCAGCGAGCCGGGGCCTCTTCGATCACCTTGGTGGTGGATGACCTGGACCAGCAGGTGGGGCGACTGCAGAGCGACGGACACAAGGTCCATTCACGGACGGACTCGGAATACGTCAAGACGGCGCAGGTTGAAGACCCGGCCGGCAACCGGATCGTTCTAGCGCAAGCGAAGACTCATCATCTGGTTCGCTAGCTGGGCGGGCAATTTCGGACAGTTCGGCGACGCGACAGAGGTTCTGCCGCCGGTTCGTCAGCGACGTCACGATCCGCCCGGCGGACTACGCCAGGGACGATGTGAAAGGCGAGCTTGTCCTCCTCGACGACGAGGTCGCCATCCTCATGCGCCGACGCCCGAGTTGGGGAGATGATCGTTCACTTTCCGCATATCGGGTACGTATGCGACAGCGACACCGGGGTGTCGCAGAAGCCCTTCGAGCTGGCGCGTGCGGCACGGCTGTCCGTTCCGAACAGGAGCTCAGGGCCTTCGCGTGCGTGGCTGACGCTGCATTGCCGATAGGGATTGATCCGCCGCGCCCGCCTGCGCGAGCAGCCAGGCGCGGAACAGCTTGAGCGTCAGCCGCTCCTCGCCGTCGGCAGGCGTGACGAGGTAGTAGCTGCGCCAGCCGCGCAGCGGCCGGTGGCACGCGATGACGAGTTCGCCGCGAGTCAGCTCAGTCTGGATCATCAGGGTCGGCATCAATGCCACGCCGAGACCGTGTGCCGCCGCGCTCGCGATCATGGTGAACAGATCGTAGCGCGGACCACTGTGGGGGCGCGGCGCATCGACCTTCTGCGCATCGAACCATTGCCGCCAGCCGTCGGGCCGTGTGCTCTGTTGCAGCAGCGGCATGCGCGCGATCGCAGCGGGCGTGAGCGCCTTGCGGCCCGAGAGTAGCGTAGGGCTGCACACAGGTACCAGGTCCTCGTCCAGCAGCGCGGTGGACTGCGTGCCTGCCCAGTTGGCGGCCTGCGCAGCGGTGCTGGTGTACAGGGCTGCGTCGAAGGGTGTGTCGGTGAAGAGAAAGGGCTGCGTGCGCGTTTCGATGTGCACGGTGATGTCGGGATGCTTCGCCGCGAAATCCGGCAGACGCGGAATGAGCCAGCGCGTGGCGAAGGTTGGTACCGCCGCGAGCTGCAGAGAACCGCCATGGTTTTGTCGGGCCATGGCGTCGAGCGTGTCGCGCTCCATGGTGTCGAGCTGGCGCGCGATCTGGCGCGCGTAGTTCGCGCCAGCCGGCGTCAGCGCCACGCCGTGGCGCGTGCGGTTGAACAGGGTGATGCCAAGAAAGTCTTCCAGCGCGGTGATTCGGCGCGACACCGCGCTTTGCGTGAGGGCGAGTTCCTGCGCGGCGCGGGTATAGCTCTCGTGGCGCGCGGCGGCCTCGAAGCAGATCAAGGATTGAGTCGACGGAATTCTGCGGCGCATGGTATGCGGAGTCTACATGGCGTTCAGCGCTTCCCTGACCCGATGGCGTCGCAGGTTCGTACTTGTCAGGCATGCGGCATGCGCATAACTGGGTGACGAATGAACGTTTGCCTCTGGCCTGTGGCGTGCCTACGATCCATTCGCTTCCTTCAGGGGACGCTTCACAGGGTCATCAAGAATGCCGCGTTCGCCAGGAGAATCGATGTACCAGTTCGAAACCTTGGACGTGCAGTTGTCCAACTACATCGCCACCGTTTACTTGAGCAATCCGCCCGTCAATGCCGTCAGCGCGAAAATGCCCGGCGATCTGGCCTTGGCAATGGATCGGTTCTCCGAGGACGACAACGTGCGCGTAGTGGTACTGACCGGCAGGGGGAAGGTCTTTTGCGCCGGCGCCGATCTGAAAGGCCGTGACGAGATCGGCGGCAGCCTCGGTGGTTTGCGGCAGGAATCGCGCCTGCGGCGCGAGATGTACCATTCGATCCGCGAATGCAGCAAACCTGTGATTGCCGCCATCAACGGAGCCGCACTCGGCTCCGGCCTGGCCGTCGTTGCCTCCTGCGACATTCTGATCGCCGCTGAATCGGCGAAGCTGGGTTTGCCGGAAATCGATGTCGGCTTGATCGGCGGCGTACGCCATGCTCAGCGCCTGTTTGCTCATTCGCGGCTGCGGCGCATGATGCTCACCGGCATGCGCGTCGATGGCCCCGAACTGTATCGGCTGGGCGTGGTGGAGGCCTGCCTGCCCGACGACGAGTTGCTGCCGGCCGCCTTGAAGCTGGCGGGAGAAATCGCGTCCAAATGCCCGCAATCGATTCGGCTGTCGATCCAGACGGCCAACGCGATAGAGGACATGAGTCTGCGCGATGGCTATCGCTACGAGCAGGACATGGCCGCCGCCGTCGCCAGGACGGACGACGCATTGGAGGCCCGCATGGCCTTCCTGGAGAAGCGCCCGCCTGTATTCACCGGGCGCTGAAAGAGGTCGGCTTTCACTCCTGGCCGAAGATTCAGTCAGAACGGATCCATGAGCATGAACAAGGCGGAGATTTCGGCCCCATTGGCCGGCGTTCGGGTGATCGATATGGCATCGGTACTCATGGGTCCGGTAGCGACCCAGATTCTTGGTGACTACGGGGCGGACGTGATCAAGATCGAATCCCCCGGCGGCGACGTCATGCGTCACGCAGGGGCGGCGCGCAACTCGCGTATGGGGGCGATGCACCTGGCCACGGGGAGAAACAAGCGCAGCGTGGTTCTCGATGTAAAGAAGCCAGAGGGCAGGGCCGCCTTGCTGCGGCTTTGTCAGACCGCTGACCTGTTCATCCACAATGTTCGCCCGGCAGCCATGTGCCGCGCCGGCCTTTCCTACGGGGACGTGCAAGCCGTCAACTCCTCGATCATCTACATGGCGCTGGTTGGCTTTGGCCAAGATGGTCTCTACGCCGATCGCACGGCGCTCGACGACATCATCCAGGCCGCATCCGGCCTGTCAGGCCTGTTCGTCCGCGCGGGACAGCCGGAGCCTGGCTTCGTGCCTGCCAATCTGTGTGATCGGCTGACCGGAATCGCCGCGGCGCACGCGGCTATCGCCGCGCTCTACATGCGCACGCAAACAGGGCTGGGTCAGTCGATCGAAGTGCCCATGTACGAAACACTGGTGCAGACGATTCTTGGCGACCACCTGAATGGCGAGACATTCGTTCCTTCGACCGAAGGCCTCGGCTACAACAGGTTGCTGAATGTTCATCGGGGTCCTTTTCGGGCTGAAGACGGCTATATCGCGGTCACGCCGTACAACGACAGGCAGTTTCGTGCGTTCTTCCACGCCATCGGCAGAGCCGCTGAGTTCGATGCCGACGATCGCATCAACCGGCATGCGTCTCGCGCACGGAACTACGAGTTTGCGTATGCGAGACTGGCCGAGATCATTGCTACGCGCTCAGTGGCGGAGTGGACCGCCTTGTGTGGCGAGCACGCGATTCCTTGCCAAAAGGTGAACGCGATCGAAGACGTGCTCGACGACGCGCACCTGCGGACGATCGGCTTCTTCCAGGAGTTCGAGCACCCCACGGAAGGGCGTATTCGACAGATGCGCCCCGCTGCTCGGTGGAGCGCGGCTGACGTTTCCGTACGGCGCCTGGCGCCTCGGCTTGGCGAGCACAGTGTGCAAGTGCTGCGGGAAGCGGGTTTTTCCGAAGCCGAGATCGACGACATGCTGCAGACCGGCGCCACCGCGCAAGCGGCGGCGATGAGCCATTCGTCCGATGCGGTCGAACGCCAGCATCGGAACGCCTGACCTCCGGCTCCGCGTCGGAATCAGCGACCGCTTGCAGCCTGGCGCAACTGCTTCGCAGCCACTGGCCAGCTCTACCTTGACTCCAACCCTAACTCTGTCAACAGGGGACTCTCATGCGACGTTCGATTCTGATGCGCGCCACCGCGCTTGCGGGGCTGTTGTCCGCGATTGGATTGCTGGGTTCGGCGAATGCTCAGGAGCAGCCATTTCCATCCAGACCGATCAAGCTGGTTGTTCCGTATCCCCCTGGCGCCGCAATCGACAACATGGCGCGCGGATTCGCACAAGAGTTCGCGAAGAAGATCAAGACTCCCGTCGTCATCGAGAACAAGCCTGGCGCAGGTACTGCAATCGCCGCACTGGCGGTGAAGTCGGCGCCAGCGGATGGCTACACGCTGATGTTCCAGACCGAAAATTTCCTGATCGCCAAATTGGCCAACCCGCAACTGGACTACAAGGCCAGCGACTTCGAGACCATTACCCCGCTGGCCAAGACGTCCTATACGCTGATAGTTCCGGGCCAGCACAACCTCAGAACGCTGGCGGATCTGAAGGCTCACGCCGCCAGGAAAGGCAACGAGCTGGATTTCGGTTCCCTGGGCATGGGGCCGAGCATGTACAACGTGCTGGGCACCGCCTTGAGCCGGCAACTGGGCGTCAAGGCAAACATGGTTCCGTACAAGGGAGGCATGGAGGCGCTCAATGCGGTGATGGCCGGCGAGATCGATGGTCTTTTCTCCACGGTGAGCACGTCGTACACACACAAGGACAACCCAAGGCTTCATAACCTGGCATTGGCATCCGACGGCAGCCGGAACCCGTTTTTCCCCGACCTTCGATCGTTCAAGGACCTGGGAGTGAAGGACGTCGTCTTTTACAGCTTGTTTGGCATCACCATCCGGGCGGACACCCCCGAGGTCGTCAAGAAGACGCTGAAGGAAGTGGCCCGCCACGTCGCCGATTCGGAAGAGTTGAAGCGGTATCGGCGTCAGATTTCGCTGGAGGACTACACCGGTACTCTGGCTGAGTTCGATACCGACACGAAAAATGCCATAGAGATGCTGCAAAAGGCCTACGAGCAGGAGCAGAAGCGCTGAAGATGGTCCGTGCAGAAATGCCGGAAACACGCCCCGGGGCGAGGCGCGCGGCATGACACAACCGAGTTCCTCGATCACGCTGGTCATCACCACCGCCATGCAGGCGATGGCTTCGATGGCGTTGTTCACCGTGCCGGTGATGGCGCCCGTGATAGCGCCCGCTCTTCGCGTGCCGACGGCGTGGGTTGGGGGCTTTGTCGCGCTGGGCTACCTGGGGGCGATGTTGTCCAGCATGGTGGCGGGGGCGCTGGTGCCGCGCCGGGGCGCCCTGCGCGTCAGCCAGGTCGGTCTGCTGCTGTCTGCCGCGGGCTTGCTGCTGTGCGCGCTACCGGTCTGGCCTGCCGCGGCACTGGGGGCGCTGCTGGTCGGCAGCGGCTACGGGCCGATCACGCCGGCCAGTTCGCACCTGCTGGCATCGACCACGCCGCCGCACCGCATGTCGCTGGTGTTTTCCGTCAAGCAGACCGGTACGCCGCTGGGCGGCATGCTGGCCGGCGCGCTGGTGCCGGGCGCGTTGCTGCTGATCGGCTGGCAGGCCACGCTGGTGGCGGTGGGACTGGCCTGCCTGGTCTGTGTGCCACTGGCGCAGCCGTTGCGCTCCGCGCTGGATGCGGGCCGCCAGTTCGGCCAGCCGCTGGCGCTGGCCGCGTTATTCCGCCCGTTGCACCTGGTGCTGGGCCGGCGCGCGCTGATGACGCTGGCGGTGTGCTCCTTTCTGTTTGCAGTCGTGCAATCTTCGGTGGTGACCTATCTGGTCACCTATCTGCACGATGACCTGGGCATGACGTTGCTCGCCGCCGGTGCGGCGTTGTCGGTGGCGCAACTGGCCGGCGTGGCGGGCCGTATCGCCTGGGGCGTCGTCGCTGATCGTGGGCTTGGGCCGCGCAACACGCTGATGCTGCTGGCCTGTCTGATCGTGGCCGGCAGCATGCTTGCCGCCGCCCTGCAAGGCCATTGGCCGATGGCGCTGCTGCTGGCCGTGGCGGCGCTGCTGGGCTGCGCCGGCATCGGCTGGAACGGCGTCTATCTCGCCGAAGTGGCGCGGCAGGCGCCGCCGGGCCGGATAGGTATGGCCACCGGCGGCACGCTGCTGTTTACCTACATGGGCGTAACCTTCGGCGCCCCGGCGTTTGGCGCGCTGACATCGATCAGCGGCAGCTACCGGCTGCCATTCGCCGCGCTGGCGCTACCGGCTGTGGTGGCGCTCGCGCTGCTGGGGTGGCAGACGGCGCTGGAAAAACGCGAGACGGCTCGCGCCGCAAAATTGGATGGCTCGGCTATGTGAAGTACCCCAGGCGCTTCATCGCCGCCGAAATCGACGCCGCGGCCTTGTCGTAGCCCTCCCACGGTGCATTCCCCAGGCGCAGCCGTTCGTCCACGGTCCGGATGCTCCAGTGCGCCCCGCCCGTCAGCTTCCCCAACTCGGCCCAGGTCACGGGCACCGAGATGCCCATGCCGGGCCGCGAGCGCGCCGACCATGCGCTGACCGTGGTGGCACCCCAGCCGTTGCGCAGGTAGTCCACGAAGATCTTGCCTACGCGGTTGCGCGGCCCGCTCCTGGCGGCAAACCGCTTCGGAATCGTGCGAGCGAGGTGCTGCACGACGGCCTGCGAGAAGCCCTTGACCGTGTCCCAGTCGTGCAGCCGCTTGATCGGCACCACCACGTGCAGCCCCTTGCCGCCGCTGGTCTTCAGGAAGGCCGGCAGGTCCAGCTCCTTGAGCAGCACGTGCACCAGTTCCGCCGCCTCTTGCATCTGCTCCCAGGCGACGCCTTCGCCGGGATCCAGATCGAAGGTCATCCTGTCGGGCCGGTCGATCCGGTCCTTCCTGGCATTCCAGGTGTGGAGCTCGATGGCGTTCATCTGCGCGGCCGACAGCAGGCCTTCAGGGCGCGCGACCTCCAGCATGGCGGGATGTCCCGTGTACAGCGCGGGATCGAGCTGCTCGACGCCCGGCATGTTGCCCCTGTCCAGGTGCTTCTGAAAGAACAACTCGCCCTTCACGCCTTCGGGCGCCCGCACGAACGCCACCGGGCGGCCTTCGAGGTGCGCCATCATCAGCGGCGCAACCTTGGCGTAATAGCGCACGAGGTCGATCTTCGTGATGCCCGTGGACTCATCGATGACGCGCCCGGGGTTCGAGATGCGCAGCGAGGCCGGCAGCGCCGCCGCCCCATCGGCGGTTGCCGGCGCGCCGGCCGTCGGCCCGCCGGCCGAAGCCAGATGCCTGGGCTTCTCGCGGATGATCGCCTTCGCCGGCTTGTCGTCGCGCAGGCCTTGGAAAACCGAGTGGCGGATGCGATTCTCCTGGGTCCATTCGGCGAAGGACACCTCCGCCAGCAGCTTCGGCTGCACCCAGTGGGCCTTCTTGGCGATCGAACGGGAATTCACGAACGGGCTCTTGTCGGTCACCAATGCGCCCAGCTTCTCGCGCAGCTCTGTCAAGGTGCGCTCATTGAAACCGGTGCCGACGTTGCCCGCGAACTGCAGCGATCCATCCTCCGCATGTACCCCCAGCAGCAGCGAGCCGATGCCGGTGCGCGAGCCCTGCGGGTCGGTGAAACCACCGATCACGAACTCCTACCGGTGGCTGCACTTGAGGTTGATCCAGTCCGCGTTGCGACGCGACGCATACGGCGCGGACTTACGCTTGCCGATCACGCCC
>OEIU01002068.1_pt1 | contig 11286 bp, 7 predicted proteins | sample 1539221 | NCBI WGS metagenome assembly OEIU01 (sample SAMN03792071, study PRJEB22550) | activated sludge metagenome | feature: wastewater treatment plant; material: activated sludge; isolation source: Wastewater treatment plant of a petroleum refinery complex | place: Argentina: Zarate | collected... | reverse complement strand
GGGGCGGGGGGGGGGGGGGGGGGGCGGGGGGGGAACAACCAGGGGGGGGGGGGGGGGGGGGCGGCGGGGCCGGGCGGGGCCCGCCGATGAACCGATGCATGGGAGGGCGCGCTGAACGCAACAGGGCCAACGCGGGTGTGGGAGGCGGGGGCATGGGCGGCGATCGTGATGATCGTGGTCGTGGGGGGGTGGGCGCGCGTGGCGTGTGCGCAGGAGCCCGAGGAGGAGCCGGTGGCGGTGCCGGAGCAGGCCGTGGATGCGTACCTGGAGCGGCTGGGGCTCAAGCGGCTGCTGGCGGATGTGCTGGAGAGGCGGTTGCAGGCGACGCCCAAGGACCTGCGGGTGCAGCAGGCGGAGCGGCTGGGGCGGCTGCATGTCGATCTGCTGGGGGAGGCGACGGCGTCGAAGGATCGGGAGGATTGGGAGGCGAGGGCGCGGGCGCTGCTGGCGCAGGTGCCGGAGGCGGACTCGTTCGATCTGCGGTTGAGCCTGAACAAGGCGGTGTATGCGAGGGCGGAGGAGGCGGCGGAGCGGCAGCGGCTGCGGCTGGCGACGGCGGAGGAGGCGGCGGACGCGGAGCGGTCGTTCAGGTCGCTGGTGCCGCAGTTCCAGGCGATCGCGAGCAAGGCGCATGGGCGGGTGGAGGCGCTCGAGCGCATCGAGCAGACGGGGGAGGCGACGGAGGGCGCGCTCAACGAGCTGGCGGATGCGCGACGGCAGCGGTCGCTGGCGTTCTACTACGCGGGGTGGTCGAACTACTACCTGGCGATGCTGACGCGTGCGGAGCAGCCGGCGGCGGATGCGGGGCGGTGCTTCGGGTGGCTGCTCAACTCGGCGGGGGGGCGGCCGCCGAGCCCGGAGAGGGTGCCGGCGTCGATGTTCCAGTACGACCACGTGGCGCGGGCCGCGATTGGATGCGGACTGGCCGCCGCGATACGCAACAACGACACGGAGGCGCTGCGGTGGCTCGACGCGGTGGAGCAGGCGGAGCAGACGTCGCCCGCGGTGCGGGAGCAGATCCTGGGGCGGCGGCTGGTCGTGCTTGGGCAGGCGAAGCGGTGGGCGGACCTGGAGATTCTGGTGCGGCGGACGCGCAGGGCGGATCGGCGCGGCGGGGGGAAGGACCTGACACCGCTGCCGACGGTGCTGGCGCGATTGCTGGCCGTGATCACTCTGGAGGCGGACAAGCGGACGGCGGGGCCGCAGATCGAGGAGATCGCGAAGGTCGCGATGGGGGACCTGGTGGCGAACAAGGAGGTCGCGCAGGTGCTGGACCTTGTCGGCCGGTATGGAACCGCGCCGCTGGGGGATTCGGGGTTCGTGCCGAACTATGTGCGGGCGCTGCGGGCGTACGACGCGGCGAGGAGGGCCCACGAGGCGTCGGTCGGGGGGGCGGGGAGCGCGGCGAGCGACGAGCCCGCGACGGATTCGGGGCTGATCAACCAGTACCGGGCGGCGGCGAGCATGTTCGAGGCGGCGTCGCGGGAGCCGGATGCGGAGCAGTTTGCCGGCGAGCGGGGGCGAGCCGAGACGATGCACGGGCGGGCGCTGTACTACGCGGGGGACGTGATGGCGGCGGCGGACACGTTCGTGGGCGCGTGGAAGCTCTTCGGGCCGACGCCCGCGGGGGAGGAGCCGCTGTGGCTGGCGGTGCTGGCGCTCGAGAAGGCGGGGAAGGGTCCGGGCGGCTCGGAGCGGATTCGCGGGCGGCTCAACGAGACGGTCACGCTGTTCCTGAGGACGTATCCTGGCTCGGAGCGGGCGCCGCGCCTGACGCTGATGCTCATCGCCACGGGGTCGATCGGGGATGACGAGGCGATCAGGGTGCTGTCGGGGATCGGGAAGGACTCGCCGGTGTACGAGGCGGCTCGCCGGCAGGTGGCGCGGATTCTGTACTCGCGGTTCCGGGCGGCGCGCGGGCCGGAGCGGGACTTCGCGGGGGCGAGGTTCGTCGCGGTGGGCGAGGAGGTGCTCGCGGCGGATCGGCGGGCGGCGATGGAGGGGACGCCGGAGGAGGCGGGGCAGGCCGTGGAGCGGGTGATCGTTCGGGCGCGGCAGCTGCTCGATGCGCTGCTGGGCGTGTCGGCGCCGGACGTGGCGCGGGCCGAGACGGTGCTGAAGATTCTGGCCGGGGTGGCGGCGTACAACAACACGGACCTGGGGGAGCATCTGCCGGAGCTCGCGTATCGCGAGGTGCAGATCGCCACGGCCCGGGGGAGCGACGTTCGGGCGGAGGGGGCGGCGGCGAGGCTGTACGCGACGGCCGATCCGGGCGGGGCGTTCCAGAGCGCGGGCGAGAGGGTGATGTACCGGTACTACGCGGGGAGGTACAGGCCCGGGCTGGACGGCTCGGCGGCGTCGCTGGAGACCGCCAGGGCGCTGATCCGGCACGGGGTGAGGGTGATCGATCGCGTCGGCGCCGATCCGGAACGGGTGAAGGACCCGGGGGTGATGGGTGTGTACGCGACGGTGGCGGGGGCGGGGGTGGATGTGTTCAAGCGGACCGGCGACGCGACGATGCGCGGCCTGGCGATCCGGCTGTACACCGCGGTGCTTGGTGCGCAGGCGCGTACGGAGGTTGCGCTGCGGGGGCTGGCGGAGATGTCGGAATCGGCGGGGGACTTCGCGACGTCGGCGGGGTGCTGGCGCACGCTGCTGGAAGGGTCGGCGGCGAGTTCGGAGGCGTGGTTCGAGGCGAAGTATCACATGATCCGCCTGCTGGCGAGGGTGGACGCGGACAAGGCCCGGTCGGCGATGGCGGAGCACAAGGTGCTGTATCCGGAGGGCGGGCCGGAACCGTGGGGGCCGAAGTTCCGAGAGCTGGATTCCACGCTTGGGGTTGGCTCGCCGACACCCGCGCCGGGGCGGATTTCCGGGGCGCGGGGTCCGCCGGCGGGGGGGGGGGGGGGGGGGGGGGGTGGGCCATGAGGCGCGTCGAACGGGCATCGCCGGTGCCGAAGTACCTTGGTGTCGATGCCGACGCGGACGCGTTCGATCTGCTCGGGATCGGCGTTGGCGAGTGCACGGGCCCGGGGGTGGAGGCCTCGCTGGAGCGCCAGCTCGATCGGGTCGGCGCCCACGCCGAGGGGGACACGCCGGAGGCCGACGAGGTTCGGCTGGCGCTGCACGCGGCGGCGGCGCAGGTGTCGGACGCGGATACCCGGCGACGGTTGATCGAGGCGCGCGAGCGCCGGACGGCGATCCCCGAGGCCCGCCCGGGCGGGGCGGAGCCCGAGGCGGAGGGGGCGGAAGCGGGGCGTTCCGTCGGTGCGAGGTACACCCCCCCGCCGGACTCGAACGCGCCGGTGCGGCAACTGATCCTGCTCGCGGGCGTGGGCGGCGGGTTGGCCGTGGTCGCGCTTGTGCTGGGGGTGATCTTCCTGGCGCCCGACGGCTCGGGGGGGCCCGCGACACCGCCGGTTTCCTCGGCGGGATCGGCGGACGCACCGGGGACGGCCTCGGAGTCGGTGGCGGTGGCCCGGCCGATCACCGGCGCGGAGGCGGCGTCGGGGGCGGCCGTTGCCGGGGCGCCCACCCCGGCTGGCGCGGCGGCGAGGAGGGCGCGAGGCGAGTTTGTGGACGGCGTGCTGGTCGTGCGGCGCCTGCGAGCCGCTTCGGAGAGGGCCCGAGTCGATGCCGCGGCGGGCCTGGAGGAGTTTCGCGGGGCGGTTGGGCCGCTGGCCGACTGGTGGGCGAGGTATGGCGTCGGCGAGCGGCGCGCGGCCGACGACGCGGTGCTGGAGTTTGTGTACGTTGTGTCGGACAAGCCCGGGGTGGCGGGCGATGTGGTGGGGGATCTTGCGAGGATGGCCGCGCTCGGGCCCGTTGAGTCGGGGGCGCTTTCGGCGGATGCGGTGTGGCCGGCGGCGTGGGCGACGGGGGTGCTGTGTCGGCTGGGCGAGGAGCGGGGTCTGCCGCGCCCGGTTGCGGTGAGGGTGGCGCAGGCGATCAACGACACGCTCGGGGCCGGTCGCGCGGAGGGCGCGGCGTCGTTCGAGGCCGGGGCGTGGGCGGCGCTGCGGCGGATGCCGGGGCGGCTGGTCGCGCCGGCGAATCCCGCAGCGAAGGGGGAGTCTGCCGAGCCTCGGAGCGCTGAGGGCGTTCGACGGTGGGCGGACGCCGTGGCGGCCGTGGCGGTTGACGCGGGCGAGCAGGAGCGAATGCTCGTGGATGCGCTGGAGGAGATCCTCATTGATGGTCCGTCGCCGGAGCAGGACCGGGGCGCGTTCGACGCGATCGAGATGCTGGTGACGCGGATCAAGTGGCGGGCGGGCGGCTCGGCCCGGGAGCGGCTCCTGGAGTGGTTCAACAGTTCGCGGGTGAGTTCGGGCGACATGCGGGTGGTGACGGGGGCGCTGGCGTCCAAGTCCGGGGCGGAGGGGGTGGACGCGTCGATGCAGCTCTCGGTTACGGCGACGCCGGACGATCGGGCGCAGTTGCGGGCGAGGTACGCGACGGCGTGGGGGATGGCCAAGGACGAGGCGCGGGGGCGGGCCCTGGAAGAGTGGCGGGCCAGGGCGATGGCGCTGGACCTGCCCGCGACGGCTGAGGATCGGGACGATGACCTTGCTCGCGTGGCGCGGCTGGCGGTGGCGGTGCGGACGAACCACGCGGCGCGCCGGCTGTGGCTGGGGGACGCGGCGGGATGCCTGCGCATCGTGGGCGAACTCGAGCGGTTGCCGGCGACGATCCGCGACATCGGCACGCCCTCGCCGTTGCCGGCGCAGATTCCGGGAGCTCCGGCTCCGGCGCCGGTGACGCCGCGCCCGCGGGGCACGTCGCCGGTGGGGATTCCGCCGCCCGCGGCGCCGCCCGGGCCGCCGGAGCCGTTCTCACAAAGCGGCGGGTCGTGGGCCGAGGCGTACTTGCGGGCCGAGCGGAACATCCAGGTGCGGCTGCACCGATTGACCGAGGCGGAGTCGCTCTCGCCGCCGCTGGCGCGTGCGGACGCGGCCGTTTTGGTCGAGGCGGCGTTCTTCTCGTCGCCGGCGTCGGTGCGGCGGGCGGCGCAGCGGGTGGTGGTGCGGTTCGGGGACGATCCGTCGATCGTGGAGCAGTGTTTGGACGAGCTGCCGCTGGCGCCGCGGGTGCAGAGCGTGTCGGAGACGCTGGCGGCGGTGGCGAGGGCGACGCTGCCGAAGGTGGGCGATCCGGAGTGGGAGATCGCGGCCCGGCGGGCGCTGGTGGATCGGGCGCTGGGGTTGCTCGCCGGGCAGGGGCCGCAGGCGGGGATCGACCAGGCGTCGGCGCTGATCGCCGAGTCGTACCTGTCGATGGCGGGCGCGGACTCGGGGCGCGGCGATGAGAGCGCGGCGGATCGGTGCGTTCGGGCGGCGGGGGAGCTCTTCGGGTTGTGGAGATCGGAGGCGGATCGCCTGCCGCCGCCGGAGCACCCGCCCCTGTCGCTGGACCAGATCGAGCGGCGTCGGCGGAGCCGGCAGCGGATCGCCAACGGGCCGATCCAGTCGTTCGCGGGGGAGCAGGTGAGCGTGGCGGAGTTGTTCGCGTACATCGTGTGCGCCGAGCGGCCGGTGCAGGCGACGCGGGCGGCGACGATCATCGAGGAGATGGCGACGCAGCGGCGCGGGGCGGAGCATGTGTTCGATCAGATGCGCGTGACCGAGCGGGCGATCGCGCGGCTGTGGGCCTTGCGGCTCGGGGAGGGAGCGCAATGAGCCTTCGATGGTGCGTGGTCTGGTTCATGGTGGTGGCGGCGGGGGTGTGCCGGAGCGCGAGGGGGCAGGAGCCGGCCCCGCGCGGGACGGGCCTGGAGGCCCGCGTGGCGCACCTGGAGGCCCGGTTGAGCGGGCTCTCGCCCGAGCGGCCGCGCGAGTACTTTGAGTTGGGCGAGGAGGTCGCGTCGGAGGCGAGCGACGAGTCGGACCGGCGGCTGGCGCGGCAGTTGTATGTGCTGGCGTACGAGTTGTCGCTGAGGGCGGCTCGGGCGGATTCGCGGCTGGCGCCGTCGGTGTGTCTGGCGCTGGCGGCGATCGCGGGGAGCGATGATGAGCGGCGCTGGCTGGGCGCGCTGGCGGAGACGGTGGCGCCCGACGGGGCGGTGATCGGGGCTCCCGTGGCGGGGGGGATGGTCGCGGAGGCGGGGCGGATGAGGGCGAGCGCGGCGTCGCGCGATCCGGCGGCGTTCGACCTGGCGACGATGCTCGGGTTCGTCCGGATCGGGGAGGGGCGGCGGGCCGAGCGGCTGCTGGCGCGACCGGGGGTGCGGGAGCTGCTCGACCGGTGCGACCGCCTGCTCATGCCGGGCATCGGCGGGGCGTCGCTGGTGCGCAAGCGGATCGAGGACTATCCGATGTGCCCGCAGTGCCACAACCGGCGGTACATCAAGGATGCGGCCGGCGTGCACCTTTGCCCGACGTGCCAGGGCACGCCCGGGGGGCCGTTCTCGGCGATGGAGCTCGTGGGGCATCTGCGGACCGAGTCGGTGCTGCTGAGCGGGCAGCAGCGGTCGTGGTCCGGGCAGATCACCTCGGACTTTGGCGCGCCGCTGCGGGAGCTCGACGCGTCGGAGCTCGCGGCGACGTACAAGGTGGACGCGACTCGTCCGCTGTGGCGAGGGGGGCGATGGGCGGAGGATGCGACGGCCCGGGGAACGAAAGGGTCGGAGCCGGTTTCGGCCCCGCCCGCGCCGGCGACTTCGGAATCGCCCGGGGCGGCGGAACCGCCCGTGCCGAAGCGAGGCCTGCCCTGAGGCGGCGTACACTCGCCCTCGCGCCTCGGCGCACTTTGCGTGGGGCTTTTCCAGAGGATTCGCCATGTCCGATCAGCCAGCGCCCGTTTCCGCCGCTCCCGCTCCTGCGTCCGCTGTCGCGCCCGCCACGGGCGGCCCGCCGGGCGGGAAGCCCGAGATCGCCTTCGACGAGTTCGCCAAGGTGGATCTACGCGTGGCGAGGATTTTGCGGGCGGAGAACCATCCGAGCGCGGACCGGCTGCTGCGGTTGCAGGTGGATGACGGATCGGGCACGGCGCGCCAGATCTGCGCCGGGATCAAGGGGCACTACACGCCGGAGGATCTTGTGGGGCGATCGATCATTATCGTCGCCAATCTCGCGCCGCGGAAGATCCGCGGGGAGGAGTCTCGGGGGATGCTGCTGGCGGCGAGCGACCTGCCCAAGGACGCGGCGTCGGCGGCCGGCGAGCGCAGGGTGATTCTGCTGCGGCCGGAGGCGGACATCGCGCCGGGCTCGATCGTTTCCTGAGCTCGAGCGGGGTCAGTCGGTTGGGGCGCGCTCGCCCTGGGCGGGCCGATGCTCACCGGCGCCGGGCTTGCGGTCTTTGTCGGCGCGTCGTTCCTGGCGGCGGCGCTCGCGATCGACCATGGACTTCATGTTTTTCTCGACGACGGCGGCCGCCTGGGTGGGGCGTTTCTCGGCGTCGGAGAGGAGGGCGAGGCGGCGCTCGGTGAGCGACTCGGCGTCGTGGCGGATGATGAGGGTGCGGACGTTGTACTGGCCGGTGAGGGCGGCCCGGAGGGCGGACTCGTGGGTCCGGCGCGCGGCGGTGTCCACGGGGGGCTTGGCGTCGAGGGCGGCGATGGCGCGGGCGGCCTCGTAGGCCTCGCGGCCGTGCTGGATGTCCTTGAGGCGGAGGTGGTAGAGCTCGGGATCGCGGGCCTTGAGATCGAAGAGGAAGCGCAGGCGCGGGAGCGATTCGGCGTAGCGGCGGTCGGCCTCGGCGGCGTTGGACTTCTCGAGTTCGAGGAGGTGGCCGAGCAGGCGGGGGGAGGTGGCCCCGAGGATGTCGCGGACGGCCTGACGCTCTTCGCTCGTGAGGGCGTGGGGAGGCTCGGGGGTGGTGGGGGGCTTCGGGGAGGGCGTGGCGGTGGTGGAGGGCATCATGCCGGGGCCGAGGCGATCGACGTCGCCGTCGTCGGGTCCGGGGCGCTGGCCGGGGCCGCCCATGGCGTGCTCGAAGGGCTCGGGGTCGCCGGAGAAGGGCTCGCGGCCTGGGCCGCCGCCCTCGCCCCGCGTGCCGGAGCGGAGGAGTTCGGGGAACATCTGGCGGATCTGCTCGTTGGACTTGCCCGCGTCGATGGCCCTGAGGGCGCGATCGAGGAGGTCGGCCTCGCGGCGGCGGGCGTCGAGGCGGCGCTGGAGGAAGTCGCGCCAACGCTTGCGGGCCTCGGCGTCGGTGGGGGGCTTGCGGTCGGCGCCCTCGGGTTGATGGGCTCGATCGCCGGAGGGGGGCGACGCGGGCGGCTGGGCGTGGAGCGTCGGGGCCGCGAACGCGAGCGTTGCGACGGCGAGAGCCAGGCGTCGGAGAACGGGGGAGGCGTGCATCACGAGGTCACCCCTTCGGCGAGCCACTCGCTGAGTTTGTCGGGATCGAAGTCCGTGGCGGACTCCTTGTCGCGGTCCGTGGGCTGGAGCTCCATCGCGGCAAAGAGCGTGTCCATCTCGCGCCGCACCTTGTCGGCCAGGCGCTCCTTCGGGGCGGGCGTGATCGAGGTGCGAACGGCGAGGGTGGTTCCGGCGACGATCGCGATGAGCGCGGCGAGGCGGACGGGCGTGCGGGTCCACCATGCCGGGCGGGCGGCGCGGGCGTGGCGACGGTCGTTGGCGCGGGTGTCGGGCTGGTGGAGGACGAGGCGCGGCCCGGCGGCGTGCTTGCGGATGGCGGGCACGGTGGCCTCGAACACGCCGTCCTCGAGGTCGCGCGGTGCGGAGGCGCGGTCGAGGGAGGCGAGTTCGGCCACTTGCGCGGCGGTGGGCTGCACGGCGTGGAGCGGCGCGAGCGTCGCGCCCATCAGGCGGGCTTCGAGCCCCGGCGCGGCGGCGGCACGGTCGATCGCCGCGAGGCGGTCGAGGTCGGCCAGAAGCGGCAGGAGGTCGGCGTCGAGCGGGGGGAGCCCGCCGGAATCGCCGGGAGTGTCGGGATCGAGGGTGTTCATGGTCTTTCCCCAGTCTGAGCGATCGATGGGTCGCTCGCGGTCATCAGGTCTTTGAGCTTGCGGAGGGCCCGGTGGTGGCGGGCCAGGAGCGTGCCGAGGGGTTCGTTGAGCAGGTCGGCCATCTGCTTGAAGCTCAGCCCGGCGTGGTGGCGGAGTTCGACGATCTCGCGATCGGCGTCGGTGAGTCGGGCCATCGCGGAGCGCAGGACGTGGATCGAGTCGTCGGCGGCCTGCTCGGCGGTGGTCTGGGACGAGCCGCCGAACCCGGTTTCCGAGACGCCCGCGAACGCTTCCGGGTCGGTCGGCTCGGCGTGGCGGCGGGCCCGGCGCACCTCGTCGCGGATCCGGTTCATGGCCACGCGGAAGAGCCAGGACTCGAAGCGGCCCTGCTCCGCGTACTCGCCCGTGCCTAGTTTGGTTGCGACGGTGACGAACACGGACTGCGTGACCTCCTCTGCGGCGTCGTGGCCCTGATCGAAGGCGCCGAGACTGCCGCTGCCTTTGCCCCCCCGGCTGGACCGTCCCGCCCCCGCGGCCCCGGATCCGCGGCCGCCCAAGCGAGAACGGGCGAGGGCGTAGACGCGGCGGGCGTACAACTCGACGATGGCGCGCCACGCCGCCTCGTCCCCCTTCGCGGCCGCGGTCAGAAGGCGCGGCAAGTCCGGGAGCTCCGGTCGATCGTCGGCCTCATCGGAGGCCGGATGGGGCTGGGGTCGTCCGTGGGCGTCGTCCAAGTTCACCTCTTGACGAGAGCCGAACGAGGCCCGGCCCCCGGCATTGCAGGGCGGGGAGTCATTCCGGGGTGGGGTTGGAGGGAACGGGACGGTGCTCACGGGGGTTGCGTGGAGTTGGGTGCGGGGGTTATTGTGACGGGGCCTGACCCTTGGAAACGATACGAGGGCGGTGTTGGTGGGGGTTCATCGGGCATCGGTGCATCGGGCGCGCGGGCGGGCGGCGGAGAGAGGGGATCGGATTGAGGATGATGGGATTTGCCGGGAGATTGGTCGCGCTGGCGCTGGTGGTGGCGGTGGTTGCGTCAACGCTGGGGGGGTGTGCCGGGGTGGGCGTGTCGGAGCCGTATCCGCCGGAGGCGCGGCGGGAGTATCGGGGGGTGTGGGTTGCGACGGTGGGCAACATCGACTGGCCGTCCAGGCCGGGTCTGTCGGTCGAGACCATGCGGGCGGAGATGGAGCGCATCCTTGACGCCGCGGCGAAGATGAATCTCAACGCGGTGTTCTTCCAGGTGCGGCCGTCGTGCGATGCGGTGTATGCGTCGAGCCTCGAGCCGTGGAGCGAGTTTCTTTCGGGGGTGCAGGGGACGGCCCCGGGTGGGGGCGGGTATGACCCGTTGGCGGAGTGGATCGCCGCGTCGCATCGGCGCGGGATGGAACTGCACGCGTGGTTCAATCCGTTTCGGGCGCGGCACAAGGACGCGAGGTCGGCGCTGGCGGCAACGCATGTGGCGAGGGTTCGCCCGGACCTGGTGCGGTCGTACGACGGGCAGTTGTGGCTCGATCCGGGGTCGGCGGAGGCGCGGGCGATGTCGATGGAGGTGATCCTCGACGTGGTGAGGCGGTACGACATCGATGGCGTGCACTTTGATGACTATTTCTATCCGTATCCGGCGAAGGGTGAGGCATTTGCGGACGGGGCGCTGTTTGATTCGTATCGCGCGGGCGGCGGCGGACTCTCGCTGGGCGATTGGCGGCGCGACAACATCAATACGTTTGTCCGCGAGGTGTATGGGAGAGTGCACGAGGTGAAGCCGCACGTGCGGGTGGGCATCAGCCCGTTCGGGATCTGGCGGCCGGGCTTTCCGGCGGGGGTGAAGGGGCTTGATGCGTACGAGGCGCTGTACGCGGATTCGGTGCGGTGGCTGGCCGCGGGGTGGGTGGATTATCTTGCGCCGCAGTTGTATTGGAAGATCGATTCGCCGCAGCCGTACGCAGCGCTGCTGGATTGGTGGGTGTCGTGCTCGATGCGGTCGCAGCGGCGGCCGATCCTGGTGGGGAACTTCACGAGCCGCCTGAGCGCGAAGCCGGATGACCCGAAGTCGTGGTCGGCGGCGGAGATTCTCAACCAGATCACTCTGACGCGGGAGCGGCGGGGGAGCGGGGCGATGGGGAACATTCACTTCAGCGCGGCGGCGCTGGTGCAGAATCGGCGGGGGATTGCGGATGCGCTGGCGCAGGGGCCGTATGCCGAGGCCGCGCTGCCGCCGGAGATGCCATGGATTGCCCGCGGGGCGCGGCCGTCAACGGCGCGGGTGGATGTTCCGGCGGAGTCGGACGAGTCGGTGGTGGTGCGGTGGGAGAGCGCGGGGGGCGGGGCTGATACTGGGTTTCGCCGATGGGTGGTGTGGACGCGGTATGGAGCGC
>OEIU01002067.1_pt1 | contig 11287 bp, 9 predicted proteins | sample 1539221 | NCBI WGS metagenome assembly OEIU01 (sample SAMN03792071, study PRJEB22550) | activated sludge metagenome | feature: wastewater treatment plant; material: activated sludge; isolation source: Wastewater treatment plant of a petroleum refinery complex | place: Argentina: Zarate | collected... | reverse complement strand
AACGTTCGCCGCGGCCGCCGGAACCACCGCCCGGGCCGCGCTGCATCGTCAGCGCTGACATCGGCACCAGCAGCACGTCGCGCGCCTCGGCGGCGACGAAGAACACCTGCGCCGTCATCTGCGTCATCAGGCTGCGGTTCGGGTTGGGCACCTCGAACAGCGCGTTGTACAGCACCACGTTGTTGGTGACGGTGGGCGTCGGCTCGATCCGCAGCAGCCGTCCGTACCAGCGGCGGCCCTGCCCGCCCAGGGTCGTGAAGTAGACGTCCATGCCGAGCCGCAGCCGGGTGACGTCGGCCTCGGACACCTGCGACTGCACCAGCATCGTCGACAGGTCGGCGACGCGCAGCAGGGTCGGTGCCTGCTGGTTGGCATTGAGGGTCTGCCCCTGCCGCGACGTGATGCTGACGACGGTGCCGGAGATCGGCGCATAGATCCGGGTGTACTTGAGGTTCGCCTCCTCCACCCGCATGCTGGCCTGGAGCTGCTGGATCTGCGCCTTCGTCGATTCGATCTGCGCGCGCACGGTGCGCAGGGTGGTCTCGGCGTTCTGCAGCGTCTCGCCGGTCGTCGCATCCTCGGCCATCAGGTTCTTCTGCCGCTGCAGATCGCGTTCGGCCTTGGCGAGATTGAGCTCGCGCTCGCCGAGCTGGGCCTGCAGCGAACGGAGCTGCGCGCGGCTGGCCTCGACGCGGGCGGCCGACGTTTCGGCATCGATCTCCGCCAGCAGATCGCCGTCGTTGACCTCGCTGCCGACATCGACGTGCAGCTTGCGAAGCTGGCCCGACACCTGCGCGCCGACGTCGACGTAGTTGCGCGGCTGCAGCGCGCCGGTGGCGGTGACCAGGTCCTCGATGCTGGCGCGCTGGACCGTCGCGGTGATGAAGCCTTCACCGGCCGGCCGCGCGCCCCAGGTGCGCCACCCATACCAGCCGCCGCCGCCGAGCGCCGCCAGCGTGCCCAGGCCGACGCCCAGTTTCAGCAGCGAGCGCCGCTTCGGCAGACGTGCCGGCGGCTTCGGATCTTCGGTCATCGAACGGCCCCAGAGTGCAGAATGGCGCTGATCGTGACGACCAATTGAGGAAGCAATTTGCAGAAATGTTTCCGGTCTTCTGCACAATGTTTGCGTTTTTGCGCCGTAACGTGCCGATGCGATGAGTCCGCGCGACGAAACTCCGATCACCTCCCTGCCCGCCTGGCTGCGTTCGCTCGACAGCCTGCGGGTCAAGCTGTTCGTGGCGATCGCCGGCGCCAACCTGCTGCTGGTGATGGCGGCCTATCTGATCTACGGCTGGAGCTTCGATCAGGGGCTGGTCGAGTACCTGAACCGCGCCGATGAATCGCGGCTGACGCCGCTGGTGAGCCGGCTGGCCGACGGCTACCGGCAGCGCGGCGACTGGCGCTGGCTGACCGACGATCGCCAGCGCTGGCAGGACCTGCTGCGCGAGGTGCTCGGCGTCAGCCGATCGGGCCGGCGGCCGCCGGACGAAGCGGGCCCGCCGGCGCCGTCCGCGCCCCCGCCCGGCGACCCCCGGGCGGGCGGCCGGTCCCCCGGTTTCCCCCGCCGGCCGGTCCCGCCGGTCCGCCATCGACCGCCGCGCGCCCGCTGCCGCCGCTGACGATAGACCCGCGGATGCTGCTGCTGAACGAACGCCGCGAGGTGCTGCTGGGTCCGGCGGACCGGGCCGAGCAGGCGGTGCTGAAGCCGATCGAGGTCGACGGCCGCACCGTCGGCTATCTCGGTTACGTGCCGAGGGTACAGATGGTGGCGTCGCTCGAGCAGATCTTCCTCACGCAGCAGAACCGGCGCTTCGCGGCGATCGCGCTGGGCCTGTTCGCGGCGGTGCTGCTGAACGCGGCGCTGATCTCGCACTGGCTGTCGCGGCGGCTGCGGCGGCGGCGCGGGACGGCGGGGGGGCTGGCCGCCCGGGCCCTTTTTTCGGGGGGCACCGGCGGCAACAAACACGACAGCAACGACGGGCGGGCGCAGCCGGCGGCCGATTTCAATCTTCTGGCGGGTGCGCTGGAGGCCGCCCGCCGTGCACGCCAGCAATGGATCGCCGACATCGCGCACGAGCTGCGCACGCCGCTGGCCACACTGCGCGCCGAGATCGAGGCGATCCAGGACGGCGTGCGGCCGCTCGACCAGCGGGCCGTCGGCTCGCTGGCCCAGGAGGTCGGGCAGCTCACCCGGCTGGTCGAGGATCTGCGCGTGCTGTCGCTGTCGGACATCGGCGCGCTCAGCTATCACAAGGAACCGGTCGACCTGGCCGAGGTGGTCAGCGATGCGCTGGAGGCGGCCCGTCCCGCCGTCGACGACAGCCGGCTCATCGTGACCCGCGACCTGTCGCCGGGCGTCACGGTGGTGGCCGACGAGGCACGGCTCGCGCAGGTGGTCGGCAACCTGCTGCAGAACACGCTGCGCTACAGCGAGGCGCCGGCGCGGCTGGCGCTGAAGCTGCGCGCCGAACAGGGCGAGGCCCATCTGACCTGGGAGGACTCGTCGCCGGGCGTGCCGGCAGCCGATCTGTCGCGGCTGACCGAGCGCCTGTTCCGCGTCGACGGCTCACGTGCGCGCGCCAGCGGCGGCGCCGGCCTGGGCCTGGCGATCGTCGATGCGATCGTCCGCGCGCACGGCGGCGCGATGCGGGCATCGGCCAGCGCGCTGGGCGGCCTGCGCTGGGACATCCGCCTGCCGCTGCATGCGTCGGCCCGGCATGGCTGAACATCGTTGAGCATGACTGAACGCGTACTGATCGTCGAGGACGAGGAGAAGATCGCCGCGATCCTGCGCGACTACCTGGTCAGCGCCGGCTTCGAGACCCACCACCTGTCGCGCGGCGACGATGCGATCGCGTGGCTGCGCGATCATCAGGTCGACCTGGTGCTGCTGGACCTGATGCTGCCGGGCAAGAGCGGGCTGGATGTCTGCCGGGCGATCCGCTCCGGGGACGGCCCGGCGATCGTCATGGTCACCGCCCGCGTCGAGGAGATCGACCGGCTGCTGGGCCTGGAGCTCGGCGCCGACGACTACATCTGCAAGCCGTTCAGCCCGCGCGAGGTGGTCGCGCGGGTCAAGGCGGTGCTCAGGCGCCATCGGCCGGGCACGGCCGACGCGGCCAGCATCGGGCTGCAGTTGCATCCCGAACGCTGGTCGGCGACCCTGGGCGGACGCGATCTCGGCCTGACCGCCGTCGAGTTCCAGTTGCTCCGGGTGCTGGCCGAGCAGCCGGGCCGGATCTTCTCGCGCGAGCAGTTGATGGACGCGATGTATCGCGACGATCGGGTGGTGTCCGACCGTACCGTCGACAGCCACGTGAAGAAGCTGCGCCGCAAGATCGCCGAGGTGTCGCCCGACCACGAACCGATCCAGTCGGTCTATGGCGTCGGCTACAAGTACGAACCGCTGTGACGTACGAGCTCTGACGTACGGAGCCGTGACATACGAACCGCCGTGACGCGGCCGGTCGCCGGCGAGCCCCTGCAGGCCGCCGCCGGGCGCCGGAGCCCGGCCGTACCCGGCGGTACCGGGCCGCCGGTCCGGCAGGTTTGTTAAGATCCTCGACCTTCGCCGCCCGGGCCGCGCCCGGTTCTTCGACTCGTCATGCAAATCGGAACCCAAAGGGCGGTCGATCGCTGGATCGGCGTGCCGCTGTGCGCGCTGCTGTCCCTGGTCAACCGCCTGCTGCCGCCGCCTCCCGCTCCCCCGGCGCCGCGCCGCATCCTGATCATCCTGTTGTCGGAGATGGGCAGCCTGGTGCTCGCCTATCCGATGTTCCGCTGGCTGAAGGAGCGCTATCCGGACGCGTCGCTGCACATGCTGATGTTCGCGAAGAACCGCCAGGCGCTGGATCTGCTCGACGTGATCCCGCCGCAGAACGTGCTGACGCTGGACGACAGCACGTTCGGAAACTTCGCGCGCGAGTCGGCGGCGATGGTGTCGCGGCTGCGGGCGATGCGCTTCGACGTGACGATCGACTGCGAACTGTTCGCGCGGATCAGCAGCGTATTCTCGTTCCTGTCGAATGCGCCGGTGCGCGTCGGCTTCCACCGGCTGACGCAGGAGGGCCTTTACCGCGGCTCGTTCATCAACCGGCGGGTAGGCTACAACCCCTACCGGCATCTGACCCTGCAGTTGCTGTCGCTGGCCGGTGCGATCGAGTCGACCAGCACGCCGGTCGCCAAGTTCCCGATCGTGCCGCCGCGGCTGACGCCGCCGAGAATCGTCGCTTCGCCGCAGGAGCTGGAGGCGATGCAGGCGCGGCTGCGGCAGGACCATCCGGGTACCGCCGGCCGGCGGCTGGTGCTGATGTATCCGGGCGGCGGCATCCTGCCGACCCGCGCCTGGCCGCCCGATTCGTACCGCGCGCTGTGCCGGGCGCTGCTGCCGGAAGGCTATGCGATCGGCATCACCGGCTTGAAGGAGGCCCGCCCGCTCGCGCAGGACCTGGTGCTGTCGTGCGGCAGCCCCGCCTGCGTCGACCTGACCGGCTACACCCGCGACGTCCGCGAGCTGCTGACGCTGTACCAGTGCGCGGCGCTGCTGATCACCAACGACGGCGCGCCCGGGCAGTTCTCGGCGCTCGTGGGCATCCGCACGATCGTGTTCTTCGGGCCCGAGACGCCGCTGCTGTACGGGCCGCTCGGCGACGACGCGTTCAGCTTCTTCATCGGCCTGCCCTGCTCGCCGTGCCTGACCGCCTACAACCACCGGCGCTCGCCGTGCGACGGCGACAACCAGTGCCTCAAGCGCATCACCGTCGAAGAGGTGCTGAGCAAGGCCCGCGAGATGCTGGCGGAGCCGCCGCCGGCGACGGCGCTGCACGGCGAGCCGGCATGAACTCCACCTGGCTGCAGCGCTCGCCGCTGTTGCGCTGGCTGCTCGGGCTGCGGCTGCTGAAGTTCGGCACCGTCGGCTCGAGCGGCGTCGTGGTCAATCTGGCGGTGCTGTTCGTCAGCCGCGAATACCTGCTCGCGTGGGTCACGCCCGACAAGCTGCGGCTCGACCTGGCGCTGGGCCTGGCGATCCTGCTCGCGACGATCAACAACTTCACCTGGAACCGCCTGTGGACCTGGCGCGACCGGAGCCGGGCGCCCGGCGGCCGGCTGCTCACCCAGTTCGCCCAGTATGCGTCCGCCTGCTGGCTCGGCATCCTGCTGCAGTTCCTGCTGAGCCGCTGGCTGGCCACCCACATCCACTATCTGCTGGCGAGCCTCGCGGCGATCGCGGCGTCCAGCATCTTCAACTTCCTGCTGAACGACCGCTGGACGTTCCGGCACGCGCGGAAAGCCGAACCCGATGACTCCTCCGGCAACCGCTGAAGCACGCGACGCGCTGCCTGCCCGGCCCGACCGAGCGGCCGCCCCCCATCCGGCCGGGTGGCCGACCGGGTTCGCCTGGGCGGCGATCGCGCTGCTGGCGCTGGCCGCCTACCTGTACGGACTGGACGGCCGCCACATCCCCAAGAACGGCGACGAGAGCGTCTACTTCCACATCGCCCGGCTGACCGCCGCGAGCGGCCACTGGCTGCCGCTCGCCTCCGAGCTGGACAACATGCGCAACACCAAGCCGCCGATGCTGTTCTGGCAGGGCATCGCGTCGACCGCCGGCGGCGAGCACTGGACCCGCTGGAACCTGCGGCTGCCGAGCGTCGTCTACACCTTCGCGGCCGCGCTGCTGGCCGGCCTGCTGGCCCACCGGCTGACCGGCCGCCGCGGCCCGGCATGGGTCGCCGCGCTGAGCTTTCTCGCGTTCTTCAGCACCTATCGCTACGGCCGCCCGTTCCTGACCAATGCGCCCGAGACGTTCTGGATGTTCCTGCCGTTCTTCGTGCTGCTGTACTGGCGGCCGGCAGCGTTCGAGTCGCGGCTCGCAGTGCCGCTGCTGCTGGGCATCTGCTTCGGCATCACGTTCCTGTACAAGTCGTTCGCGCTGGCGCTGCCGGTCGGCCTGGGGCTCGCCTGGTGGCGGCTGCATCACCGCGGCTACCGGCTGGCCGCCTTCATCCGCCAGGACCTCGCGGGCCTGGTGATCACGATGACGATCGCGCTGGCGCTGTTCGGCCTGTGGTTCGCACTGGACCCCGAGCCCGGCGCGATCTGGCGCGAGTTCGTGATCGGCGAGAACGCCGAGAAGTTCGAGGCGAGGGGCGGCTACCTGAAGACGCTGCTGTGGGGCGGCTCCAGCATCTGGAGCCTGGCGCTGAACTACCCGCTGAACGCCGGGCTGCTGGCGGTGCCGGTGCTGGCGCTGTTCGTGATCGGCGCACGCGACTTCCGCCGCGCCCCGATCGAGCGGCAGCTTCTGTGGCTGTGGGTGCTGACCCTGTTCCTGGTCTTCGCGCTGCCGTCGCAGCGCTCGGGCCGCTACCTGTTTCCGGCGATGCCGGCGATCGCGGTGCTGCTGGCGGTCTACTGGGAACGGCTGCCGCGCTGGGTCTATCTGGTCGCGCTGCTGCTGGCGGCCACGATCGGCGCGCTGATCGGCTATCTGTCGTGGCGGCTGGCGGGCGCGCTGCCGGCGGCTGCGCTCTACACGTCTTCGCATTGGCTGCTGCTGCTGGCGATGCTGGCGGTGATCGTGGCCGGCCTCGGCTGGCGGCCGGCGACTCGTCCGGCCAGCGTCGCCGCGGTGTTCCTGACCTACCTGGCGTTCGCATCGACGGTCGCGCCGCTCGAAGGGCCGGCCGGCCGGTATGACGAAGCGGCCCGCCGCCACGCCGCTGGCCACGACGTGCGGGTGCCCTGCAACTTCCGCGCGATGTACGAGGCCGACCGCTTCCTGCTGCCGGGCGCCAACGTGCTCGGCTATGCCGACGACGGCGAGCACGATGCCCGCGCGCTGGCGCAGCGCTTCCGGCTGTTCACCGTCAAGGTGCCGTTCGGCGGCGAGGTCTGCGAAGGCTGCCGGGTGATCGGCGAGCGGCTCGAGATCCGCAGCCGCCACACCCGCGAGCAGATCGACGAGATGCTGCGCGGCCGGGTGTTCGAGCATCTGTTCATGCGCGAGCTGCTGGTCGATGCGCGACCCGGCGAGCCGCTGCCCGACCGGCTGACGCCGGGCACCGAATCGGAGTGCCGGTGACGGCGCCGCCGGATGCATCGCCGCCGGCGGTACCGGTGACGGTCTCGCCGTGCGCCGCGCCGCGGGCACGCTGGCCGATCAGCCTGCTGCTGACGGCGGCCTTCATCGCCGCATTCGTGCAGGTGCTGGGCTCACCCGCCGCGGTGCCGTTCGAACCGCCGGTCATCGAGGCCGATCGGGCAGCGGCGCCGCAGTTCGAGCGCGGCTTCATGCCGAACCCCGACCTGATCGAGATCCACTCGCCGTCTCTGCTGGAGCTCGGCGACGGCCGGGCGCGAGCCTTCTGGATCTCGGGCAACGAAGGCAGCCCGGACGCGGTGATCGGCACCGCGGTGTTCGACCGGGCGAGCGGCACCTGGGGTCCGGTCGGCACCGCCGCCACGGCCGGCGACACCGGCTTGGCGGTGATGCGCTACGTGAAGAAGGTCGGCAACGTCGTCGCCCGCCGCGACCCGCACGGCCGCATCTGGCTGTTCTACGTGACGGTATCGGTCGGCGGCTGGGCCGGCAGCTCGATCAACGTGCGGGTGTCGGCCGATGACGGCGCCACCTGGGGGCCGGCGCGCCGGCTGATCACGACGCCGTTCCTCAATCTCAGCACGCTGGTGCGCAACACCCCGGTGGTCTACCAGGACGGCAGCACCGGGCTGCCGGCCTATCACGAGTTCATCACCAAGTGCGCCGAGCTGCTGCGCATCGATGCCGACGGCCACGTGGTCGACAAGCAGCGGCTGAACACCCGTTTCACCGCGGTGCAGCCGCTGGTGCTGGTGCAATCGCCGACCCGCGCGATCGCGATGATGCGCAACGCCGCCGACATCAAGCCGCGCCGGGTGATCGAGACCCGCACCGACGACGGCGGGCGGCGCTGGTCGGCGCCGACCGAGAGCCCGCTGCACAATCCCGGCTCGCCGGTGGCCGGCGCTGCGCTGCCCGACGGCCGGCTGCTGGTGGTGGCCAACAACAGCGAATGGAACCGCAGGCAGCTTTCGCTGCTGGCATCGGCCGACCAGGGCGCTAGCTGGCGCCTGATCAGCATGCTCGACGATCAGACCGGCCAGGCGGCCGATGTCGGCCACCGCACGAACTTCACGTCGGCAATGCAGCGGGTGGCCGGCGAGGCCGGCATCCCGGCATCGCAGACCGAACGGGTGGCCCGGTTCGCGACGAAATTCAAGTGCTACGGCGAGGGCTGCGACTTCGAGTATTCGTACCCGTCGCTGACCCATACCGCCGACGGCCAGTACCTGCTCGTCTACACCTGGAACCGGACGCTGATCGCCTGGGCACGGTTCAACCAGGCATGGATCGACCAGCAGATGCGCGCGTCGGCCGATACGCGGAGCAGCCGATGAACGACGACATCGCGATCGGCGTCTTCGCGCGGCTGACCGATCTCGCCGGTTGTGCCGGACTGGTGTTCGCGGCCGCCGCGCTGCTGGTCGGCTTCACGGCCTGGCTGCCACCTGTCCGCCGCCTCCCGCTGGCGTCCCGCCGGCGGGTGCTGGTGGGCGCCGCGCTCGGCGCGGTGCTGCTGATGTGCTGGCCGATCCGCGGGCTGCCGGGGGTGGCCTATCTGCGGGCGGTGACCGAGGATCTCAGCATCACCGCGCTGGTGCTGGCGGGAGGCGTGTTCATGCGGGCGATGGCGGCAGGCGTGCAGGCATCGGCGCCCGGCTGGCACGCAGGCTGGCGCGACCGGGCCGCGCTGCGGGTGCTGGTCGTCATCGGCGCGCTGCTGCTCTATCCGATGGCGCTGGGCGCCACGCCGCTCGACAGCTACCGCTGGGGCTATGCGAACCCGTGGTTCGTCGGTGCTCTGCTGGTGATCGCGCTGGCGGCGCTGCGCGCCGGCCTGCGGCTGACCGTCGTCTGCCTGTCGCTGGCGGTGCTCGGCTACGGGCTGGGCGTCTACGAGTCGCGCAACCTGTGGAACTACCTGATCGACCCGTTCGTCGCGATCCAGTGCGCGCTGGCGCTGCCGCTCGGCGCGCTGCGGCGGCTGCTCGGAGGATGGCCGCGGCGGGGGGCCGCCTGAGCACCGGTCGCCCCTGCGCCTTCGCCGGCACCGCCGGCGGCAGCAGCTTCACCAGCTCCTCGCCGTGCAGCAGCCGGATGCCGTGATCGACCGCGAACCGGCGCGCGGGCTCGCTGATCTCGCCGAGAATCACGTAGACGCATTCATGCGCTTCGCGCGCCTCGCGCTGCGCCTGCAGCTCGCGCAGCGGCTCCACGCCCAGCCGGGCCGCCTTCCAGCGCTTGCAGCCGACCAGCGAGGTGCGCCAGCCCTTCTTCGCCTCGAAGTCGGCGCCGCTGCCGGCCAGCGGCTGCACGTCGTAACCGTCGCGCCGCAGCCCCTCGGCGATGACCCGGGCGAACTCGGGCCAGGCCATCGCGCGGACCGCCGCCAAGGTCGACTCGATGCGGCGCGCGCTGGGCGCGCGCAACTGCCGCCAGCCGGCGATCGCGGCGATGACGATGAACGGCAGCGCGCTGAAGGCGCCGACGATGAAGTACTCCGGCGACAGCAGCAGCCGGGCGATCGTGATCAGCCCCAGCGCGACCAGCGCGCTGATCCACCACGACGAGCGCAGCAGGATCGCGAACAACGAATTCTTGGCCATCTCGATCTTCATCGGGTCCCCCTCGTATTGCGCCTGCACGCGCCCGCATCGCCCGGCCGATACCGGCAGGATCCGCATGGTAGCGGCACAATCGCCGTTCCACGGTGGAGGCATACCCGATGACGCAGAGCACGCACCCGCCCTTCGACGGCACGATAGGCAACACCTGGCAGGAATCGCGTCCCGCCTGGCCGGCCCCGGCACGCAAGCCGGCCGGTGCGCCGAACATCCTGGTCGTGCTGTTCGACGACGTCGGCTTCTCGGACTTCGGCTGTTACGGCTCGACGATCGCGACCCCGGCGATCGATGCGCTGGCCGCCCGCGGCCTGCGCTACACCGGCTTCCACACCACCGCGATGTGCTCGACGACCCGGGCGGCGCTGCTGACCGGCCGCAACCATCATTCGGTCGGCATGGGCTGTCTGGCCAACTTCGACAGCGGCTACCCGGGCTATCGCGGCAAGATCGCCCGCGAAGCCGGCACGCTGGCCGAGATGCTGCGGCCGCACGGCTACCGCAACTACATGGTCGGCAAATGGCACGTGACGCCGCTGACCGAGACCGGCCCGACCGGCCCGTTCGACGGCTGGCCGCTGGGCCGCGGCTTCGATCGCTTTTACGGCTTCCTCGACGCCGAGACCGACCAGTACGCGCCCGAACTGGTGCGTGACAACTCGCCGATCGAAGCGCCCGGCAGTTTCGCCAGCGGCTATCACCTGAGCGCCGACCTGGTCGATCAGTCGATCCGCTATCTCGCCGATCACGTGGCCGACCGGCCCGACGCACCGTGGCTGCTGTGGCTGGCACCCGGCGCCTGCCATGCGCCGCACCAGGCGCCGGCCGGACTGATCCATGCCTACGACGCGCGTTTCGGGCACGGCTGGGACGTCGAACGCGAGCGGCGGCTGGCCCGCCAGCTCGAGCTCGACCTGGTGCCGGCCGGCACCGCCCTGCCGCCGCGCAACGAGCGGGTCGGCGCCTGGGCCGAGCAGAGTGCCGACGAACGCCGGGTGTTCACCCGGCTGCAGGCGGCCTACGCGGCGATGCTCGACCATGCCGACCAGCAGCTCGCGCGGCTGTTCGCGTTCCTCGACACCGCCGGCCTGACCGACGACACGCTGGTGCTGGTGATGTCCGACAACGGCGCGAGCCAGGAAGGCGGGCCGCTCGGCATGGTCAACGCGATGGGCCCGTTCAACTTCAAGCCCGAGCCGATCGCCGAGAAGCTCGCCCGCATCGACAGAACACCCATGGCGGCGGCATCCGGGATCCGCTGATCGTGAGCTGGCCGGCAGGGATCGCCGCGCGCGGCGAGCTGCGACATCAGTTTTGCCACGCATCCGACATGCTGCCGACCTTGCTCGAGGCGATCGGCATCGCGCCGCCGGCGGCGATCGCCGGCGTTCCGCAGCAGCCGATCGAAGGCGAGAGCTTCGCCGCGACGTTCGCCGACGCGGCGGCGCCGGCGCGCGCCAAGCCCCAGTACTTCGAGATGTTCGGGCATCGCGGCATCTGGCACGAAGGCTGGAAGGCGGTCGCCTTCCACGCGCCGGGGACGCCGGTCGACGGCGAGCAGGGG
>OEIU01002066.1_pt1 | contig 11288 bp, 7 predicted proteins | sample 1539221 | NCBI WGS metagenome assembly OEIU01 (sample SAMN03792071, study PRJEB22550) | activated sludge metagenome | feature: wastewater treatment plant; material: activated sludge; isolation source: Wastewater treatment plant of a petroleum refinery complex | place: Argentina: Zarate | collected... | reverse complement strand
GTACGGGTTCAACAAGTCGCACACCGCGGCCTATGCGGTGGTCACGTACCACACCGCCTGGCTGAAGGCCAAGTATCCGGCCGAGTTCATCGCCGCCACCTTGTCGTCGGACATGGACGACACCGACAAGGTGCAGATCTTCGTCGCCGACGCGAAGCTGAACAAGGTCGAGGTGCTGGGGCCCGACGTCAATGCGTCGGCCTACCGGTTCGAGCCGGTCGACAACGCGAAGGGCGGCCGCTCGATCCGCTACGGGCTGGGCGGCATCAAGGGCACCGGCGAGGGCGCGGTCGCCAACATCCTGAAGGCGCGCGCCGACGGGGCGTTCCGCGACCTGTTCGATTTCTGCGCCCGGGTCGACCGCAAGATCGTCAACCGCCGCACGATCGAGGCGCTGGTGCGGGCCGGCGCATTCGATTCGCTGAATCCGGATCGCGCGCTGCTGCTGGCCAACGTCGGCCAGGCGATCGATGCGGCCGATGCGGCCGATGCCAGCATCGGCCAGGAGAGTCTGTTCGGCGGCGGCGACGGCGGCATAGCGGCACCGATCGAATGGCTGCGCGCCGCCGCCTGGACCGAACGGCAGCAGTTGCAGGAGGAGAAGTCGGCGCTGGGCTTCTATCTTTCGGGCCATCTGTTCCACGGCTTCAGCCGCGAGGTGCGCCGCTTCGTCAAGACGGCGATCGCCGACCTGCAGCCGACGCAGCAGCCGGTGTGGATCGCCGGCATCGTCGCTTCGCAGCGGATGCAGATGACCCGGCGCGGCAAGATGCTGGTCATCGTGCTGGACGACGGTACCGGCGCGGTCGAGATCCCGCTGTTCAACGAGCTGTACGAGAAGCATCGCGCGACGGTCCGCGAGGACGAACTGCTGGTGCTGCAGGTCGTGGTGCGGGACGACCGCAACGGGGGGCATCGGCTGATCGTCGAGAAGCTGCTGGACCTGACCGCCGCCCGCCGCGAGTTCGGCAAGCGGGTGGTGATCGGGCTGAACGGCAATGCCGACGGCACGCTGCTGCGCGCGGCGATCACGCCGTGGTTGAGTCCGGCCGACCAGGAGCAGACCGGCGGACTGCCGGTGGTCGTGGAATACAGCACCGAGAGCGCCCGCTGGGGGGTGCGGCTCGGCGGCCGCTGGGGGGTGCGCCCGGCCGACGACCTGCTGGCCGGCCGGCGGCGGCTCGAGCCGCAGCGGCTGTCGGTCGAATACTGAACGCCGTGCGACGGTGCCGTTCCGCTTCGCCTCTGCGCGCGGAGCTCCGAAAATCAGCCGAGGGTCCGACGAAGGGGAGATGATGATCGCGACGAATGATCCGAAACGACGTGCGGCCGTGCGGCTGCTGGCCGCGGCCGGCGCCGCCTCGCTGGCGGGCCTGGCCCCGTCGGTGCGGGCGCAGAGCTTTCCGGCCCGGCCGGTGACGCTGGTGGTGCCGTTTCCGCCGGGCAGCGCCACCGATGCCGCGGTGCGCGCGATGGCGCTCGCTGCCGCCAGGCCGCTGGGCCAGCAGGTGGTGGTGGAGAACCGCCCGGGCGCCGCCGGCACGATGGCGGCCGGCAATCTCGCGCAGAGCGGCAATCCCGACGGCTACACGATCGCGGTCGCGCCGGCGTCGCTGTTCCGGGTGCCGCACATCTCGAAGGTCGCCTACGATCCGCTGAAGGATCTGACCTACATCATGTCGTTCTCCGGCTATTCGTTCGCGCTGGTGGTGCCGGGGAACTCGCCGTGGAAGACCGCGCAGGAATTCCTCGCCTATGCGAAGGCCAATCCGGGCAAGGTGACGGTGGGCACCACCGGTGCCGGCAGTTCCGGGCATGTGGCGATCCACTATCTGTCGCAGAAGTCCGGCGCCGACCTGGCGTTCGTGCCGTTCAAGGGCGGCGCCGAGGTGCTGCAGGCATTCGTCGGCGGCCACATCACCGCGATGCTCGACGGCGGCTGGGCGCAGGTCGAGAAGCAGGCCGGCGGCCGGGTGCTGCTGATCTGCAGCGAAAGCCGCGTCCCGCGGCTGCCCAACGTGCCGACCGCGAAGGAACTCGGCTACGACGTGGTGACCAACAGCCCGATCGGACTGGTCGGGCCGCGCGGCATGGATCCGAAGGTGGTGGCGGTGCTGCATGACGCGTTCAAGACCTCGCTCGCCGATCCGGCCTATCGCAAGGCGCTCGACACCTTCGATCTGGCCGATGCCTACCTGACCGGCGATCAGTATTTCGCGCTGGCCACCAAGCTCTTCCATGACGAGAAGCGCAACGTCGAGGTGCTGGGGCTGAAGCCTCAGTGACTGCGGCCGGGCCGGGCCCCGGGCAGGCAGCCGGGCACACAGCGGGGCAGACGGCGGGACCGACGGTGGGGCAGACGGTGGGGCAGACGGAACCGGCCGGCGTCGCCGGCCGGCGGCTGTCGGTCGCGGTGATCCGTGCCCGCTACAACCGGCACGGCGGTGCCGAGCGGTTCGTGCAGCGGGCGCTGGCGGCGCTGTCGGGGCGCTCGCTGGCGCTGCCAATCCTGCCGCGTAGGGGGCGGGGTGGGGGCGGGGGCGGGGCCGCCTCGGAAGCCGGGGGGGGGGGCCTTGCGGCCGGGGGGCCCGCCGGTGACGGGTGGCCGGCCGACGTGCGGCTGGCGCGCGTCGATCCGTTCTACGTCGGCAATGTATGGCGCGATGCGTCGTTCGCCCGCGCGGTGACCGGGCACCTGGCGCGCAACCGCTACGACCTGGTGCAGAGCCACGAGCGGATTCCGGGCGTCATGCTGTACCGGGCGGGCGACGGCGTGCATGCGGAGTTCCTCGCGCAGCGGCGGCGGGGGCTGTCGCGGCGCGGCCGGCTCGGCCTCGCGCTCAATCCGTATCACGCCTACATGCTGCGCGCCGAGCGCCGGATGTTCGAGCATCCGGCGCTGCGGGCGGTGATCTGCAACTCAGAGATGGTCCGCGAGGAGATCGCCAGCCGCTTCGGCGTCGACCGCTCGCGGCTGGTGCTGATCCGCAACGGCGTCGATCTCGAGCGCTTCCGGCCGGCCGACGATGATGCGCGGCAACGGCATCGCCAGCGCTTCGGGCTGCCCGATGAGGCGCCGGTGTTCGCGTTCGTCGGCTCCGGTTTCGAGCGTAAGGGGCTCGCTGCGGCGCTGCGGGCGATGGCCGATCCGAAGGCGCCGGCCGGTGCGTGGCTGCTGATCGCCGGCAACGACAAGCGCAGGCGCCGATATCAGGCGCTGGCGGAGCAACTGGGAGTGGTTTCGCGGGTCCGGTTTCTCGGCGTGGTGACCGACGTGCGCGAAGTGCTCGCGGCGGCCGACGCCCTGCTGATGCCGACCCTCTACGATCCTTTTCCGAATGCGGTGCTGGAGGCGCTGGCCTGCGGCGTGCCGGCGATCACCAGCACGAAGAGTGGCGCGGCCGAGGTCATTGGCGAGGCAGGGGCCGGCGGGGCAGAAGCCGGCGAGGCAAGTGCCGACGAGGTAAGGGCCGGCGAGGTGAAGGCCAGCGAGGGAAAGGCCGGTGAGGTGGGTATCGGTGACGCCGGTGATGAGGCGGTCGCCGGACAGAATGAGGCGGTCGCCGGACAGCATGGTGTGCCGAATGGCTTCGTCACCGACGCGCTGGACATCGGCGCGATCGCGCAGGCGATGTCGGAAGTGGCATCCGTCCGTGGCGGGCCGCGCCATGTGGCGATGAGGAAGGCGGCGCGAGCGAGCGTCGAGCGCTATTCGCTGACGGCGCTGGGCGACGATCTGATCGCGCTCTATGAGCGATTGCTGGGGTACTCGGGTAGCTTCGCCGCGCCGGGCGCCGGTGTCGGTGGAGTTCCGGAACCCGGCCCCCCTGCTGCCCCGGGGCCGTCACCCCATCACGGGTGACGGCCCCCAGGCGAATGCGACCGCGCGGGGCGGTCGCATCGCGTCCTGGCCATCTGCGTCCTGGTCATCTATCAGTCGCAGAGGGCCGCAGACCCCTCAGCCCGGAAGGCGAGGAACGCTCTCGCATCATTGACCGAAGCGGGCCTTCGCGTCATTGACGCATGCGGTCTTGGCACCGCCGGCCAGAGAATCACACTTCTCGACGGCCACCTTGTAGTCGGCCTCGCGCTTGTCGGCCGCGGTCTCGCGCGCCACCTCGCGGGTGTTCGCGCGGTTGTCCATCGATGCGCGCGCCATCTTGGCGTCGGCCAGGCCCTTGTCGCGCGCAGCCTTCGCTTCCTTCACGCAGACGTCCTTGTCGTTGCCGGCGAGGTCATCGCACTTCTCCTTGGACACGTCGTAGCTCGATTCGGCCTTGACCTTCGCGACCTTCTCGGCATGGCGCGGCGTCGGTTCATTGCGCTGCTCCAGCTCGGCGATCGCCACGTCGCGGGTCGCCTTCGCTTCCTTCACGCAGACGTCCTTGGCGTTGCCCTTCATCGAATCGCACTGCGCCTTGGCCGACTTGTGCTCGCCTTCGATGCGGCTCTTCTCGGCCCGGTATTGCTCGGTGGGCATCGTCGAGTTCGACTGCGCATGGGCCACCGTCAGCACCGATGACAGCGCGATCGCCGCCGACGCGATCAGATGGCGGGACATGGTTCGTGACGTGAGGAACGAGGTATTCATCGATTTTCTCCTTCGAGTTTCTTCCGTGACGGGGCTTGCCCGTCGGCGTGAAGGGAGTATCGATGGGTGCCGACGCCGCCGGAATCGGACGACGGCGCCGGATGAAGTAGGCCGGTTCCTACGCGAGCGGCGTGTGCAGGATCGGCAACGGGGGGAGTCGCCCCGCCGCCGTCATGGGAAAGCCGGGACCGACGCGTCCTCGCCGCCCCAGGCGGCTTCCGGATGACCATGGGTCAGCCGCGCGCGGATCTCGCCGACGCGGCGCGCCGGCACGTCGACGATCAGCAGGATGCGGCCGTGGCGCATGTCGTCCTCGAAACGCTTCAGGCGCGAGTTGGGTACCGACGAGCCGATCATGCTCGCGACCCAGGTGCCGAACAGCGCGCTGGCCACCACGAGCAGCAGCGATTCGACGTGACCCACCTGCAATCCGTAGGGCTTCAGCCACGCGATCAGCGCCGTGCTGGCGACGCCTAGCAGTGCGCCGATCATGAAGCCGACGGCGGCGCCGTGACGGATGTCGGTCTTCTGCAGCAGGTTGGCCTCGTGCAGTTCGCCGAGGTCGGTGCCGCGCAGCGCGAGGAAGTACATGTGGCGGTCCTCGATGCGCGCGAGCAGCAGGTCGTTGGCGGTGCGCCGGGCGCTGGCGAGATCGGGCAGCACCCAGTAGAGGCGATGTCTCATCATCGGTCTCCTCGAACGGCGGTTTGCGGCGGGGCGTTGTCCGGAAGGCTCATCGAAACGCCGGCTTCCGGCTCTCGGCGACGCGTTCGCCAGCACAGTCTATGTCCGGGCCGGCGCCGGAGCGTCCCAAGAGTCGGAGGTTGTCAGGGTCATCGAATGGCGGTGGGTGGCGGGCGGCTGGCGGGCGGAACCGGGGAGGTGCCGGGCCGATTGGCCCGCTGCGATGAAAACCGCTAACCTTGCGCGCGCATCCGGACCCTCTTCCCATGTGCGGCATAGCCGGCTTCTTCCATGACGATCCGATCGCGCCCGCCGCAGTGGCGGCGTCGCTGGCCGAGCTGCGTCGTCGCGGGCCGGATTCGCAGCATGTCGTGAGCTGGGACGGCGGCTGGCAGCGGCTGCCGGGCGATCCGTCGGCAGGTGATCGATCAGCGCGCGATCGATCAGCGGGCGATCGATCGGGCGATCGGTCGGGCGATCGTTTGGCGGGCGACGGATCGGCGGGCGCCGCGCGGGCCGGGCTGCTGCATGCGCGGCTGGCGATCATCGACCCGCGGCCCGAGGGCGATCAGCCGATGGCCAACGAACGCGGCGACGTCTGGATCTGCTACAACGGCGAGGTCTACGACTGGGCCGGTCATGCGCGCGAGCTGCAGGCGCGCGGCGTCGTGATGCGCACGCGCACCGACACCGAGTTCATCCTGCGCGCCTATGAGACCTGGGGCATCGATTGCCTGCAGCGGCTGCGCGGCATGTTCGCCTTCGTCATCGTCGACCTGCGCAGCCGCAAGCTGTGGGCGGTGCGCGACCGGATGGGCGAAAAGCCGCTGGTCTACAGCCACGGCGCGCATGGCTTCGCGTTCGGCTCGACGGTGCGCGCGGTGCTGCCGCTGGTGCCGGCCGAAGCGCGGCGCCTGTCGGCCGATGCGCTCGACGCCTATCTCGCGCATCGCTATCTGCCGGCGCCGATGACGGTGGCCGCCGACGTGCAGCGGCTGGAGAACGGGCACCTGCTGTGCTACGACCTCGAGCGGCGCACGCTCGAGAAGCGCCGCTGGTGGCAGCCGGCGCCCGCCGCCGGCGACTGGCTCGCGGAGCTCGATGCGGCGGTGCGCATGCGCACGGTGGCCGACCGGCCGCTGGGCGTGTTCCTGTCCGGCGGCATCGATTCGGGCGTGGTGGCGAGCCGGCTGGCCGCGCAGGGACACAATCGGCTGGCGAGCTTCACCGCGGCGTTCCCGGGCACCGAGTTCGACGAGAGCGGACAGGCGGCGGCGGTGGCGGCGGCTCTCGGCTTTCCGAATCACCGGGTCGAGCTGCCGGCCGATGCGGCAGCCGATTTCGATCGGGTCGTCGGCGACTTCGACGAGCCGTTCGCCGATCCCAGCATGTTTCCGACCTGGCAGCTCGCGCGCGCGACGACGCGCGAGGTCAAGGTCGTGCTGTCGGGCGATGGCGGCGACGAGCTGTTCGCCGGCTACAAGCGCTACGAGAAGCATCTGCGCACCGCCTGGCGGCGCGGTCTGCGGCTGCCCGGGCTGCCGCTGCCGGCGTCGCTGCAGGCGCGCGGCGTCGCGCGCTGGTCGGCGGAGTTGCGGATGGACTGGACCGAGGCCTACAGCCTGCGCTTCTCGGGCTTCACGCCGGCGCAGCGGCGGGCGCTGCAGCCCGGCCGCGCAGCCGCGCCGGCCACCTGGTGGCGGCCGGTCGATGGCGAGCCGCAGAGCGATCCGCTGGCGCGGCTGCTGCAGATCGACCTGGCGAACTATCTGCCGGAGTACATCCTCAGGAAGGGCGATCTGGCGACGATGGCGCACGGGCTGGAGCTGCGCGCGCCGCTGCTCGATCACCGCTGGTACGAAACGCTGATCGCGCTGCCGGCCGCCGAGCGCTTCACGCAGCCGCGCAAGACGCTGCTGCGCGCCGCGATGACCCTGCCGCCGGCGCTCGATCCGTTCGCCGCGAAGAAACGCGGCTTCAATCCGCCGGTGGCGGCGATGCTGAGGAGCGGCCTCGCCGGGCGGCTGCCCGGCCTCGGCGCGCGGCTGGGCGAGGTCACTGGCGGGCGGCTGTCGGCGGCCGCCGTCGATGCGCTGATCGAACGTTTCGGTGGCGGCAGCCCGGCGCTCGCCGAACAGGTGCTGCAGTTGCTGATCCTGGAGACGTCGCTGCGGCAGCTTCGCGAGCTCGGCGTCAGCGCCTGATCAGTGTGCGCCGACGCGAGCCTGTGCGCTCACGCTTTCGCCGCGAAGATCTTCTGTTCGTGCAAGCCCAGGGTCTGTTTGAACGCGTCGGTGAAACCCGTTGCGCCGCCCGCCGCCGGCAGCCACATCACCGAGCGGATCTCGCCGAATTCACGCTTGAGCCGGACCCAGGTCTCGCCGCCGTCGCGGCTGCGGAAGAGCTGACCCAGATTGGTGGCGACGAACAGCAGACGAGGATCGGCAGGATGCGTGGCGATGCACCAGGGAGTGCTGTTGAGCTCTCCCGGCAAGCCGGCGTCGCTCCAGGTCGTCCCGTAGTCCCGACTGCGCAGCAGTTTGCCCGTCGAACCGGGCGGGCCATCGCCGTTGGTCAGGAAGATCGTGCCGTCGTGGTCGGCGCGAGGCACGACGACACGCGTGTACTGCCATTCGGACCGCAGGGGGGTGAGCGTCCAATGGTCTCCGTCATCCGTGCTGTGATGAATGCCTTTGTTGGTCGCCGCGAAGAGCTTGCGTTGATCACCGACGTATTCGATGCCCAGACCGTGGATGTCGTCGGACACCAGCCCCTTCGAGGGGCACTTTTCCCATGTGCGGCCGCCGTCCGCGCTGCGCCGGATGCCATCCACTTCGACGCCAGCCCATACGAGATTCCGGTCTCGGGGATCGAACCGGATCTGCGTGATGCGCGGCTTGCCGACGAACGTGCATTGATCGACGAACTCGCACGGCCGTTCCGACCAGGTGCGCCCGCCGTCCTCGCTGCGAAACAATCCGGCCGGATGCGTTCCGGCGAGCATCACGAGCGGATCGTGCGGAGACACTTCCAGTGCCCAGGTTTCCAGCCCGTCCAGCGGCGAAGGCAGATGTTCCCAGCGCGAAGCCTCGGGATCCCACCGCTGCAGACCGAAATCGGTGCCTGCATAGACGCGGTCCGGGGCGATCGGGCTGGCCGCCATCGACCAGACGCGGGCTTCCAGATACAGCCCCGACTCGGTATACGGCCGCGCCCAGGTCTGCCCGTCATCCTTGCTGAACCACACCGACATGCCCGCCGTGCCGACGTAGAGATCGTTCGCCATGTCTCGCTCCTGCGTCAATCCGCCTTGATGTTTTTTTCTCTGACGAGCTTACCCCACTTCTCGGTTTCGAGCCCGATGTGCCTGGCGAGGTCTTCGGGCGTGCCGCCCACGGCATCGAGACCCATCGCTCGAAAGCGTTCGCGGACGTCGGCATCGGCCAGGATCCGGTTGACCTCGGCATTGACGCGCGCGACGATGCTCTTCGGCAGACCCGCCGGCCCGACGAGGCTGAACCACACCGCCGCTTCGAAAGGAGGCAGGCCCAGTTCGGCCAGCGTGGGAAGATCGGGCATCGCGACCGCCCGCCTGTTTCCTGCAACGCCCAGCACGCGTATCTTGCCTGCCTGGATCTGCGGCAACGCGGGGCCGAGGTTCTCGAAGCTGTACTGAACCTGTCCGGAAGCGAGCCCGACGACCGCCGGGCCGCTGCCCTTGAAGGGCACGTGCACCGCATCGGTACTCGTCACCGACTTGAACCACTCGCCGCCCAGATGCAGCAGCGTGCCGTTGCCCGCCGACGCATAGCTGGTCTTGGCCGGATTGGCTTTCAGCCAGGCGACCAGCTCCCGGGGCGACTTCACCGGCAGATCGGCGTTCACCATCAGGTAGCTCGGTACCAGGTTCATCAATACGATCGGTTCCAGATCCTTTCGTACGTCGTACGGCAGGTTCGGATACAGCCATGGATTGACCGTCATCGGCGCCGGGCCGACCAGCAACGTGTACCCGTCCGGCGCCGACTTCACCACCGCCTCGGTGGCGATCTGCGTGGCGGCCCCGGGCCTGTTCTCGACGATCACCGGCTGCCCGAGGCTGTCTCCCAGTCTCGGCGAGATCAAACGGGCAGTGATGTCGGCCGAACCGCCCGGGGCATAGGGCACGATCAGACGAATCGGCTTGGTCGGCCATGTCTGGGCCGCGGCTGCACTGGTGACCAGCAGCGCGCACAGGAACAGGATTCCGCGCGATAGCACCATGGCTTTGTCTCCTCGCTGTATTTGGATTCATTGTGCCTCATCCGCCGGGATCGGATCGGCATCCGGCTGGAGGCAGCGGCGTCGCGTCCGCCGTGCGTGCGTCAATCGGCCGCGGCGGCCGCTGCGTATTGAATCTTGTACAGCCGCGAATAGACGCCGTCGCGCGCCAGCAGCTCCGCATGGCGCCCCTGCTCGACGATGCGGCCCTGCTCGATGACGACGATGCGGTCGGCCCGCTCGATCGTCGACAGGCGATGGGCGATGATCAGGGTCGTGCGGCCCTGCATCGTCCGTTCCAGCGCCTGCTGCACCTCGCGTTCGGTCTCCGAGTCGAGCGCCGACGTGGCCTCGTCCAGCAGCAGGATCGGCGCATCCTTCAGCAGCGCGCGGGCGATCGCCAGCCGCTGGCGCTGGCCGCCGGAGAACTTCGCGCCGCGTTCGCCGATCATCGCCGACAGGCCGCCCGGCAGCGAGCGGACGAAGCCGTCGAGCGATGCATGCTCGAGCGCCTGCCACACCTGTTCGTCGCTGACCCGCTCGCCCAGGCCGAACGCGACGTTCTCGCGCACCGTGTCGTTGAACAGCACCACGTCCTGGCTGACCAGCGCGATCTGCGCGCGCAGGCTGGCCAGCGTCAGCTCCTCGATCGGCACGCCGTCGAGCAGGATGCGGCCGCCGGTGGGCGAGAAGAAGCGCGGAATGAGATTGAGCAGCGTGGTCTTGCCGCCGCCCGAGCCGCCGACCAGCGCGATCACCTCGCCGGCGCGGATCTGCAGGTCGATGCCGGCCAGCGCATCGCGCTCGGCATCGGGATAGCGGAAGCGAAGCTGCTCGAACGTCAGCTCGCCGCGGGCGCGGTCGATGCGGCGGCTGCCGCGGTCGGCCTCGGGCAGCTCGTCCAGCAGCTTGAACACGATCTCGGCGGCGGTCAGGCCACGCTGGAAGGTGGTGTTCAGGTCCGCCAGATGCTTCAGCGGCGCCAGCAGCATCAGCATCGCGGTGACGAACGACACGAAGCCGCCGACGGTGGTCTGGTTGTTCATCGACTGGATCAGCGCGATGCTGACCACCACCGCGACCGCGATCGCCGCGGCGAGCTGGGTGATCGGCACGGTGGCGCTGCCGGCCACCGTCAGCCGCATCGCGAAGCCGCGCACCTTCTCCACCGCCTGCGCGAACGCCCGCTGCTCGGGCTCGTAGGCATCGTAGATCTTGATGACCTTGTGACCGTTGGACGCCTCCTCGACCATCCGGCTCATCTCGCCGTAGTTGTTGAAGTTCTCCTGGTTCAGCCGCCGGATGCGCCGGCTGAACACCGCGACGATCGCCGCCATCAGCGGAATCAGCACCAGCGCGACCAGCGTCAGCCGCCAGTTGAGGATCAGCAGCCAGGTCAGCAGTCCGACGATCACCAGCGAGTCGCGGATCACCGCGGTCAGCACCCGGGTGATCGCCTCGGACAGGTAGACCACCTCGAACACGATGCGGTTGACCATCATCGTCGTGGCCTCGTGCTCGACGCGCGCCGCCGGCAGCCGCATCAGCCGCGCGAACATCTCCTTGCGGATGTCGACCAGCACGTGGTTGCCGACCCAGGCGAACGCGTAGCTGCTGCTGAACGTGGCGACGCCGCGCAACAGGAAGATGCCGATGATGGACGCCGGCACCAGCCATGGCGCGAAGTTCTCGCGCGCGACGAACCCCTGGTCGAGCAGCGGCTTCATCAGCGCCGGGAACAGAGGCTCGGGCG
>OEIU01002065.1_pt1 | contig 11305 bp, 7 predicted proteins | sample 1539221 | NCBI WGS metagenome assembly OEIU01 (sample SAMN03792071, study PRJEB22550) | activated sludge metagenome | feature: wastewater treatment plant; material: activated sludge; isolation source: Wastewater treatment plant of a petroleum refinery complex | place: Argentina: Zarate | collected... | reverse complement strand
GGTACTCGAACGACTGCGCCGACAGCACGCCGGCAAGGCCGGCTCGCCGTGAGCAGGCAGCCCGAATCATTTTCGCTTGGCGAAATTGCCGAGCGCTTCGAACTGCAACTGCGGGGCGATGCCGCAACGCGGATTCGCGGCGTCGCACCCCTTGCATCGGCCGCCGGCGACCAGCTCAGCTTCCTCGCCAATCCGCGCTATCGCGGCCAGCTGGCCGGCAGCCATGCCGCGGCGGTCGTCGTGCGTGCCGACGATGCGGCCCATGGCGCCGCCAACGGCAAGGCGCTGCTGATCGCCGCCGATCCTTACGTCGCCTTTGCCCGCATCGCGGCCCTGTTCGAGCAGGACGTGCCGGCCTCGCCCGGCATCCATGCCAGCGCCGTGATCGCCGATTCGGCGCGAATCTCCGCCACGGCATCGATCGGTCCGCTGTGCGTGGTCGAGGCCAATGCCATCGTCGAGGACGGCGCGGTGCTCGGCCCGCAATGCTGCATCGGTCCGGATTGCACGGTCGGGGCGCAGTCGCGGCTCTCGGCGCGGGTGACCCTGGTCACCCGGGTCCGGCTCGGTCGTCGCGTGCTCATCCATGCCGGTGCGGTGATCGGCGCCGACGGTTTCGGCCTCGCCTTCGACCGCGACCACTGGATCAAGGTGCCGCAACTGGGCGGCGTGCGCATCGGCGACGACTGTGAAATCGGCGCCAACACCACGATCGACCGCGGCGCCCTCGAAGACACGGTACTCGAGGAGGATGTGCGCCTGGACAACCAGATCCAGGTCGCCCACAACGTGGGCATTGGCGCGCATACGGCGATAGCGGGCTGCGCGGCGATTGCCGGGAGCACCAAAATCGGCCGCTACTGCCTGATCGGCGGCGGGGCTGGCATAATTGGCCATTTGACGATTGCCGACCGCGTGACGATCACGGCGATGAGTCTGGTTACCCACTCCATACGCGACCCCGGCGAATACTCGTCGGGAACACCCATCCAGGACAGTCGGCTCTGGCGACGCAACGCAGCGCGCTTCAAGCACCTCGACCAGCTGGCAAGACATGTTGCAGACATTGACAAGGGACACCGCAATGAATGAACCGAACCCGTCGTCCGAGCACGGCCCGATCGACGTCCGGCGCATCACCCAGCTCCTGCCCCATCGTTTTCCGTTCCTGCTGATCGATCGCGTGCTGTCCTACGTTCCGGGCAAGCGCCTGACGGCAATCAAGAACGTGACGTTCAACGAGCCCTTCTTCCAGGGGCATTTCCCCGGCCACCCGGTCATGCCCGGGGTACTCGTCATCGAAGCGCTTGCGCAGGCTTCCGGTGCGCTCGTGCAACTTTCGGCCAGCGACGACCCGAACCAGCCCGCGCTGTTCTATCTGGTCAAGATCGACAAGGCGCGTTTCAGCCGGGTCGTCGTTCCGGGCGACCAGCTGGTGCTGGAAGTCGAGCAGAAGCGCACGTTGCGCCGCATGGGCCTGTTCGTCGGCCAGGCCAAGGTCGATGGCGAAGTCGTTGCCGAAGCCGAACTGCTCTGTGCGGAACGGAGAGAAGGATGATCCATCCTTCCGCCCTGATCGATCCGAGCGCCCGGATCGGTGAAAACGTAAGCATCGGTGCCTTCAGCATCATCGGACCGGATGTCGAAATCGGCGACGGCACGACGATCGGGCCGCACGTGGTGATCGAAAGCCAGACCCGGATCGGCCGGGACAACCGGATCTGGCAGTTTGCGTCGCTCGGCGCGGCGCCGCAGGACAAGAAGTTCCACGGCGAGAAGACCCGCCTCGAGATCGGCGACCGCAACGTGATCCGCGAATTCGTCTCGTTCAACCGCGGCACCGACGATGGCGGCGGACTGACCAGCATCGGCAACGACAACTGGCTGATGGCCTACGTGCACATCGCCCACGACTGCAGGGTCGGCAACAACACGATCTTCTCGAACGCCTCCTCGCTGGCCGGGCATGTCACGGTGGACGACTGGGTGATCCTCGGCGGATTCACCCTGGTCCACCAGTTCTGCCAGGTCGGTGCGCACGCCTTCACCGCCATGGGCGCCATCATCAACCGCGATGTCCCGCCCTACGTCACGGTCGCCGGCAGTTTCGCCGAGCCCAAGGGAATCAACTCCGAAGGCCTGCGCCGGCGCGGCTATTCCTCGGAACGCATCATGGCCATCAAGCGCGCCTACCGCACCCTGTACAACTCGGGCCTGCCCCTTTCCGAAGCACGCTCGGAGCTCGCCCGCGCGGCCGAAGGCGCACCCGACGTCAAGCTGATGCTCGATTTTATTGAGCGCTCTCAACGCTCGTTGGTGCGTTGAGAGCCGGGAATGGGGAATGGGGATTGGGTTTGACTTCGCCTTTCTCGCGGTCGACGACGTACTACGGGGAAATTACAGATCCGTCTATGACCTATTGAACCCGCGACTTGCGGGCAAGGGATATATTGCGCTGCTGCCAGGCATCGCAGGAAGTCACGACCGATTCCCCACTCCCCACTCCCCATTCCCGGCTTCATGACCGATTCCCCATTCCCCATTCCCCATTCCCGGCCTCACGCCCAATCCCCGCTGTTCGTGCTTGTCGCTGGCGAAGCCTCTGGCGACCTGCTCGGCGCGGGCCTGATCGAGGCGTTGCGCACGCGCTATGCGCAGGCGCGTTTCGCCGGCATCGGTGGGCCGCGCATGGTCGCCGCCGGACTCGAGGCCTGGTATCCGGCCGAGCGCCTGGCCGTGATGGGGCTGGCCGAAGTGCTGCGCCACCTGCCGGGCCTGCTGATGATCCGGCGCGCCGTGCGGCGGCGAACGCTGGCGCTGCGACCGGATGCCTTCATCGGCATCGACGCCCCCGACTTCAACCTCGGCCTCGAACGCAAGCTCAAGCAGGCCGGCATCCGCACCATCCACTATGTCAGCCCCTCGATCTGGGCGTGGCGCGAGAAGCGCGCGGAGAAGATCGGCCAGAGCGCCGACCGCGTGCTGTGCCTGTTCCCGATGGAGCCCCCGGTGTATGCCCGCCACGGCGTCGACGCGCGATTCGTCGGGCATCCACTGGCCGACACCTTCGACCTCGTCCCCGACCAGGCCGCCGCACGCGCCAGCCTCGGGCTGCCCGAGGACGTTCCGATCCTTGCCATGCTGCCCGGTAGCCGGCTCGGCGAAATCCGCCGGCTCGGCGCCGACTTCATCGCCGCCGCCGCGCTGCTGGCGCGGCAAATCCCCAACCTGCATGTAGTTGCGCCAATGGCCAATGCGGCGTGTCGGGATGCTTTCGCCTCAGAGCTGGCGAAAGCGGGAATCGGGAATTGGGAATGGAGAATGGGCAAGAGAAGAGGCCAGTCGGGGCCAGCCTTGCCCATTCCCCATTCCCCATTCTCCATTCTCGTCTATAACGGCAAATCCCACGCAGCCATGATCGCCGCCGACGCCGTGCTGCTGGCGTCGGGGACGGCCGCGCTCGAGGCCATGCTGGCGAAGAAGCCGATGGTCGTGGCCTACCGGCTGGCCGCCCTGACCCATCGCATCGTCAAGGGCTTCGGCTTGCTCAAGGTCGACCGCTACTCGCTGCCCAACCACCTGGCCGGCACGGATCTCGTGCCCGAACTCATGCAGGAGCGTTGCACGCCCGAGGCGCTGGCCGACGCGCTGCGGGGCCCGCTGCTCGAGCGTCGCATCGATCCCGGCCTGCTCGCCGAATACACGCGCCTGCACCTGCTACTGCGCGGCGATGCCGACAGCGACGCCGCCGCAGCGGTGCTCGATTGATCGCCGACGAATCCGTGCCCCGACGCTATTGACCCACCCTGGCCGCCGCCGCAGGATGACGCCGACAACAGGAGCGACCATGCAGCCGGAAACGGTGCGCCAAATTCCCGGAGCCGGTACCACGGAAACTTCCGAATCGACGCGACTCGTGCGACAGGCCCGTCGGCTGCGCCGCCTGCGCATCTTCGCCGTGATCGCGTTCCTGGCGATGATGGTGCTGGTCCCGCTCACCGAAAAGCTCGTCCTCGAAAAATATTTCGCGGTAGCGGTCGTCCTCGCGTTCACCCTGGCGCTGGTCTTTGCCACGGCGCGCATGGCGTTCTTCCTGCTGGTTCCAGCCATCTTCGTCACTGCGCTGGCCACCGCCAGCATGCTCAAGTTCGAATTCCTGCTGACGCCCGTGCTGGCGCCCGATCTCGAGTACTACCTCAATCTGCAGACGCTCGAGCTGGTCGGACGCTATCCGGTCCTGCTCGCCTTCACCGTTGCGCTGGTAGCCGTGGTTCCGCTGCTGCTGATTCCAGCATGGAGGTGGGAAAGGGTTCCGGCGGAACTGCGGCCGCGCCGCGCCGGAGTGGTCGTCCTGCGCATGCTCGGCACGGTCGCTTCGGCGGCCATCCTGGCGGTCTGCCTGGCGCCCGCCGGGCCATTCCACGGCGTATTCAACAAGCCGATGTGGGCCACCATCACCGACCGCAGCTACCTGACCGCTTTTTTCACCTCGTTCAGCGATACCGAGGTGCGGCTTCCTGCCATGCCGACGCATGTCGACCGTTCGATCAAGTGGAAGCTCGACAAGCCATTGAAGGCGCCGCAGAAGCGGCCTGATGTGATCGCCATCCTCGAGGAAAGCACGTTCGATCCGCACATGCTCGACGTCTGCACGATCCCGCAATGCGACCTGCCGATGTTCAAGGCCGATGCGCATACGCGTGCCGGCGGGCCGCTCACCGTGCACACCTTTGGCGGCGGCACGTGGACCAGCGGGGTCGCGCTGGAGACGGGACTGGCCGACGTGCTGTTCGGCAATGCCGGACTTTATGCGCCCTACAGCCTGGCGCCCCGCGTCGTGCACACCCTGCCGCGCGCGTTCAAGGCGGCTGGCTATCGCGTGATCGCCGTGTATTCGCACAGCGGTGAATTCCTCAATGCGCGCAATGCCTACGCCAACTACGGCTACGACATGTTCTACGACGGCACCGACCTCGGCCTCGGCTGGAAAAGCACGGATGCCGACCTGCTCAAGGCGTTCCGCCAGATCTATTCGGACGAGACCGAGGCGCACCCGGACCAGCCGTTGTTCATTTTCACCCTGACCCTGCACCAGCATGGGCCGCACATGACGCCCCTGGAGGAATTGCCGGCGCCTTTCGACAAGCCGCTGTTCAGAGGCAAGTTCAAGCCGCCTGAACTGGATGACTGGCTCAACCTCAATCTCGGCAACTACCTGCAGCGCGCCGCGCTGTCCAGCCAGATGCTCGACGAACTCGAATCGATGCTCTGGGCCAGCGGGCGCGCCACGGTGCTGATGCACTTCGGCGACCACCAGCCTTCTTTTGATGGCGCCATGCATGCCATTCCGAAGACGGTGCCGAAGGCGGCCGGACCCAACGACAGCCGGGTGACCTACTACATGCTCAAGACCAGTTTCCCGATGGCGAAGATGCCGAGCTACGATGCCCTCGACATCGTCTACCTCGGCTCGATGCTGCTCGAAGCCGCCGGCGTGCCCAAGGACGATTTCTACCAGGCCAACTCGTTGTTGCGCGACCGCTGCAAGGGCCGCTACCTGACCTGCAAGGACAGCAACGTGCTCGGTTCCTACCACGACTACCTGTTCAACACGCTCAAGGACCTGCGCGATGAGGAGTGAGTCGTTGTTCCCCGACTGCGCTGGCCTGCCAGCATCGGGCTGGACTGCCGGCGTCGACGAGGCCGGCCGCGGCCCGCTGGCCGGTCCGGTGGTCGTTGCCGCAGTCATCCTCGACCCGGACCGGCCCATCGCAGGCCTTGCCGATTCCAAGGCGCTCGGCGCGGCCCAGCGCGAGCGCCTTTCCGTGTGCATCCGCTCCTCGGCGCTGGCCTGGTCGATCTGCGCGGTCGAGGCCGAGGAGATCGACCGGCTCAACATCCTCGCCGCCACCATGGCCGGAATGTCGCGCGCGCTGGTCGCCCTGTCGGTCCGGCCCGCCCTCGCCCTGATCGATGGCAACCGGTTGCCGGCCGACCTGCCCTGCCCGGGCCGCGCCATCGTGCGCGGCGATGCCACCGAACCGGCCATCAGCGCCGCCTCGATCCTGGCCAAGACCGAACGCGACCGCCTGATGACGGAGCTCGACCGCGCCTACCCCGGCTATGATTTCGCCCGCCACAAGGGTTACCCGACTGCCGACCACGTGCGCGCGCTCGCGCATCTTGGTCCCTGCCCCGAGCACCGGCGGAGTTTCGCGCCAGTGCGCCTGCACGCCGATCGCACGCGGCACGCCGCTGTCGCCGACGCGGGTGACGAGCCCGGCTGACCCGCCCGGCGCCGGCGCCGGAGCTGCCGGTTGCGCCACCCACAACCCGGCCGGGCGCGCAAGCTTGTCCGACCCCGACGGCCCCGCTACCCTGTGGGTTCCTCACGTTTGTTGCCGCCATGCCCGCGGATTTTGTCCATCTGCACGTCCACAGCGAATATTCGCTGGTCGACTCGACGATCCGCATCGACCAGCTCGTCGCGGCGTGTGCGGCTGCCGGCATGCCCGCGGTTGCCCTCACCGACCAGGTCAACCTGTTCGCCCTGGTGCGCTTCTACGCGGCCGCCGAGAAAGCCGGCATCAAGCCGATTGCCGGCAGCGATGTGTGGGTCGCCGATCCCGCCGACCGCGGCAAGCCGCACCGCCTGACCCTGCTCTGCCAGGACCTCGAGGGATACCGCAACCTGTCGCGCCTCGTGTCGCGGGCCTGGGCGGACGGGCGGCATGGCGATTTCGCCCTCATCGAGGCGGAATGGCTCATCGAGGCCAATCGCGGACTGATCATCCTCGCCGGACGCGACAGCGAACCGGGCAGGATGCTGCTCAGCGGCCGCGAGGACGCGGCCCGCGAATGCGTGCGCGAATGGCAGCGCCATTTCCGCGACCGCCTCTATCTCGAACTGGTGCGCACGCAGCGCGCGGACGAAGACCGCTTCGTCGCCGCGGCGGTCGCGCTGGCCGTCGAGCTCGACGTGCCGGTGGTCGCCAGCAACGACGTGCGCTTCCTCGAGAAGGAGGATTTCGAGGCGCACGAGGCACGCGTGTGCATCCACGACGGCCGCGTTCTCGCCGACCCGAAGCGGGCGCGTGCCTACTCGGCCGAGCAGTACCTGAAATCGCCGCAGCAGATGATCGACCTGTTCGCCGACCTGCCGCAGGCCATCGAGAACACGGTCGAGCTGGCCCGACGCTGCAATCTGGAACTGAGCTTCGGCACCTACTTCCTTCCCGATTTCCCGATTCCGCCGGGGCATACGCTCGACTCCTGGATCCGCACGCAATCGCGCGAAGGCCTGGCCGTGCGGCTCGACCGGCAGTCCGCGGCAGACGGCTTTTCCCGCGAAGACTACGAGCGCCGCCTCGAGACCGAAGTCGACGTCATCGTCGAGATGGGCTTTCCCGGCTACTTCCTGATCGTTGCCGACTTCATCAACTGGGCCAAGAACCACGATATCCCGGTCGGCCCCGGTCGCGGCTCGGGTGCCGGTTCGGTGGTCGCCTGGGCGCTTGGCATCACCGATATCGATCCGCTGCGCTATGGCCTGCTGTTCGAGCGCTTCCTCAATCCGGAACGCGTGTCGATGCCCGACTTCGACATCGATTTCTGCATGGACAAGCGCGACCGCGTTATCGAATACGTGGCCGACAAGTACGGACGCGACCACGTCAGCCAGATCATCACCTTCGGCACGATGGCGGCCAAGGCCGTGCTGCGCGACAGCGGGCGCGTGCTCGGCATGCCCTATGGCCAGGTCGACAGGATCGCCAAGCTGATCCCGATGCGCCCGCTCGACCTGAGCCTCGAGGATGCGCTAGGGCGCAGCGAGAAATCGCGCAAGGAACCCGACCGCGTGGTCGCCGAGTTCAAGGGCCTCTACGAAACCGACGATGCCGTGCGCGACCTCGTCGACCTCGCGCTCAAGCTCGAGGACCTGGTCCGCAATGCCGGCAAGCATGCCGGCGGCGTGGTCATCGCGCCCGGGCCGCTGACCGACTACGCCCCGCTCTACAGCGAAGCCGGCGGCGGCGGCGTGGTCACCCAGTTCGACAAGGACGATGTCGAGAAAGTCGGCCTGGTCAAGTTCGACTTCCTCGGCCTGCGCACGCTGACCATCATCGACTGGGCGGTCAAGGCGATCAATGCGCGTCGCGCCAAGACCGGCGAGGCGGCGCTCGACATCAGCCAGTTGCCGCTCGATGACGAGGCCGTCTACACGCTGTTCAAGCGCGCGCAGACGATCGCGGTGTTCCAGTTCGAGTCGCGCGGCATGCAGGGCATGCTCAAGGACGCGAAACCCGATCGCTTCGAGGACCTTATCGCGCTGGGCGCCTTGTACCGGCCCGGCCCGATGGACCTGATCCCGAGCTACTGCAAGCGCAAGCACGGCACCGAGGCCATCGAATACCCCGACCAGCGCGTCGAACCCGTCCTGCGCGAGACCTACGGCATCATGGTCTACCAGGAGCAGGTCATGCAGATGGCGCAGATCGTCGGCGGCTATTCGCTGGGCGGCGCCGACCTGCTGCGCCGCGCCATGGGCAAGAAGAAGGTCGAGGAAATGGCCAGGCACCGCGCGATCTTCCGCGAGGGTGCGGCGAAGAACGGGGTCGACGAGCGCATGGCCGATGCCGTGTTCGACACCATGGAGAAATTCGCCGGCTACGGCTTCAACAAGTCGCATGCCGCCGCCTATGCGCTGGTCTCCTACCAGACGGCCTGGCTGAAGACGCACTACCCGGCGGAATTCATGGCGGCCGTTCTTTCGGCGGACATGGACAACACCGACAAGGTGGTCAACCTGCTCGGCGAGGCGCGCGCGCTCGGCCTCGAAGTGCTGCCGCCCGACATCAACGCCTCGGGCTACAAGTTCCACGCCCTCGACGAGGCGCGCACGGGCGTTGCCTCGAAGACGATCCGCTACGGACTGGGCGCGCTCAAGGGCGTCGGCGAAGGCGCCATCGAGAACGTCGTGCTCGCGCGCGAACGCGGCCCGTTCCGCGATCTCGGCGACTTCTGCGTGCGCGTCGATGCGCAAAAGATCAACAAGCGCACGCTCGAGGCACTGATTCTCTCCGGGTCGATGGACGCGCTGGCGGTGAACCGGGCCAGCCTGATGGCGCAATTGCCCGAGGCAATGCGCGCGGCCGACCAGCTGGCGCGCAATGCCCAGGCCGGGCAGAACGACATGTTCGGCGCGGCCAGCCCGGCCGCGGTCGCACTCGAACTCGTCGAAGTCGAGGACTGGCCCGCCGAACGGCGCCTGGCCGGCGAACGCGACACGCTCGGCCACTACCTGAGCGGCCACCCGACCGATGCCTGGCGCGAGCTGCTGGGTCGCGTGGCGACTTGTCCGATCGGCGAAGTCGGCAAGCTCTACAAGCCGCAGGAAGGGCGAAGCCGGTACGGCGGCGGCCAGCAGGCCTTCATCCTGGCCGGCTCGGTGCTCGGCCTGCGCAAGCAGGGCGAGTCGCGCGCCTTCGTCCAGGTCGAGGATTATTCGGGCCGCTTCGAGGCGGTCCTGTACCGCGAGGCGTGGACCGAATACGCCCCGTTGCTGACGCGCGACGCCATTCTCGTGTTCGAGGGCACCCTGTCGATCGACGACTTTTCCGGCAACTACCAGCTGCGTACGCAGCGCGTCGGTACCATCGAATCGGCCTGCGAGCGCCAGGCGCGCGTATTGCGCGTGCGCGTCAACGGCATCGGCGGCGATTTCGCGACGCGGCTCTACGCGGCCCTCGAATCCTGCCGGGGCGGCAGCACGACCGTGCGCATCGCCTTCAGCAACCGCAGCGGGCGCGGCGAAATCGAGCTCGGCCCGGAATGGCGCGTGCGCGCAAGCCCGGCTCTGGCCCGCACCATCGGCGCCCTCGATGGCGTCCTCGAGGCAGAATTCGTTTACGGCCAATGAGTTGCCGTGCGGCGGCGGGCGCCACCTGCGGACGCTCGCGAGACGGCTGCGACCGGCTATACTCCCGCTCTTCTGATTCAAACATCGTTGAATGAACCCGAACTTCCTCGAATTCGAAGCACCGATTGGCGAACTCGAAGCCAAGATCCAGGAGCTGCGCCATGCCAGCCATGGTCAGGCTTTCAACATCGAGGACGAGATCGGCAAGCTGCAGTCCAAGCTGAAGACGCGCACGGCCGAGATCTTCCGCAATCTGACCCCGTGGCAGATTGCCCAGCTCGCGCGCCATCCGGCGCGGCCATTCACGCTCGACTACATCAAGGTCATGTGCGAGGAGTTCCATGAACTCGCCGGCGATCGCGCGTTCGCCGAAGATGCCGCCATCGTCGGCGGCATCGGCCGCATCGACGGGCGCAGCGTCGTCATCATCGGCCACCAGAAAGGACGCGACACCAAGACCAAGATCCGGCGCAATTTCGGCATGCCGCGACCCGAAGGCTATCGCAAGGCGCTGCGCCTGATGAAGCTGGCCGAGCGCTTCAAGCTGCCGCTGCTGACCTTCATCGACACGCCCGGTGCCTACCCCGGCGTCGGCGCCGAGGAGCGCGGCCAGTCCGAAGCGATCGCGCGCAACCTGATCGAAATGTCCGAACTCAAGGTACCGATCCTGTGTACCGTGATCGGCGAGGGCGGATCCGGCGGCGCGCTCGCCATCGGCGTCGGCGACCGCACGATCATGCTGCAGTATTCGACCTACTCGGTGATCTCGCCGGAAGGCTGCGCGTCGATCCTCTGGAAGACCGCAGAGAAGGCCCGCGATGCCGCCGAGCAACTGGGCATCACCGCCCATCGCCTGCTCGAACTCGGGCTGATCGACAAGGTCGTGCGCGAACCGCTGGGCGGCGCCCACCGCAACCCGCATTCGATGGCGATCCGCCTCAAGGCCGTGCTGCTCGGCCAGTTGAAGGCGCTCGACGAGCTCGAGCTGCCGACCCTGCTCGAGCAGCGCTACCAGCGCCTGCGCAGCTACGGCGCGTTCAAGGTCGCCTGAAGGGTCGGTGCGCCGCGATGCGGCGCACCTCGCTGCGGGCCATCCGGCTCAGTCGGAATCGGGAACGTCGACGCGCCCGCCGATGTTGCGGTGGCTGATGTCGCCACTGCCGCTCGATTTCACGGTCAGGTTGCCGCGCACGTCGACGGCATGCAGGTCGCCCGAGCCGATCGAATCGACGCTGACGTCGCCACCGACCTCGTACAGATCGACATCGCCGGAACCGACGCGGTCGATCTGCACGCTGCCACCGACCTTGCGGAAGGTCAGGTCGCCCGAGCCGACGCCGCCGACCTCGACATCTCCGTGGATGTCGCGCAGGTTGAAGTCGCCCG
>OEIU01002064.1_pt1 | contig 11308 bp, 11 predicted proteins | sample 1539221 | NCBI WGS metagenome assembly OEIU01 (sample SAMN03792071, study PRJEB22550) | activated sludge metagenome | feature: wastewater treatment plant; material: activated sludge; isolation source: Wastewater treatment plant of a petroleum refinery complex | place: Argentina: Zarate | collected... | reverse complement strand
GCCGACCCCGACCTCGACACCGACCTGGAAGCCTGGTCCGCCCCCGACTGCGACCTGCCCCGCCTGACCCTGCTCGGCCCCGTCCAGCTCCGCTGCCGCGGCACCACACAACCTCAGCGCAAGGCCTACATGACCGGCGTCCTCGCCTGCATCGCCGCCCACCCCGGCGGCATCACCCCCGACGAGCTCGCCGAATCCCTGCACCTGAGCCCGCAGAAGACCCGCGCCTACGTCCAAACGGTCCGCCAGTGGCTCGGCACCAACCCACGCACCGGCACCCCGCACTTGCCCGATGCCCGTCAGGCCCCCGCCGCCCAGGCCCGCGGCGTGGCCGTCTACCAAGTCCAGGACCTCCTCGTCGACGCCGACCTCTTCCGCCGGCTCCGTCTCCGTGGACAAGCCCGCGGAGACCACGGCACCACCGACCTGGCCCGCGCCCTCTCCCTGGTCCAAGGACGCCCCTACAACCGCACCGAGGCCGCCGCGTGGGCGTGGCTCTACGAAAGCGACCGAGACGACCACCACCTCGCCGCCGCCATCGTCGACGTCGCCCACATCGTCACCACCCAAGCCCTCGCCGACGGCGACACCCCCCAGGCGCTCCTGGCCACCCAGACCGCACTATTGGCCGCCCCCGACGAAGAGATCCCACACCTGGACCTCGCAGCCATCGCCAAAGCCGAAGGCCGCAACGGCGACGCCCACCGCATCCTCCGAGAACAAGTCCTCACCCGCACCGACGACGACGGACCCCCCACCGACCTCTCACCACGAACCGAGGCAATCGTGAAGCACCACGGGTGGGAGCATCCGGACACGAGGACGGGCTGAACATGGGACCCGCACGCGAACTGCCGCGGGCTGCTGCCGCGGCATGTCGCCCACTGAGGGCTACCCGTGGGGAGGTGCTGGGCGAACTCGGCTTGGAAGCCACCTGCGCGGTTCCGAGCCGTCCCCGGTCGGCGCGGAACCAGCCACCCGGCTTCCAAGCCGAGTTCCCCGTCGACGAATCCGGCTCGCGAGCGAAGGTCGTCGTCGAGGAGCCGAAGTTTCGGCGCCACGACGGCAACGAAGCCTCGCGAGCCGAACTCGTCCGTCATCCACCTACCCCGTTTCGCCGCGAGCAGCGCTACTCGGGACGAATGGCGCGACCGTCCTTGCGGTTGGCGAACGGCCGGCTTCCCCAGTCAGTGACGAAGCTAGTTATCAGCTCTGATTCGACATCTTCGGGGTCGACATTGGGCGTCTCGTGCCAGGCGACGAGGAGATTGTCGCAGTCCTGCAGCTGCCAGATGTACCGGCCGCCACAGTGCCCCACCGGCTCGCCTTCACCGTGGCGCCGGTACTCGCTGAGGCGCTTGGCGAGTCCGCGGCGACCGGAAACGCCGGCCGAGGCCTTCCCGATGTAGAGGATTGAGGCGCCCGACACCCACGCGCGCTGGAGCGTATCGACATCTACGGACGGGTCCTTCCCCTTGAACCATCCGGCCCTGCTGGTGGCACGAAACTGCGGATTGTCGGCACTCTCGCGAATCACGACGTAGACCCCGGCGGCCCTGGGCACTGCCGCCTCTGGAAGGGACTCGAAGGTCACGAAGCCCTCAAACCCCGCCGCCCTCAGCCCGGTTCTCGACCACACCATGTAGACAACTCTGCATGACCGCACGGCCGCGCGTGGTGAGATGTCCTCGCCGCGAACCAGGGCCTACCAGTCGGACTGACGAATGCGTGGGTCCATGAGGATCGCCCAGACGTAGGCGGATCCTTGCCGATCCTTCAGTTGGCTCGGATTGCTCGCCGGCATGCCCGGCAGCGCCTTCGCGAAGTTGGTCCGAGACAGGACGCGGTTGATCTCGCGCCCCTCGCGGGACACCCGGATGAACTGTCCTGGCGCTCGATAGGTGAACCGAAGCCCCGTCACGGTCTTGAATTCGCCACCAGCGTGCCGTTCGATCCTTGGCCAGACATCCTCGATCGTTGCCAACATCGCAGTCTGCCTCAACGCCGAGCCGTCGCATGGGATGCGGTCGACGAGCCTGAGTCACAACGCCGCAAGGCGGGGCCCCGAGTGACCCAATTGGTAAGTGCAGAGCCGTCGGTTCTGGTGTCCTGAGTGCGTGATAATCACATGCGAGAAGTGCTTCAGCGCGGAAGACGTGACGTACCAACGCCTCCCTGACCTCGCGGTGCTCTATATGTGTAGCCGGAGCCACGGCGGCGAAGGGCCCCACGCCTGGATCAAGTCGGTCAGCGAGCTTGCGACACCGGATGAGCAAGCCGCCGAGGGGGTCACAGACGAACTCCTGGAGCCCCTAAGCGCGTGCGTGGATCCTGGGGACCCCTTCGTCGAGTACGGAATCGTCGAGTATCGACTGCGCCAACGGTACCCCGATCTCTTTCTCGCCCATGTTCGCGACCGCGGCCACGTGATACTCGGTCCGAAGGCGTACACGGCTTCGAGCGTCCGCTTCGGGGTTGCCCTGGGAAGACTCGCTCAGGCTGGTGAGCTCACCAGCAAGTACGGTCCAGCAACCGGCGCGTGGCGCTACAACAGTCAGATTACGTACTGGGCGCGCCCACCCGTTCCCGATCAATCAATGCTCACCTGGGCTGACTACTGCGAGGCCCTCGGGCGCTCGAGCATGTGGACCGATGAAGATCGGGCAGCGCTCCGGACGTGACCTGGCCCAAGCTGCCCCCTGGTACAGGCCCGCACACCTGGGGCATAGCGCCGCGTGTTGGCCGGCTCCCGCGTGCTCGCCGAATACTGTCGGTGAGCCCTGACAGACTCTCACCCAGACGCAGGATGGAGGTGAGTGGCGGTGCTCCCTGAAGACCCCTCGGACTTGGTGGCGGTCAAGAACTACGGCTCGGAGGGTACGGCGCAGCGCTACCTCTGTGCCCTGCTCATCAGCGGGCCCGAGTACGGCTACAACAAGTCATGGCCGTTGTCCGAACGCGGCGCTCAGTTCGTCGCCGTTCTCTACGAGCGGAAGTTCGGTAGCCCGCCCGGCAGCGCACCGAAGTTCTGGAACGAGATGAACTTGCGGGCCACAGCAGCGGACGATGAGCAAGCCGTTGACTACGGGTTCATCTGGCCGGACGTTCACTTCCTCGTCGAGCTCAAGACTCTGGGCGGATCGCACCGCCCGGGCCAGCTTGCCGAGTATCTGGTGCGAGCACGTCATCACAATCCCGATCCAGCGATTGACTTGCTGTACCTCACGCAGCCGATGGTGGCAGCGTCACCACAGGACATGCCGGAGCGCTGTCGTTTCGCGCATCTCACTTGGGTCGACGCACTCGACGTCGCAGAGCCTGTGTGGGGGGACTCCGAGGATCCGAGGGAGGTACGCTGCCTCGCGCTGCTCCGGGAGCACTTACAGCGGGAGGGGGCACTGGCTAGCCGGGCCCCGACCGCTACGAGGCGACGCCAAACGCCCTTCGACGACGAACTCCCCGTGGAATGGCGGCGGGTTCTGGCCGATGCTGTGAAGGCGGCGAAACAGTCGGCTCGAGGCAGCAGGATGGCCGTTGGGGTTCCCGCGGAGCTGACGATTGGCAAGGCGTTCCCTTCTCGGCTGGAGCACGTCAAGCGGTTGCTCGAAGACCGGATCGGTTCGGACCTCGAGCTTGCTGGAGTGAAGGTCTGGCAATGGACTTCGCAAACGGGTGGCCGCGCCTATACCGAGGCTGGAGACCGAATGGGACTTGAACTGCGCCTTACGCCGCCGAAGGTTTGAGCCCCGTCTCCGCGGGTGCGTCACAACGCCGCGAGCCGGGCGCGCCCAGCAGCGCCCAATGTGGGGCACGGTCCTTCGCCTCTTTGGGGCGTGTAACCGCCGCACTGCAACAACGTTCCACATCGAGCCCTCGCGGAGGGAAAGAAGAGGTTCTAGGTGCGAATACGGGAACTCGAAACCGTCGAAGTGGTGACGAGGTTTACGACGCCGTAGGCGGTGAGCTCGCCGCCGGAGTAGGTCGCGGGGAAGTTCCCGGTGAGAAATTCGCCGAAACCGCTTCCTCCGGCGAGTCCGGTGTCGCCGGCCATCCAGGTCAGCAGGACCCCGATGGAACGGGCACCACATCTCGGAATTCTGGCGCGTGGGCGCGGTGTGCAAGGAGAAGCCGGTTTAGAGGGTGGTTCGTCGTGCGTGTCAGCTCCCGCCAAGATTGGGGTATCGACGGTCCAATAGCAGTATTGACTGGCGACCATCTCGGGCGTGCCTTGTCACACGCCCACGGGGGGTGATCTCGGGGTCCGTCTATCCGGGAGCGCCTCATGCCAGGCTGAGGGTGCTTCAGCCGCTGCATGGCTGGTGCCGTACAAGGAGCGAGGGGCGCAGGGCGTCCAAGCCCGGACTAGCGTGAGCTCATGACCCCGGATGAGTTGGTGCGAGCGTTTGGCGCGGCCATTGAGGTTCGGCAAGCGTGCGTGCTGGTCGGTGCAGGCTTGTCGCGCGAGGCTGGCTTGCCATTGTGGGGGGAGCTCGTCGCCAGCGCCGCGGAGAGGGCCGGGGTACCAGGGTTGGACGATTTCCCGCTTTGGGCGCAGTACGTCGAGGGCGCAGAGGGTGGGGAGACCCTGCTCGATGAGATCGTCAGTCGGATCGCGTCGGTGGAGCCAGTGCCGCTGGAGAATCACCAATTGATGGTGAGGTTGCCGATCAGCGATCTGTGGACGACCAACTATGATGCCCTGATCGAGACCGCCGACCCGGACTTGGACGTTGTCGAGCAAGACGAGGACTTGGTCTTGAGACAGATCGGTGACCGGCGCATCTACAAGATGCACGGGTCGATTCCCTACGGCGCGAATGCGCCTGTCGGGGGCCGAGAACAACTTGTGATCACGCGAGATGACTATGAGCGGTACGCCGATGGCACGCACCCACGGCTGTGGAGACTGCTCCAGGCTCAGTTTCTAACTCACAGCTTCCTCTTTCTCGGCTTCTCCTTCGAAGACCCGAACTTCGGGGAAGTCCTGAAGATGGTGCGGCGTGCCATCGGCGGCGGACCGATGATGTCGCACTACGCACTGATGAAGAAGCCGCATGACGATGCCGGGCTCTTCGCGGCCCGGACACGTGACCTCGAACACGAGGGCGTCCACGTGGTGGAAATTGCCCAATTTGACGAGATCACCACGGTGCTACGACGGTTGGTCGCCCGAACCCGGCCCATGCGACTCCTCGTCTCCGGCTCAGCCCGAACACCAGAACACCCCCCATGGACTTCTGGAACCTACCCGACAGAGCCGACCCCCACAGACTTCGACGAGTTGACCAGTTCGTTGGGTGTTGGACTCGCCTCTGCGAACGTTCCGGGGCTTCTTGCCGCCGGCGAGGTTGGTGCACGTGCTGGCTATGCGTATCTCCAAGCTCTCGACACGTATGACCCCGCCCGCTTCGTGCTGCTTCGGCGTCGGGACGATGAGCGCGACCTGACACCACCAAGTAGGCGCCTCGGTGAGATCCGCCTCGTGGCCACCGAACCGTCCGAGTTGAGAGACAGCGCTTTCGAGTCGGTCCGGTGCGTCCTGGTGATCGGCGGCGGACAAGGCACCCTAGAGGAGGTCCGTCGGGCCCGAGACGCGGGGATGACCGTCATTCCCCTTGCCATGTCTGGCGGGGCCGCCCAACAGATTTGGGCCGAGATGCGCGCCGACCTGCCAAGCTACGAGATCGGCCAGCAACCGGTACCCGTCGACCTGTTCGAGGCCCTCGCCGCTGATCCGGATACGGCGGTCGCCGCGGCGGTCCGGCTGATCGTCCTCGGCCTCTTCATGGAATAGGCCCACGGCGGGGCTCTGGCCTGTCATACGCACCGCATACGCTTGACGACATGGTTGATGAACTCGCGGGTACTGGCAACGTGACCCTCTCGGCCAAGGTCACTGCCGCATCGCGAGAAGCAGACCGATGGGCCGAGCCAGACGGCCACCCAGACCGCCCCAGCTCAGACATCGAGCTGATCGCCAGCGGCGATCCACGGTTCCCGAGGGCACTTCGGATGATCGAGGATCCTCCGCAGTGCCTCTATGTGCGCGGTTCGCTTGGGCGCAGCGGTGACGAGACCGCCCTAGCCATCGTGGGCAGCCGCAACGCGACAGCCGAGGGCATCATGGCCGCCGAGACCGTGGCCGGACAGGTGGCGTCCCTGGGTCACACCGTCGTGTCCGGCTTGGCTGACGGCATTGACGCTGCGGCGCACCGCGGCGCGTTAGCGGCTGGCGGCCGTACCGTCGCGGCCATCGGGACAGGCGTGGACCTCATCTACCCCGTCTCGAACGCCGGGCTGCGGGACCGCATTGTCGAACACGGTGCTGTGATCTCTCAGTTCGCTCTCGGACAACAGCCGAGTAAGACCACTTTCCCCGCACGCAACGTGCTGATCGCGGGCCTGTCGCGCGCCAGTCTCCTTGTCGAGTTGGCCGAGCGAAGCGGCACACGGATCGAGGCGACCATCGCGCAGGAGCAGGGCAAGCCGGTGCTTCTCTGGGAGCCGCTACTGGGGCACCTCCCGTGGGCCCGCAAGTACGCCGCGGAGCCGCTCGTGCACTTCGTCGGGAGCGCCAGCTCCGTCGCCCAGGCACTCGAGGCCAGCGTGGCGGCCAGATGACACCTGACTTGATCACCCTCTCGGACATGCTCGCGCCCGAGTTGGTACCAATGCCGAGCGACGCCCCAGATGTGTGTCCGCTGTGTCGGTCGGGTCGGACTCGGCCTGACCAACTGTGCTTCAGTTGCGAACGCACTGCGGCTCAGGTCCCATACCCGTGCGAACTGGTTGTCCCAATCAGCTACTACACGAAGCCGTCCGCGTTGCGTGAGCGAATGCACGACTATAAGGAGCACCCTGACCCAATAGTCCGCATGGAGGAGTCCAAGAATGTGGCGGCTATCCTAGCCCGCTACTTCGTCGAGAACCACGACGCCTTCGTCGTCCGGTTTGGAGAGTGGGACGACGTCGTGGCCGTCCCCTCCACCCATCATGACAGTGCACCGGCCCTGCAGACGGCCATAGAAGCTAGCTTCCCGGATGCGCTCGGACCGTTCGCGCGTCCGCTTGTTTGCGGCCCGGGCACCATGGCGTTCAACCGAGCGAGCCGGACTGGTTTTGTCCCGGACTCCGGCGCGGTCGTCAGAGCTCGCAGGGTCCTCTTGGTCGACGACACGTACACCACCGGGGCCCGGCTGCAGTCCGCTCACCACGCACTCGTCTCAGCCGGTGCCAGCGTGGTCGCGACGGTCGTCGTCACGCGCAAGATCAACCCCGACGCGCGGTACGGTTCTGACCGGCTGTGGGAACGGCAAGTCGCCATACCTTTCGACTTCTGTACCCCACCGTGGTGGGCGGGGCAGAACCGCCCCGGCGAGTCCGGAGACTCCGGAGACTCGGTTTCGTGACACCTCGGGCGGCAGCGGGCTGTCGCCTGATCGAAGCAGTGTTTCTCGGCCCGCGCGCCGCCAAGACCGACTTGTGTGAGCAGCCAGCGGAAGGGCCACAAGGCGTCACTGGAGGACTTCACGGTCCGCAAACACGGCCAGTACTTCAGTCGCGCTGCGCAGTGGCTCAACCCACTGCTCCGTCCAGTCCTGATCGACCACTGCGGTCCGGCGGTGGTTGCGATTCTGGGCGCGCGAGCAGCAGTTAAACATTCGGCGCGACTCAGTCCTGCTTCGCCAAGAGACTGGGTGTCAGTCCTTCGTCCTACGGTCGGCTGCGCAACGACTTCAGGAGGAGTTATGACCAACAAGGGCAAGGGTTGGCCGCGAGACCGCTACACCGGTCCAGGCGGGGGGCTATATACCGGACCCGGAGGGGGCCTATACACCGGCTCCGGCGGCGGCGCCGCGACCTACGGCGGTGGAGGCCTGTGCACCTACTCCGGCGGTGGACTGTGCACCTACTCCGGCGGTGGACTGTGCACCTACTCCGGCGGTGGACTGTGTACGTACGGAACGGGCGGCCTGTCGACGTCGCCCGGGGGTGGCCTCTACACAGGACCAGGCGGAGGGCTGTTTACCGGACCATGTGCGCAGCCGTACAGGAGTACGACACCGCCGATGGACCGCTGGATCCCGATTCTTCGTCAACACGGGCTCAATGGGCCAGCGGACATCCTTGCTAGAGCTCATGGGCTAGACCTCTAAGGAGGGAAGGGCCGACGGCATCCTGTGCCGCCGGGGCCACGGCAAGTCTGTTCTGCGCTGCCCCGGTCACTCGTGGCTCCTGATCGGGCGGGTCAGGAGTCGGAGGCTCTTATTTCGCGAAGGCGGACGCTTCGCGCATCCGGCGCGCTCAAAGTCGACAGAGTGCCGGCCTTGGCCTGTCTGCTGGCCACCCACGTTCGGCACGGCATAGACGAGGGCCTACGCGTCAGCGCGCGCCGTTTGCCAGAGTGCGACCCCGACCTCAAGGCTGAACTGGAGGGTGACGTGGCGCCATACGCGCGAGTGTCTCGATGAGATCGCTGGTCACGGCCAGTGGGTCGATCTGTTCAAGGACGCTTCGAGCGGTGGCTTTGCGTTGGGCCAGGGTGTCGCCCGCAACGTCGTCGACAAGATCCGGCAGCTTCTCTCGCAGCGCCTGTACACGAGCGGGTCGACCAGTTTGCCGCCCCCACGTCACCGCGTCCGTTCCCGCCGCCAGCACTCGGCCTCGAACGGACCACGCCACGTCTTCGGGCGCCTCGGGCACCTGAGCGCGCACCAGGGATGTCGCGTACCGCCGTCGGGTGACCTCGTTGGTGCAAGAGGCGAAGAAGTGTTCATCCTCACGCAATTGGTCTGCAAGCGCATCTAGGCACGTCCGGTAGGGGCCCAGCTCGTCGCGCGGTTCCCATTCGGCGCCGTAGGCCCCCGCGACCATTGCTGCGACCTCGGCGGCCTGGGAGGTGGTTCGCCACCGAGCCGCAAGGACGTCGAGACGGTGGGTGATGCCTTCGACAACAACCACCACACTCGCCTGAACTGGCTGACCGAGTAAGCCGTTCAGGGCCTCAGACTCGTCCAATCCAAATCGGCGCAGCTCGCGGGCAAGCTCCCGCTCTGTGTATTGGAAGACCTGCGTGTAATACACCGGCGGTTTGGTCGCGCGAACCAGGTCCGCCATGACGCCGAGGGCGCCGGCGTCGTCCAGAGACACCTGAGCCCCCGCATCTGGGATCGCCGGAAAACGGTGAATCCAGGGGGCCTCGGCCTCGATCATCTGTGCCGCCTCCTCCAGCCAGCCGATGACGTCCTCGACTTCCCCGACGTGCTTCTCTGGGTCCACATGTGCTCCCACTCATCGTTTCCATACCGGTGCGCGACGACCTGCAAGTCAAGGTGCCATTGCCTGCGGCGCGCCGTGCATTGTTGAGAACCTGGCCTATCGCGACGCGAGTGAACGGCCAGCCGTCCAACGCTTCGGATCTTGGGATCGGGCGTTCATGCAGCGGTCTGGCCTCCACCCGCGACGCGGTAGGAAACGGCCAGGCATGTCGCCCAGCGCACCTCAATCTAAGTAGCCCTCCGAGGTGCCACGCCAGTCATGGTCATCTTCGGTTGGCTCGCCCAGGAACTCGTTTGGGTCCGCCGCGAAAGAGGAAGTCCCCCAGTCCGAGGACGCTCGGGTCTGAAACCGGGGGTCCCCGAGCTGCTGAGGCGCTCCATAGGGAGGGGGGCCATCGACCAACTCGTCCATGTCATCGCTACCCTCCACCGCCCCTAGCGCCGCGGATGCCTCCGAACCCGGGTAATCAGCAGGCGGAAGTTGCATTAGTTCCGAGGGGATTCCAAGTCGCGGCCTCAACTTTGGGTCGATATGACCAAAGGCTGCGTTCATGAGCTTCGCAATCCCGTCCGCACCACACCCGACGCACGGTTCGAGCCGGCTTCGATGTACAAGGTTGCTGGCCACTTGGCAGAGCCGCGGATCGGTAGTACGGAGTTCCAGCGCGAGTCCGCGTGCGCTCGCTCGGGTGGGATCATCCCCAGACCGAGTTCCTCGAGGATGAGGATGGCGCGGCTTCCATCGTGGTCCCGTTGTGGACCGTCGAAGAGTCACCCAGTGACCTCAGCGCGGAACTCGAGATGACCGCAGCAGGCGCTGTCGAGGTGACTGACGTTCACGCGTTGTGAGAGACCGTTGCCCACGCGAAGAAGGGCGCCCACTAGATCCCGAGCGGATCCGGTTGCGAGGGGTCTTGGCCGGCACGGACGCCACCTGCCTGGATCGTGAAGATGATGGGTTTCGAATCGTGGGGGATCGACGGGGGCAGGCGGCTGCGGGCGCTGGTCGGGTCGCGCTACGACGTCGTCCCGGACGCGTGCGGGAAGGCGGTGTGGCTGCGCGAGGGCCGGGAGCTTCGCGGCGCGCCGCCGCCCGACTGCCAACGAGCGCCGGTTCCAGTGCGGTTCTGTCGGGGGGTCACGCTAGGGTCGGAGCGCGCCGACGCCAGGGGGTTCCGTGACACTGACCGTGCACCGCGCGGAGCGGTCCGATGTGCTCGTACAAGAGCTGGGCGACCTGCTGGCCGAGGCGCCCGCCGACCCGTTCGCTCCGACGCTGGTCGCGGTGCCCTCGAAGGGGGTCGAGCGCTGGATCGCGCAGTCGCTCTCCACGCGGCTTGGGACCCAGAACGGCCGTGCTGACGGGGTGTGCGCCAACGTCCTCTTCCCCTCCCCGGGCCGGATCGTGCGGGAGGCGCTCGCCGCGGCCTCCGGGATCCACCCCGACGACGACCCGTGGGAGTCCGGACGTCTGGTGTGGCCGTTGCTCCAGGTGATCGACGGGTGCGCCGGCGAGGAATGGTGCCGGACGCTCGGGCGGCACCTCGGGCTCGTCGAGGGCGCGGTCAACCAGGGCCGCCGGATGGCGGTGGCGCAGAAGCTGGCCGGCCTCTACTCCGCGTACGCCTCCGAGCGGCCCTCGATGATCCTGGAGTGGCTGGGCGGGTTGGACGTCGACGGGTTCGGCGGTTCGCTGGACGAGGACCTGCGCTGGCAGGCCGAGGTCTGGCGGCGGCTCCGCCACCACGTCGGCGTGCCGGCTCTCGCCGAACGACTGGGACCGGCGTGTGACCGGCTGCGGGACGAGCCGGACATCGTCGACCTTCCGGAACGGCTGTCGGTGTTCGGGCCGACGCGGCTGTCGACCGTGCAGCTCACAGTCCTCAACGCGCTGGCGGCGCGGCGCGACGTGCACCTGTGGCTGCCGCATCCCTCAGCCGGGCTGTGGCGGCGGGGCGGCCCCCCCGGGGGGCACCGGGGCCCCCCCCCCCCCCCCCAGGAGGCCACCCCCCGGCCTCCCGGGGCCCCCC
>OEIU01002063.1_pt1 | contig 11311 bp, 10 predicted proteins | sample 1539221 | NCBI WGS metagenome assembly OEIU01 (sample SAMN03792071, study PRJEB22550) | activated sludge metagenome | feature: wastewater treatment plant; material: activated sludge; isolation source: Wastewater treatment plant of a petroleum refinery complex | place: Argentina: Zarate | collected... | reverse complement strand
AGAACGAAGGCGACCACGACAGCGACAGCACGTAGAAATCGAACTCGCCGACCGCGTTCTGGCGACGGTCCTGCGCCGCCGCCGGACCGCCCTGCACCGCGCCCAGGAAAGCAACGAGGAACGCCATGAGGCCGAACAGGGCGGTCGCCCCGCTCCACCGGCGCGAGCCGCGAACCCGGACGCGGGCTGCGGCATCCGCCTGATTCGTCAATGTCCCGAAAAATCCGAATGCTTTCAAAAATCCCGGCATCACGACCCCCACGACAACACACATCACAACCCGGGCATCCTAGCAAATACCGAGAACATTTCAAGAACAAAATTTGTCGGAAGCGGGAAAATCCACTGCCCTGTGGATAACCGGCCACAGGGCCGGGTTGGCCGGGGTTTTACGGCCGCGCCGCCTTGCAGGCCGGGTTGAACGCCCAGTTGCGATCGAGCCCGATGACGCAGAACTCGACGCCGTCGTTGGAGCCGGCCAGCCCGCCATCCTCGATGATCGAGAAATTCACGGTGCGCGGCTTGCCATCGCTGATCAGCGCCCGCGCGGTGCAGTAGCGCCGCGGAATGTTGTCGGACTGCCACGGCCGGAAGGCGATTTCGCGGACGTGCTCGTAGCCGAGGATCTGCAGGCTGGAGTTCCAGAACGTGCTTTCCTTCTCGGCGAAGCGCACCGCGACGAGATCGAGCGCGGATGCGCACGGGCCGAGATTGCCGTCATAGCGCGGGCCGGACAGATAGAAGTTCTTCTCGAGCGGATTGGCCGCCTGCGCGCCGCCGGCCATCAACGCAAGGCCGAGCGCCGCGCCGGCAAGGCCGCGAACGAAGGCATTCCGGGACAACAGCGAATCGCGTGACATCAGAGCCGTCCAGTTCTTGAAGATGCGGCGGACCGTGCCGCGAAGGCCCGGCGCGGTCAAGTGCAGCGCGGCAACACCGCGGGAAACTCCCTGAAAATCAGAGGCGCCGTTCTTTTCATGCACGAGGCCCGGCCATAAGGTGCGGCTCCCGATGAAGGAGACACCGATGCGATTCGCTTTCCGGACAGCCAGCCTTGCTCTCGCCATGGCGGGCTTTTGCCTTGCGGGCGCGGCGCGCGCCGACTGGGTGCCGCCGTTCAAGGGCAACGACACCGGCGGCATCATCGCCTGGCCGCTGGCGATGCAGACCAACGCCCGCGCGCTGGCGGATGCGCATTGCGCCAGCTACGGCAAGATCGCGCGCTTCAAGGCGGCGCAGCACGTCTATGGCGGCTACGTCTCGTTCGCCTGCATCTGGGTGCGGCCGCGCCCGGCCTATCCGCAACACGTTCTGCGCGTGCGCTACTGATTGTCGCGAAGGAGTCCGCGTGAGCACTTTTCAGAAAGCCGATCGTTCGTCCCATCGCCTGCGCGCGGCTGTGCTCGGCGCGCTGCTCGCCACCATTCCGATCGGCGCGGCGCTGGCCATTGACGTTCCCACCCGCAAGGCGGGCCTGTGGGAAATCATCATGACGTCGTCGGAGGGCCGCACCACCAACATGTCACAATGCGTCGACGAAGCCACCGACAAGCTGATGTCGGCCTTCTCCAATCCGATGATGCAGAGCATGTGCTCGCGCAACACCTTCGAGAAGACCGCGACCGGCTATAGCGGGGAATCGACCTGCCCCATCGCCGGCAGGACCGTCACCTCGCGCGCCGACGTGATCGGCGACTTCAACTCCGCCTATACGGTGCGCGTCACCTCCGGCGGCGACGTCGGCTCCAGCGGCGGCATGACGATGAGCGCGCGCTGGGCCGGCGCCTGCACGGCCGACCAGAAGCCCGGCGACATGATCATGCCCGGCGGGGTCAAGGTGAATGTGAAAGATCTGCAGGCCCTCAAGGGCATGATGCCGAAGCGATAGACCTGCGCATGACTGGCTTCGCAGAACTGATGGGCAGCCTCGTCCGCAGCGGCGACGCATGGACTGTCACGGTCGGCGACGACTGGCTGCAGGGCCGCACGCTCTATGGCGGGCTGCCGTCGGCGCTGTGCTACGAAGCCGCAACCCGGCATTTCGCCGATCTGCCGCCGCTGCGCGCGGCGAAATTCGCTTTTGTCGGCCCCGCCAGCGGCACGCTGACGATCCGCGTCGAGGAGATGCGGCGCGGCAAGTCCACCGCCTTCATCGGCGTCGATCTGATCGGCGAGGCCGGCCTCGCCACCCGCGCGATCTTCTGCTTCGGCGCGCCGCGCGCCTCGCGCGTCAGGCACAGCGTGGTGCCGCAGCCTGCCGTGCCGCCGCCCGACAAATCGATTCCGTTCTTCGGCGACGCCAAACCGCCGCTGAATTTCATGCAGCATTTCGAATGGCGGCGCGCCGGCGGCCATCTGCCGCTGAGCCGCGCCGATGATCCAACCATGCTGATCTGGCTGCGCCACCGCGACGTCGCGGCGAAGCCGTCGGTCAGTTCGCTGCTGGCGCTGGCGGATGCGCCGCCGCCGGCCGCGATCGTACTGTTCGACCAGTTCGCGCCGCTCTCCACCATGACGTGGTCGATCGACCTGCACGCCGACGCGATCGCCACCGATGACGGCTGGTTTCTGGTGCGCACCACGGCGGACAGCGTGGGCGACGGCTATTCCGGCCAGGCGATGACGGTGTGGAACGCCGCCGGCGCGCCGTTGATGTCGAGCCGCCAGAGCGTCGCGGTGTTCATCTGAAGATGTGAGGGATTTTTGAAGAAAGATGGATTGCCGGGTCAAGCCCGGCAATGACGATGTTCGTGCGATATGTGCCGAGGCATCACCGCATATTCGGCGTCATACGCGGGCTTGACCCGCGTATCCATCTTCAAAACTAAAACATACACGACGCTGCGCAGCATCCGGGGACGGCTTACCGCAGCAACACACGCCGTCTGCTACTTCTTCGCGGCGCGTTCAGCGAACGTCACGCCACCCTTCATCTTGTGATCGAGCGGCGCTTCGACGATCTGCACCGTCACGTTGTCGATCGTCGCGCCGGTGTTCTTCACCACCGCGTTGGAAATATCGAGCATCAACTGCTTCTTCTGCTCGGCGGTACGGCCGGCAGCCATGTAAACCTGAACCTCGGGCATCGTTTCTCTCCATGACCAAGAGGCTATCAAAATCACCTATCCTGTGTTCCCCAGGCGCGGTGCAGCGTGCAACCATAAGCGCGTTTACGCGCGTCTTCGACGCGCTATGGCTCCGCAGAACCGGGGGCGCGTTCAGCAAACAGCGTTTGAGACGACCCCGGATCAGCAGCGCATCAGATCGCCAGGCGATCCGCTGCGCAGCATCCGGGGAACGAAACTCCTCACACAGTTTCTCATCCAAACTAATTCCAGCTAATCGCGTGCCGCGCCAGCACCTTGCGCACGGCATCGACGAGATCGCTCTCTTTCGCCGCGAATTGCGCCTCGCTCTGTTTCTGACGGTAATCGTCGCGATCCGTCGCCATCCCGGCAATCTCCGCGCCGAGGATCAGGTCCTTGATGAGCACTTCGCCTTTCGCCTGCTCGTCGCCGCCCTGAATGACGACGCACGGCGCATTGCGCTTGTCGGCATATTTAAGCTGGTTTCCGAAATTCTTCGGGTTACCGAGGTAGAGCTCCGCGCGAATTCCCGCATTGCGCAACGCCGCGACCATTTTCTGATAGTCGGCGATGCGCTCGCGGTCGAACACCGTGACGACGACGGGGCCGAACTCTTGCGTCGTGCCAAGCTGGCCGAGCATCGTCAGCGCCGCCTGTAAACGCGAGACACCGATAGAAAAGCCGGTCGCCGGAACAGGCTGTCCCATGAAGCGCGAGACGAGACCGTCATAGCGTCCGCCGCCGCCGACCGAACCGAAGCGCACCGGACGACCCTTCTCGTCGTTCACTTCAAGCAGCAGTTCAACTTCGTAGACCGGGCCGGTGTAGTATTCGAGGCCGCGCACGACCGACGGGTCGATGCGGATGCGGTCCTCGCCGTAAGCGCCGGCGCGCACGAGCGTGCGGATCTGATCGAGTTCGCTTTCGCCTTCCCGTGACAATTCCGAATCGCCTGAAGGCTTGCCTTCCGTAAAGGCGATGACCTTCTCGATGGCATCCGCGCCTAGTTGCGCACCTTTCGTGAAGTCGCCGCTCTCGTCCTTGCGGCCTTCGCCAAGTAACAGCCGCACGCCTTCGGGACCGAACTTATCCAGCTTATCGATGGCGCGCAGCACCGTCAGCCTGCGGCCGGCATTGTCATCGCCGCCGAGGCCGATGCTCTCGAGTACGCCGTCGAGCACCTTGCGGTTGTTGACCTTCACCACATACTGCCCGCGCGGAATGCCGAGCGCTTCCATCGTGTCGGCCGCCATCATGCACATCTCGGCGTCCGCCGCGGGCGAGGCGGAGCCAACCGTATCGGCATCGAACTGCATGAACTGGCGGAAGCGGCCCGGCCCCGGCTTCTCGTTGCGGAAGACGTAGCCGAAGCGATAGCTGCGATAGGGCAGCGGGAGACTCTGGAAATTCTCGGCGACGTAGCGCGCCAGCGGCGCGGTCAGATCGTAGCGCAGCGAAATCCACTGCTCGTCGTCGTCCTGAAACGAGAACACGCCCTCGTTCGGCCGGTCCTGATCGGGCAGGAACTTGCCGAGCGCGTCGGTGTATTCGAACGCCGGCGTCTCGACCGGCTCGAAGCCGTAGCGCTCGTAGACGGCGCGGATTTTCTCCGTCATCGCGCGCGTCGCGGCGATGGCCTGGGGACCGCGATCCTCGAGGCCGCGCGGCAGGCGCGCGCGCAGCTTCTGCGGCTTCTTCGATTTCTTGTCGGGCTTGTTGTCGGACATGCGCGGCGTGGTACCAGCGCGGCGCAGGAGGGGCAAGGGCGGGGGCCACAACCCTTCCGTCATTGCCGGGCCGCTGCGCAGCAGCGTGACCCGGCAATCCATCAAAACAAGAATTGAGCGCAGTTTGTTCATCCGCTAGCGCGGGTGATGGACCCGCGGGTCATAGGCGTTCTTTAGAACGCCGTTCTTCGAACGGCTATGCCCGCGGGTGACGCAGAGAGCATGGTCGAACGCCGGCAAACGTGAGCGACGCTCTTCGGGTCAAGCCCGGCAATGAAGCAGAGAATAAACCGCCAGCGTTTCCGCGACCGGCCAAAGCTGATAGTCTCAAGCCACCAGAGTTTCCGGCGTGTCCCGGGCGCGCTGCGGCACGAAGTGACGCTGCGCAGAACCGGGATCGCCACGACCAGCGCCCAGCCACGTCAAGACCCCGGCTTGGCAGTGACCGCCATAGGGATTTCGAGCGTCGCGAAGAAATCCCGTCCAGCTGTAGAGTGCGCTGCGCAGCATCCGGGGAACGAACCACGAGACGCCTTCGACCATCTGCTTCGAATACCTGGAGACCCACCATGAACGTCACGACGCCGATCCGCTCCGCAACGCCGGTGCCGAACGACCTCTCCGCCTTCTGGATGCCGTTCACGCCGAACCGCGCGTTCAAGCGCGCGCCGCGGATGCTGGCCGGGGCCAAGGACATGCACTACGTCACAACGGACGGCCGCCAGCTGATCGACGCCGCCGCCGGCATGTGGTGCACCAATGCCGGCCACGGCCGCGATGCGATCACCGCGGCGATCCAGAAACAGGCCGGCGTGGTCGATTATGTGCCGCCGTTCCAGTTCGGCTATCCCATGGCGTTCGAGCTGGCGAGCCGCATCGCCGCGCTGGCGCCCGGCGATCTCAACCATGTGTTCTTCTGCAACTCGGCCTCGGAAGCGGTCGATACCGCGCTGAAGATTTCGCTCGCCTATCATCAGGCGCGCGGCGAAGGCACGCGCACGCGCCTGATCGGCCGCGAGCGCGGCTATCACGGCGTCGGCTTCGGCGGCATTTCGGTCGGCGGCATCGTCAACAACCGCAAATCCTTCGGCACGCTTTTGACCGGCGTCGATCACCTACCGACCACCTACGACCGCGACAAGCAGGCGTTCACCAAGGGCGAGCCTGAGTATGGCGCGCACTTCGCCGAGGAGCTTGAGCGGATCGTCGGCCTGCATGGCGCGTCAACTGTCGCGGCTGTCATCGCCGAGCCGATGGCGGGCTCGACCGGCGTGCTGCCCCCGCCGAAGGCTATCTGCAACGGCTGCGCGACATCACGCGCAAGCACGGCATCCTGCTGATCTTCGATGAAGTCATCACCGGCTTCGGCCGCCTCGGCCACGCCTTCGCCGCCGAGCGCTACGGCGTCACGCCCGATCTGATCACCTTTGCCAAGGGCATCACCAACGGCGCCGCGCCGATGGGCGGCGTGCTGACCAGCGACGCCGTGCACGACGCCTTCATGACCGGCCCGGAGCATCTGATCGAGCTGTTCCACGGCTACACCTACTCGGCGCATCCGCTGGCCTGCGCCGCCGGCCTCGCATCGCTCGACATCTATCGCGACGAAGATCTGTTCGGCCGTGCCAAGCGTCTTGAGCCCGTTTTCGCCGACGCGGTGATGACGCTGCGCAACGAGCCGAACGTGCTCGACATCCGCACGCTCGGGCTGACGGGCGCGATCGACCTCGCGCCCAATTCGACCGGACCCGGCAAGCGCGGCATGGATGTGCTGGCCTCCGCCTTCAACGACAACGACATCGTGCTGCGCATCACCGGCGACACCATCGCGCTGACGCCGCCGCTGATCGTGTCGGAGGATCAGATCGGCGAGATCGTGGACAAGGTGGCGAAGGTGATCCGTGCCGTGGCGTGAGGGATTCTTGCGTTTCCCGGACGCATCGTTCGCGCGGTCGCCCGTCACCCAATGACGCCCCCTCGGGAAACGTGTAGGATTCGCGCCGGGACAGGGCCTTTGCTTTCATGATTCGCGCATCCTCCATCTTCGTCGCAATCTGCATGGTGCTGATCGCGGCTTCGCTCGGCGTCGCGCTTTACGCGCTGCTCGGGCTGAGGGCGCAGGAGGCCGCCGTGGTCGGCGGCGCGGCGCTGGCGCTGATGGCCTTCTATAATGCGGTGTCGGCGAAGATGCGTCAGCGCAGCGACGTCTCGACCCAGATCGCCGACCTGTCGCGCGGCACCACCGATCTCGCCCGCCAGGTCGCCGAATTCGGCCGCCGCCTCGCCTCCGTCGAGCTTCGCCTCAACGCCTCGGAATCGCGCACGCACAATCAGGTCGGCCCGCTCGCCGGCGAGGTCAACGAGCTTGGCGCGCTGGTGCGCCAGCTGGCGATGTCGGTGTCGGCGCAGGAGGACAGGCTGGAGGCGCTCGCCGCCGCGCCGCCGCTCGTGGCCGCGCCGCCCGTCCCGATCGCCATCGCTCCGGCGGCTCCGACCGCTCCGCCTGTCGTGCCGGCCGCCATGACGCCCGTCCCGGTCATCCCGGCCCAGCCCGGCATGACCGCCGACGCCATTCCGTCATGGAATCACGTCCCGTCCCGCCCGGCCGTTCCGTCGGCAGACCTGACCGCCACCATCCGCAGCGCGCTGGAACACAACCGCATCGACCTCTACCTGCAGCCGATGGTGACGCTGCCGCAGCGCAAGGTGCGCTATTACGAAGCCGTCTCGCGCCTGCGCGACGACAAGGACGCCATTCTCGCCGGCGCGGACTTCATCGACGCCGCCGAACAGGCCGGCCTGATGCCGCGGCTCGATCACGCCGTGCTGTTCCGCTGCGTGCAGGTGCTGCGCCGCCTGCTGACCCGCAACAAGGACATCGGCCTGTTCTGCAACATGTCGGTGTCGACGCTGCGCGACCGCGAGGTGTTCGCGCAGTGCCTCGACTTCCTCGACGCCAACCGTGCGCTGGCGCCGTCCTTCGTGCTGGAGTTCCGCCAGAACACGTTCCGCCATCTCGGCCCAGTCGAGAGCGAGCATCTGGCGGCGCTGGCGCAGCGCGGCTTCCGCTTCTCGGTCGACAACGTCACCGATTTGCGGATCGAACCGCGCGAACTGGCCGACCGCCATGTCCGCTTCCTGAAAGTTCCCGCCCACCTGCTGCTCGATCCCGACCGCCTCGCGACATCGGAAATTCATCCGGCCGACCTGTCCGACCTGCTCGGCCGCTTCGGCATCGATCTCGTCGCCGAACGCATCGAGGGCGAGCGCTCGGTGGTCGACCTGCTCGACTACGACGTGCGCTACGGCCAAGGCTTCCTGTTCTCGCCGCCGCGCCCGCTGCGGCCCGACGCGCCGCCGGCCGCTACCGCTTCGGCCAGCGTCGTATCCGCGCCGCAATCAGCGGCTTCTGCTGCGCCACCAGCCGACCCCGCGCCGACACGCCTGACCGGCGCCGCCGCGCTGCTTCGCCGCGCCGGCCTCACCCAATAAGCCAACGAGTTCCGTCCCATGAATCTTGCGGCCTTCCACGACCATTTGCGCGATCTTGTCGGCGAGGTCGACGTCATCCTCTCCGACATCTGGGGCGTGGTGCATAACGGCCTCAAGGCCCATCCCGAGGCCTGCGAGGCGCTCGGCAATTTCCGCAAAGGCGGCGGCGCCGTCGTCCTCATCACCAATGCGCCGCGACCGGCGGATTCGGTGCAGCGGCAGCTGCGCAAGCTTAACGTCGCCGACGACGTCTATGACGCCATCGTCTCGTCGGGCGACCTGACGCGCGCCTATATCGAGAGTCACCAGAAGCGGACGCTGCTTCACATCGGTCCCGAACGCGACAGTTCGCTGTTTCGCGAATTTGACATTTCATTCGGCGACGTCGAGAGCGCCGACTACATCGTCTGCAGCGGGCTGTTCGACGACGAGCGTGAGACCGCCGAGGACTATCGCGCGGTGCTGACGCGCGCCGCCGAGCGCAAGCTGATGATGGTCTGCGCCAATCCCGACATCGTGGTCGAGCGCGGCGAGCGGCTGATCTACTGCGCCGGCGCGCTCGCCGACATGTACGGCACATTCGGCGGCGAGGTGCTCTATGCCGGCAAGCCGCACCGGCCGATCTACGAGCAGGCGCTGGCGCTCGCCGCCAAAGCGCGCGGCAAGCCGGCGGACCCGTCGCGCGTGCTGGCGATCGGCGATTCCGTGCGCACCGATCTCGAGGGCGCCAACGGCTTCGGCCTCAACTGCCTGTTCGTGACGAGCGGCATCCACGCCGAGGAGCTCGGCGCGCGCGACCGGCCGGAGCAGGAAGCGATTGCGAAACTGTTCACCGCCGCGACGAAACTGCCTGTTGCGGTGACGAGCAGACTGCGGTGGTAGCGCGGCCATCCTCTCCCCGGATGCTGCGCAGTGCATCGCGAAGCGATGGAATGCGCTGCTGATCCGGGGTCGTCACAATCAACGACGGTCCCGGTTCTGCGGAGCGTCACTTCGTGCCGCACCGCGCCCGGGACACGATCCTAAAATCAGAGACTGCCTGCCGTTATAGGAAACGCCTTTGCTTTGACCCAAGAAATGCTGCGTCTGTCCCCGTCGCTTGACTTCCGCCGCAACAGAAGGTCACGGTCATCAGGCTTTCCGAGGTCCGTCCGTTCCTTTTGCTGATGACGCCATCCCACCCTTTCCTAACCATCCGCGACGCGACGCCAGCGCACGAGATTCCCAAGGGCGCGGTGATCGCGCTCGGCAATTTCGACGGCGTGCATCTCGGCCACCGCGCGGTGATCGGCGCGGCGATGGCGATGGCCAAAGCGCGCGGCGTGCCAGCCCTGGCGATGACCTTCGAGCCGCATCCGCGCGATTTCTTCAACAAGGGCGCGCCGCAGTTCCGCCTGACCGACGAAATCGACAAGCTGCGTCTGCTGGCGGGCGCGGGCCTCGACGGCGCCGTGGTGATGACGTTCAACGCCGCGCGCGCGGCGACGCCGGCGCAGGATTTCATCGCGCACGATCTCGTCGAGCGGCTGCATATCTCCGGCATCTCGGTCGGCTACGATTTTCATTTCGGCAAGGGCCGTTCGGGTTCGCCGACGCTGCTGCAGGCGGAAGCGCCGAAGCACGGCATCGCCGTTCACGTCGAACCTCATTTCGACATCTTCGGCCGCGCGGTGTCGTCGACCGCGATCCGCAATGCGCTCGCCGAGGGCAAGCTCGACGACGCCACCGCGATGCTGGGCTATCCGTGGTTCGTCACCAGCGAGGTGATCCACGGCGAGAAGCGCGGCCGCGATCTCGGCTATCCGACCGCCAACATGCGGCTCGGCCCTGCGGTGGCGCTGCGTCACGGCATCTATGCGGTGCGTGTCGGCCGCGGCAAAGAGCGTATTGACGGCGTCGCCAGCTTCGGCCGCCGCCCGACCTTCGACAACGGCGCGCCGCTGCTCGAAACTTTCCTGTTCGATTTCAAGGGCAGTCTCTATGGCGAGACGCTGGACGTCGCCTTCATCGCCTTCATTCGCGACGAGATGAAATTCGACGGCATCGACGCGCTGATCCGCCAGATGGACGACGACAGCGCCAAAGCCCGCGCCGCGCTGCGGGCCAATCCCGACGCTTTCCCGGTGCTGGGCGACATTGGCGGAGCGTGAACAGCGCATCTTTCGGATTTGATGCTGCTTTGAGATATGAGGCAGCAATTACACAAAGATCGTCATTGCCGGCCTGACCCGGCAATCCATCTAAACAAAAAAATGCCGCGTTTATTATTTGTCCGCTACGCGGACGGATGGGCCCGCGGGTCACAGGCGAGCGAAGCGACGCCGTTCTTCGAACGGCTATGCCCGCGGGTGACGCAGAAGATGTGGTGAGCCTGGGCTCACCCACGCAAAAAGCCGTTGGCAACCTCCGGCTTAGCAGCGCACCACGTCGCTTGGCGACGCGCTGTAGCCACAAATTGCGGCGATGAAGCCGTGATGACGAAAACCGAAAAGCAGAAGATGCTCGCCGGCGAGCTTTATCGTCCGGACGATGCCGAAATCGTTCGCGACCAGGCCGAAACCGCGCGCTGGATCGCCCGCTACAACGCCCTGCAGGGTGAACCGCTCGATCGTCAGCGCGCCTTGCTCAAGGAGCGCTTCGCGCAGGTCGGCGCGAACGTGAACATCCGTCCGCCGTTTCACTGCGACTTCGGTTTCAACATCCGCCTCGGCGACGGCGTCTTCATGAATTTCAACTGCGTCATCCTCGACGTCTGCGAGGTTGCGATCGGCGAGCGCACACAGATCGGACCGGCGGTGCAGATTTATGCCGCCGACCATCCGCGCGATGCGGCAGAGCGCGCCTCGGGCGTCGAATTCGGCCGTCCGGTGCGGATCGGCGCGGATGTCTGGATCGGCGGCGGCAGCGTCATCCTGCCCGGCGTCACCATCGGCGACGGCGCGGTGATCGGCGCCGGCAGCGTGGTGACGCGCGATGTTGGCGCCGGCGAGATCGTCGCCGGCAATC
>OEIU01002062.1_pt1 | contig 11311 bp, 8 predicted proteins | sample 1539221 | NCBI WGS metagenome assembly OEIU01 (sample SAMN03792071, study PRJEB22550) | activated sludge metagenome | feature: wastewater treatment plant; material: activated sludge; isolation source: Wastewater treatment plant of a petroleum refinery complex | place: Argentina: Zarate | collected... | reverse complement strand
GTCGGCGATGATCAGCGGCGGCTTGCCGACCAGCGCACGGGCAATGCCGACGCGCTGCTGCTCGCCGCCCGACAGCGTGGCCGGCGCCGCGCGTTCGCGCTCGAGCAGGCCGACCTTGTCGAGCGCCGCGCGCACGCGCCGGGCGGTCTCCTCGCGGCCGGCGCCGGCGATGCTCAGCGGCAACGCCACGTTGTCGAAGACGCAGCGGTCCATGAGCAGGCGGTGGTTCTGGAAGACCATGCCGATGCCGCGCCGTACCTGCGGAATGGAACGCTGGCGGACCCGCGCCAGGGCGGCGCCATTGACCATGATTTCGCCGCGCGAAGGGCGTTCGATCAGGCCGAGCAGCTTGAGCAGGGTGGTCTTGCCGGCCCCGGAGAAACCGGTCACGAACACCATCTCGCCCGCGGCCACCTCGAAGCTGAGCCCGCTCAGCGCCTCGTGTCCTCCCGCATAGCGTTTGCTGACGTTGTCGAAGTGGATCATTGGGGGGCGGGGAATGGGGAATGGAGAGTAGGGAATGGTGAAAGCAGCAGACGGAATCGTAAGCGCAGGGGCGAAAATCGCAGATTCGAAAGCAATTTGCATTTGCCTTGCTTATCCCATTCCCGATTCTCCATTCCCGATTCCCGGCCGTTCATCACTTGATCATCGTGTTGAGGTCGAAGATCGGCATCAGGATGGCGAGCACGATGAACAGCACCATGGCGCCGACCAGCAGGATGACCGCCGGGCCCAGCGTGGCGGACAACACGCCGAGCCAGCGATCGAGGTCGCGTTGTTGCTGGGCGGCGGCTTCGGCCAGCATGCGCGGCAGTTCGCCGGAACGTTCGCCGCTGGCGATCAGGCGCAAGGCGACCGGTGGAAATTGCCTGCTTTCGGCGAGTGCGCGGGCGAAGCCGCTGCCTTCGCGGACCTTGAAGGCGGCATGGCGCAGCGACTCGCGCATCGGCAGGTTGGGAACGACCTGGGCGGCGATGGCGAGGGCATCGAGCAGCGGAACCGCGGCACCGGCCAGCAGGGCCAGGGTGCGCGCCGCCCGCGCCGTGTTGGCGGCGCGCGTGAGGCGGCCGATCAGGGGCAGGCGCAGCAGCAGGCTGTGCCAGCGGTAGCGCACCGATTCGCGGCGCAGGGCCAGGCGCGCGGCGATCACGCCGAGCGCGAGCAGCACGACCAGCAGCCACGCCCAGTGGCGCAGGAAGTCGGAAAGCCCCATCAGCAGCCGTGTCGCCAGCGGCAGGGTCTGCTGCATGTTCTGGAAGACGCCGATGATCTGCGGTACGACCCAGGTCAGCAGACCGGCGACCACGGCCAGTGCGACGACGGTGAGCAGCAGCGGGTAAGTCAGTGCGGCGAGCAGGGTCTGCCTCAGTGCGTCGCGGGCTTCGGCGTAGTCGGCCAGCTTGTCGAGCACGCTGTCCAGGTGACCGGATTGTTCGCCGGCCGACACCGTGGCGCGGAAGATCTCGGGGAAACTGTCCGGAAAATCGGTCATCGCCTGGGCCAGGCTCGCGCCTTCCATGACCCGCGAACGCAGGGCGACGGTGAGCGTGCGCTGGCGCTCGTTGTCGTCCTGTTCGGAGAGGGCGGCCAGCGCCTCGTCGATGGGCAGGCCCGCGCCGATCAGGGTCGCCAGTTGCCGGGTCAGCATGGCCAGCTGGGTCCCCGACAGGCCGCGCCGGCTGAATGGCATCGCCCCGCGCCGGTCTTCGGCGACTTCGTCGACGAGCAGCGGGTTCAGGCCGCGTTCGCGCAATGCGCCGCGAACCGCGCGCGCGGTGTCCCCCTGCAGCACGCCGCGTTGCGTCTTGCCGCTGCTGTCGAGCGCCTGGTAGGCAAATGCCGGCACGCATGTTCCTTTGTTCGCAAGGGACCGCACCATTGTCGCCGGAATGGGCCGGCGATGGCAGTCAGTGATAGAGAATGACGGCCAGCGTGGCCAGCCAGCCAGCGGTTGAAAGCAGCAGCCAGGGATCGCGCACGGCAAGCCGGCTCGGATCGCCGCCGGCGCTGCGCCGGAAGACGAGGAAAATGTAGCGCAGCACGCCCAGCGCCACCCACGGGGTCGAAAACACCAGGGCATGGTTGCCGTGCCGCGCAATGACCTCGGGAGAGATCGCGTAGAGGACGTAGGCGGCGATCACCGCGCCGGCCAGCCCGGCCAGCACGCGTTCGATCGTCACCTGGCTGTAGGCGGCCGTGGCGAGGGCGGCGGCATTCCCGGTCCGGGCGAGGTCGCCATGGCGCTTGCCGAGCGCCAGCATGAGGGCCAGCAGGAAGCCCATGGCCAGGATCCACGGTGTCAGCGGCACGTCGGCGGCATAGCCTCCGGCGATGATGCGCAGGGCGAATCCGCCGGCGACGATGAATACGTCGAGATAGGCGATCGTCTTCAGGCCCAGCGAGTAGGCCAATTGCATGCCGAGGTAGATCGCAATGACCACGGCGACCTCGGGGCGCACCAGCAAGGCCAGCAGCAGCGCCATGGTCGCCAGCGCCGCGGCCAGGGCATGCGCCGCGGCGACCGTTACCGCGCCGCGCGCCAGCGGACGCTGGCGCTTGTCCGGATGCCTGCGGTCGCGCTCGACATCGCGGGCATCGTTGAAGGCATACACCGCAGACGCCGCCAGGCAGAACGAAAGCGTCGCCAGCAAGGTGCCATGCAGGGCGCGAGGGTCGAGCAGGGCATGGGCGAAGAACAGCGGCAGCAGGACGAAGCCGTTCTTGATCCACTGCGCCGGCCGCGCCAGCTCGATCAGGGCTGCCAGGCGCGCCATCGGCTTATTCGGCACGTTCGGGAACGGATTCGTACTCCTCGAAACCGCGGCGCGACACCGTGTCGTCGGGCAGCGACTTCGCCCCGAAGCGCAACCAGGCGGGCCAGCGCGAGCGGGGCTGGCCGCGCGCTGCCAGCACGGTCATGTCGAGCCCGGCCGAGGCATCCCAGCCGGCCCTCTCGTTGTTCGCATAGACGCGGGCGAAGCGAGCGAACTTGCCGTCGGCGAATTTCGGAACCGGCACGCTGAACACCGCTTGGTCCGCGCGCATCACCGTCGTCGACAACAGCGTGTTCTCGCCATCCAGCCAGTCCATGGCGACCAGGCCATGGAAATCCGGACCCGGCAGGGCGACCAGGACCGAGGGCTTCCAGCGATCCGTGCCAAGTTGAAGGCGCGCATCCGAGCGCGGGCGCTCGAGCACGATCGCCGGATCGCCGAGCAGGTTGTACATCTCCACCAGGGTGCGGTCCTCGATGCTCCTCTTCGAACGCAGGATGCCCTCGCCGATGGTTCCTCCCGGAACCAGCAATTCGCTGACCAGGCTCTTGCTGAACGTGGTCGATGGCGAATTGCGCCAGGACGCGGCGAACACCGCCACGGCGCCCTTGTCGGCCTCGCGCAGGAAGCGCTCGCCGATCGAATCCTCGGTCGGATTGTCGAATGGCGCCGAATAGCAGGTCATCGACAGGATCATCGGCAGGCGACCGCTGTTCTTCAGCTGGCTGACGTCGTCCAGGGTGAACAGGTCGTGGTTCTTGCGCAGGTCGGGCGGGCCGGTGCGCCAGATGTAGCGACCGCCATGGCCGATGAAATGCACCAGCAGCTGTCCCGCATTGAGGCCGTCCTTGATCGCGCTCTGGTGGGCCAGGTTGTCGGCCTCTTCCGGGCTGGCGTAAATCTTGTCGGCGAGGAATCCCATCGCGCCGATGCTGCTGGCGATCTGGTCGGAGGCCTTCTTGAAGTAGTCCGACTCGTCGGTGATGAACATGACGTCGCGCCGCCACACGCCGGGCTTCGGGTGAGTCATGTAGTTGATCGTCTTGTCGACGATCGCCGTGACCTCGGCCGGCGTGACCACCGGGAACCGGCCTACCGCGACGACCGGGTGGTAGTCATCGCCATCCACTGCGCCGAACCAGTTGTCGCTGGCCGACTGGCCTTCGGGCGAGGGGTATTGCCAGGTCGGAACCAGGTTGCGCATGCCGGTGTGCCCGCCGACCTGGTCGTAGGAAGTGGCCGGAATGCCGGAGAATTGCCCAGGCAGCAACTCCTGCGGACTGTTGGCGAATTTCGCGTAGGCGAGGTCGTTGTAGGTGTCGTGGCGGATGTCGAAGCTTGCATCGCCGACCAGCAGCAGGAACCGCGGTCGGGGCTGTGGCCAGTTGTGCCAGGCATGGTCGACCAGGTTGCGCACGGCCTGCGGATGGGTAATGCCGAAATTGAATTCGTCGTAGACATCGTCGATGTCGAGCACGGCCACGCGCATGCCGCGCTTCTCATGGAAGGCGGCCAGCGGCCGTATCGCGTCGATCAGGCTGGAATGGCTGACGATCAGGTAGTCGTAGCCCTTCTCAGGCGAATGCCAATCCTTCGCGCTGACCGCCCGGATCGCCGTCGGCGAGGCGAGGCGGGTGGCCGGATACAGCGTGACGTTGCCGGCCGCAGCGGCGTAGCGGTAGCGCCCCTGGCCGAGCGCCTGTGCGGGACGACGCACGCCGTCGTCGCCATAGAGCGCGGGCGCCTCGCCCGGGCCGCTCCAGTAGAGTTGCAGGCTTCGCTCGTCGGATGCGTGCGTCTGCATCGGCTGGTCGCCGGCATCGAGGTTGCCGGCGAGCGGATAGTCCATTTCGACCCAGTTGAACATGACCACGTCGACGGCGGATTGTTCCTTTTTCCAGGGCAGCGCGCGCTTGGGTACCGACAGGGTCAGCGAGTTGGCCTTCGCCTTGAGCCATGCCACCGGAACCGCCATGTCCTGCACGAATTCGTCGCGACCATTCCAGCGGCTGCCCTTCAGCAGTTTTCCGTTGATGCGGATTTCGACGACATGGTCGTCCGGGCGTCCAAGTTTGTGGTTCCACGGGACGACGATATTCGACATGCCGCGGAAATTCAGGCGCAGCGACACCTCGCTGCCGCCCGTGGCCAGGTCCGGCAGGTCGAAATCGGTCGTGAACGGGGCCGGATCGGCGTGGGTCAGCTTGACCCAATGCCACACGTCCGGCTCTTCGCCGGGCTTCTGCTGGCTCTGGTCGAGCCGGATCATCAGGTTTTCCTGCTCGAGGTGCAGTTTGCGCCGCAGGCGGGCGCCGTCCTCGCCGGCAGGAAGGCGATCGACCATGCGCACGTGCGGGCCGGGCGAGGCCGAGAGCAGATAGACGTTGTTGATCGCGTAGGTGTCGAACCAGCTCTGCGGGCCGTGCAACTGCTTGCCTACCCATTCGATGCGGTCACCTTCGCCAAAGCGGCCGTCGCCGTCATCGACGACGCGCAGCGCGACCGGCTGGCCGCGATTCTCGAGGGACAGCGCATCGATCGCACAGTCGGCCAGGCCGGGTTGGCGGGCGGCAATTTCCGCATAGTCCAGCGAATAGACGGCGGAATTCTCGAGTTCGATATGCAGGGATCCGCCACAGGCGAATGCCGGCAGCGGCAGCAGGCACAGAAGGTGCGCCAGGCTGCGCCAGGTCGGGGAGGGAGGCATTACGATCCGGCGGCTTCCGTTCGGTAAAACGGGGAGCCTATCCCGCGTCCCCCATGGTCGCAAGGCCGGAAGGTCGCGTCGATGCCCGGCCGGCGCGGCTCATTGCAGGCGCAGGGCGTTACCGGTCAGGCTTTTGCGCGATGTCCGTGCCGGCAAAAAAACGGTCCAGCAGAAGGGCGACTGCCGGTATCGATCCGGCCAGGCAGGCCCGGTCGGAATGGTAAAGCTCGCTGGCCACGGCGAAGAACTCGTCGACGCTTTCGCCCGCGTAGGGATCGATCGCGCTTTCCTCACCGCTGTCGATGCGGCGAACGAGGTCGTCGTACGCCGCCTGCATGATCGATATCCACTCGGCGCGGTCGATCGACGGCGGCAGGCGCGGCACGCCGTCGATGACGCCGTCGAGCATGTCCAGCTTGTGCGCGACTTCGTGGATGACGACATTGAATCCGTCGAACGGGCTGGCGAGATCGGCGGCGATATCGGCCCATGAGAGCACCAGCGGTCCGCGATCCCAGGCCTCGCCGATCAGGTCGTCGTCGAACTCGGTGACGACCCCCGATGCCTCGTCGTGATGCGTGCGGCGTACGCGGAAACCGCCCGGGTAGACGATCACGTCGTGCCAGCCGTCCAGCCAGTCGATGCCCAGTTCCAGCACCGGCAGGCAGGCCAGCGCGGCGATGGCCAGGCATTGCGTGTCATCGAGTTCATGGCCGCCCGCGGCACTGAAGGTCTTGCGGACGAGAAATTCCCCGCACAATGAACGCAGGCGCGACCTGTCGCCTGCGTGCATCCGCGAAAACAGTCGCGATGACGCCAGCAACCGGTGCCAGGCGTCATCGCCGATGCGCGCGTCGGCGCGGCGTGCTGGAGTCAACAGGTTTTGCCACGCGCTACGCAGGGCCAATCAGCAGGTTTCCCGGGCGAGGGCGTGGAGCGCGGCCGCCAACGCGCTACTTGATGGCGCCGGGGACCAGCGACTGCCAGCGATTGCCGCGCGCCTTGATCGGCACGGAAATCGGACTGTCGGCCGGGCTGCTGCCGGTGCTGGTCGCGTTGCCGGCAACGCCCGTGTCATCGTCCGCGGAGACGCTGTCCGCGATCGCTGCGGACGCCGTCGGTACATGGCGCGCGGGGGAGCGTTCGCTGTCATCGGCGATCGACTTGGGTGCGGAAGCACAGTCGCGATTCGAGCCGGCATCCGAGGTCCGCGCTCCGGAGTTGGCAAACATGCCGCCGGCATCCATCGAGAGTTCGCCGGCCTGGACGGACGCGGCAAACAGCAATGCCGCTGCGGCGGAAAGGCAGGAGGTGAACCTGGGTGTGTTCATGCTTTGTCTCCGGATTGCTGCACCGGACTGCGTCGACACCGGGATACGGATGTTCCCATGATCCCCGCTCGGACACCAGCAGCCTGGATCCCGTGCAAACGCGCGGGTCGCTGTCTGCATCGGGATCGCTGGAGAGTCAGCAGCTATCGTGCCAATCGAAACATTCCTTTAAAACCAGCGACTTGGGCGATCCACCCGGCGACCAGCGCTGTCCGCTGGACAGCAGCGGACACTCGCGGACACCTTCGTGTCCGCGGACGGTCAGGCTGGCGCACGGTCCGTACCGGCTGGCGTATCTGCCGGACGCCCCCGTTCAACATTCCCTGGACTGGCAGGGGACCCGCAGGCGCAGGCAGCACCGGCTCGGCGGACCGACTTGCGCTCCAGCGAGGCCGCGCCGGCATCGCGGGCGTTGATTGCAGGGCCGGCAAAATGCTTCCATGCAGCTGCGCTGTCCGTCATGGTTGCGGGCCAGACCCGCATGTCGTGCCGCACCGCCACTGCCCCAGGCTGCCGAAATTGACCGAATGTCCGCACGCGACCCCCAGGCCATGACTTCGAAAGCACATCGCGATGCCGGTGGAGCCGCGCTCAGGAGCGCGCTCATCGCCGGCATCGGACGCGTCCTCGCCGAACGCGACCTGCTCAACCGGATCAATGTCTTCCCGGTTCCGGACGGCGATACCGGCAGCAATCTCGGATTTACCCTGGTCACGGTTCGCGATGCCCTGCAGGCCATGCCGGGTTCCCATGCCGGGGCGCTGTTCGAGCGCATGGCCAGCGAGGCGATCGACGGTGCGCGGGGCAACTCCGGCGCGATCCTCGCCCAGTTCCTGCAAGGCCTGGGCGAGGCGCTGGCCGGGCACAGGCGACTGGCGCTGTGCTCCCTGGCGAACGCGGCCGGCCTCGGCGCCAGCCAGGCGCGGCAAGCCATCGCCGAACCGCGCGAAGGCACGATGCTTTCGGTGATCGCCGCGTTCGCGCAATCCCTGCGCCTGGCCTGCGACCAGGGCGTCGGCGACCTGCGCATCGGCTTCGGGCGCGCCCTGGCTGCCAGCCGCGAAGCCCTGGCCAACACGCCGCGCCAGCTCGCCGTCCTGCGCAAGGCCGGCGTCGTCGACGCGGGCGCGCAGGGATTCCTGCACCTGCTCGAAGGCATCAACGATTACATCCAGCGCGGCCGAATCGCCATCCGCAACGACGTCCAGCCGCTGTCGGGCGAAGTCGGAGTCATGGTCGGGACCGGTGTCGATGGCGATCCCGAATCGGAGCACCGCTGGTGCACCGAATGCGTGCTGTCGGCTGCGGCGATCGACCGGGCCGCCGTGCGCCAGGCGCTCGACCAGCTCGCCGGTTCGAGCCTGGTCATGGCCGGCACCCGCGAAAAGCTGCGCGTGCACATGCATGTCGACGATCCGGCGCGATTGTTCGATGTCCTCGCGCCGTTCGGCGAAGTGCGTGCGCGCAAGGCCGACGACATGCACGCCCAGCAGCGTGCGGCGCATACCCTCGGCAAGGTGGCCGTGGTCATCGATTCCGCGGCCGACATCCCGGCCGAATCGCTGGAACACCTGCCGCTGCAGGTCGTTCCAGTGCGCATCAATGTCGGCGCGCAGGACTACCTCGACAAGGTTTCGCTCTCCGCGGAGGCGTTCTACGCCCTGCTGCGGACCAGCGAGCAGACCGTGCGCACCTCGCAGCCGCCGCCGGGAGACTTCCGCCGCATCTTCGAGTTCCTGCTCAGCCATCACGGCGAGGTCGTCTACGTCGGCGTCTCGCGCGCGATCTCGGGAACCCTGCAGGCGGGCGAGTCCGCGGCGGCCGGGCTCGGCGGCCGGGTGCATGTCTTCGACAGCGCCAACGTCTCCGGCGGCCAGGGCCTGCTGGCGCTGCGCGCCGCCGAAATGGCCCTTGCCGGCGCGGACGCCGCCAGCATCGTCAGCCAGCTCGAGGACTTGCGCGAACGCACGGCGACCTATGCCTATGTGCGCGACCTGACTTCAGCGGTAAGGGGCGGCCGCGTGCCGGCCTGGTCGCTGCCGATCACGCGCTGGTTCGGCCTCGTCCCGATGGTGCGCATCGGTGGCGGCGATGGTCGCCTGCATGTCTTCGGGATCGGCCTGGACCGCAAGGATTTCCCCACGCGATTCGTCGCCAGGGTGCTGCGCGACATCGACCGCCGCCAGGCCTGGCGCGCCGAGGTCATGCATTGCGACAACCGCGAGGAGGGACAGCGCGTGCGCGATGCATTGCTCGAACAACTGCCGGGGGTGCACTGCCCGGAGGTCTTCGACGCCGGCAGCGCGATCGGAGCCCATGCAGGGCCGGGGGCGGTGGCGGTTTCCATGATGCCGGTTGCGCCGGCAGACGCCGGAAAATGACATCATCGCGGGCGGGCAGGAGGCCTGCCCACTGACAGGGGAAACTTCCGACATGGCGATATTCCTCGCCAAACTGGCGCTCGCCTATCTGCTTGGCTCCTTGTCGGGCAGCCTGCTGGTCGGACGCCTGCGCGGGCTCGATATCCGCCAGCACGGCAGCGGCAATGCGGGCGGCACGAATGCATTGCGCGTGGCTGGCTGGCGCTTCGCCCTGGCGGTCGTGCTGATCGACGTCGGCAAGGGCGCGCTCGCCGCCGCTCTCGGCGCGTGGTCGACGGGCCTGGCTTTCGGCTCCGGGATCGATCCCGGCATCCAGATGGCCGCCTGCGGATTTGCCGCCGTGCTCGGCCATTGCTGGCCGGTGTTTTTCGGATTTCGCGGCGGCAAGGGCGCAGGCACGGCGGTGGGCGCGGTGCTGGTCCTGGCGCCGCCGATCGCCCTCGTGATGTTCATCGTCTGGATCCTCGCGATCGCCTTCTGGCGCTATGTGGGACTGGCCACGGTGATCGCCGCCACGGCCTTTCCGCTGGCGGTCCTCGCCAGTGCCGCGTTCGGCATTGCCGCGCCACGCGGCCTGCTCGTTTTCGCGATCGCGATTGCGTTGCTGGTCGCGTACACCCATCGCGGCAACCTGCGCCGCATGCGCGAACACCGCGAGCCGCGCATCGGCGGCGGACCGGCCGCATGACGATCGATCCGCGATCGCTGCTGGTCGCCCTCGCCGCCCAGCCGGAGATATCGGGCAGCACCCTGGCCGCGCGCTTCGGCGTGACCCGCGCGGCGGTCTGGAAGCAGATCGAATGCTTGCGTGCGCTGGGGGTGCCGATCGAGGCGCATGCCGGCGCCGGCTACCGCCTGCGCAAGTCCATCGACCTGGTCGATGCGGAGGTGATCGCGGCGGCCCTGCCCGTTGCGACAGCGCAGCGCCTCGGTCGCATCGACGTGCGCTGGCAGGTGGATTCGACCAACAGCGAATTGTTGCGCCGCGCGCAGGCAGGTGATGCCGATGCCAATACCTGTTTCGCCGAAATCCAGAGCGCCGGACGCGGTCGTCGCGGGCGCCATTGGGTCTCGGCGCTGGGCGGCGGCCTTGTCTTCTCGCTGTCGCGGCGATTCGAATCGAGCATGGCCGCGCTGGCCGGCCTCAGCCTGGCCGTGGGCGTCGGCGTGGTGCGCGCGCTCGAGGACTTCGGCTACTCGGGCATCGGCCTGAAGTGGCCGAACGACGTCCAGCATGGCGGCCGCAAGCTCGCCGGCATCCTCGTCGAACTCGGCGGCGATGCCCTCGGTCCCTGCCATGCCGTCATCGGCGTCGGCCTCAACCTGGCGCTCGACGAAGGCAGCGCGGCACGCATCGACCAGTCCTGGGTCGATCTCGCCTCGACCTGCGCGCAGCCACTGCCCGAACGCAATCTGCTCGCTGCGCGGCTGCTTGCGCGGCTGATGGAAATACTCGACCAGTTCGCGCACTTCTCGTTTTCCTCGATTGCCGGGGACTTTGCGAAGTACGATGTGCTGTGCGGACAGGCTGTCCGTATCATGAGCGGTCGCGACCAGCACGATGGCATCGCCATCGGCGTCGATCGCCTGGGGGCCTTGCGCGTTCGCGCAGCGGATGGGGAAATGGTTGTGGACAGCGGTGAAGTGAGCGTGCGTGCAGTGCCCGGTGCAAACCCGTGAAGCTGCTCGTGGATTTCGGCAACACGCGCCTGAAGTGGGCGCTGTGGGCGGACGGGCGGCCGGCCATGGGTGGCGTGTTCGCCCACGAGGACACGCCACTGGAAGCGGCCCTGAGCAACAACTGGACCGCACTGCCGCGGCCCGAGGCCATTCTCGTCGCCAGCGTGGTCCGCCCCGAGCTGGAACAGGAGCTGTCGAAGCTGATCAAGGCGCACTTCGGCCAGAAGGCCGAATACGTGCGCAGCCCGGCCGCCGCGCTGGGTATCCGCAATGCCTACGCGCAACCCGGACAACTCGGCGTCGACCGCTTTCTCGCCCTGGCGGCCCTGCATGCGGCCAGTCCGCGCGCACAGATCCTGGTCAGCTGCGGCACCGCACTGACCCTTGACGCATTGAGTGCCGATGGAATGCACCTGGGCGGATTGATCGCGCCAT
>OEIU01002061.1_pt1 | contig 11318 bp, 7 predicted proteins | sample 1539221 | NCBI WGS metagenome assembly OEIU01 (sample SAMN03792071, study PRJEB22550) | activated sludge metagenome | feature: wastewater treatment plant; material: activated sludge; isolation source: Wastewater treatment plant of a petroleum refinery complex | place: Argentina: Zarate | collected... | reverse complement strand
GCGCGCGCCTCGCGCGCGAGCGCTGCGACGCTGCCGAAGCCGGCACGCCAGGCCAGCCGCGCTTCGTGATCGGCGTGCTCGGACCGACCAGTCGCACGGCTTCGATCAGCCCCGACGTCAACGATCCGGGCTTCCGCAACACCAGCTTCGACGAACTGCGCGGCGCCTATCGCGAAGCGGTCGAAGGCCTGATCGACGGCGGCGCCGATACGCTCATGATCGAGACGATCTTCGATACGCTCAATGCCAAGGCCGCGCTGTTCGCCATCGAGGAAGTCTTCGAAGCGCGGGGCGGCTGCCTGCCGATCATGATCTCCGGCACGATCACCGATCGGTCCGGGCGGACCCTGTCCGGGCAGACGGCCGAAGCGTTCCATGCGTCGCTGGCCCACAGCCGGCCGCTTTCGTTCGGGCTCAACTGCGCGCTCGGTGCCAGCGACATGCGCGAGCACGTCGAAACCCTGGCCCGGGTCAGCCACAGCCATGTCAGCGCGCATCCGAACGCCGGCCTGCCGAATGCATTCGGCGAATACGACGAAAGCCCCGAGGAAATGGCGGCGACGCTCCACGAGTTCGCGACCTCCGGCCTGCTCAACCTGGTCGGCGGCTGCTGCGGCACGACGCCTGCGCACATCAGGGCGATCGCCGAAGCGGTGCGCGGCCTGCCCCCGCGCCGCCTGCCCGCACCGGAACAGTCGCCATGAAACACCAGCCGCGCCATACCGTGCTGTCCGGCCTCGAGCCGCTGGTCATCACCCCCGAACTCAACTTCATCAATGTCGGCGAGCGCACCAACGTCACCGGCAGCGCGCAGTTCCGCAAGATGATCAAGGAAGGACGCTTCGAAGACGCCGTCGAGGTCGCCCGCCAGCAGGTCGACAGCGGCGCGCAGATCCTCGACGTCAACATGGACGAAGGCCTGATCGACTCGGAAGCGGCGATGGTGCGCTTCCTCAACCTGATCGCATCGGAACCCGACATCGCGCGCATCCCGGTGATGGTCGATTCGTCGAAATGGAGCGTGATCGAGGCTGGACTCAAGTGCCTGCAGGGCAAGGGCGTGGTCAACTCGATTTCGCTCAAGGAAGGCGAGGCGCAGTTCATCGAACAGGCGCGCAAGGTGCTTCGCTACGGCGCCGCGGCGGTGGTCATGGCCTTCGACGAGGAGGGCCAGGCCGACACCTGCGAGCGCAAGGTCGCGATCTGCACGCGTGCCTACGGCATCCTCACCGGTCAACTCGACTTCCCGCCCGAAGACATCATCTTCGACCCGAACATCTTCGCCATCGCAACCGGCATCGAGGAGCACGACAACTACGCGGTCGATTTCATCGAGGCCACGCGGATCATCCGCCGCACCCTGCCGCATTGCCATGTGTCCGGCGGCGTTTCCAACGTGTCCTTTTCATTCCGTGGCAACGAGCCGGTTCGCGCGGCGATACACGCGGTGTTCCTCTATCACGCCATCCGCGCCGGCATGGACATGGGCATCGTCAATGCCGGCGCCTTGCCGATCGTCGACGACCTCGACCCCGAGCTGCGCGAGCGCGTCGAGGATGTCGTCCTCAACCGGCGCGGGGACGCCACCGAGCGCCTGCTCGAGATCGCCGAGAACTACAAGCGCGGCAGCCGTGGTACTGGAACGGGGGATCGCGAGGAAAAGGATGCCTGGCGCACCCTGCCCGTGGCGAAACGGCTGGCCCATGCGCTCGTGCACGGCATCGATGCGCACGTCGAGGTCGATACCGAGGAAGCGCGCCTGGAAACATCGCGACCGCTCGATGTGATCGAGGGCCCGCTGATGGATGGCATGAACGTCGTCGGCGACCTGTTCGGCGCCGGCAAGATGTTCCTGCCGCAGGTGGTCAAGTCGGCGCGCGTGATGAAAAAGGCGGTGGCCTGGCTGCTGCCCTATATCGAGGCCGAAAAACTGCGCACCGGCGATGCCGGCAGGAACAACGGCAAGATCATCATGGCCACGGTCAAGGGCGACGTGCACGACATCGGCAAGAATATCGTCGGCGTCGTGCTCCGTTGCAACAACTTCGAAGTCATCGATCTCGGCGTGATGGTGCCGGCGCAGAAGATCCTCGACACCGCGCGTGCCGAGAATGCGGACATGATCGGCCTGTCCGGCCTGATCACGCCCTCGCTCGAGGAAATGTCGCACGTGGCCAGGGAGATGCAACGCCAGGATTTCCACCTGCCCTTGCTGATCGGCGGTGCAACGACCTCGCGCGCGCACACCGCGCTGAAGATCGATCCGTACTACAAGGCGCCGACGGTCTGGGTGAAGGACGCATCGCGTGCCGTCGGTGTCGCCCAGTCACTGATCTCGAAGGAACTGGTCGATGCGTTCATGGAAAAGGTCCGTGCCGAATACGCCGACATCCGCGAGCGCCACAAGGGACGCGCCAATGCGAAAAGGCTGGTGACCCTCGAAAAGGCGCGCGCGCAGCGCTTCGATGGCGACTGGGGTGCCCACCGCCCCGTCGCGCCGGATACTCCCGGTACAACCGTTTTCGATGATTTCCCGCTCGCGGACCTTGCACCGTTCATCGACTGGACACCGTTCTTCAACGCCTGGGAGCTGGCCGGCAGGTATCCCGCGATACTCGAGGACGAAGTCGTCGGCGCGCAGGCGAGCGAACTGCATCGTGATGCGCTGGCCATGCTCGATCGCATCGTCGCCGAGAAATGGTTAGTGGCACGCGGCGTCATCGGTTTCTGGCCGGCCAGCGCAAGCGGCGACGACGTGCGCCTGGCAAACCCCGATGGCAGCGAACTGGCGACCCTGCATTTCCTCCGCCAGCAAGCCGACAAGCCGGTCGAACGCCCGGACTTCTGCCTCGCCGATTTCATCGCGCCGGGCGAATCGGGTATTCGCGACTGGATCGGGGGCTTCGCGGTGACCGCAGGCATCGGCATCGATGCCCATGTCGCGCGGTTCGAGAAGGACCACGACGACTACTCGGCGATCATGCTCAAGGCCCTTGCCGACCGCCTGGCCGAGGCGTTCGCGGAATGCCTGCACCAGCGCGTGCGCCGGCGATACTGGGGATATGCACGCGACGAAGCGCTGGGCAACGACGAGCTGATCGACGAGAAGTACCTCGGCATCCGGCCAGCCCCGGGCTACCCGGCCTGTCCGGACCACACCGAAAAGGCGACCCTGTTCCGCCTGCTGGATGCCACGGCGAATGCCGGCATCTCGATCACCGAGAATTTCGCCATGCTGCCGACGGCGGCGGTTTCAGGCTGGTATTTCTCGCACCCGCAGAGCCAGTACTTCGTGGTCGGCCGGGTGACGCGCGAACAGGTCGAGGACTATGCGCGGCGCAAGGGCTGGACCGTGCCCGAAGCCGAACGCTGGCTGGCGCCGAATCTCGACTACGATCCGGAGTGAAACCCGGCTTCCGGGGGAAACGCGCCTGCCGCAAGCGGCAGGCGCGTGGAGCTTCACATTCCCGATGAACCGGCGCCGCTCATGGCCGACATGAATGCCATGCCGCCGAATACGAAGAACAGGATGATCGCGACCAGGGCAAGAATCAGGTAAGCCTTGCAGAAATTGGCCTTGTTCGGATTGGTTGAGCTGGAAAAGGCCCAGACGAACAACATGACGATGTTGACCAGTGGAATCGCGAGGATGATGAACGTGATGATCCAGTCGCCCAGCGACATGACCGGTGCACTGCTACGATTTTCCATGCTTGCCTCTCCCCGAGGTTGATCGCCAGGCGGCCGCCTGACCGGCCGATTCTGGCACGAACCTGAACCGGCTGCACCCGTTCAGCTTTCCTGCCACTCCCTGCGATGGCGGATGTCGACGACGAGGTTGTAGATCGAGACAAACGCCGGAAATGCGTTGGAAAGGATGCCGACCGAATCGTTCTTGCCGAAGGTGAAATAGCTCACCAGCATGAGGCTGCCGAGGATGGACAGCCACCAGAACGAGCGCGGCATGTGCACGCGGCGCAGCTTCTTGGTCGCATACATCTGCACGAACCAGCGGCTGGTGAAGAGGAGCACGCCGAGGTAACCGATCAGCTTCCAGGGAGTGACGCCGATATGGTGGATATTGAACAGGACTTCGTTCATTGCGCTGCAGCACCGGGAAAAAGGGTGGCGCATTCTAACGCGCGAGAGGCGCACCTCCGCACCGAACCTTCTGAAGTGCGCTCGAAAGCCAATCCCGCCAGTCGCCAGGCACAAGGCCGATCCTCAACTGGAGGAGCCCACTTCAGGGGCGATGCCTTTCATACGATCGGGACGAGAAGATCGCCCCTGAAGGGGGCTCCTACAACGGCTTGTACAGCCAGTTCTTGCTAGGCACGCGCCCGCAACCACTCGTGGATCGCCGGCGGCACTTCTCGCTGGGCGCGGCCGGACACGTAGATGCCGATGTGGCCGCCCTTGAACGCGATCTGCGTGTAGTCCTCGCTGCCGATGAGGCCCTGCATCGCCCGCGACGCATCGGGCGGGACCAGGTGGTCCTGCTCGGCGAAGATGTTGAGCACCGGCATCGTGATGTTCTTCAGGTTGACGGCGTGCTTGCCGATCACCAGGCCGCCGTTGACCAGCTTGTTGCCCTGGTAGAAATCGACCATGAACTGGCGGAATGCCTCGCCGGCCTGGTCGGGTGAATCGAAGATCCACTTCTCCATGCGCAGGAAGTTTTCGAGCTCTTCCTTGTTGTCGAGGATTTCGACCATGCCGACGTACTTCTGCTGGAGCAGGCGCATCGGCTTGAGCATGAGGTAGCACCAGTTCATCAGGTCGGCCGGGACGTTGCCGATCGTGTCGACGAAGAGGTTGGCGTCGAGGTTGCGCGTCCAGTTCGACAGCATGTTGTCCGGGGTGTGGAAATCCACCGGCGTCACCATGGTGATCAGGTTTTTCACCTTGCCCGGATGGATCGCGGTGAAGCACAGCGAGAACGCCCCGCCCTGGCAGATGCCGAGCAGGTTGATCTTCTTCACGCCGGCGTTCTTCGCCACGGCATCGACGCTGCGGCGAATGTAGCCATTGATGTAGTCGTCGAGGGTCAGCCAGCGATCGGCGCGGTCCGGATAGCCCCAGTCGATCAGGTAGACATCCTCGCCCTGGGCAAGCAGATTGCGCACCAGTGACTTGTCTTCCTGCCGGTCCACCATGTAGGACCGATTGACCAGCGCATAGACGATCAGGGTCGGCGTCTTCGCGGTCGGCTTGCGCTCGCCCCGGAAGCGGTAGACGACGAGCTTGTCCTCGCGATAGATCTCTTCCTTCGGGGTAACGCCGAAATCGACGTCGTCGAGCGTGCGCAGCACCTGCATGCCCGCGCTCATCTTCTTCTGGAACTTGATCGCCTCGTCGTACAGCGCCGACGGCTGGATATTGATCGGGCCCATTACTTGTCACCTCCGCGAACGGCCGCGTTCGGCTTCACCCGCATGTGCGGCCCGGTTGCCGCCGCCGACTTCGACTTGCGGGCGAAGCGCGCGATGCTGGCGGCGAAACTGTTCGCCCCCGGGCCGCGTGCCGTTTTCGGCCTGGCCCGACTCGAGGCCGGCGTTGCGCCCTTGGCCGAGCGGCCCGCGGACTTCGTGCGCTTCGCGCGGCGTGGCGGCGTCGATTTCGCCAACGGCGTGCGGCGCGGCTTCCTGGCTTCGATTTTCCTTTCCGGCGCGGCCAGCGCAGCGACCGGCTCCGCATTGGCCGCCGGGGCCTTTGCTGGCCTGGCGGCCTTCGCTGGCCTGGCGGCCTTCGCTGGCCTGGCGGCCTTCGCTGGCCTGGCGGCCTTCGCTGGCTTGGCTGCCTTTGCTGGCCTGGCGGCCTTCGCCGGTTTGGCGGCCTTCGCAGACCGGTTTGCCTTCACATTCCCGGCTGCCTTGGCAGGCTCGGATTTCTTTGCTTTCTTTTCTTTCTTCGCTTTCTTTTCTTTCTTTACCTTCTTTGCCGGCTTCCCGGCTTTCGCCCGCTTGCCGGCCTTTTCTGCCTTGCGCGACCGTTCCGGCTTCGCCACTTCGAACGCTTCGGCGGCCTTCGCACTGCCGGCGGCCGCGGGCGAGCGAGCCCTCAGCCAAGACAACTCCTCGCGCAATGCAGCCACTTCGGCGGACAGATCCTCATGCTCGCCGGCGGACTCACGCTCCTCGCGGAATTCCCGGCGCAGTGCCTGCAGGCGCTCGCCGATGCTGTTGACCTCGCTGCGCGTGGGCATGCCCAGTTCGGCGCAGAACTTCTCGATTGCGCCTTGCACCTGGCGGCGCACGCGCATCTGGGCGTCGACAACGGCCGCATAGACTTCGCGGTATTCCCCGGACAACGCGGCTTCGGCATAGGCTTCCTCGGCGGCATCGATCCAGAGGTCGTACAGGCCTTTCACCGAGTCGATCTGCCGACCCGGTTCCTCACGCTCGGCCAGCTTGAGCTGGAAACGCGCGAAGGCCTGTTCGGCGATCTTGAGCATGAGGCGATCGTAGCGCGCGCTCTGCTGCTGGTAGTCGATGAAAACCTGTGCAGTTTCCTGCAGGTCTTCCTGCTTTTCGCGCAGGTGGCCGAATGCGGGTTGCCGCAGCGCATTCCCGGAAGGGTCGAACATCGATCCGGCGGCGGCGCTGAACTGTTCCATCATCTGGCCAAAATCCATTGCACCATGACCGCCGAAGCCGCGCATGGCCGCAGCCATCGGATTGCCCATTGCCGCCTGCGGCAGCCCGCCCGCAAGGAAACCGTTGCGAAACGTATCGGCGAACCCCGTCGCGTCGCCCTGGCCGGAGGCTGCCGCGGCGAGGCCCTGCAGCATGCCGAGATAGCCCTGGGCTCCGGCCAGCAGGCGCTCGACGGCTTCGCTCTGCTGCTTGCCGCCGGCAAACGGATTCGACTTGCTCAGGCTCTCCGCCCAGCCGGTGCCGTTCGCGCCGGCCGCGTTCCAGGGCGCCTGGCCAGCCAGTCCGCCCAGGCTTGCCTGCGCCTGGCGTGCCATCGCCTCCCAGTTTCTTGCCCATTGGGCCACATCAAGCGGTTCGCTCATGGCAGGTCTCCGGTTCCCGTTCGCTCGCGACGAAAGCGCCGCTTCCGGCACATGATAGCCGTGTGCACGTTACCGCGGCGAACCGCACCCGCGGTCCGAACGACCAGGAGCCGGCCCCGTCAGGCGCGGCCGGGGTCAGAATTCGCCGAGCTGGCTGGCCCCGAGCGGGCCGTCGCCACGCGGCGTCGTCGCGATGTCGCGGCTCGCCGGCAGCGGCTCATCCGCGAACACGTGGGCCCAGAGCCGATCCAATGCGGCATAGGCGTACGGCAGCATCGGCACATGGCGGTCGCCGAATCCCGGAAAGGCGAGGAAGGCATCGAAATGCTGGGCATTACCGACTCGCCAGTACGACGGATCGCGCCCGTTTGCGCGCAGCCATCGCACATAGGGATCGGAGCTGAAGGCAATCGGAACCAGGCCGTCCGCCTGTCCGTGCACGATGATGATCGGCAGGTCGGAGCGCGGCAAGGCGGCACGCGTCTCTCCGACGCCGGTGACGACGCGCGAGCCGGGCTCGCCTGACTCACTCCACAACTGGCTCAGGCACTCCGCGCCAGGCCACGTCGCATCCTTGCCTGTGGCCATGCTGTCGACGATGCCGACACCGGCACCCGGCGCGATCCCGGTTGCATCGGCCCACCACGCGGCCTGCTCGGCCAGCGTCGCCGCATGTGGCACGCCGCCTGCATCCATCGCTGCCAGTCCGAAGCCGCAGGGCATCGGGCCGACGCCGGTTCGCGCATACGCGGCCGAATACGTAACCGCCGCCGCGCGCCACAGATCCAGCGCCGTCGAGGTCGCCGCACTGGCCAGTGCCTCGTCTGTCCAGCCGGTCGCATGCAGGCTTTCCAGCGCCCGGGCGGGGGCGGAAAGCGTGCTGCCGGCCGACTGCCAGCGCTGGTTCCCGAGCGTCTCGCAACGGGTCTGCCAGGCTGGCGGCGGCGCCCCGTTGACGCGCGCGAACGGGGTTTGGTCGAAACGCGGATCAAGCAGGGCGCAGGGCATCAACAGCATCGCTTCGGTCGCATAGTCGTACAGCGCCCGACCACCCTCGCCGGCCCAGATGTTCGGCTCGACAGCGACGACGCCGTCGAGCAGGCCGCCGTCGCTTTCCGCCGCGCGCAACACGGAACCGCCGCCATTCGACAGGCCGGCAGCCAGTATCCGCGTGTTTTCCGCCGTGAACGGCGCCTGCTCCGGGAACGCCTGGTCGAGCGCATGCAAGGCGAACCGCGCCGCCTGGAGGACATGCCGGCCCCAGTCCGCTTCGGGGTTGTCCCCGGAATGCGCGTGCTTGACCAGTACCTGGTTGGCCGCCGCCGGCACCGCCTCGTCGGCAGGCGCAAATTCAAGCATGGCGCTGCCCCGTTCGGCGCGCGTGCCATCCAGGGCGACACCGGTATTGCTGGCGACATCGAAATAGCCGCTGCCATTGCCCTTGTCGGTATAGGCCACCGCGCAGCCTCGCGGCAATCCCCAGGCTCCGGCGAACGAGATCGCGCCGTAGATGCCGCGCGACCCGGAGGACGCGGTGACCACCACGCAGCGCTTGTCGCGGTCGAACAGGTCGGGCACCTGCAGCAACACGCGATGCGGCGCCTTCGCGTTCGGCAGCCGTGCAAACGCCATGAACTCGCGCCCGCTGACGAGCGGCACGGCGCCGTAGATTTCCCCGTATCCGCCGAGTGGACCGAGGTCGGCGATGCCACGCCAGCTGGCATGGATCGCCCGGCGCCTCAGTTCGGCCGCGGTGGGCTGCTGCGGATCGGCGAACGCCGGCGCTGCGCCACGCAGGCCGGCCAGGCCGAGCCCGGCGCTGAGCAGGTCGTCGTCGCCTTGATGGCTGGTGACCCTGATTCCGCTGATGAGTCCATCGGACATGACCGTTTTCTCCGAAGCCGTGCGGTTGCTCGCGCAGGCAGCGAGGACAAGGGTGGCAAGCAGGCAAAAACCGGTTCTGGGGATTGCGTTCATGCCGGCACCGTAGCAACTGCCGCCAGGTCTGTCATCGGACCAAGGTACGAGTCAGGGCCACGGGCATTGTCGCTGCGCCCCGGCTGTGGTGTCATCCACGACTCCCTCCTGTCGATCCGCATCGAACGATGAAGAACTCCATTTCCGGCCTTCTGCTCGGCGTGGTCATCGCCCTGCCCGTCCATGCGACCGATTCCGATGCACTCGCCGCCAAGGCACGTGCCATCCACCAGCGCGCCATCGTGCTCGACACGCATCTGGACACGCCGATGCTGTTCGCGCGACCGGACTGGAAGATTGGCGACCGCCACAGTGTCGAAGCCGAGTTTTCCCAGGTTGACTATCCCCGCATGGTCGAAGGCGGGCTCAATGGCGGGTTCTGGGTGATCTACACGCCGCAGGGCGAGCGCACGACTGCCGGCAACCGCTCGGCGCGGGACCATGGCCTGAAACGGATGGTCGAGATCCGCGAGATGGTAGCCGCCAATGCGGACAAGTTCGAAATCGCCCTCGGCGCCGACGACGCCGCGCGCATCAAGAAGGCCGGCAAGCGCATCGTCTACATCAGCATGGAGAACGCGTCGCCCCTGGCAACCGACCCGAGCCTGCTCAGCGCCTATTACGGACTGGGCTTGCGCATGCTTGGACTCGTGCACTCCTCCAACGACGATTTCGCCGACTCCTCGACCAACCCGGGCGGCCCGGAATTCAACGGGCTCAGCGACAAGGGCCGGGCGCTGGTTGCCGAAGCGAACCGGCTCGGCCTGATCATCGATCTCTCGCACGCCAGCGACACGGTGTTCGATCAGGTGCTCGCGCTGTCGAAGGCGCCTGTCGTGCTTTCGCACACGGCGTCCGCCGCGCTCAACGCCCACCCGCGCAACATCGACGATGCCCGCCTGCGCGCGCTGGCCGCGAACGGTGGCGTCATCCAGGTCAACTCGGTCAACCAGTTCCTGATCGATGTCCCGGCGAACAAGGAGCGCGATGCCGAGGTCGACCGCTTTTTCGACGTCATCGAGGACAGCGCCAGGCTGACTCCCGAAAGGCGCAAGGAAGCCATGCTGCACTACCGCGAGATGGAGGCGAAATACCCGGCGCCACAGGCGACATTCGACGACTACATGAAGCACATGCTGCACATCATCAAGGTTGCCGGGCCGGAACATGTCGGCCTCGGCGCCGACTGGGACGGCGGTGGTGGCGTCAAGGGCATGGAGGACATCGCCAGTTTGCCGAAAATCACCGAGCGCCTGCTGCGCGAAGGCTTCACCGAGGCGCAGATCGACGGCGTGCTCGGCGGCAACCTGCTGCGCGTGATGCGGGCCGTCGAAGCGGCGGCAGCGCACTGATGCGCGTGATCCGCCCATCCAGCCAGACATCCAATCGAAGCGGGGCATGACGATGAAATCACTTCTGCTTGGCCTGGCCTTCATCGGCACAATGGCCTCCGGCGCAATGGCCGAGCCGACGCACAAGCCCGCCCTGGTCATCCACGGCGGCGCCGGGGTCGTGCGCAAGGACATGACGCCCGAATTCGAAGCCAGCGTGCGCAAGGCCCTCGGCAAGGCGCTCCAGGCGGGCTATCGCCAGCTCGAGTCCGGCAAGCCGGCGCTCGACGCGGTGACCGCGGCGCTGACCCAGCTCGAGGACGATCCCCACTTCAATGCCGGCAAGGGCGCGGTCTTCACCCACGACGGGCGCAATGAACTCGATGCCTCGATCATGGACGGCGCCAGCCTCAAGGCGGGCGCCGTCGCCGGCGTGCACCGCGTGCGCAATCCGATCCTGCTGGCGCGCGCAGTCATGGAAAAATCCGGACACGTGATGCTGGCCGGTACCGGCGCTGAAGCCTTCGCCAAGACACAGGGCATTGCCCTCGTCGAGCCAGCCTACTTCCGCACCGAGCGGCGCTGGCAACAACTGCAACAGGCGCTGGCCGAGGAAAAAGCCGGCGTGGCCCACGCCGACCTGGAAACCGCCAGGCACTTCGGTACGGTCGGTGCCGTGGCACTGGACACGTCCGGCCATCTCGCCGCGGGCACCTCGACCGGCGGCATGACCAACAAGCGCTTCGGACGCATCGGCGATTCACCGGTGATCGGCGCCGGCACCTACGCCGACGGCAACTGCGCTGTATCGGGCACCGGCTGGGGCGAGTTCTACATAAGGACCGCCGCCGCGCATTCGATCTGCGCGCGCGTCGGCCTGCTCGGGCAACCCCTCGCCGAGGCCGCCGAGCAGGTGATCAACCGCGACATCCCGAAGCTAGGCGGTGACGGCGGCTCCATTGCGCTCCGGCCCGACCGCAACATGCGCATGC
>OEIU01002060.1_pt1 | contig 11322 bp, 11 predicted proteins | sample 1539221 | NCBI WGS metagenome assembly OEIU01 (sample SAMN03792071, study PRJEB22550) | activated sludge metagenome | feature: wastewater treatment plant; material: activated sludge; isolation source: Wastewater treatment plant of a petroleum refinery complex | place: Argentina: Zarate | collected... | reverse complement strand
TCGCGGGGGGAGGCGGGGCGCGCGTGCTGTGGCGGTGGGGGCGGAGTCGCCCGCGGTGGGGGGCCGGCCTCAACGCGGGGCCCGCCGCGGTGCTGACAACGCTTGTCGCGCCCGCCTTCCTGACGGCCGGGCCGGCGGAACTCGTCGCCCTGCTGGCGGCGTGCGTGCTGTCGCTGCGTTTCGGCATGCTGCCGATGTTCCTCGCCAGCGCCGTGGTGCTGATCGCGATGCGGCAGTTCGTGGGGTAGATCAGCCGATTGGCGCGGTGGCAGCCTCCAGCCATCCCAGCGTCTCGCCGTCGACCATGGGGCCGATCTCGGCAAGCACGCGCGCATGATAGGCGTTGAGCCAGTCGAGCTCATCCTTCAGCATCAGTTCCGGCCGGATCAGGCGCCGGTCGATCGGCGCCAGCGTCAGCGTCTCGAAAGCGTGCATGGCGATGTCGCCGCCAGCGGTCTGTTCCGCCGGCGTCACGAGGATGAGGTTTTCGATACGGATGCCGTAGGCGCCTTCCTTGTAGTAGCCGGGTTCGTTTGAAAGCATCATGCCGGGCAGCAGCTTCTGGGCGCCGGTCTTCGCGATGCGCTGCGGCCCCTCATGCACCGAGAGATAGGAGCCGACGCCGTGGCCGGTGCCATGGGCGAAATCGCAGCCCGCCTTCCAGAGCGCCACACGCGCGAAAGCATCGATATCCATGCCGCGCGTTCCCGGCGGGAAACGCAGCATCGATATGCCGATCATGCCTTTCAGGACCAGCGTAAAGCGCTCCCGCATCTCGTCCGTGGGCGTCCCGATGGGAACGGTGCGGGTGATGTCGGTGGTGCCGTCCTGATACTGCGCGCCGGAATCGACCAGATAGAGCTCCCCGCGCGCCAGACGGCGGTTCGTGGCGGTCGAGACGCGGTAGTGAATCACCGCGCCGTTCGGGCCGGCGCCGGAGATGGTCGAGAAGGAGATGTCGCGCAGCGGCATCTGGGTGCTCTCGCCGGCCAGTCGCCGGCATTCCTCGAGCTTCGTAACCGTCGAAATCTCGTCGAGCGTTGCCGGATCGGTGCGGTCGAGCCAGCAGAGGAATCGCGCAATGGCGGCGCCGTCACGGCGGTGGGCCGCCCGGCTACCGGCGATCTCGGCTTCGTTCTTGGTGGCGCGCGGCAGCCGCGCGGGATCGGCGGCCTCCACGACCGTGCCGCCATTGGCGACCACGAGCGTTCTCAGACGATCGGCGGCGAGGACGGGATCGAGCGAGACCCGGGCGCCCTCCTTCGCCAGCCGTACTATCTCCCTTTCCAGTTCGGACGGGGCGCGCAGGTCGCAGAGCTGCGTCAGATAGGCTTCGGGCTCGATCGGAAGCTTGCGCTTGTCCATGAACAACAGGTGATGGCCGTCCGCGCCGAGCACGGCGAACCCGAGCGCAAGCGGCGTGTGCGGCACGTCGGAGCCGCGGATGTTGAACGCCCATGCGATCGAGGACGGGTCGGTCAGCACGGCATGGGTTGCACCGTCCCTCGCGACGGCTTCCGCCAGACGATGCAGTTTGGATTTCGCAAGCTCGCCCGCGAACTGGATCGGATGGATTTCGACGCGGCCGAGCGGGGAAGGGGGCCGATCTTCCCACAATGCGTCGATCGGATTGCGGGCGACGGGCACCAGCGTCGCGCCTGTTTTCTCCGCCGCCTCGCTCAGCGCCTTCACCTCACCGATCGTGTGCAGCCAGGGATCGAAGCCGATCCGGAGCTTTCCCTCAAGGTTCTCGCGAATCCAGGCGGGCGGCGGCGTATCGATCAGGCTGGCCACCGTGAAGACGTTCGGATCGGTCTGCTGGCGCACCTGCAGCGTGTAACGTCCGTCGACGAAGATGACGGCGCGATCCGCCATCACGAGAGCGACGCCGGCCGAGCCGGAGAAACCCGTCAGCCATTTCAGGCGCTCCGAACCCGGCGCGACATATTCGCCCTGATGCTCGTCGGCCCGGGGCACCAGAAAAGCATCCAGTTCGCTCTTCGCCATCCATGCGCGCAACGCTGCGACGCGGGACGCGCCGACGCTGGGATCGGTGTCGGTATCGAATGTCTGGAACATGGAGGCCTCGTGCAAATCGGCGGGACCGTAGCCCCATGCCGGTGCGGTTGCAACGCTCGCCGGAAGCGCATCCGATGCGTATGCAAAAGCGCATTGAAGGTATGTGGCCCTGGCGCTTCTCGCGGCGGCCCCGGCGGCTTAGCTTTCTGCAAGGAGGAGATTGTCATTCAATCCTTGCGAAGGAGAACGACATGACCGCTGCCTCACTTCCCTACCGCTTTTTCCGCAATGCGATGAACGCCTTGATGGCGGCGCGCGAACGAGAAGCGCAGTCCTACGTCAACGGCGCACTGCTGATGCTCGACGACGAGACCCTGAGCCGAAGCGGCTACAGCCGCCAGGAGCTGCAGCGCCGGCCGGCGCGTGTCTCGATGATCTGAGGGCGCCGCACTATCTCTTGAGGTGTATCGTCACCCAGCCTTCGCGATGCGTGGTGCGGGCGTGGCGGAAGCGTTGCCCGACATAGGCCGCGACGACCGCATCGCGCTGACGATCGAGGATACCCGACAGGACCAGCGAGCCGCCCGGCGTCAGGTGCCGTGCCATCTCGGGCGCCAGCTTCATCAGCGGGCGGGCCAGAATGTTCGCCACGATCAGGTCGAAAGGCGCGTTGAGCGCAAAGGCCGGATTGTGGAATCCCGCGGCCGTGACGGCATGCACCAGACGGACGACGCCTTTCGGGCGGACATTCGCCCGCGCGCCCTTGGGGGCGACCGCATCGGTGGCGTTGGCGAGGACGGGAATCCCCGCCAGTTTCGCCAGCGCGATCGCAAGCACGGCGCTGCCTGTTCCCAGGTCGAGCGCGTTGCGGGGCCGCTCGCGCCGCAGCACGTCGGTGAGCATTTCGAGGCAGCCCGCCGTCGTGCCGTGATGGCCGGTGCCGAAGGCGAGGCCAGCCTCGATCTCTATGCCGATGGCTCCGACCCGCAGCCTGTCGCGATCATGCGCGCCGTGAACCAGAAAACGGCCGGCCCGCACCGGCTTCAGATCTTCGAGCGACTTCGTGACCCAGTCGATGTCCTCGAGCGTTTCGCGACCGATACCTGACGGGATCGCGAGGCGGTCGAGCACGGCCGTCATGCGCGCCGCGACCTGGTCGGGCTCGCCGGGCGCGTAGACCGAGACTTCATGGATATCGGCCGCCTCGTCGACTTCGAGGATCAGCAGCGGATGGCCGTCTTCCTCGAACTCAGCTTCGAAGGCGTCATAGGCGCGCTGCGCGTCGACCTTGTTCAAGGAGATGTGGAGGCGTGTCTGCGGCATGGCCCGATTTCAGGAGCTGACTTTTCCGGCGCGGCGCAACGGCTGCCGCGATCAGCCTTTTGCCGCGAGGCGCTTCAGCTTTGCAATCGCCGTGTCGCTATTTTCTTCGTAGGCGATGGTGCCCGCGAAATCGCCGGAACTGTCGAGCAGCAGCACCGACGCGGTGTGGTCCATCGTATACTCGCCGTCGCCGGTATCGACCCTCTTCCAGTAGATGCCGAAGGATTTCGCCATCGCGTACACCTTGTCGGGCTCGCCGGTGATGCCGGTGATCCGGTCGGATGCGTTCTCGACGTAGAGCTTCATCATCTCCGGCGTATCGCGCTCCGGATCGATGGACACGAAATAGGCCCGTATATCCTTGCCCTCGTCGCCGAGCTTGGTGAGCCATGCATTCATTTCATACAGCGTCGTGGGGCAGACTTCCGGGCAGTTGGTGAATCCGAAGAACACAGCGCTCGGATGGCCGCGAAAGGCAGATTCGGTGATCGGCGCTCCATTCTCGTCGACCAGCGTGAAAGGCGCACCGTATGGCTCGCCGCTGTTCGTCTGGCGGTACCATTCGAAGGTGAGGAAGCCGACACCGGCAGCCATCAGCACCAGAATACCAACGAGTATTGGTCGCATCATTTATCGAGAGCTCCCGGACAGCCGCGCTGCCGCTACATGCACCAGGAAAGGCCGGTTTCGACCATGGCGCGGAAAATATCGGCGCCGTTGTCGATCCACGCCGCAAACGCCGCGCCGGTCGCGGCACCGAACGCCGCGACGGCAAGCGTCAGCTTCGCGAGCAGAGAACCGGAGATGCGCATCCTGCCGAACATGCCTGCTATCTAATGCTTCATCCGCATTGGCGGAAGTGGCCACTGTGTCGCGACGGGCGCACATTTTCGTGGCAGCGGGAGCCCGGGGTCGTTGCGTTCGTTATCGACGATCACCATTTTAGCGTTCGGCTTCAGCGGAGCAAACGATGCGCAGATTTCTTCTTCTTCTCCTTTCGGCTGCAGCGGCGATGGCTTTTTCGCCGGCCAGCGCGCAGGAGGTGGGCAAGGTCGGGGTCGACTGGCTCGGCAACGACATCATCATCGAGGCTATCAAGGACCCTGAGATCGACGGTGTCACCTGCCACGTCTCCTATTTCGATCGCGGGGTCATCGACCGGTTGCAGAAAGGCAACTGGTTCGAGGACCCCTCAGACACCGCGATCTCCTGCCAGCAGACCGGACCCATTTCGATCGGCGACATCGATCTGAGCAAGGATGGCGAGGAAGTCTTCAAGCAGGGCATAAGCCTGATCTGGAAGAAGCAGGTCGTGAACCGCATCTACGACAAGGCCAACGATACGCTGATCTATCTGGCGCATTCGCGGCAGGTGCAGGACGGTTCGGCCAAGATGTCGATCTCGACGGTTCCGCTGTTCGGCCAGCAGGTGAACTGGAAGAACGGCAAGCCCTAGGGTCAGGATCTGCTGATCTGGTCGAAATGGTGTGAGGTCATTTGACCGGATACGAGGAGCGAAGGCGCAGGAAGCCTGAAGGCTTTCGAGCCCTTTGCGACGATGTTGCCGGCAAAATGAACCACATCCGGAGGACGCCGAAACGGCTTCGATCTGCCGCGTCGAACTCCTCGGCCGATGGAACCCCATCGACCTTCGGACTTCTCCTCGCATCTCTTTGCCGTTTCCGGCGCCATTTCGATCATATCAACAGGTCCTGACCCCGGTGACTTGCCGCCCGGCGCGGCACGGCGTAGAGCGCGCCGATGGAAGACGCCGCAAACATCCGCTTCAAGGAGCCCGAGCCCCGCATCCATCCGACGGCTGAACTCAAGTCCAGCCGTCTCGGGCGCTATGTCGCCGTCGGTGAGCGCGTGATCCTGCGCGAGGTCGCGGTCGGCGACTTCTCCTATTTCGAGCGCCATGCCGAGGCGATCTACACGACGATCGGCAAGTTCTGCTCCATCGCGGCGAACACGCGCATAAACGCGCTGGAACACCCGATGGAGCGCATCACCACGCATAAGGTGAGCTATCGGCCGAACGAGTATTTCCGCTTTCTTGGCGTGGACCAGACCTTCAAGCAACGGAGGCAGGCGAAGGCCGTCACCATTGGCCATGACGTCTGGATCGGACATGGCGCGGTAATACTGCCCGGCGTGACCATCGGGAATGGCGCGGTGATTGGCGCGAACACCATTGCCCGCAAGAACGCCCCCGCCTACACGATCGTCGCGGGCGTGCCGGGGCGCGTCATTCGAAGACGCTTCGACGACGCGATCGCCGCGCGGATCGAGGCGGCGGCATGGTGGGACTGGCCGCTCGAGCGGCTGGCGGACGCCATACCCGACATGCAGTCGCTGCCGATAGAGGCGTTTCTGGCGCGCTGGGGCGCATGAATCAGGCGCGCTCGCCGGGTTTCAGCGGCGCCACGGCAGGTTCGATGTAGAAGTGCCGGCGCAGCTGGCGCCTCGTCACCCAGATGAAGATTCCGATGAGGACCATCAGCAGCCAGGTTATCGGTGCCAGCCGGATGTCCTCGCTGCCGCCGAGCCACCAGACGTCCGGCTGATAATCCAGAAGATCGGTGCGACGCAGGAAAACCTTGAAGCCGAGCAGGCCCGCATGCATGCCGATGGCGCAGGCGAGCGATCCGCTGGCGATGTAAGTGACGATGAAAAGCCCGCCAAGCAGGAAGAGGCCAAACAGCAGGCTCGCCACGTCAGCAAGCGCCCAAGAGTCCTTGTAGGAGATCAGGTGCGTCACCGAGAACAGTGCCGCCGCCACGACGATCGCCGCGACCGTTACCCGTGGCGTCTCGTCGTAGCGCAGATGACGGAAGACGAAGGCGCGGAAAATGTGCTCCTCGGTGTAGGCGAGCACGATCACCACGAGCAGCGCGACGATCGTCTTGCCGAGCAGCGCCATCGAGAAGCTCGCCCATGCTTCGGAAGACCAGCTGACGAAGCCCATGAGGCCGAGAAGCCCGTAGGCGATGGCCATCAGCACCACAGCCTGCGCCCACATGGCGCCGAAGCCGGCGAGCGCGCGCGGCAGGTTGGCGAGGTAGGGTTTTAGAAAAACCGCCGGCCCGCCGCCGCGACGCACGGCGAAGATGACGAGGATCGGGATGATGATGAGGAACAGGCTGACCTGTCCGATGCCCTTCGTATCCCGCAGGGAAACGCCAGCGCCCGTCGCGTGAAGCACGAACTCCACCGCCGCGCAGGCGACGAAGACGATGACGAGCAGAACGAAAAGGCTGACGTAGCGGGACAAGGCGGATTTCCGGCGATGTTTGCGGCTGGCTAGCGGATGCCCCGGTCAATGTCCATCGATCAGCCCTTCATATGATCTTGAAATGCCTCCGCATAATCCGGGTGCCAGCGGGAGAGGGCGGGTCGATTGTGGATGATGTCGCCGACCGCCCATTCCATGCGCTTCTCGTCGGTCGCACGGGCGACCTGGTTGCCGGGGCACAGGATGTAGAAATCGCGGGCGGCCAGCCGTTCGAGCATGAAGTCGACCACCTGCTCGCCGGTCCACGCGCCAGCCGGCTTCTCCGTCGCGCCGACGGTGAGGCCGGTATAGGTGAATCCGGGGATGAGCAGGTGCGCGGAGACTTTCGAGCCGGCCGTGTTGCGCAGTTCGTGGGCGAGGCCTTCCGTGAAGCTTTTCACGGCGGCCTTCGAGACGTTGTAGGCGAGGTTGCCGGGCGGCGTGGTGATGCCCTGCTTGGAGCCGGTGTTGACGATGACGCCGGCATTGCCGGACTCGATCATCATGGTCGCAAAGGCCTGCGTGCCATTGGCGACACCCCAGAAATTCACGTCGATCAGCCTGCGCCAGCCGTCGGAATTCTCCCACGGCTTGCCCGGATTGTCGCCGATGCCGGCATTGTTCATCAGCACGGAGGGCGCGCCTAACCGCGTCCGGACGGTATCGGCGAGCGATTGCAGATCTTCCAGTCGCGTGACGTCCACCGCTTCGGCGAGGATCTGGCCGACACCCGGCGTTGCCTTGATGGCGTCCGCGGCGGCGGAAAGCCGATCCGCGCCGAGATCGGCGATCACGACGTTCATGCCGCGCGCGGCATAGCGTTTCGCGGCGGCGAGACCGATCCCGCTCGCACCTCCGGTAATGACTGCGGTGTTGCCGGCGGCAAGGGCGGAAAGAGCGGTGTCATCGGTCATCAGCGGGTTCCTCCGTTGGACGTCAGAGAGCTTATGGAGCGGTGTTTCGTCAAGCGGTGCGGGCCAGAACCGTGTCCCGTTACCTGCATATCTGCGACAATTTGCATATGAATTGTACAGTGGGGAAGTTTGCCCACCCAACGGGCATAACCTATGTTCACCTTGATGACATTCTCCCTCCTGAATGTCAGAAAAGTATGGCCCGCCGGTCTCCTCCCCGGCGGGCCTTCTTTTTTACTCGTGCTGCACCCTACTGCCGGGTGTTGTCGGCCTGGCCGCCTCGTTGCTGCTTGTCGCGCAACTGATTTCCGCCCTGCTGGCCCTGGCGATCCTGTCCTCCCGTGCCGCCGTGCTCGGCCTGCTGCTGGCGGATCAGATCGTCCTTGTCAGCCTTGTGCGTGCCTTGATGCTTGATGTTTTCCTGATCGGGCATTGAGCTGCTCCTTTCCTTGCAGCAGATCACCCGATCAGGCCGGATCGGGGTTCCATGCAGCGTTGTCGGAGCCTATTGCCACTCACACCGACGTGACGAAACCGTCGAGCACCTTCTTCTGGCCGGCCCTGTCGAAATCGATGGTGAGCTTGTTGCCGTCGATTGCAGCGATGTTGCCGTTGCCGAATTTCTGGTGGAAGACGCGGTCGCCGACATGGAAGGCCGAGGGGCTGTCCGACACGGATTTCGCGACCAGTTCGCCCTCGATGACCCGGCTTTTCACCGAGCCCCGGCCCGCGCCATAGCCGGAATCGGTCTCGCCATAGCCGATGCGCTCGACAGACACGCCGGAGCGCGAGCCCCAGTTGCGGTCGGTCGCCTCGGTGCGGTTGGCCTGCGCCCGCGCCCAGCCGGGCGTCGCATAGGTGTTGGAGAAGGCGCCGTTCTGGCCGCCGCCGACATTGTCGAAGCGCGACGCGCCGTAAGGGTTCTGGCGACCAGCCGAAAAACCGCCCCGGCCGGAAGCGAAGGAACCGCCGCCATAGGGGTTGCCGTAGCCGCCATAGGAGCCGCCGCCCTCGGCGACATCGACATGGGCCTCCGGCAGCTCGTCGAGGAAGCGCGACGGAATGGTCGATTGCCAGAGGCCGTGGATGCGCCGGTTCGAGACGAACCAGAGATGCAGATTCTTCTTGGCGCGGGTCAGCCCGACATAGGCGAGGCGGCGTTCCTCCTCCAGCCCGGAGCGGCCGCCCTCGTCCAGCGCGCGCTGGTGCGGAAACAGCCCTTCCTCCCAGCCCGGCAGGAACACCGTCTCGAATTCCAGACCCTTGGCCGAGTGCAGGGTCATGATGGAGACGGCGTCCATGCCCTCGTTCTGCTCGGCATCCATGACCAGCGCGACATGTTCGAGGAAGGAACGGAGGGACTCGTATTCCTCCATGGAGCGGATCAGCTCCTTGAGGTTTTCCAGACGGCCCGGCGCTTCCGGGCTGCGGTCGTTCTTCCACATATCCGTGTAGCCGGACTCCTCGAGAATGATCTCGGCGAGCTCGGTATGCGGTTTCGTGTCGAGCATTTCCTGCCAGCGGGCGAAATTCGCGGCAACCTCGCGTAGCGCGGCGCGCGGCTTGGGCTTCAGCTCGTCCGATTCGGCGAGATTGGCGGCGGCGGCGAGCATGGGGACGCGCAAGGCGCGCGCCGTGTCGTGGATCTGGCGGATGGTGGCTTCGCCCAGCCCGCGCTTCGGCACATTGACGATGCGCTCGAAGGCCAGGTCGTCCGCGCCCTGCGCCACGACGCGGAAGAAGGCCATCGCGTCGCGGATCTCCTGCCGCTCGTAGAAGCGCGGGCCGCCGATGACGCGGTAGTTCAGCCCCATGGTGACGAAGCGATCCTCGAACTCGCGCATCTGGAAGGAGGCGCGGACGAGGATGGCCATGTCGTTGAGCGCATGGCCTTTCCTCTGAAGGGTCTCGATCTCGTCGCCGACGGCGCGCGCTTCCTCCTCCGAATCCCAGGCGGCGTGGACATTTACCTTGGCGTCGTCGGGCGAGGGGCGGTCGGTGAACAGCGTCTTGCCGAGCCGGCCCTCATTGTGCGCGATCAGATGGGAGGCGGCGCCGAGGATATGGGCGGTCGAGCGGTAGTTGCGCTCCAGCCGGATGACCGTCGCGCCCGGGAAATCCTTCTCGAAGCGGAGGATGTTGTCCACCTCCGCCCCGCGCCAGCCATAGATCGACTGGTCGTCGTCGCCGACGCAGCAGATGTTTATGGTGGAGGTAGTGCGCTGTGATCCCTCCCCCTTGCGGGGAGGGTGGCCAGCCGCAGGCTGGCCGGGTGGGGTAGCAAAGGCAGTGCTCGACGCTTTGGCGGTGCCTTCTGAGGCTACCCCCTCCGCCCGCTTCGCGGGCACCTCCCCCGCAAGGGGGGAGGATCTAGGCTGCGCCAGAAGCCGCAGCCACATATATTGGGCGGTGTTGGTGTCCTGATACTCGTCCACCAATATGTATTTGAACTTGCGATGGTATTCCGCCAGCACGTCGGGATGCTCGCGGAAGATGCGGATCGGGTGGCAGAGCAGGTCGCCGAAGTCGCAGGCGTTCAGCGTCTGCAGGCGCGCCTGATAGGCGGCGTACAGCTCGCGGCCCTTGCCGTTGGCGAAGGCACGGGCGTCGCCCTCGGGGATGTCCTTCGGGCCGAGCCCCTTGTTCTTCCATCCGTCGATCATGTTGGCGAAGGTGCGCGCCGGCCAGCGCTTGTCGTCCAGCCCCTCGGCCTGGATGAGCTGTTTGAGCAGGCGGATGACATCGTCCGTGTCGAGGATGGTGAATCCGGATTTGAGGTTCGCGAGCTCGGCATGGCGGCGCAGGAGCTTTACGCCGATGGAATGGAAGGTGCCGAGCCAGGGCATGCCCTCGACCGCCTCGCCGACCAAGAGGCCGATGCGCTGCTTCATCTCGCGCGCGGCCTTGTTGGTGAAGGTGACGGCGAGGATCTGCGACGGATAGGCGAGGCCGGTGGCGAGGATGTGGGCGATGCGGGTGGTGAGCACGCGCGTCTTGCCCGTGCCGGCGCCGGCGAGCACCAGCACCGGGCCTTCGGTCGTCTCGACGGCCAGCCGCTGCTCGGGATTGAGACCTTTCAGGTAATCCGGCGGGCCGTTGTGGCCCTGCCGCGCGGCCATGGCGCGGGCGGCGATGCCGCCGCCCTGCGGACGCGGCGACGCGCTCGCGGGGCCGGGCACGCCACGGGGATTGGGCTCTTCGTCAAAGAAGGGCATATCGTCGGGAAAGCCGGACATCTGAGCCGAATGTAGTGATTCGGGCCGGAAAGGCCAGAAGCGTTTCCGATTTGTACCGGATCGGCAAGGGAGAAGAGGAAAAATTTCCTCTCCCTGTTTCGGCGCGCCGTGCTTCACACTTCTTTACATAGGCCGCGAATGGCGGAAACCTCGGCTGCCTATGATGCTCCCATCGGCAACCGCCAGATGGAAGAAGGAGCACATCATGACCAACCAGAACGAAACCAACCCGCAGGATACCGGCACCACCATCGACCACGATCCCAACGAGACGTCTCCGGCCCCCAAGGCGAAGCGGAACCTGACGCTGACCGTCGGGCTGGCGCTCGCGGCCGTCATCGGCATCGGCGCGGCAGTCGCCGTGGCGCAGGGCGGATGGGGCGGCCCCGGCGGCTGGAAGCACGGCATGGGCCATATGGGCGCGCGTTTCGCCGAGCATCGCGTAGGCCACATGCTTGACGAGATCGACGCGAGCGCCGAACAGGAAACGAAGATCTGGGCGATCATCGACCGGACGCGCACCGAGCTCCGGCCGATGGGCCGCGAGTTGCGCGAC
>OEIU01002059.1_pt1 | contig 11324 bp, 20 predicted proteins | sample 1539221 | NCBI WGS metagenome assembly OEIU01 (sample SAMN03792071, study PRJEB22550) | activated sludge metagenome | feature: wastewater treatment plant; material: activated sludge; isolation source: Wastewater treatment plant of a petroleum refinery complex | place: Argentina: Zarate | collected... | reverse complement strand
CGTCCGCTTAACGACCGACTATGCGGGGCGGTCGATTGGGTTGAGGGCAGACGTAAAGCAGTGCTCGACACCTGTCAACTCCCTTCGTGCAGAAATTCTCAACCTCTCCAGATGCCGCGAGACCCGGCCGGTATCCATTGGATACTAAACCCCTCTTTTTCTGGACTCCCAATATGAGACGACTTTACACTCCCATTCTGGGAATTCACTCCCCGATGGGTCCCCCGCCTCGGGTCCCCGAGATGGGACCCACTAAACCCTTTTGAAAATTTAGTACGTAGCGCGATACACAGTAAGGGCCGGAAAGACCCCCTACCCCCATACTCCCCTTTGGGTCCCCTTTGACTAAAGTTTTAAGAGTATCAGACACAAAAGAGGCGAAACCTTTCGGCTTCGCCTCTCCTCTTGCCTTGCGTGGCAGTGGCAGGCGCTATGCCTGCCACCTCACCACTTCGCTTGCGCGCTTTAGTTCAATCTTTACAGAGTTGGACATTTCACCATGGCAGGATGCACGATAGAGAGTCCAGAATGTATCCCTGCCATTATCCTGCAAGCGCTCCAAACGGACCATTTTGGGGAATGCGCCATGGTGCGCACGGGCGAAGGTCACGCGATGCTGGCGATAGTAAGCATCTTCGAAGGTGACGGTGAAGGTCTGGGTCGCGTTGGTCATTTGCTTATCTCCTGTTGACATGATCACCATATCGCATTCTGGGAATAACGCAACTAACCATTCGAGCTATGGTTAACAGAGGGTTAACGCGCAGGAAGGGCTCTAGCAGGCGCAAGGGCAGGCGAGTGGCGCGCCATGGTATGGCGCGCCATTCTTTCCTTAGACCCTCTCAGGCAAGCCCGCATAGCGGCCTAGCCGCGCCTTGACGCGATAGGCCATAACCGCCTTGCTACCAGCCGACTGCATGGGAGTCGGCTCCTGAAAATCCGACTTGTAATCGGCCGCGATCATGCCAACGCCGCGCACCATTGTGCCGCGCGGCATGCTATCGGACTGAGTTGCAGGCTTGCGAGTGATGAGCTTAGCAAACATGGCGTTTCTCCTGTTGACCCTTGCACCATATCGCATTCTGGGAGAGATGCAAGCGCCTATGGAGAACATGGTTAACGGCGGGTTAATCTTAGGGCCGCGTTAAGGTTAACGGTTAGGGTTAACGCCGGGTTAACGAAAAAGAAAAAAGGCCGATTACTCGGCCTCCTCCCTTTCCCAGAAAAACAGGCGCTCAGCGTCTTCGCCGCGCAGATCGTAAACTTCGATCAAGTCCCATCCTCCCGCGTCTTCGCTTGCCGTGTAGCGCGACAGGAAGGCGCGAGCTTCGCCAGAGTTGTCGAATTCGGCGAGGGTCGTGCGCGAGCCGTCTTCGATCTCCACGCCTTCCACAACAAAATCGGCCATTGTCTTTTCTCCCGTGTTGAGGTGGCGCGATTAGCGCGCCACCATTGCCAGAACGATTGTGCCATCCGAGTCGCGGCCGGTTTCGACCAGATCGACATCCGCGACCAATTCGATTGCGTCAACGTCAACGTTGACCTCGACTCCGTTGTCGAGCTTCATGCGGAATTCGCGGTCGCCGGTCTGGTAGAGAAGTTCGGCGTTGCGGTCTGCGATGCGGTAAGCCATTTCCGTGATCTCCTGTTGACATGATCACCATATCGCATTCTGGGAATGACGCAAGTCCCTTTCTGGGAGATAGTTAACAGGCGGTTAACGGTCCCAATCGCTCAGGCAATCGTCAATCGCTTTCTGCGCGGTCTTGCCGTTCGCTTCGATTTGAAGCATGACGCATGCGGCGAAGTCCTCCGCCACGCTGCGCGGCGATCCGTCGTGATCCGAGTCGCCATCTTCGAAGGCCGACTCGAATGCTTCCATGGCTTGCGCCTGAAAAGCCGCTTCGCCATTGCGCTGCAACGACTCGCCGAGGTGACCGGCTCCCATGGTGACTCCCACAATGACAATCGCGGGAATGGTGGCAAGGCCGACAATCCAGCCCGACAGAAACTTAAGCATTGCTCGACTCCTCATAAATCGGCTTGGCATAGTAGCGATATGCGCCATAGGCATTATCGCGGCGATCGACAGAACGATTTGCGCCTGCCCGAGTCTTCGCCTCGCCGACCTTTTGGCCGGTGTGGCGATCGATGATATCGAAGCGAATAGGCATGGCGTGATCTCCTGTTGACATTCGCACCATATCCTTTTCTGGGAAGGATGCAAGCGCCTGCCTCGAACATGGTTAACGCCGCGTTAACGGCCTCGTCGCGCGGCGTTAACCTTAACGCTTAAGGTTAACCGGAAGGGGCAAAAAATTAACCATGTTGGGGAGCCTTCCGGCTCCCCATTTGGTCCTCCTCAGTTGAACGATTCGACGTTGGCGGTCAGGGTCGAAGGATCGGCGAGGGAAGCCATATAAGCCGCCTTCCATTCGTCGATTGCATCGGCCGCGCCGAAATAGTCGCGAGCCTTGAACTTGCGGCCGGTGACCTTTGCAGCCATGCGCATCATGTTGCTGGGCGTATAAGCCCGGTTCGGCTTGATGCCGGTGCGCGCATACAGGCGAAGCCCGGACGCGATGACAGTTGCGGCGAAGACGTTGACTGCGGAACCGGTGAAAGTAGACATTGCGTTATCTCCTGTTGACATGATCACCATATCCCTTTCTGGGAGAGATGCAAGCCAGTATTTCGAACATGGTTAATTTTTCGTTACCGTGCCTGCCCCAGCCGTTAACCCTAACGCTTAAGGTTAACGCCGCGTGAACGCTGGCGACGAGGGCGTTAACCTTAACAGGCCGAGGGCGTGGCGTTAGGATTTCGTTAACCAATGCGCGAGGTGGGGCTTGTATTTTCTCCCGCTCCCCTTCCCGCTCCCGGCCGCGTTGGTTCCCGCCCCTTCCCGAATCGAAAAGGCCGGGCACTTGGCCCGGCCTTCCGCAGGTTTTGGTTTCGTCCAGATCAGGCCGCGAGCTTTGCCGCCTTCTCCGCCGCGCGCTTCTCGCGCTTCTTGCGCGCATCGCGTTCGCTCTTGGTCTCCTTGACCGGCTCCGGGGCCTTGGCGGGCTTCTTGGCCTTCGGCTTGGCCTTGGGCTTCGGCGGGGCCTTGACGGGCTCCGGTGCCGGGTCGAAGTCCAGAGACAGCGCAGGCGCTTCCGCCACGGGCTCCGGCTTGAACTCTTCCGGCTCCGGCAGATCGTCGAAGGCCATGCCAGCGTCAGGCGCGCTAGGCGCGGGCTCCGGCTTCTCCTTGACGGCCTTGGGTGCCGCCGTGAAGGCCGCAGGCTTGACGCCTGCAATCGGCGTCCGGTAGGCGCTCAGGGCCTCCATAGCCGCCCGCGTGTCGGCGTCAGCGCTCATCAGGAAAACGAGCGACATCGCCAGCGACTTCGGAATCGCCTGCTCCTTCTCGAAAGTCACATAGCGATACATCTGCGAGGGGCTCATATCGAAAGCCTCGCAAAAGCGCTCCCGGCATTTGTCGCCCCAGAGCGATTCCAACGCCGCGACGAATGCGCCGGGCGTCATCCACACGTGAGTCTGTTTGTCCTTATTCCGCTTTCCCATTGGTTTCTCCTTTCTGGGAATTAGATTTGGGCGGCGAATTTTGGGGATATAAATTCGCCGCCCGGATCGAAAATTTGAAGGGTCCCCGGTATCAAAGCCACGAATGCTTGAGAGCATAGCCGCCTTCGCGGTCGGGCTCCCCGTTGCGTGTGCCGTGGGGCTTGCGTGTGCCCTTCGGCCAGAGGGTCGCGCCCAGCGAATAGACGAGGGCGAAACCCATATCCATACCGCAACCGCTCGACTTGATGCCGGTGCGGTCGGAGTCGAAATTGTCGCCCATGGCCTTCGCGGCAAGGTAGCCGATCGAACGGATTCGGACTCCCTTGAAGACCTTGCGGGGCTTGGCCGAATAGTCGGACTCGCCGGGATAGGCGGCGAGGTCGGCGGGCTTCTTCGGATAAACGTTCTCATAATGCCGATACGGGATTGCGAGATCGATCACCCGGAACATGCCGGACGCGGAACGGTGGCGAAGGATGGTGTAAACGGTGTCGCCGGGCTTGAGCATGTTGCGCAGGGTGGCGGCGGCTTCGAGGTCGGGCTTAGGCATGTGTCTATCTCCTGTTGACATGATCACCATATCGCATTCTGGGAACGGCGCAAGTCCCTTTCTGAGAGATGGTTAACAAAGGGTTAACGCGGCCCGGCAGGCGTTAACCCTAACGCTTAGGGTTAACGGCCGAGGCGCGGCCGAAATCTGGCCCTCACAGGGGCCAGATCACATAAAGGATTGTCAGCCAGATCAGCACTTGAATGAGCGGCATTAGCTCACATACACCTTGCCGTCATCCCCGAGGTAGCAATCCATTTCGGACGTTCCCCGGCAGGCGTCTGATATCCGGTCGGCGGCTTCGCCTTCGGCGGTGTTGGACTCGAAGCGATCCCAGAAGCCCGCGCCGTGACCGTTACGGGTCAGCCAGAAGTCATGACCGGCGCTTGCCTCATCATAGGCGTTGCCGTTGCGATGGAACCCGCGATAGCAGATTGCGAGTTCGTGCGCCATGTTGGCTTGGAACCGTGCGCACTGGCGGACGATGGTTGCCAGCGCTTCCGGGGCGAGGTCCGAAAAGCCGACATCGCCGGGGATGCTGCCTTCGTTGTGATCTTCGGTCGCCTGCCATTCTTCGGTCGTGACGCCGGGCGCTTCCGAGGTCCAGAACATGGCTTCGATGTAAGCCTGAGTGAACGCGTCGAGAGCCTGAAATTCGGGCTCATACTTTCCGTCCATTTCGTATTGGGGCATCTGTCTATCTCCTGTTGACAGTGCGACCATATCGCATTCTGGGAGAGACGCAAGGGCCTCCACTGCACATGGTTAACAAACCGTTAACGCGGCGGGCCGGTCGTTAACCCTAACGCTTAAGGTTAACGCCGGGGCGGCGAGGAAAAGAGGGCCGGAGCCCTCAATCCTCTTCCGGGTGCGGGACGGGCGGGCCTTGATAGAAAGGATTCTGATACCACGTGTCACGCGATGACAAAATCCAAGCCCGAGTCGTATCTTCCCGGCCGCGCTCCCGAGCGCCTTCCCGATCCCATTCCGCATCCGTCGCATAATGAAAATCGAGGTGTTCGGCCAGTCCGAAAAGTTCATCCATTGGCGATCTCCTGTTGACATGATCACCATATCCCTTTCTGGGAGAGATGCAAGCGCATCCCTCCCGAATGGTTAATGGATGGTTAAGCGGTGAGGTGCTGAATCACCGGATTGTCGGCGCGCTCCCTTTGCCGGAACGCGGTCACGTTCAGCGCATCGCACCAGAGGCCATTGCATGCGATTTCATGCGCGGCCTCTTCCGCCGCTTTCCAGATTGCGGCGTGATAGGCTTCGAACTTCGCCGCCGCCTTGGACTCGTTGCGCCGCGACAGGGTATCCCGCGAATAGGGCTTGCGGATTCCGAGGTCCTTCACGGTGTCAATCGTGAAGGTGTCGCACACATAGGCGTCGGCGTATTCGTCGCGATAGGTGCCATACGAACCCACCTCGCCGCCGTTCTCTTGCTCCAGCCCTTCCGGGTCGCCGTCATACTCCCAAGCCTCATTCGGGACGCCGACGAAAGCATTCTGGAGGAAATACTGCCACGCGGACGGCGTGAAGCTGCACAGGTGAGTCGCCTCCTTATCGCGCACGAGCACGAGGTTATAGGTCGCCTCAATCCATGCGTAGGGGTCGGACGTGTCCGACGTGCCAGCGCTCAGGTTGGCGCGATTCTCGGACTCGGAAAACCGGCCGAAACAATCGTCCATTTGCCGCACCGCGACGATTAGGAATTTCTCTTTTGCCATAGTCGTTATCTCCTGTTGACAGTGAGACCATATCGCATTCTGGGATTAGGTCAAGCATCAAAATAGCGGACAATGCAAATTAGGACCGCATGGTTAATTCTGTGTTTTCAGGCATTTAGCTAGACTTGTCCTCTTTTTGGGAAAAGCGGACATGCCGGGCGTTAACCTTAACGATTAAGGTTAACGGGGAGGTCCGGTTTTGAGGGGCAGAAACAAAAGCGGACGGGGAGACTGTGAAGCCTCCCCGCCCTTGCCGCGCTTGCTATGTCAACAGGTCCGCGCGGCGTGTCCTGTTTTATGTGAAAGCGGACCTTACTTGAACCGGGCCAGCTTGCGCTTGACCTCTTCGGCCGCTGCGATCTTCGGCATGCCTGAGACCCGGAAGACGGCGACACAACGCGCGCCGCTGCAATCGGTCTCGACGAGTTCCCAGCCGGTCGGCAATTTGAGCTTGCCGCCGTCATAGGCGCGCCAGAGCTTGGTTTCGTCATCCACGCCGAATGCAAGCTTGCAATCGTCCCATGGCATGACCTCTTCGCCGACGAGGTTCCCAGCCGCGTCTACGCCGAGTCGGAGCTTAAACATTGTCGATCTCCACGCTTGCGAGGTGAAGCCAGCGGCCATCCGTGAGCCAGACTAGGCCGTTGGCGATCCTGTCCACCACGCCGCGCTTGCGCGCGCCGTAGTGAAGGAAGGTGACTCGGGTTCCGGGCTTCATGCCTTGAACCCGCAAGCGATCATGAAGCGGCGGCGATCGAACCGGTCATTGGTCCGGGCGAGGTTGGCGGCGAAGTGTTCCGCCACGTCCTCGCGAACGTCGATGAAGCCGTGCTCCTGATTGTTCACCTTGTCCATTTCGCGGATGATCCGGGCGATCTCGGCGAAGTGGCGATGCTGCATGACCTGAGAGCCCGAAGGCTGAGTCCGGTCCTTCTGGATGGCCGCGTCATCCGTCATCTTGGTTCCGTGAAAGGTGCGGGCGGCGAGGGTGCGGGGCATTTCGTGATCTCCTGTTGACATGATCACCATATCGCATTCTGGGAGAGACGCAAGCGCTCACGGTTGACATGGTTAATTTTCCGTTAACGCCGGGCCGCAGGCGTTAACCCTAATTGGTAAGGTTAACGCCTCCCAGAAAAGGAATAGGGCTTCGCCCTATTGCTTTGCCATGCGCGCAGCCGCGCGGGCGAGTTGTTCAAAGGTCGGCACATCGTCGGGGAATTCCGGGTTGCGGTCTCGGTCTGCGATCCGGTCCCAATCCCTTTGCAGGGCCTCCAGAAGATACATGTAGGCGGTTTGCCGGTCGATGAACATGGAGCCGCGCGCCCGGTTGAATGCGTCAAGGGCGCGCTGCACCGCGACCCGGTTGCCCTTGTCTACGGGCTCCCGGCTCATAGAATGTTCTCCTCTACCCACTTGCGCAGATTGACGTTCGAGCGCAGCACGTGATCCGGTTTCGGGTTCCACCCCTTGCCGTCCCAGAAGTCTTTATCCTTGGGTCCGACCTGCACGACGACTTCGCCACCCATGGCGTCGGACTCGATACCGTGATAGGCGCGGAACCCGTCGATTAGGCACATACGCTTTTCGCGGTCGGACATGGACTCCTCATACCATCCCACGGTGTCCAGCGCGGCCTTGCGGCGGGCTTCATCGGTCGGAAGGTAGATTGACCCGACCGTGATATGGAACAGGTTGTCAGGGCCTCCGGCCTCACTGCATGCGACCAATTCGACGGCGCGCACATAGTCTTCATCGCCCGCGTCATTGATCCAGAGTCCGCCGTGCTCGACATTCACGTCGCCACGATACTGCCATTCATCCTCCAGATGGACGGCGGCACACTTGACCGGCGCGGGTTCCCCGTAGAACTTGACATGCACCCAGCCCTTGCGGTCGGTGCGGACGACATAGCCGTCGCGACCCGTGAGGGACGGAACAGCGGTGCCGGTGTAGCGAACTTTCCTCATAGCGAAATCTCCTGTTGACGATTGGAGACTATCGCATTCTGGGAGAAGTGCAAGCGCCCTTGCTCGACATGGTTAACAAATCGTTAACGGCCGAGGCGCAGGCGTTAACCTTAATTAGTAAGGTTAACACCGAGCGGTGATAGGGCGCGGGGCGCGTTAACCTTAACAACCGATCGGTGATAAAAGAAAGGCCGGACCCTTGACAGGTCCGGCCCTTTGTCGGTTGCGGTTGAACTAGAAGGCCAGTTCGAAGACCTTCCCCGCCGCGCTTTCGAGGTCGCGCCGGGCGTCTGCCATAGGCAAGTCGCGGGCGATCTCGGTGAGGCAGGATGCGAGGCTCCAGACGGTGCCGGGCTCCCCGTAGCGGTCTTCATAGGTCAGCGACAGGTCATGCGCCGCCGTAACGACCTTCTTCGAAAGCCCGGCGATCTTGCGGGGCAGGATCGTGTCCAGCACCTCGTCAAGGTTGTTGCCAAGCTTCATGGTGCGCATGCTGAGAATGCGGGCCTCGTCTTCGGCCGCCGACGCTTCGGCATAGACCTTGATCTGAGCCTCGTATTCGCCCCATGCCTTCCCCATAGCATCGCCGACGTGGCGAATGGCGATCTCCTTGACGCCGGAGACTCCCCACACGTTATGGTTGCCGCACACGTACTGGTAGTAGAAGGTTTTCAGGCGGAAAGAGGCCGCGCCGACTTCGGAATTCTCGACGAAAAAGCCGCGCGACAAGCCGCCGCCCTTGTCGGATTCGAAGATGCGCCGCTCGTTATCGACCAGAAAACAGAACATGTCCCGGTCGGACAGATACAGGCCGCGCGACCCGTCGAATGCGGCCGGAGCCGGACGCCACGTGCCTTCCGCTTCGAGTTCGAGCAACCGGCGCGTGATATCGCAGTTCCAGATGCGCGAATAGCGTTCCGACGTGAGGGCGCGCAGCGTCACCATGCCGGAATGCTCATCCTTGCGGAAAAGCAGGTTGTTGTCGCGGCCGATCTCGTCGCCGTTGGCGCGCAGGCCGTGGTTGACGCATTCGGCCGCAAGCTTGGCCGGAAGGTCGCCGAGATAGCCGGACGGCGCGCCTGCCACGGTGGCAAGCTGGCCGAATGACCAGTTGGTCAGGGCGACATCGTTGCGGGCGGTTTCGAGCACGACATCGTTGTCGCGGGCGACGACGCGAAGCTTTTCCGTGTTCACGGTCTGCTCTTTCGCGTTGGTGAAGTAGCCGAGGGCCTTGTCGTGAAGTGCCGCGAGCGATCCGAAACGCTCGTCAGGTGCGCGGCGCGCCCACTGCGTATTGGCTTCTGAGAGGTGCATGTGTCAATCTCCTTTGCTCTGTTGACACCATGACCATATCGCTTTCTGGGAAGGACGCAAGCGCTATTTTTCAAATTTCGGAAATGATTTCGTTAAGGTTAACGCCGGGGCTCTTCCTTTTCTGGGAGCGTTAACCTTAACGCTTAAGGTTAACGCCGGGGCTGCGAAGTGTGGCCCGGCGTATGGTTAACGCCGGGCTCCGACTCTTCTGTCTGGTTGCATCAATCCTCCCTGTTTCCGTCTTCATCGAAGGTGTATTCGTTGGCTTCGATGGAGTCATCGACGTTTTCATCGCTCATGCGATACTCGTATTCGGCTTCGAGTTGCCGATACATCCAGTCGGCGAAGTCGCGCAACGCCTGTTGAATCCCCTCCCATTCGACTCCCCGGTAAGAGTCATCCGCATGCGTCACCTCGACCGACATGCAGCCGGAATGGTAGTAGTGGCCGGAATGGGTGGCCGTGCCTACCAATTTGTAGAAATAGGGCCGCTGCGCAGCGGCGAGGTCGTCGGCGATCCGGTGCAACCGTTCATCCTTCGGCGCATAGTCGCGGATTGCCTTCTGGGAGCCCTTGGCATAGGCATAGGACCCTTCGAAGCATGCGCCGTCGCCTTGGCTGGAAAAGCCACTCCACCAAATCGTCGGCTCCGGCCGCGTCTTCCCGTTCATCAGCGGGATATGGCGGACCTTGAACGACACGCCGAGAATTTCGGCGACACGCTCGAAGTCGTCATACATGAATTCCGTGTCGAAGTCGGAATTCTCGCAGCCGCGCCACCAATCGCGGGCGCGTTCCTTGGCTCTGTCCGAAAGCTCTTCGAACTTGTAGACGGTGTATTCCTTGGTCTCCGGCATGGCGTTTCTCCTGTTGACATGATCACCATATCGCATTGTGGGAGAGACGCAAGCCGATCTGCTTGACATGGTTAAGAAAGAGTTAACGGCTCAGGTAAGGTTAACGCGGCCGATCGAGGCCGCAGGCGTTAACCTTAAGCGTTAGGGTTAACGCGACGAGGGCCTGATCTGGCCCTTCACAGGGGCCAGATGATATAGAGGATCGTTAACCATATGATGATCTGGACGAATGGCATATCAGGCGCGCAACGCGTCTTGGATGCGATCCGCCACGTCCTCGCACTCGCCTGCGAAGTCAAGGGCCGCGTGGACCTCTAGCGCCTCCTCGCGAGTCATCTTGAGGGTGACGAGTTGTTCCCGTTCCTCCTGAATCAGGCGGCTCCGGTGCATGGTGTCCGCCGCAATGGCGGTCGCCGTGTCGTCGGATATGCCGAGCAGGTTGTTGAGCGTCAAGGCCATGGCCGAGGCCGACTCATAGCTGTTGTGCAGCATGGGGACATGAGGCAGGGCGTAGCCATGTTCTCCCAGAATGGCAACGCCGATCTGGAACGGGCATTCGTTGCGGGTGTCGCGGGTGACAGCCACGAAGGCAATCACCTTTCCCGGTCGGCGTTCGCGTTCGCGGCCGACGATGGTCGTTAGGGTGCTGATAGTGACCTGAGTCATGGGTTCTCTTTCTGACAGGTTGTGCGCTTCCTCACTGCCCGGCTCTCTCCCCCAATGCGCTTGGGCGGTAGGCATACCGGGCAGCGCCCTCGCGCTTATTTGTCCCTTCACCTAGCCCCACGAGCAGAACGGGCATAGGCAGGGTGTCGCTAAACCATTGGCAGGGCACTCCTCTGTTGCGTGGGTGGAGGGTCCTTCCGCCTCCGTCCGGGTCCGGGCCATTCTGGGTGGGGATCACTCCCTCCCATCAAGCCGCTACGTCGCGGCCCCGGTGTCGAGATCAACCTATCGCATTCTGGGAAGGATGCAAGCGGATATTTCGGGCTGTGCTGGACATGGTTAAGAAAGGGTTAACGCGGGGCTCCGCTCGGGGCGGCGGCGTTAACCTTAACGCTTAAGGTTAATTCCCAGAAAAGGAGGCCGATCGGTTAACCTTAACGCGCAGGGTTAACGCCGGGTGGGTGGTTGTCCTCTTTTGAGACTAAGCGGACTTGGCCGGATTGTCTAATGATTTCAATGGCTTAGGTATGGTAAATGCGGACAGTGCAGTGCAGCATGGAGGTCCGCTTTTGCCCCGGCCGCGTTAACCACGTCGATTAGGGTTAACGTTCCTTTTCTGGGAGGCGTTTGTTAACCTTAAGCGTTAAGGTTAACGGCTCAAGGT
>OEIU01002058.1_pt1 | contig 11325 bp, 9 predicted proteins | sample 1539221 | NCBI WGS metagenome assembly OEIU01 (sample SAMN03792071, study PRJEB22550) | activated sludge metagenome | feature: wastewater treatment plant; material: activated sludge; isolation source: Wastewater treatment plant of a petroleum refinery complex | place: Argentina: Zarate | collected... | reverse complement strand
CTGGCGCTGGTCGGCGCCCGCGACGCCAGCCACCTCGACGAGAACCTGGCGGTGTTCCGGCTGCGGCTCGACGACGACGACCGGCGCGCGATCGCCGCAGAGGTCGCGCAGGCGCAGGGGCCGACCGGCGACTGCTACGACCTAGAGCGCGACAAGACCGGCGTGCATGCGGGGATCATGCACATGAACCAGAATACGCGCGGCGCGCCGGCCCACATCGAGATGCGGGCGCCGGTCGAAGGCGTGAAGCGGGGTTGAGATGGCGATCAAGGTGAGCAAGGCGGGCAGGACGGCCAAGGCGCCCTCGTCGACCAGGGCGACCGACGCCGAGGAGCCGCGCTCGTCCGTGAAGGACTCCGCGGCGCCCAGGCACTCGACGAGGAAGACCGCCGCCGACGAGTTCGTGCTGTACGACCTGCGAATCGAGGTCGTCGAGACACCCGGCAAGCCGTTCGTCAGCCACGTGAAGGCCGGCGACTGGTTCGAAGTGATCGGCGGACGGCTCGTGTTCCCCCCGGACCGGCCGTCGTTCTCGCTGTACGCGATGATGGCGGTGCTGCCGTTCATTCCGGCCAAGCAGCGGCCCACCCATCCGAACGACTGGATGTCGACCGACTCCGAGATTGCCTGCCTCGATCCCGCCTGCGGCGCGAAGTTCCGGATCACGCGGCTGAAGGAACGGACGCTGCATCACGCGGACTACTCGGCGCTGCCGCTGCGGCCGGGCGGCGATTGACGGCGGTGATCGATGGCGCCGACCGAGCGGCCAGCGATGAGGCGGGTCCGGCAGCAGGCCGATGACGGCCGGCGATCGCGAAGCTCCGATGCCGACGGCTCGATGATGGAGCAGACGGTGCAGCCGCCGCGCCGCTTCGGCCTGATCGGCCGCGGGCGGATCGGCGGCGCGGTGATCGACGCCTGGCGCAGCGGTGCGTTGCCGGAATGGCAGCTCAGCGCGGTGCTCGCGCGCGGATCGCGGTCGGCCGCGACGGCGGCCGATGCACGAGACGGTGGCGTCGTTGCACGAGGCGGCGGCATCGTTGCCCGAGGCGGCGACATCGACGCGCCGGGCGACGACACCTCTGCGTCAGCGCTCGCACGGTCCGATACCGGCATCCCGCTGGTCGACGACATCGACGCGCTGCTGCGCTCGGGCTGCGACCTAGTCGTCGAAGCCGCCGGCGCGCAGGCGTTCGCCGCTCATGCCTGCCGCGTGCTGGAAGTCTGCGATCTGTGGGCGGTCAGCCCGACACCGCTGGCCGACCCGGTATTGCAATCTGTGGTCGAGGCGACGGCGCGACGCAGCGGCCGGCGGCTGCGGATCCTGTCGGGCGCGATCGCCGGCCTGGACGGCGTCGCGATGATCTGCGTCGACGACGATGCGCAGTTGCAGCTCACGATCGATCTGCCGCCCGCCGCGGCCGCGCCCGGCATCGCTTCGCACGGTATCGGCTCGCCCGGCGCCAGCCTGCCTGGCGGCGGTCCACACGCCGACGGCCCGAATGGTCACGGCCCGCACCGCGTCGTGTTCCGCGGCACCGTGCGCGAGGCGGCGCGGCGCTTTCCGGATGCTGTCAACGTCGCGGTGGCAGCGGCCCTGGCCGGGCCCGGCCTGGACCGCGCGCGGATCGAGGTACTGTGCCCCGAATCACGCGATCGCCATCGGCTGGCGCTGCGCGCAACCGGCCGCTACGGAAGCGTCGAGGTCGCCGTCCATCCGCGCGTCGCTCCCGGCGTCCACCCGGTCGCCGCCAGCATCGTCGCGGCGCTGCGCGAGGCAGGCCGTGCGATCAGGGCGGGGGCCTGAATCGCCGGACGTTCGCGCCGCGGCTGTTCGGTGCCCGGTCCGCCGCCCGGTCATTTCGACGCGCTCTGACGATAGAGCGCTCGCGGCTTTTGCAGGTCCCGCAGATGGGACTCCAGCTTTCTGACCTCGGCATGCAGCAACGGCGCCAGCTTGCGTTGGCGGTTCTTGTCGAGCCGCGACTGCACGGCGCCGAAGCTGAACGCCCCCAGCACGGAACCATCGGGCGCGCGGGCGGCGACGCCCAATCCCCAGGCGCCGGGCAGGACCAGGCCTTCGTTGACGGCATAGCCGCGCGCTCGGGTCGCGCCGACGAGACCCCGAAGCAGCGAGGCGGACAACTGCGGATACTGTCGCGCCAGTATGCCGCGATTGGCATCCAGGCAGGCTGCGACGCCGGCATCGTCGAGAGCGGCCAGCATGGACAGGCCGGCGGCGCCCACGCCCAGCGGCCGCCGCGTCGATGGACCCAGCACGCGCGACTGCAGCCAGTAGTCGCCTTCTTCCCTGAGCACGCAGACCGAGAAGTTTCCGCTGCGCAGGCAGAAGAACGCCGAGTCGCCTGCGTCCTGGGCCAGCTTGACGAGGCTGGGGGGCGCCGGGTCTTTGTGCTTGAATCGCCGCACGGCGGGGGCGCCGGGCCCGCAGAGTTCCGAGCCGATGTAGTAGCGGCCGCTGGGTTCGGCGTGCTCGATCATGCCTTCCGCGGCCAATGCCAGCAGCAGGCGATGCGCCGTGGGTTTGCTCAGGCCCGTCTGCTGAACGACGTGGGCGAGCGTGCAGCCGGCTGTAGTGCGCGCCGTGACCGTGCGCAGCACCGTGAAGGCGCGGCTCACTGCCTGCGTGCCCGGCACGGCCGGGGCAGTGCCGGGAGGTCCATATGATGAGACTGATCTGCGGATCATGTCTTGTATCGCCTCCATCACGGTTTTAGACTGGGGCGAAGGCCCTGCGATCGGTCCATATTATGGATCAGCGGACAAACTCGCGAGCCGAACCATCATTCGTCGGAGAGGGCATGCGCTCAGAGAGGCTCGTCACGGACATCCTGATCGTCGGCGGCGGAATGGGTGGCGTTGCCGCCGCTTTGGCGGCGGCCCGTCTGGGACGCAAGGTGGTGCTGACGGAGCAGACGAGCTGGCTCGGCGGTCAGATGACCTCGCAGGGCGTGCCGCCCGACGAGCACAAGTGGATCGAATCGACCGGCTGCACGCAGAGCTACCGCGAGTTTCGCAATCGCATCAGGAGCTACTACCGCGACCACTACCCGATGCGCGCGGGCAGCCGCGCAGAGCCGTTCCTGAATCCCGGGCAGGGGTTCGTCAGCCCCCTGTGCTGCGAACCGCGCGTCGCCTTGAGCGCACTTCTGGACATGCTCGCGCCATACCGCGCATCGGGCCTGGTGGAGGTTCGCTATCGAACGACGCCGGTTTCCGCGCAGAGCGAAGGCAATCGCGTGCGTAGCGTCGAACTGTCCGACGGCGACGGCAACCGGATCGTCGTGGACGCCGGCTATGTGCTCGATGCAACCGAGCTCGGCGACCTGTTGCCGCTGGCCGGCGTCGAGCATGTCATCGGTTCGGAAAGCCGCTCGGAAACGGGCGAGCCCAATGCGATCGACGGGCCGGCTCAGCCGCTCGACCAGCAGTCGATCACCTGGTGCTTCGCCGTCGATTGGGTCGAGGGCGGCAACCATACGATCGAGAAGCCCGAAGACTATGCATTCTGGCGCGACTATCAGGCCGAGTTCTGGGCGGGTCCGCAGCTCTCGTTCCTGGTCAGCGAGGCCATCACGCACAAGAAAATGACGCGCCCGCTGTTCACCGCGCCGCGCGAGGCAGCGGTGGCTCACGATCTGTGGCGCCACCGGCGCCTGCTGTATGCACAGCATTTCGAAGCCGGCGCCTTCCCCAGCGACATCGTGCTGCTGAACTGCGCGGCGCTGGACTACTGGCTCAAGCCGATCGTCGGCGTGTCGGAGCAGGAGCGTCGCGACGCGATGCGCGGCGCGATGCAGCTCAGCTATTCGTTTCTGTACTGGCTGCAGACCGAGGCTCCTCGGCACGATGGCGGCCGCGGCCATCCGGAACTGCGGTTGCGCAAGGACGTGTTCGAGACGGCGCACGGCCTGGCGAAGTATCCGTACGTCCGCGAAAGCCGGCGCATCAAAGCCGAGTTCACCATCCTCGAACAGCATGTCGGGGCGGCCGCCCGCGAAGGCAGGACCGGTGCCGAGGTCTTTCACGACAGCGTGGGCATCGGCGCCTACCGGCTGGATCTGCACCCGAGCACTGCGCCGCGCAACTACATCGACCTCGACAGTTGGCCGGTGCAGATTCCGCTCGGCGCGCTGCTCCCGGTACGCGTCGAGAACTTGCTGCCCGCCTGCAAGAACATCGGCGCCACCCACATCACCAACGGCATCTACCGCGTCCATCCCATCGAATGGAACGTGGGCGAAGCCGCCGGCGCGCTGGCCGCGTTCTGTCTCGACAAGGGGGTCGCACCGCGCGCGGTGCGCGAGCGTGCGGAGCTGCTGCAGGAATTCCAGTCGTTGCTGAAAGAGACGCTGCACATCCCGCTGACGTGGCCCGTTCCGGAACGCATCACCCGAGCCATGCGATACGGAAGCCCGAGCGCCCTCCATGGCGGCTCGTGGATCGAAGACGACGGCGTTGGCGGTCTGCGCGCGACCGGCACCCCGCGGCCGGCAAACACCATCCAACCGGGATAGCAGGCGTTGGCGGGTTGCTGAAGAGGAGACGATGATGAGTGATCGAGTCCGCAGGGCGCTGGTGACGCTACTCATCGGCCTGTCCGTCACGCCGGGTGCACTGGCGCAGCAGGAGTTTCCGAGTCGGCAGATCCGGTTCCTGGTGCCTTATCCGCCCGGCGGAGCGAACGACACGGTGGCCAGAATCCTGGCCGGCAGGATCGCGGACAACACCGGGCAGCCCGTGATCGTCGACAACCGGCCGGGCGCTTCGGGAGCGATCGCCGGCGAGGCCCTGGCCCGTGCCGACCCGGACGGCTATACCGTCATGATCGACCAGTCGTCGATCGTGATGAACCCGGCCCTCCGAACGATGAAGTTCGACGTCCGGGAAGACCTGGCCCCGGTTACGCTCGCGGCGAACATGATCCATCTGCTGGCGGTGAACGCGGCGCTGCCGGCGGCCAGCCTGTCTCAGTTGGTCGAGCACGCCAGGAAGAATCCGGGCTCGCTCAACTACTCGTCGCCAGGCAGCGGCAGCCCGCAGCATGTGATCATGGAGATGGTCGCGCGAGGCGGCGGCTTCGAGGCCACGCACGTTCCGTACAAGGGCGGCGCCCCGGCGATGATGGCTGTCGTGGCCAACGAGGTTCAGATGACGTTGATCACGGTGTCGACCGGCCTGGGACAGATTCGCGCCGGCAAGGCCCGCGCGCTCGCCGTGCTCGGGCCGTCACGCAGCGCGTCGCTTCCCGACGTGCCGACCTTTGCCGAGCTCGGCTACAAGGACCTGCCGACTCCCTGGATCGGCATCTTCGCGCCCGGCAAGACGCCGCCGCCGCTGCTCAGGCGACTGAACGAGGAGTTCCTGAAGGCACTGAAGTCGCCCGACGTCAGGGCCAAGCTCGAAGAGCTCGGTTTCCAGACCATCGGCAGCAGCGCGGCGGAATTCAGAACCTTCATATCGAGCGAGCATCAGCTCTATTCGAAGGTCATCCGCGAGGCCGGTATCAAGCCGGAGTGACGCGACGCGGATGAAGGCCGACAGCGGAACGACGCTGCAGGGCGCCGTCCTTGCGCGATGCTTCGCGCTTCGCGGGTATCGCAGCCATCAGCGTCTCCTTCGGTTCACGGTGCGGGCCGTTGTTCGAAGCCGCCGCCCGATCGGCGAGCGGCGCCGATGTCCCTCGGCCGCTGTCCGGCAGTCTACGCCGGCGGCAAGCGGCATGCGATGATCCGGCCGATGCTGATTCCGTTGATGCTGTCGGCGCTGCTGCTGACGGGTTGCGCCGCCGCGCCCGCGCAGACGCCGGAACCCGCGCGCCCGGCCTCCACCCCCGCGGCCGCCGAACCCGGCCGGCCGGCATCGTCGCGCGAATTCGCCGCCTGGCTCGAGCAGTTCAGCGCCCGCGCGCGCGCCGCGGGCATCGACGAGGCCACATTGCGCTCGGCGTTCGCCAACGTGCGCTACCGGCCCGACGTGGTCCGCGCCGACCGCGAGCAGCCCGAGTTCACCCGCGCGATCTGGGATTACCTCGATCGGGCGCTGTCGCCCCAGCGCATCGACGCAGGCCGCGAGAACCTGCGGCGGGTGCGCGCGCTGCCCGAACGGGCGCTGGCGCCGTATGGCGTCGATCCGGCGATCGTCGTGGCCATCTGGGGCATCGAAAGCGACTACGGCCGCATGACCGGCGACATCCCGACGATCGATGCGCTGGCGACACTGGGCTTCGACGGGCGGCGCGAGGAATGGGCGCGGCGCGAGCTGACCGATGCGCTGCGCATCCTGCAGGCCGGCGACATCACCCGCGCAAGGATGCTGGGGTCATGGGCCGGCGCGATGGGCCAGACGCAGTTCCTGCCGTCGGCGTTCGTCGCTCATGCGGTCGATGCCGACGGTGACGGCCGGCGCGACATCTGGGGCAGCCTGGCCGATGTCGTTGCGTCCACCGCCCGGTTCCTCGCCGATGCCGGCTGGCAGTCCGGGCGGCCGTGGGGCGTAGAGGTGCGCCTGCCGCCGGACTTCGATGTCGCGCGCGCCGACCCCCGTGTGCGCCGCCCCTCGGCGCAATGGGCGCAGGAGGGCGTGCAGACCATCGATGGCGGCCCGCTGCCGGCATTCGACGACGGCGCGATCCTGATGCCGGCGGGCGCCCGCCGCCCCGCCCTCCCCGTCGGCCCGAACTTCCGCGCGCTGCTGCACTACAACCCCGCGACCAGCTACGCACTGGCGGTCGGCCTGCTGGCGCAGCGGCTCGCCGGCGGGCCGGCGGGGCAGGGGGGATGGCCGCGCGAGCTGCAGATGCTGTCGCGCAGCCAGATCGTCGAGCTGCAGACCTTGCTGAACGAACGCGGCTTCGACAGCGGTGCGGTCGACGGACTGGCCGGCCCGGCCACCAGCGACGGCATCCGGCGTTTTCAGCGCAGCGTGGGCCTGGCGCCCGACGGCTATCCGACGGTGGATGTGCTGCGGCGGCTGCAGCAGCAGCGCTGAGCGCGGCGCCGGGTGCCGGCGATCCGATGCGCAACGTGAATCACCGCACAGGGAGCCGGTCCGTTTTCGTCTAAGCTGCGCTGCACCTTCCGACAATAAGAGAGAGGCAGGACATGGCTGCAAGCAGGCGTTACACCTCGATGTACTCCGCGTTGGCGACAGCCGTTCTCGCCGTATCGCTGACCGCCTGCGGCGGCGGCGGAGGGGGCGGCGGAGGCGCACCGCAGGCCGGCGCCGCGCCGAAGATCAACGACCAGACGGCCGCTGCGCAGTTGAACGGCGCCTATTCCGCCGCCAGCGCGCTCTACAGCATGGGCTCGAGCTCCACGACGCTGGTGACGAAGGACGCCGAAGGAACCGGCCGATTCTCGACGGTCGACTTCGCGCTGGCGAAGCTGAACGGACTGGTCGTCTCGTCCGATGTCGACGGCGGCAATGGCGTCGCGACCAAGGCCGTCGGCACCGCATCGGTCGCCTGCATCGGCGGCGGCTCGGTGACCGCGACGGTCGACGATGTCAACAATGATCGCGTGTTCGGCACCGGCGATACTGCGGTCTTCCAGTTCAACGGTTGCCGGGAAGACGGCATCACGATGTCGGGCCGCATGCTGATCACGCAGGTGCTGGTGACCGGCTCCGTGTACGCGCCGTCGTACAGCGTCGGCGCGACCTACGCGTTCGAGTCGCTGACGGCATCGAGTGCATGGGCGCCGACCGTGTCGATCAACGGCGGTTTCTCGATCCAGGCTTCGTACGTGTCGAGCCCCGCGACGGTGGTCAGCGCCACCGTCGCCGGCAACTCGTTCAGCGCGACCCAGGGGTCGGTCACCGACAGCCTGTCGAACTTCTCGGCGTCGATCGCCATCAACGCGACCACCGGCCGCTACCAGTACAGCGTCGCGGGAAGCGAGTCGAACAGCGCAGTCGACGGATCGATCACGATCTCGAACCCGGTGCCGTTCCAGGGCACGATCGGCACCTTCCCGTCGTCCGGCAGCCTGCGCGTGCAGGCCTCCGACGGCAGCGCCGCGCGGCTGACCGCCACGTCGGCGACCAGCGTGCAGATCGACGTCGACGCCAACGGCGACGGGGCCTACGAGAGCACCAGCACGCGGACCTGGAGCCAGCTCGTCGGCGCGTAGGGGCCCGGCGGCCGCGGCGCTTCGTGTTAGCCTCGGCCGATGAACCCGCGCTATGCCGATGATGCGTTGCTGCCGACGCTGCCGCTGCAGATCGCCGAGCGGATCGGTGCGCGGATCCTCGATGAACGGTTCTCGCCCGGCGAGCGGCTCAAGGAGGTGGAGCTCGCTTCCGGGTTCGGCGTGAGCCGTGCGACGGTGCGCGAGGCGCTGCGGGTGCTCGAGCAGCGCGGGCTGGTCAGGATCTCGCCGCAGCGCGGTGCGCAGGTCACGCAGCTTTCGCCGAAGGAACTCGAGAATCTGTTCGACGTGCGGGCGATGATCCTCGGGCTGGGCAGCCGCCGCGCTGCCGAGCGCTGCGGCGAGGCGGACCGCCGCGAGCTGCTCGGCCGTCTCGATGCGCTGGCGGCCGTGCGCGGTGATCGCGATGCGTATGTCCGCGAAAGCAGCGCGCTGGTCGCGCGGCTGATGCGGCTGAGCGACAACGACGCCGTCGTCTCCTATGTCGAGGAGTTCGCGTTCCGGATCGGCCGCTACGTGCGGCTCGGTCTGGCGACCGATGCCGATCGCGAACAGTCGCTGGCGATCTGGACCCTGCTGGTCCGTGCGGTCGTCGCCGGTGACGGAGCCAGGGCCGAATCGCTGCATCGTGAACTGGCGCTGCGCAATCGGGATGCGGCGCTGGCGGCGGTCGAGCGGCGTGCCGGGGCGGCGGGCGCGATGGCGGACGGCACGGGGGCGGCGAAGACCGCAGCGGCGAAGACCGCAGGGGCGAAGACACCAGGGGCGAAGACGGCAGTGACCAAGGCGGCCGGGCCAGAACGGCTTCGGCGGGCACCGACCCGAGGCGACTGACCTCGTTCCACCAGTGGACCCTCTTGCCAGATATCTCCGATTTTGTTTGAATGTCGACATTCGAACAAAATTGATGATGTGGAGGGCTCAGTGGACCGACGTCAGCATCTAGGCGCGCTGCTCGGGACGGCAGCGCTGGCCGCCGCCCCGCGGCTCGCCGCGTCCCAGACTTCGTTCGATCGCCCGCTGCGCGTGATCGTGCCGTTCAGCGCCGGCGCGCTGACCGACGTGATCGCCCGGCTCTACGCCGAGAAGCTCTCGACGCGGATCGGCCAGTCGGTGATCGTCGAGAACAAGCCCGGCGCGGCCGGCGTGATCGCCTCGCAGGCGCTGCTCGCGTTGCCGGCCGACGGCCATGCGCTGATGGCGGTGTCGTCGTCGCACGCCGTCAACCCTTCGCTGCACGAGCGGCTGCCCTATGACACGCTCAACGATTTCGCCGGCGTCGCGCTGGTCGCCGCATCTCCGTGCGTGGTCATCGTCAATCCGTCGCTGGGCGTGAAGACCATGGCCGAGCTGGTCGCGCTGGCGAAGTCCAAGCCGGGCAGCCTGACCTACGGCAGCGCCGGCAACGGCGCGGCCACCCATCTGGTCGCCGAGTACTTCGCAAAGGAGACCGGCACCCGCTGGGTTCACGTTCCGTACAAGGGCGTGCAGGAGGCCGTCGCCGAAGTGGTCGCCGGCCGCATCGACGCGGCCTTCCCGCCGATCGCGCTGGCCGCGCCGATGATCCGCGGCAATCGGCTGCTCGCGCTGGCGCTGACCGGCACCGAGCGCAACGAGCAGTTGGCCGGCGTTCCCACGGTCGCCGAATCGGGCGCGCCGGGCTTCGACTACCGGATCTGGTATGCGTTCGTTGCCGCCGCGAAGTCGCCGCGGCCGGTGGTCGAGCGCATCGCCGCCGAACTGCGCGCGATCACCGGACTGCCGGACGTCCGCGAGAAGATGGTCTCGCAGGGACTGACACCGACCGTCGTCACGCTCGGCGAGTTCGACGGATACATCCGGACCGAGATCGACAAGCTGGGCCGCATCGTCCGCGGCAGCAATATCCGCCAGGGCGGCTGAAGAGGGATTCGCAGATGACACAGATCACCGGCGGCCGCGCAGTCGTCGACGCGCTGGCGGCGCAGGACGTGCGCCATGTGTTCGGGCTGATCGGCTCGGCCGGCATGGAGATCTTCGATGCGCTGTTCGAGCATCCGACGGTGGGTTTCGTCGGCGTGCGCGACGAACGCACCGGCACTCACATGGCCGACGGCTATGCGCGGGCGTCGGGCCGGGCCGGCGTCATCATCGCCGGGCAGAACGGGCCGGGCGCGACGAACCTGGTGACCGGCCTGTCGCAGGCGCTGGCCGCCTATTCGCCGGTGGTCGCGCTGGCCGGTTCGCTGTCCTCGGCGCACGTCACCCGCGACGCATTCCAGGAGGTCGACCAGGTCGCGCTGTTCAAGCCCGTCACGAAGAAGACCTGGCAGGTGCCGCAGGCGCGGCGCATCGGCGAGCTGATGCGCGAAGCGTTCCGCACCGCGCTCGCGCCGCGTCAGGGGCCGGTGCTGCTGAATCTGCCGCGCGACCTGCTGGCCGAGACCTTCGAGGCCTCGAGCGGCTGGGAGCCGGCCGGCGAGTGCCTGGCCTCCGGGCCCGCCGGCGCGCCGGCACTGATCGAGCGGGCGGCGCGGCTGCTCGCCGATGCGCAGCGGCCGCTGATCCTCGCCGGCGGCGGCGTCAAGAACGGCCGCCATGCAGCGGTCGTGCTCGAGCTGGCCGAGCGGCTGGGCGTGCCGGTCGCGACGTCGCCCGGTCACGGCGACGCGATCCCGTGCACGCATCCGCTGTATGCCGGGCAGGTCGGGCCGCGCGGCAATCCGCTCGCGACCGCGCTCGCGAAGGAGGCCGACGTGATCCTCGCGCTCGGCACGCGGCTGGGCTTCAACACGACGTTCTATTCGTACGAGCACCTGAGCAGCAGCGCGCGGATCGTGCAGGTGGAGATCGAGCCCACCGCGATCGGCCGGTTCTTTCCGGTGGCGGTCGGCATCCTCGGCGACGCCGGCCTGGTCGCCCGCGCGCTGACCGGCGCACTGAGCGGCCATGCGGTCGGCGCGCCGGTGCGCGAATGGACCGCCAGCTTCCAGTCCCGGCGGGCGGCGCTGCTGGAGGAACGCGACCGGCCTTCGACCGGCGACGCGGCGCGCGCGATCCAGCCGCACGATCTGTATCGCGCGTTGCGGGCGGTCGCTCCCGACGACACGATGTTCACGATGGATGCCGGGACCTTGTGCCTGAAGGCCACCGATCAGATGCGCTACGTGCAGCC
>OEIU01002056.1_pt1 | contig 11333 bp, 10 predicted proteins | sample 1539221 | NCBI WGS metagenome assembly OEIU01 (sample SAMN03792071, study PRJEB22550) | activated sludge metagenome | feature: wastewater treatment plant; material: activated sludge; isolation source: Wastewater treatment plant of a petroleum refinery complex | place: Argentina: Zarate | collected... | reverse complement strand
ACACGCAGAGCGGACGCAGCTTGCCGCCGCGCCACTGCGCGACCGCCTCGATCGGGTTGTTCACGGTAGCATCGGCATGGTTGCCGACGAGTTGCACGGCAACTTCGCCGCCGCCGCGATACGGAACGTAGGTGAACTTCACGCCCGCCGCCTTTTCGACGGCAACCGTGATGATCTGGTCTTCCTGCCGCGAGCCGGTGCCGGCCATCTTGAAGCCGCCCTTCTTTGCGGCCTCGATGAATTCCTTCACGTTCTTGTACGGCTTCTCGGCGTTGACCCAGAGCACGAACTCGTCGAGCGCGAGCATGGCTACCGGGGTCAGATCCTTCCAGTTGAAAGGAATGTCAGTGGCGAGCGGGGTAGTGAACAGGTTCGAGAGCGTGATGATGAGCTTGTGCGGATTGCCGCTCGATCCCTTCACGTCAAGGAAGCCTTCGCCGCCGGCACCGCCGGCCTTGTTCACGACGACAAGCGGCTGTTCCATCAGCTTGTGCTTGGCGACGATGCCCTGAATGGCGCGTGCCATCTGATCGGCGCCGCCGCCAGTGCCTGCCGGTACGATGATTTCGACCGGACGATCGGGCTTCCATTGCGCGTTCGCCGGCGAACCTGCGAACGCCGTCGCGCCGAGCAGCGCGAGAGCCAACGCAAGCGATTTGTTTTTTGATTGGATCATTCCGTCCTCCCAGTGATTAACGAACCGATCTTGCGCCGGTTTTGATCGCTTACGCTAATCCGAAGGGAGAGCCACTTACAATAAATAATGCATACATTATTCCAGAGATTCGTTGATGCGCTGCGCGAATTTCCCCGCTGCACGCGCTAACCGGAAATCGACTCTGACGATTCCGATAGAGTGCCTCTATTACCTCGCGCTGCTTGCGAGTGAGTCGCATGCTACACGTGCTGCATGCGTTTCATTTTAGAACGGCACCCTGGGGTGTGAGGCCAACATTCCGGTGCCACGGCAGCATCGTTCATTGCGGATAGTGATTGAGAGAGGAGTAGCCCGACTGAAATGCGTCGTGCAGCAGAGAAACCAGATGATTCTCAAGGGCTTCTGCAGACCTTCCCACACAGAAAAATAATGTTATAGTTCATAACTAATTCACCGGACTTCGATCCCATGAGCAATGCCGCTCTACCCGCTGCGTTAAACGCTTTGCCGAATTCGTTGCGTGTCTCGCTTGATGGCGAGATCGCGATCCTCAAACTCTCGCGCGCAGAGAAACGCAACGCATTGAACGAGGATATTGTCCGCGGCCTTCAGCACTTCTTCGAGAACGTGCCCGCCAGTGTGAAGGCGGTCGTGATCCACGGTGACGGAGAACATTTCTCCGCGGGTCTCGATCTGTCCGATCTCACGGAAACCAATTTCACTTCCGGTTTTCATCATTCGCGGATGTGGCATCACGCGTTCGAGCGGATCGAGTTCGGACCGGTACCGGTGGTTTCCGTTCTGCATGGCGCGGTCGTCGGCGGCGGGCTGGAGCTTGCCTGCTCGACGCATGTCCGCGTCGCCGAGCCCTCCGCGTTCTACGCGTTACCGGAAGGAAGCCGCGGCATCTTCGTTGGCGGCGGCGGTTCGGTGCGTATTCCGCGTCTGATCGGCACCGCGAAGACGATGGACATGATGCTGACGGGGCGGGTGTTCAACGGGGAAGACGGCCAGCAGATCGGCATCTCGAATTATCTGGTGGCGAACGGCGAGGGCCTCGCGAAAGGCGTCGAGCTTGCGAAACGCATCGCAAACAATGCGCCGCTCACCAATTTCGCGATCACGCAGGTCATGCCGCGCATTGCGGAATTCGACACGGCCGGCGGCTATGTGGTCGAGGCGATGATTTCGTCCGTTGCTTCCTCCGACCCGGAAGCGAAGGAACGCCTGCGCGCATTTCTGGAAAAGCGCGGACCGAAAGTGGTCCGCTGACACGAGTCCCGCGAACGGGACCGGATAAAGGGAGAGGCGGCGATGCCGGAGCCGGTGCGCCGGGAAAATTCGCGGGAGCACGATGTGCCCGTGCGCAACGTACGGCTTGGTTCGCTCGAACCAGCAGTCGAGCGGCGTGCCGACGGCGTGATCTATTTGAAATGCAAGGCGCCGCTGGCAGCCTATCCGGACAAGATCACCGAACGGCTCGATCACTGGGCGCGCGAAACGCCGGAAAACATATTCATGGCGGAGCGTGCGGGCGAAGGCTGGCGCGAGAGCAGCTATGTGCAGACGCGCCGTATTGCCCGCAACATCGGCGAAGCGCTGCTGCAGCGGAATCTTTCCGCGGAGAGGCCGATCGTTATCCTTTCCGGCAACGGCCTCGACCATCAATTCCTGAGCCTCGGCGCGCTTTATGCGGGGATTCCCTACGCGCCGGTTTCTCCTGCCTATTCGCTGGTCTCGCAGGATTTCGCGAAGCTGCGCGAAATCTTCACGCTGCTGACGCCGGGCCTTGTCTTCGTCAGCGACGGGGCGATGTTCGCGAAAGCAATCGAAGCCGTCGTGCCGGAAGGCGTCGAGATCGTCGTCGTGAAGAACCCGGTTCCGGCGCGCCCCTGCACGCTGTTCGGTGACCTGATGCAAGCCGAGGCGGGCGAGGCGCTGGAAACGGCGCACGCGAAGATCGGCCCCGATACCATTGCGAAGTTTCTTTTCACTTCCGGTTCGACCGGCGTGCCGAAGGCGGTCATCAACACGCAGCGTATGCTGTGCGCCAATCAGGTGATGTTGCGCTCCGCGCTTGCGTTCTTTCAGGATGAGCCGCCGGTGACGCTGGACTGGGCGCCATGGCACCACACTGCGGGCGGCAATCACGATGTCGGCCTCGTATTGTATAACGGCGGCACGTTCTACATCGACGAAGGCAAACCCGCGCCGGGCGCAATCGAAGCCACCGTACGCAACCTGCGCGACGTCGCCTGCACCTGGTACTTCAATGTGCCGAAAGGCTACGAGGTGCTGATCCCGTATCTGCGCGCCGACAAGGCATTGCGCGAAACGTTCTTCAGCAAGCTGAAAGTGCTGTGGTTCGCGGGCGCGGCGCTGTCGCAGCCGGTATTCGACGCGATGAAGGAACTGGCGGTCGAAACTTGCGGCGAGCGTATTCCGTTTCTCACCGGCCTCGGCTCCACCGAAACCGCGCCGTTCGCGCTGGGCCGCATGTGGGACAGCGAGCACTCGACCAACATGGGCCTGCCCGCGCCGGGCATCGAACTGAAACTCGTCCCCGCGCAGGGCAAGCTCGAAGCGCGGCTGCGTGGGCCGAACATTACGCCCGGCTACTGGCGGCAGCCGGAACTGACGAAGGCAGCTTTCGACGAGGAAGGATTCTATCGCCTCGGCGACGCGCTCAAATTCGAGGACCCGGCCCACCCGGAGAAAGGCCTGCTGTTCGACGGGCGGCTCACCGAAGATTTCAAACTGTCTACCGGAACCTGGGTGAGCGTCGGCCCTCTGCGCACGCAGATCATGAACCGCTTCCAGCCCTATATGCGCGACGTCGTGCTTGCGGGCGAGAACGAAAACGAAATCACTGCCCTCGGCGTGCCCGACATGCCGGCGATCCGCGCATTGCATCCGGAACTGGATAAAAATCTTTCTGATGCGGAAGTGCTTGCCGCGAAACCCGTGCGCGCGCGTGTCCAGGAGCGCCTCCGCGCTTTCATTCGCGATAGTACCGGCAGCTCGAATTGCCTGATTCGCGTCCTGCTGCTGGACGAGCCGCCGTCGATGGACGCGGGCGAGATGACCGACAAAGGCTCGCTCAACCAGCGCGCACTGCTCGCGCGCCGCGCGCATTTGGTGAAAGAACTCTATGCAAGCCCGCCGTCCGCGCGGGTGATCGCAGCGGAAGGAAACTGACATGACGGCAAAGGGACTGAGCGCAAGCTGGAACGATGTGTGGCTGGTCGACGGCGTGCGCACGCCGTTCGTCGATTACACTGGTGCGCTGTCGCAGGTTTCGCCGACCGACCTCGGCATCAAGGCCGCGCGCGCGGTTTTCGCGAAGACTTCCATCTCTCCCGAAGACACCGGCATTGTCGTCACCGGCAACATGGCGCAGGCGAGTTTCGACGCCTACATGCTGCCGCGCCATGTCGGTCTTTACTCCGGCGTGCCGATCGAGGTGCCCGCACACATGGTGCAACGCGTATGCGGCACAGGCATCGAAGTCATCATGCAGGCGGCGGACGCAATCACGCATCGCGGCGCGAACCTCGCGCTCTGCGTCGGTGCGGAATCCATGAGCCGCAATCCGGTGGCGAACTACACTTCGCGCAGCGGTTTCCGCATGGGGCAGGTTGAGTTCAGGGACTTCCTCTGGGAAGCGCTGCTCGATCCTGCCGCCGATGTCACGATGGGTCACACGGCGGAGAACCTCGCGCAGAAATACCAGATCACGCGCGCGGAAGTGGATGCCTTCGCCGCGCGTTCCTTCGAGCGCGCCTTGAGTGCGCAACAAAGCGGTTTCCTCGCAGGTGAGATTACGCCGGTCATCACGGAGCAATTCGTCCGCGAGGGCTACAATGCACGCGGCATCAAGCTCTCCGGCAAGATCGACGCGGTGAAGGACGATACGCATATTCGCCCGTCGCCGGTCGAACAGCTCGCGAAGATCCGTCCCGCTTTCGGCGGCGTGCAGACCGGCGGTAATTCTTCCGCCATCGTCGATGGTGCGGCTGCCGCACTGGTCGCATCCGGCGATTACATAAAGAAGAACGGCAAGACGCCGCTTGCGCGCGTCGTTGCCGGTGCGGCGGTCGGTTGCCCGCCGGAGATCATGGGCATCGGGCCTGTGCCTGCGATCAAGGCGGTGCTGGAAAAAGCCGGACTCAAGCTGTCCGACATAGATCGCTTCGAGATCAACGAAGCATTCGGCGCGCAGGTCATGGCCTGTGCGCGCGAACTCGGCCTCGACGAGAACAAGCTCAACGTGAACGGCGGCGCCATCGCTATCGGTCATCCGCTGGGCGCAACCGGCGTGCGGCTTTCCGTGACGCTGGCGCGCGAACTGTCGCGCACGGGCTTGCGTTACGGCATCGCATCGGCTTGCATCGGGGGCGGGCAGGGCATCGCGCTGCTCGTCGAAAACATGAACGCCAAACAGTCACGGATGAATTGAGATGGATGTAAAAGGACACGCCGCGCTCGTAACGGGCGGAGGCTCCGGTCTCGGCGCGGCCACCGCCGCCGCACTGGCCGCCGCTGGCGCGAAGGTCGCGCTGCTCGACGTCAATCTGGATGCCGCGAAAGCGCATGCCGAAAAGATCGGTGCGATCGCCATCAAGTGCGACGTATCCGATTCCGATAGCGCTGTCGCCGCCGTGAAGGAAGCGCGCGAGAAGAACGGTGTCGCGCGCGTGCTCATCAACTGCGCCGGCATCGGCACGCCGAAGAAGATTCTCGGCCGCGAAGGCCCGCAGCCGCTCGCCGATTTCGACCGCGTGATTCGCATCAACCTGATCGGTTCGTTCAACCTGATGCGCCTGATGGCTGCCGATTTGCAGAACGCGGAAGCGCTCGCCGACGGCGAACGCGGCGTCATCATCTCGACCGCCTCGGTCGCGGCTTACGAAGGCCAGATCGGTCAGGCGGCTTATGCCGCGTCGAAGGGCGGCATCGTCGGCCTCACGTTGCCGGCGGCGCGCGAGCTTGCGCAGTTCGGCATCCGCGTGCTTGCAATTGCGCCGGGCATTTTCCTTACGCCGATGTTGCTTGGCCTTTCGGAAGACGTGCAGCGCAGCCTTGCCGCCTCGGTGCCGTTCCCGAAGCTGCTCGGCAAGCCAGAACAGTACGCCGCGCTCGCGATGGAGATGGTGCGCAACACCTATCTCAATGGCGAAGTGGTGCGTATCGACGGCGCGCTCCGCATGGCGCCCAAATAATGTTCGTCAATCGCAGGCTGGTGCGGATCGAGTGGGGCGACTGCGACCCCGCGGGCATCGTGTTCTACCCGCGTTACTTTGCGATGTTCGATCACTCGACCGCGATGCTGCTCGAAGCCGCGACCGGCCTGACGAAGTACCAGATGCGCGAGCGCTACGACTTTGTCGGTTTCCCGATGGTCGATACCGGCGCGAAGTTCATCATCCCGTCGAAGTTCGGCGACGACATCGTGATCGAGTCGGCGGTGGAGAGCTTCGGCCGGTCGAGCTTCAACGTGATCCACAAGGTCTGGAAGGGCGACGCGCTGGCAATCGAAGCGCGCGAGACGCGGGTCTGGGCGGGCAGACATCCCGACGATCCGTCGCGGATGAAATCAAAGCCGGTTCCGGATGAGATCGTCGCGCGACTGCGCGGCCGCACCACCATCGACGTCTAGCCGCCGCCATCCTCGTCGCCGCCGGGGCCGATCGCCTCGACCACGCCATGCAGTAATTTCAGAAGCTGTTTGCGGCCTTCCTCTCCGATCACGCCCGCGATTCTTTCTTCGTGCTCGATGGCGCGCACGCGCATTTCTTTCATCAGCGACGCGCCTTTCTCGGTGAGCCGAAGCGCATAGGAACGGCGGTCGGTGGCGACCGCTTCACGTTTCGCGATCCCGCGCCGCTCCAGCGTATCGAGAATGGCGACGAGATTGGCGCGCTTGATGCCGAGCGCTTCCGAAATCTGCGATTGTTTGAGGCCGGGATTGGAGTCGATCACGGTCATCACGCCGTAATGCACCGGGCGGATGCCGAGGTCGTCGAAGAAGCGCAGGAAATCGTTGAAGGCAGCGAATTGCGCGCGGCGCAGCATGTAGCCGGAAAGCGTGGGCAGGTCGCCGAGATCGACCTTACCGTTGGCGTCTTCTGTTTTGTTCGCTTTACCCGATGCCATGGGCGTTTCTAACGCGAGTTGCCTGTGACGCGAAGCCGAAAGGCGGCGCCCTGCTCAGGCGTTCTCGATTGCCGCGAGACGCTGGCGCAGCTCGTCGCGTTGCGCGGGCGTGAGCGGTACCAGCGGCGGCCGTACCCGCTCCCAGCCGCGGTGATCGTAGCGCTGCGCCAGCACGGCCTTGACCGCTGAGATCAGCGGATACGACGCGATCAGCTTGCGGATCGTATCGGCGCGCTGATGCTTGCTTGCGATGTCCGGCGACTTCCAGCCATCGAACAGCGCGCGGATTTCCTTCACATGCGTGTTCGCGGTGGCGGAGATGCAACCGGCCGCGCCCTTGCCCATCGCTTCGACCAGCAGCGACTCGGAGGAGGGGAAGATCGAAAAGCCCGGAAGGTTTTCCAGAAGCGCGTTCAGATACGCGACGTCGCCCGAACTGTCCTTGATGCCGACGACGGTTTCGGGGAACGCCTCGCGCAGGCGCTGAATGAGCGGCAGCGACCACACCAGTCCGGTCTGCTGCGGGAAGTTGTAGAGATAGATTTGCAGGCGCTTGTTGTTCACGCGTGCGATGACTTCGGAAACGAAGTCGAACAGGCCCTCGTCGGTGACGCCCTTGTAATAGAACGGCGGCAACAGCAACGAACCCTTCACGCCGAGTTCGGCGGCGTGCTTCGTCAGCTTCACCGCGTCGCCGAAAGAAGAAGCGCCCGTGCCGGGCAGGAGCCGCGCTGGGTCGATGCCGGAGGCTGCGAGTTTTTCGAGCAGGCTTTTACGCTCGTCGAAATCGAGTGAGTTCGCTTCGCTGGTGGTGCCGAGCACCGCAAGGCCGTGTGCGCCTTCGCGCAACAGCTCGTGGCAGAATGCGAGATAGCGCTCCAGATCGACGGAGCGGTCCTCCCGGAACGGCGTTGCCGCGGGAGGCCAGACACCTTGCGCAAGATTCATTGTTTCTTCTCGGAACGGAACAGGCGCTCGGCATTGCCGAACGCGATTTTGTCGGCGTGCTCTTTCGGGAGCTGGCCGAGCCAGTTGCGGTAATTCTTGATCAGGTTGTCGTACTGGAACCAGCGTTCGGTGATCCACGTATCCGTGCCGAGCAGGAAGCGGTCGGAATGGGTGGTGAACAGCTCGCGCCATTCCGGCGTCAGGTTGCCGGACGAGTCCGTGATGCCGCCGCGGAACGAAAGCTCGCCCATCAGCGTCGGATATTTCTTGAACAATGCTTTCAGGTCGGCGGGCGAGGTGGAAAAGCCGGTATGCGCCCAGATGATGCGCGCGCCCTTGTCGTGCGAAAACAAAATCTCCAGCGCCTGCTCGTCGCAATGCGCATGGATATAGAGATCCTTCTCGACCGCGAAGCGCACCAGCTTCGCTGCATACTCGCTGGCGGCGGCCTTGCCGTAGATATGGAATTCGCCGACGCCGCGATAATAGCCGCGCTTGTATTCTTCGAGCACCATCTCGTAGATCGACGGGTCGTTGAACCAGGTCGGAATATCGGCGCGCGTCTTGTATTGCCTGATGAACGGCACCACCCAGACGTCGCTCTGCTTCGCTTCCACCAGCGCGACGGTGCCGACATTCGGGCGGCTGGTGGCAAGGATGCCCTTGATGTTGTTGCGTTTGAAGATTTCGAGCACCTGCTCGACATTATAATAAGGCTTCGGTTCCCAGTTGTAGTGCAGGTGCGCGTCGAAGATCGGCCCTTGATATTGCGCAAGTGCGGGCTTGGTGCCCGCAAGGACAAGCAAGGCAAGCGCGCCGATAACGGCAGATTTGAAGAAAAAACGCATGGCAAGGAGCATCCTGTAGCGGGCCTCGCGGAGACTGCCGGAAGTATTCGCGGCGTCAAGCCGCAGCGCGAAGCGGCCGTTCCCTAGCACGCTTCCATGCCCAGCCTGTATAGAAGGCACATGCGCATCATCGGTCTTGCCGGCTGGAGCGGTTCGGGAAAAACGACACTGGTGGCGCGGGTCATCCCCGTGCTGGTCGGCCGGGGCATTTCCGTTTCCACCGTGAAGCACGCGCACAAGGGCTTCGACGTCGATCTGCCGGGGAAGGATTCGCACCGGCACCGCACCGCCGGGGCCACCGAAGTCTTCGTCACGTCGGGCATCCGCTGGGCGCATATCCGCGAATTGCGGAACGAGCCGGAACCCGACCTGGAAGACATCGTGAAGATCATGAACCCGGTCGATCTCCTGATCGTGGAAGGATTCAAGCGGCACCGCCACCCGAAACTGGAAATCCACCGCGCCGAAGTGGGCAAGCCGCTGCTGCATCCGGACGACGAGTATATCGTCGCGATTGCGTCCGACGGCCCGCTCCCGCAAGCAAAAGTGCCCGTGATTTCGCTCGACGACATCGAGAAGGTCGCGGACGTACTGACCGCCGAGGCGATGCCTGCCGAGCGAATGCGCGGCGCCGCGCGCTGAAGCGCAACCGGCGCCGCGATTAAGCGCTACGCGACGTTCTTCGAATAAGTCTTGCCGTAGGTCTCGCGCAAAACGTTCTTTTGCACCTTGCCCATCGCATTGCGGGGCAGGTCGTCGGCGAAGAACACGCGCTTCGGCTGCTTGAACTTCGCGAGCCTGCCTTCGAGCGCGGCCAGCACATCGGCTTCCGCGAGCGTTGAATCCTTCGCGCGCACCACGACGGCGGTCACGCCTTCGCCGAGGTCGGGATGCGGCACGCCGATCACGGCGGATTCGACCACGCCCGTAATCGCGTCGATCTCGCCTTCGACTTCCTTCGGGTAGACGTTGAATCCGCCGGAGATGACGAGGTCTTTCGCGCGGCCGACGATATGGACATAGCCACGCTCGTCGATCTTGCCGACGTCGCCGGTGATGAAGAAACCGTCCGCGCGGAATTCCGCTGCGGTCTTCTCCGGCATGCGCCAGTAGCCGCCGAACACATTCGGGCCTTTGACTTCGATCACGCCGATCTCGCCCTGCGGCAGGACTTTCCCGCTTTCGGCATCCGCGATGCGCAGGCTCACGCCGGGCAACGGGAAACCGACCGTGCCGGGCACGCGGTCGCCGTCATAGGGGTTCGACGTGTTCATGTTGGTTTCGGTCATGCCGTAGCGCTCAAGCAACGCGTGGCCGGTCAGTTCCGAGAATGCGCGATGCGTTTCCGCGAGCAGCGGCGCGGAGCCGGAAACGAACAGGCGCATGTGCTTCGTCGCTTCGCGCGTCAGCCCCGGATGTTCGACGAGACGGACATAGAATGTCGGAACGCCCATCATCGAGGTCGCCTTCGGCATCAGGCGCATGACTTCATTGGCGTCGAATTTCGACAGGAAGATCATCGACGCATGGGCCAGCAGGACCACGTTGGTCGCAACGAACAGCCCATGCGTGTGGTAGATCGGCAGCGCGTGCAGCAGCACGTCCTTCCCGGTGAAGCGCCAGTAGTCTTTCAGCACCTGCGCGTTCGAGAGCAGGTTGTCTTGCGATAGCATCGCGCCTTTCGAGCGCCCGGTCGTGCCCGATGTATAGAGAATGGCCGCGAGGTCGCTTGCCCCGCGCGCAACCGTTTCGACGTCCGGCGCATCCGCGACATTCGCGAGCAGCGTGCCGTCGCCGCCGGTGCCGAGCGTCTCCACCCGCGCCACGCCGAGTTTCTTCGCGAGCGCGCGCACGCCTTCCTCGTTCTCCGGTTTGCAGACCACGACGCGAGGCTCGGCATCGCCGAGGAAATATTCCAGTTCGGCGAGCGGATAGGCGGTGTTCAGCGGCAGGAATACCGCGCCCGCGCGCACACAACCGAGGTAGAGCGCGAGGCTCTGCCACGATTTCTCGACTTGCACGGCGACACGGTCGCCCGGCTGCGCGCCGCAGCGGATCAGGTGCGAGGAGATTTTTTCCGCCAGTGCAAACACGTCGCCATAGCTGCGGGTGCTGCCGTCGGAGAGTTCGATCAGGGTCTTGGCGTCGTCGCGTGCGCCGCCGCGGAGTGCGTCATAGAGATAGTTCATGGCCGCTAGGGAGCGCATGAACGCCTCGGCGTCAACCGTGCTGGAGCGCCGCCCATTCGCCGATGATCGCGGCGATGGCATCCAGCCCATCGGTCAGTGCCGCCGGGCCGGGTTGCAGGATCAGCGCCGATTTGATCTCGCGCACGAACCCGTCACGCACCGCCGGGATTACGGCATAGCCCGCGCGCGCCGCAACCTTTTCGGGGCGGAATTTCTTCCCGCACCATGAGCCGATGATGATGTCGGGCCGTGCCGCGATCACGTCGGCTTCCGCGATGATGCGGTCCTTCGCGAGCGATTTTCCGGCGAGTTCGGGGAAGCACTCCACGCCGCCCGCTGCCTCGATCAGTTCGGATACCCAGCCGATGCCCGTGATCGGCGGCTCGTCCCATTCCTCGAAATAGACCCGCGGTCGCAGGGGAAGGCTTGCGGCAAAGGCTTTCGCCGCATCCAGCCGTTCGCGCAATTCGCTGTTCAGCCGCGCGCCTTTGGCGGGTTCGCCCACCAGCGCCGCCACGGTCGCGATCATTCCGA
>OEIU01002055.1_pt1 | contig 11334 bp, 12 predicted proteins | sample 1539221 | NCBI WGS metagenome assembly OEIU01 (sample SAMN03792071, study PRJEB22550) | activated sludge metagenome | feature: wastewater treatment plant; material: activated sludge; isolation source: Wastewater treatment plant of a petroleum refinery complex | place: Argentina: Zarate | collected... | reverse complement strand
TTCCCGATGGTCTGGGCGCAGAATCTGAAGGACCTCACGATCAATCACCCCGGCATGTCCTATTGGACGCTGCCGCATATCGGCAAGCAGGCGAGCCAGGACCTCGGCTTCAAGGTCGAGATGTCGGTGGTCGACCATCCGGGCCTGCTGAACCGTCTGGTTCAGGACCCGAAGTCGCTGGACGTCGCCGATCTGGAGATCTGGCAGAGCAAGATCGCGGTGCCGCAGGGCGTTCTGCAGGGCATCGAGATCGCCAAGATCAAGAACTGGGCGGATCTCACCCCGCTCTATACGGAAGGCAAGTTCGCCGGCAAGGATGTCTCCACGCAGGGCGACTCGCCGTTCGAGTTCATCTATCGCGACGCCGCCGACAGCAACAATTTCGCCAAGGGCAAGACCGATTTCGTGAACTTCGTGCCGGGCGTCTATAACGCCGACACGCTGGGCATCCGGCCGGACCTCGTCGGCCGCGAGATTACCACCTGGGCCGACCTGATCTCGCCGGACTTCAAGGGCAAGACCGCGATCCAGAACATCCCGACCAACGGCATCATGGACGCCATGATGGCGTTCGAGGCGGCCGGCATGCTGACCTATGGCGACAAGGGCAACCCGACGCAGGACGAGCTGACCGCGACCATCACCAAGCTCATCGAGCTCAAGAAGGGCGGTCACTTCCGCGCGCTCTGGAACACCTTCGACGAGAGCGTGAACCTGATGGCCTCGGGCGAAGTCGTCATCCAGTCCATGTGGTCGCCGGCCGTGACGGCCGTCCAGACCCAGGGCATCAAGTGCGCCTACCAGCCGCTGAAGGAAGGCTATCGCGGATGGGGCAACGGCCTTGCGCTGCTGTCGCATCTCGAAGGCCTGAAGCGCGACGCAGCCTACGAATACCTGAACTGGTATAATTCCGGCTGGGTCGGCGGCTTCATCGCCAAGCAGGGCTACTACAGCTCCAACCCGAAGACGGCGATGGAGAACCTCAGCGAGAACGAGCGCGGCTTCTTCTACGAGGGCAAGGCGGCCACCGCCGACATCACCAGCCCGACGGGCGAGAAGACCAATTCGGCCGGCGACGTGCGCGACGGCGGCTCCTACGAGGAGCGCTTCTCCAAGGTCGCGGTCTGGAACAACCTCATGGACGAGGCCGAATTCCTCTACGGCAAGTGGAACGAATTCAACGCAGCTTGATGAACTGACGACCGACGGCGCGGCGGCATTCCACCGCCGCGCCGACCGGCGTTGCGGCCAGCCCGGCCGGCAACGCTTCCATGAGCCTTTTGGAATCCGAGATGACGCCAACGCCTGCCAAGAAATCGTCGCTCACGAACTATCTTCAGGTCGCGCCGCTGACGCTGGTGCTGATCTGCTTCTTCATCGTGCCCGTGGCGCTGGTCGTCGTGGTGAGCTTCTTCCGCTACCAGATGCTCGTCGGCATCGTGCCGGTCTTCACCTTTCGCAACTATGAAGACCTTCTGAGCAACCCGACCACATGGTAGCTCTATTTCTCGACGCTGAAATTCACGCTGATCGTCCTCGTGATCACCTTCGTGCTGGGCTTCTGGATCGCGTATTTCCTCGTCTTCCATGTCCGCAACCTGCTCACCGCGATCGGCCTGTTCCTGCTCTGCACGGTGCCGTTCTGGACGTCCAACATCATCCGCATGATTTCCTGGCGGCCGGTCCTCGGCAAGGAAGGCCTGATCAACAGCGGCCTGATCAACGCCGGCATCATCGACCAGCCCTATGAGTGGCTGCTCTATTCGGATTTCTCCGTGGTGGTGGCCTATGTCCACCTGTTCACGCTGTTCATGATCGTGCCGATCTTCAATTCGATGGCGCGCATCGACAAGTCGCTGCTGGAGGCCGCGATCGACGCCGGCGCCACCCGCTGGGGCGTCGTCTGGAACGTCGTGCTGCCGCTCTGTAAGACGGGCGTGGCGCTGGGTGCGCTGTTCGTCGTGACGCTGGTGATGGGCGATTTCTTCGTCGTCACCGTGATGAGCGGCGGCCTGTCGGGCTCCGCGACGTCGGGCATCTTCAACGATCTGCAGTTCCTGAACTATCCGCGCGCCGCGGCGAGCGCGGTCATCCTGCTGATCGTCGTGCTTTTGATCGCCACCGCCATCTTCCGGCTGGTCGACGTCCGCAAGGAACTGGTGAGGTAGACATGTCATCAGGCTCTCCATCCTACGGCTCGCGTCCCTGGACCTTCTACGCGCTGGCGGCGCTGTTCACGCTGTTCGTCATCTTCCTTTACGGGCCGATGATCGCCGTGCTCGTCCTGTCGTTCCAAGGTCCCTCGGCCTCGCTGGTCTTCCCGCTGCGCGACCCCTCGCTGATGTGGTTCGACGAACTGTTCAATCCGCGCCGCGTGGGCGACGTGGCGGGCGCGTTCCGCCGGTCGCTGCCGCTCGCGCTCATCGTCATGGTGCTGACGGTTCTGATCTCGGTGACGGCCGGCTTCGCCTTCCGACGCCGCTTCAAGGGCGCGACGGCGATCTTCTACATGGCGATCGCCAGCCTGATCGTGCCGGGGCTGGTGCTCTCCATCGGCATTCTGGTGACGTTCCGCTATCTCGGCCTGTCGGCGAGCTGGTACACGTCGGCGCTCGGCGCGCATCTTTCCTGGGCGCTGCCCTTCGGCCTGCTCATCATGTTCGCCATCCTCGGCCGTTTGAGCCCGTCCTACGAGGAGGCGGCCTACGACCTCGGCGCCAGCAAATGGCAGACCGTCAAGGACGTTGTCGTGCCGATCGTTTTCCCGGGCATGATCGCGGTGGCCCTCTTCGGCTTCACGCTGTCCTACGACGAGTTCCCGAGAAGCTGGCTCACCGTCGGCACAAAGAACACGCTGCCGCTCGAAATCTGGACGATGACCACGAACGTCACCTCGCCCGCGCTCTATGCGCTCGGCACGGTGACCACGGTCGTCTCCTTCATCGTCATCGCGATCGCGCTCGGCTCGATCGTCATCATCCAGAGAAAACGGTCGCGAGGGAAATGAGCAATACGGCGACGAATATGGCGGCAACGGCTGCCTCACCGGCTCAAGGCTCCGGTGAAATCCGACTGGTCAACGTGACCAAGCAGTTCGGCAGCTCCTATGCCGTCCGGGACATCAACCTGACGATCCCGCACGGGTCCTATTGCTGCCTGCTCGGCCCGTCCGGCTGCGGCAAGACGACGATCCTGCGCATGATCGCGGGGCATGAGACGCCGACGTCGGGCGAGATCTGGATCGGAGACCAGATGGTCGTCGGCAGGCCGCCGGTCGAGCGCGGCACGGCGATGATGTTCCAGAGCTACGCGCTCTTCCCGCATCTCTCCATTCTCGACAATGTCGCCTTCTATCTGAAGATGCGCGGCGTGGGCAAAGAGGAGCGCCGTTCCCGCGCCGAGGAGATGCTGAAGCGCGTGCAGCTTCACCATCTGAAGGACCGCATGCCGGCGCAGCTTTCCGGCGGCCAGCAGCAGCGCGTGGCGCTGGCGCGTTCGCTGATCACCAATCCGAAGGTTCTGCTTCTGGACGAGCCGCTGTCGGCGCTCGACGAATTCCTGCGCCTCAGGATGCGCGGCGAGCTGAAGAGCCTGCAAAACGAACTCGGCATCACCTTCGTGCACGTCACCCACACCCAGCCCGAGGCGATTGCGCTGGCGGACATGGTTGTTGTCATGGACACCGGCCGTATCGATCAGGCGGACACGGCGAACATGATCTTTGACAAGCCGAAAACGCCCTATGTCGCGCGCTTCATGGGCGGCCAGAACGTGCTGACCGGCACGATAAAGGAAAGCGGCGGCGGCAGGCTGCGGCTGGAAGGCACCGGCGGCTCGGCCTTCGAGGTCCTGTCGGACGCTGCGGAGAAGGGTTCGAAACTTTCGGTGGCCGTGCGCCGCGACCGTATCGGCCTAGCCCGCCGCAGCGCCGCCGCCGAAGGCGCGGTGAACACGCTGGCCGGGCGCATCGTGGCGACCGAATACCAGGGCAGCTATGTGAAGATCACAATCGATATCGGCAGCGACCTCTTCGTGGCCAACGTATCGGACGCGGCATACTTCGTCGATCCGGTCGATGTCGGCGACGATGTCGTCGCGACGTGGAAGGCCGAGGACGTTCATGTGCTCAGCAAGGTTGATACCGGAAGCGCCGGCGATCCTTACCTGGAAAATGGACACTAAGGTTCGGGCGAGATCATCTGACGCCCGGTTAAGACAATTCAGGCGGTGGCGATCCGCCGCCTGAGCAAATGCGAAGACTTCAGGCAACGTTCCGGCAGAAGAAGCCGGCGCGATAGGAAGTATTTTGTACCTTGAAGGGAGTTCGTTTCGCGGCGAAAGGCAAATCGCGGACGCATTGAAAACGAGATCATTATCAATCAACTTACTGCCGCGTGTCAATGGAGGATGCGCTGCGTCGGGACCTGGCAGGAGCACAATGCTGTGAGTGACATCGAAGAAATCGCCGACCGGACCGCAACCGGAATCGCGCTCGCCTATCGCAGCGGCGAGGCTGACCCCGTCGAGGTGACGCAATGCCTCCTGTCGCGCATCGAGAAGAGCATGGACGACCGGGTCTTTCTCGAAGTCGTCCCGGAGCGGGCTCTGGCGGAGGCCAAGGCGTCCGCGGCGCGCTACAAGGCTGGACGGCGTGCCCGTCGCCTGGAAGGATCTCTACCATGTGGCGGGGACGCGTACGACGGCTGGCTCGATCCTGCTGAAGGATTCCGCGCCGCAGACGGCGGACATGCCCTGCGTGGCCAATGCCGTGGCGGCCGGCACCGTCACCATGGGCAAGCTCAACATGACCGAGTTCGCCTATTCCGGTCTCGGTCTCAATCCGCATTTCGGCACGGCCTTCAATCCCAACGACCGCGAGACGCCGCGCTCGCCGGGCGGTTCGTCTTCCGGTTCGGGCGCGGCTGTCGCGTCGCGGCTGGTGCCGATCGCCATCGGCTCGGACACCGGCGGATCGGTTCGCGTGCCGGCTTCCTACAACGGCACCGTCGGCTTCAAGACGAGCACGGGCCGCATCGACAAGACCGGGATCGTTCCGCTGGCCGCCACCTACGACACGATCGGTCCCCTGGCGCGTTCCGTGGAGGACTGCATCCTCGCCGACATGGTGATGCGGGGCGCGGCAATGTCTCCGGTCCGTCGCGCCGACCTGTCGGAATTGAAGCTCTTCGTTCCGACGAATATCGTCCTGAACGATGCCGAGCCGGCCGTCATGGAGAATTTCGAGCGCTCGCTGCGCGCGCTGGAAGCCAGGGGCGTCAGGATCGCACGCGGCCGTTTCGAACTCCTGGACGTGGTTTCGAAGCTTACCGCCGACCACGGCACCATCATCGCCGCCGAATCCTACGCGGAGTATCATGAGATCGCCGACGGTGAAGACGGCAAGCGGATCGATCGCCGCGTGCTGGCGCGCATGCTGATGGGCAAGGCCATGTCGGCACGCAGCCTGCTGGAGATCCAGCGCACCAGGGCGAAGGTCGTTCCGCAGGTCTCGGCCGCGCTCGATGGCGCGTTGCTCGTCATGCCGACCACGGTGATCACCGCCCCGGCCATCGCGCCGCTCGAAGCCGACGACGACGTCTTCTTCAGGATCAACACGCTGACATTGCGCAACACGGCGCTGACGAACGTGCTCGACATGTGCGGCGTGGCGATGCCGAATGGCCGCGACGAGAAGGGCCTTCCGACAAGCTTCCTCGTCTCGGCTCCGTGGGACGAGGACGAGCGGCTGCTCGGGGCGGCTCTGGCGATGGAAGCGATTGTTGGCGACGGCTTCGCGCCGCTCGACTGAGGGAGAAGACCATGGCAGTGAACAAACCACGTTCCGAGCGCTTCGAGCGCGGGTTGAAGACGCGCCGCGAGGTGCTGGGCGCCGATTATGTCGACAGCTCGCTGGAGAAGGCCGACGAGTTCAACTGGGCTATGCAGGAACTCACCACCGAATGGTGCTGGGACGGAACATGGAACCGCCCCGGCCTCGACCGCCGTTCGCGCTCCATCCTCAACCTCGGCATGATCGCGGCGCTGAACCGGCCGCACGAGCTGAAGCTGCATATCCGCGGCGCGATCAACAACGGCCTGACGAAGGACGAGCTGAAGGAGATATTCCTCCAGATCGGTACCTATTGCGGCGTGCCGGCGGCGATGGATTCGTTCCGCGTCGCCAAGGAAGTCTTCAAGGAGATGGGCATTGACTGAGACGGCCACGGTCGGGCCGGTCGCCTTCATCGGCCTCGGCATGATGGGCGGGCCAATGGCGGCCCGGCTCGCAGCCGCCGGCTTCGAGGTATGCGGGGCTGACCCTGTCGCCGCAGCCCGCGAGGCTCTGGTGAAAGCCGGAGGCAAGGCGTTCGAGACGGCGCGCGAGGCCGCGACAGGTGCGTCGGTCATCATCACCATGCTGCCCGACGGCAAGGTCGTCCGCGACGTGCTGCTCGGGAGCGGCAAGGCGGCCGAGGCGCTGGCGCCCGGCGCGCTTGTGGTCGACATGAGTTCGTCGGCGCCGATGGAAACCCGCGACCTGCATCGCGATCTGTCCGCCATGGGGCTGAAACTGATCGCCGCTCCCGTTTCGGGCGGCGTCCGCCGCGTTCTCGACGGCACACTGACGATCATGGCGGGCGGTGACGCGGCCGACGTCGAGCGGGCGCGGCCGCTCTTCGAGGCGATCGGCAAGGCGATCATCCCGACCGGACCGATCGGCTCCGGGCACGCCGTGAAGGCGCTGAACAACTATGTCTCAGCGGCGGGACTGGCGGCTGCGTGCGAGGCGGCTCTGATCGCCGAACGCTTCGGCGTCGATCCAGCCGTGCTGGTCGATGTGCTCAACGTCTCGACCGGCAAGAACAATTCCACCGAAGTCAAGATGAAGCCATTCGTGCTGTCGGGCAGCTTCGCTTCCGGCTTCGCCATGGCGCTGATGGCAAAGGATCTGCGCACCGCCGCCGACCTTGCCCGTCAACTGGGTATCGGGGAAAGTGGAACGGGCGCAGCCGCCGGCCTCTGGACGGAGGCTTCGTCGGCTCTCGGCAAGAGCGCCGATCATACCGAGATACACCGCTTTCTCGCCCGTCAGGAACACAAGGAATAAAGGGAGGACCAGAGATGTCCCGTATCGTCCACACAGCGGCCGCCCAGATGGGGCCGATCTCGAAGTCCGAGACGCGCAAGGACACGGTGAAGCGGCTGATCGCGCTGATGCGCGAAGCCAAGGACAGGGGAGCCGAACTCGTCGTCTTCACGGAGCTGGCGCTGACGACTTTCTTCCCGCGCTGGCTGATCGAGGACGAGGCGGAACTCGATGCCTGGTATGAAAGCGAGATGCCGGGACCGGACACGCAGGCGCTGTTCGACGAAGCGAAGAAGCTCGGCGTCGGCTTCAATCTGGGCTACGCGGAACTCGTGAACGAGGGCGGACGCAAGCGCCGCTTCAACACCTCGATCCTCGTGGACCGTTCCGGCAACATCGTCGGAAAATACCGCAAGGTGCATCTGCCGGGGCATTCCGAGCCGCAGCCCGGCCGCACGCACCAGCATCTGGAGAAACGCTATTTCGAGCCGGGCAATCTCGGCTTCGGCGTCTGGCGCGCCTTTGGCGGTGTCATGGGCATGTGCATCTGCAACGACCGCCGCTGGCCCGAAACCTACCGCGTCATGGGCCTTCAGGGCGTCGAGATGGTCATGCTTGGATACAACACGCCCTACGATCACACCGGGCACAAGGACATCGACAGCTTGACGCAGTTCCACAACCATCTTTCCATGCAGGCCGGCGCCTACCAGAATGCCACCTGGGTGGTCGGCACGGCGAAGTGCGGCGTCGAGGAAGGGTCGAACATGTGCGGCCAGAGCGTCATCGTCGCGCCGTCGGGCGAGATCGTGGCGCAGGCCTATTCGCTGGAGGACGAGATCATCACGGCGCGGTGCGACCTTGACCTTGGCAAGCGTTATCGTGAAACCATCTTCAACTTCGCGAAGCATCGCGAGCCGGAAGCATACCGCCTGATCGTCGAACGCAAGGGCGCCATACCGCCGGCGGAGTGATGCGCCGGCCGAAGACAGAGGAACAGAAGGGAGCACCAGCATGTCGACAGTGATCAAGGGCGGCACCATCGTCGCCGCCGACCGGACCTACGAGGCCGATATCCTGATCGAGGGCGAGAAGATCAAGGCGATCGGCGAGAACCTGTCGGGCGAGAAGACGCTCGACGCTGCCGGCGCCTATATCATCCCGGGCGGCATCGATCCGCACACCCACCTCGAAATGCCTTTCATGGGCACCACGGCGGCCGAGACCTGGGAAAGCGGCACCTTCGCGGCGCTTTCGGGCGGCACCACGCTTGTGGTCGACTTCGTCATTCCCGGGCCGGACGGCATGCTGGCGGCGCTGGACGATTGGGAAGCCAAGGCGCGCCGCTCGGCGTCCTCCGACTATTCGCTGCATATGTGCGTCAACGGCTGGTCGGAAAAGCACTTTGACGAGATGGAGAAGGTCGTTGGGCGCGGCATCAACACCTTCAAGCATTTCATGGCCTACAAGGGCGCGCTGATGGTGAACGACGACGAGATGTTCGCCTCCTTCCAGCGCTGCGCGGCTCTCGGCGCCTTGCCGCTGGTGCATGCGGAGAATGGCGACATCGTCGCCGCGCTCCAGCAGAAATATCTGAACGAGGGCGTCTCCGGCCCCGAAGCCCACGCCAATCCCCGCCCGCCCGCCGTCGAGGGCGAGGCGACGAACCGCGCCATCATCATCGCAGACATGGCGGGCGCGCCGCTCTATGTCGTGCACACATCCTGCGAACAGTCCCACGAGGCGATCCGCCGCGCCCGGCAGAAAGGCATGCGCGTCTATGGCGAGCCGCTGATCCAGCATCTGACGCTCGACGAGAGCGAGTATCAGAACAAGGACTGGGATTATGCGGCCCGTCGCGTGATGAGCCCGCCCTTCCGCGACAAGAGCAATCAGGACTCGCTCTGGGCCGGCCTTGCCGCCGGCTCGCTGCAGGTCGTGGCGACCGACCACTGCGCCTTCACCACGGAACAGAAGCGTTTCGGCAAGGACAATTTCGTCAAGATCCCGAACGGCACCGGCGGTCTCGAGGATCGGCTTTCCGTGCTCTGGACGAAGGGCGTCGAGACGGGCCGCATCACGCCGAACGAATTCGTCGCCGTGACCTCGACCAACATCGCGCAGATCCTCAACATCTATCCGCAGAAGGGCGCAATCCTGCCGGGTTCCGACGCCGACCTCGTCGTCTTCGACCCGAAACTGTCGAAGACCATCTCGGCCGCCAACCAGAAGTCGATCATCGACTACAACGTCTTCGAGGGCTTCAAGGTGAACGGCCTGCCGCGCTACACGCTGTCGCGCGGCGAGGTGGTGTGGGCGCACGGCCAGAACTCGCAGCCGCAGCCCGGACGCGGCAAGCTGGTGAAGCGCAACGCCTTCCCGGCCGTCAACAAGGCTCTGTCGGTGTGGAAGGAACTGACCGCGCCGCGCGCCGTCACCCGCTCGGCGGAGCACATGCCGATCGGCGTCTGACGTTCCATGACGGGCGGCGAAAGCCGCCCGTTTCGTTTCCGGGAGTTGCGAAATGGCCGAGACCGTATTGCTGACCGGCGCGTCCGGCCTCATCGGGCGCTATGTCCACCGCATGCTGCGCGAACGCGGCGACAAGGTCGTCGCCATCGACCGCATAGAGGGCGACGACGTGCTGGCCTGCGATCTCTCCGAAGTGCACCGGCTGCATGAACTGGGAAGCGAAGCCGCCGCGATCATCCATTGCGGCGCGATTTCCGGTCCGATGGTGGCGCGCGACAATCCCTACCTGATCGTCCAGTCCAACATCGTCGGCACCGCCAACGTGCTCGAATTCGCGCGCGTGAAAGGCATGCGGCGCGTCGTCTACTGCTCCTCCGTGAGCGCCTTCGGCAACACGCCGGCCGGCCTCGACCTCGTGCCGGAGGATGTGGTGCTGAAGCCGACCAGCGTCTACGGCGCCAGCAAGGCCGCCGGAGAACAGTTGCTCGAAGGATATCGGCAGCAGCATGGTGTCGACAGTGTGAGCCTGAGGCCGGGCTGGGTCTACGGACCGGGCCGCACCACCGATTGCGCCATCCGCACGATGATCGAGGACGCGCAGGCGGGACGGCCGACCAGCTTTCCCTTCGGCCGCGATTTCTATCGGCAGTATGTCCACGTTCAGGACGTGGCGGACGCCATCCTGCTGGCGCTGGACGCGAAGGAACTGCCGAGGCGCAGCTACACCATCAACGGCGGCACCTATCTGACGCTCGGCGATGTCGCCGCGATCGTCCGCAAGGTGCTGCCGTCCGCGCGCATCGAGATGGGGCCGGGCGGCGATCCGATCGACGACGTGCAGACCCGCTTCGACCTTTCGGCGGCGGAGCGCGACCTCGGCTTCCGGCCGAGGATCGGACTGGAAGAGGGGATCAGGAGTTACGCCGGGTGGCTTGCCACCCGGCGCTGATGCTCAAGCCGCTTCGAAGCGGATAGTCTGCGCGCCCTTCCATAGCGCCAGCTTGCCGATCTCCGGAAGCTTCTCCAGCCCCGACGTCAGCGTGATGAAGTGGTTTCCGGCAAGCTGTCCCATCTTGCTGGCGAAATGCACGCCGCCATAGGCGAGCAGGATCTCGGTTTCGGAGATGCCGCCGGGATAGAGCAGGATCTGACCGGGCGCGGGATAGGAGGTATGGTTCTCGTAGCCGACGCCGAACTGCATGTCGCCAAGCGGAATCCAGACCGCCTCGCCGCTCCAGCGCACATGCCCGATCTTGCTCTCGAAAGGCAGGCGTGCCTGGAAGGCCGCGCAGGTGGCGGGTGCCGCCTTCGTCTCCAGCCGCGCGTCGAAAACATGGTCGGCGATGTGGATTTTCAGGTTCAAGATAGATCCTCCGTCTTCAGTTGCCTTGCCTGCTCGCGGCTCTCCGATACCAAAATCGGATTTATTGATGCCGAAATCAGATTTATGAGTGATTTCATTAATCTAACTCCTTCTCTTTCATAAAGAAAGCGCTGGATTTCTCATATTTGCCATGGTCCAATAAGCTTGAAATTCAGGGCAGCCGGAGAGGCCGGCAGCTTCAGATGGGAGAACGGATATGGCGAAAAAGGAAATCATCTGCGCGTTCGGCACAGACATCGATTCGGTGGCCGGCTGGATCGGTTCGTATGGCGGCGGCGACTCGCCGTCGGACATCCAGCGCGGCGTTTTCGCCAGCGAGGTGGGCAACATCCGTCTGCTGCGCATGTTCAAGAAATACGGCCTGAAGACCACTTTCTTCATCCCCGGCCAC
>OEIU01002054.1_pt1 | contig 11336 bp, 11 predicted proteins | sample 1539221 | NCBI WGS metagenome assembly OEIU01 (sample SAMN03792071, study PRJEB22550) | activated sludge metagenome | feature: wastewater treatment plant; material: activated sludge; isolation source: Wastewater treatment plant of a petroleum refinery complex | place: Argentina: Zarate | collected... | reverse complement strand
GGAACTTGTCGTCGGCGGGGAACTCGGTATCGACGGCGGCGGTCGCCTGTCTCGCGGCCGCGAGAAGCTGCGGCAGGCGGTGATAGCTCTGGGGCCCGATCACGGCGTCCACGGCCGGCTGCCGGCGCATGATCTCGGCGCCCTCGGCCTGGGCCACGCAGCCCGCGACGACGATCTCGGCCTGCCGTCCCGCGGCGCGCTTCTCCTCCTTGAGGAGGCGCAGCCGGCCGAGCTCCGAATAGACCTTTTCCGCCGCCTTCTCGCGGATATGGCAGGTGTTCAGGATGACGAGATCCGCCTCCTCCGCGCTCCTCGCCTCGCCATAGCCCTCGGACGCCATGACGTCGGCCATGCGGGCCGCGTCGTAGACGTTCATCTGGCAGCCGTAGGATTTGACGAAGACGGTCTTCACGCGGATCGGGGCAATGGCGGACCTTTCGGGTCCCGGCACGAACGGATAGCCCCTCTCTTACGACCTCCCGCGGCCCAAGAGAATAGCGGGCGGCTACAAAACAGGACCGCCCTGCGCCCTGATCCCCGCCAGCGCCTCGCGGACGGCCGCCTCGGCGGCGGCCGTCGCGTGCTTGCGGTCGGTCGCCGCGTCGAGCAGGATCGGCTCGCCCCAGGCCACCGTGACGTCGAGAGGCCCGCCGCGGACGATCGCCGCGAGATGAGGAGCGAGATCCATGTCGCCGTACCAGGCGACCTGCGGCATCTCGCGCCGCGTGATCGGCAATCCGTGCCGGCGGCGATAGGAGAGCGCGACCGGCTGGAGGCGGATCGTCTCCACGGCATGGGTGAGGAGCGCCGTCCGCGCCGCGCCGACCAGCGAGGAGCGGAAGGGCAAAAGCCGGATGCCGTCGCCCGTGGTGCCCTCGGGGAAGAGGACGATCGCATCCCCCGAGCCGAGCCGGCGCGCCACGATCGCGTTGACCTCGCTCGTCGCGACCTTGCGGCTGCGATCGACGAAGACGCAGCGCTGAAGCCGCGCGAGCAGCCCGACCAGCGGCCAGCCCGCCACCTCGCTCTTGGCGATGAAGGAGAGCGGCAGCAGGGCAGCGAGGACGGGAATGTCCAGCCAGGAGACGTGGTTCGAAAGGAAGAGCACCGCCGTTCCCGGCGCGGGCGGCCGGCCCGTCTCGGTGACGCTCACGCCCAGGAGCCGCAGGAGAAGGCGGTGGAACCGGACCGGAATGCGCTCGGCACTCCGCCAGCCGCGGCGGAGCGCCACGGCCTGCAGCGGCAGCAGCGCCGCGACGATCGCGAGGACCGCCGCAAGGCGCAGGGCAAGGGAGGGCCTCATCGTGGCGTCGGGGTTCCGGCGATCCGCGTCACAGGGGCGGAGGCAGCGGGCCTTCGAGTTCCCTGGTCATCGAGACGGCTGTGGCCCGCGAGCCGTCGGGACGCGCGTAATAGCCCGGCCGCAGGCCCGATTGCCGGAAACCCAGCCGGCGATAGAGCGCGAAGGCGGGCGCGTTCCCCTCCTCCACCTCGAGATGCACGCAGGCCGCGCCGGCCCGCGCGAGGGTCTCGAGGTGACGGGCGAGCAGGAGGCCGGCATGGCCCTGGCCCCGCGCCGCACGGTCGAGCGCGACGGACAGGACCTCCGCTTCGTCGAGCGTCACCCGCGACAGCACGAATCCCGCCGGCTGCCGCGCGCGCCCCAGGAAAAGGCCGTCCGCCTGGATGGTCCGGTCGGTCAGGAAGCCCTCGAATTCGAGCGCCGACCAGGGCCGCGCGAAGGCCTGGGCGTGGATCTCGGCCAGACGCTCGGCATGGGCCGGCCGCAGCGCCTCGATGCGCGGCGCCGGGCGAGGCAAGCCGAGTTGCGGGAGCCAGCTCAAAGCCGGGCGATTCGCGCCCCGTCCTGCGGACGGGCGTCCGGGGGCGCGAGATAGAAGGGCTTGGCGAGGGCTTCCGCCGGCTCGGCCGCCATGCCGATCCGGGCCACCCAGACGATGTCGGGCAGGCTCGACGCCCCTTCCACGACGGCCTCGATCCCGACCGCCCGCGCCTCCTGCGCCACCATCGCGGCGCCGGAGCCGGCCAGGGCGACCGCGCCCGAGCCGAGCGAGCGCACGACGTCGCGCAGGCCGAGAACGGCCGGCCCGATGACGAGGCGCCCCGAGGGGCCGATTCCCTGCGCGAAGACGCGCCCGCCGCGCGCGTCGATGGCCGCGACCGTGAGGCGGGCCGGCCCGTTCGCCATCAGCGGCGCCATCAGCGCCGAGAGGGTGGTGACGCCGACGGCCGGGATCCCGCAGGCGAGGGCCACCGCCCGCGCCGCCGAGATGCCGACGCGCAGGCCCGTGAAGCTGCCCGGCCCGATCGTCACCGCGACGCGGTCGAGGGAGGAGAACCCGCCCTCGACACGGGCCATCACCCGGTCGAGAAGCGGCAGGAGCGCCTCGGCATGGCCGCGCTCCATCGCGATCGCCTCGGCGGCGACCGGCTCCATCTCGGCCCCGTCGATCACGGCAGCCGCGCATTGGCCGAGCGCGGTGTCGATGGCCAGAACGCGCATCGCGGTCCGTCTCCCTCTAGACCGCCTCGACCCCCTGCACCTCCGGCACGAAATGGCGCAGGAGGTTCTCGATGCCGTGCTTGAGCGTGGCGGTCGAGGAGGGGCAGCCCTGGCAGGACCCCTTCATGTTCAGGTAGACGACGCCGTCCTTGAAGCCGCGGAAGGTGATGTCGCCGCCGTCGCCCGCGACCGCGGGCCGCACGCGCGTCTCGATCAGGTCCTTGATCATCTCCACCGTCTCGGCATCGGAATCGTCGAAGAACTCCTCCCCGTCCCCCGCCTGCGCCGTGGCGCCGCCTTCCGCCAGGACCGGCGCGCCGGAGACGAAATGCTCCATGATCTCGCCGAGGATGGCGGGCTTCAGATGCTGCCAGTCGCCGGCCTTCTTGGTGACGGTGATGAAGTCGTAGCCGAGGAACACGCCGGCGACGTCCGGCAGGCCGAAAAGCCGCTCGGCGAGCGGGGAGCCCGCGGCCGCCTCGGGCCGCGGCGCGTCGAAGGTGCCGCTCGGCATCACGACGCGGCCGGGCAGGAACTTCAGCGTGGCGGGATTGGGCGTGGCTTCGGTCTGGATGAACATGGTCCTGTCCTCTCGGGCGGCGTGCGGAGCGCGCCTCGACGGTATGGCGCCCTTTAGCACGGGTCTGTCCGGGATGTGAGCGCCGGGGGCGCAGATTCAATCCCGGGCGCCGGGCCCTCACCCCGCGAGGGCGTCGATCTCCTCGTCCGTCAGGTCGCCCGGGACGATCACGATCGGCACGGCGAAGCCCTGCGAGGACGAGGCGATGCCGCTGATCAGGGGACCGGGGCCGGTGCTTTCCGTCGAGGCGGCGAGCACGAGGAAGGAGATGTCCTGGTCCGCCTCGATCAGTTCGCGGATGCAGGCGGCCTTATCTCCCTCCCGGACGACCTGCTCGGGCGTGACGGCGGCGGCCTCCTTGGCGTGGTCGACGGCCGCGGCGAGAAGGCGCGTCATCTCCTCCTCCGCCTCCTGCCGGATGGCATCGCCGACGCCCAGGAACTCGAAAGTCTCGGTCATCGTCACGACACCGAGCATGATCAGGCTCGCCCCCGTCCGCGCCGCCCGCCGCGCCGCGAAATGCACCGCCCGGCTGCTTTCGGGCGAGCCGTCGATGACGACGAGGAATTTCGGCCGGTGGCCGGATTCGAAGGAGCGTCTCTTCGCGCCTGACATGGTTTCTCTCCGCCGCGCGCGGAATGTGACGAAGGCTCGCGGCGCGGGCAAGACGGCCGCGCCGCGGAGGGGGTCATCCGCGCCGGATCAGCCCGACGATGTCCTTGACGTCGGCGATGGTCCGCTCCGCGATGGCGGCGGCGCGGGCCGAGCCGTCCGCGAGGACCGAATCGATATGGCCGGGATCCTTCACGAGCCGGGCCATCTCCGCGCCGATCGGCCCGAGCTTCGCGACGGCAAGATCGACCAGGGCCGACTTGAAGGCCGAGAACTGGGCGCCGCCGAAATCCCGCAGCACCTCGGCGGGCGTCGTGTCCGAGAGCCCCGCATAGATGCCGACGAGGTTTTCCGCCTCGGGGCGCTTGGCGAGGCCGGCCTCCTCGGAGGGCAGCGGCTCGGGATCGGTCTTGGCCTTCCTGACCTTCTGGGCGATGGCGTCCGCATCGTCCGTGAGGTTGATGCGCGAATAGTCGGAGGGATCGGATTTCGACATCTTCTTCGTGCCGTCGCGCAGCGACATCACCCGCGCCGCCGGCCCCCCGATGAGCGGCTCGGTCACGGGGAAATAGCCCTCGCCGTGCCCGCGCGCGGCGATCTTTTCCGCGAAGTCGTTGTTGAACTTGATGGCGATGTCGCGCGTCAGCTCCAGATGCTGCTTCTGGTCCTCGCCGACCGGGACATGGGTCGCGCGATAGAGGAGGATGTCGGCCGCCATCAGGCAGGGATAGTCGTAGAGGCCGACGGAAGCGTTCTCGCGGTCCTTGCCCGCCTTCTCCTTGAACTGCGTCATGCGGTTGAGCCAGCCGATGCGGGCGACGCAGTTGAAGATCCAGGTCAGCTCGGCATGGCCGGGGACCTGGCTCTGGTTGAAGACGATGTGGCGCTTCGGATCGATGCCGGCGGCGAGGAAGGCCGCGGTCACCTCGCGCGTCTGGGCGGCGAGGTCGGGCTGGCTCAGCGTCGCGGTGATCGCGTGCAGGTCGACGACGCAATAGATGCAGTCATGCGTCTCCTGCAAGGTCACGAAGCGGCGCACGGCGCCGAGATAATTGCCCAGATGCAGGTTCCCCGTCGGCTGCACGCCGGAGAAGACCAGCTCCTTGAATCCGCTCACCGCCTCGCCCCTTTCGCGTCAGGGGGCGGCTCTAGGGGCGGGCGGGGGCGATGGCAAGCGGGGACGTGATCCGCGCCGGGCGGGCCTTGGGAGCGCGGGGGCGGCTCCGCCCCCGCGCTCCCGAATCGCCGCCCGCTCCGAGGAGACGAGGCAGCGATCCGGCTTCGAGGTCGAAGACCTTACTGCTGCCCGGCCCCGGCCTTGGCCGGGCCCGTATGCATGATGTCGTCGTTCTCCGGCCCGTCGACCATCAGATAGCCGGCCAAGCCACGCTCCGCGCGCGACAGGGCGTGATCGACGAGCACGTACTGGCCACCGCGGTCGATCTTGAAGTCGACGGCGACGGCGCCGCCCGCAGGCACGGTCACGGTCTGGACGTTGGTCAGCGGAGGAGAGGTCAGGCTGCCGAAAGTATAGACGTTGTCGAAGATCTCCCCGATGACATGGAACGACGAGGTGAAGTTCGGCCCGCCGACGCCGAAATAGATCCGCACCGTCTCGCCGGCATTGGCGTAGAGGGGGTGCGTCTTCGTCAGCGCCCCGACGGCGCCGTTGAAGATGAAGTATTCAGGCCGCTCCGAGATCAGCTTGTCGAAATCCATCTCCTGCATGCCCTTCCCGCCGAAGGGATCGACAGTGTAGAGCTCGCCCTGCATCACGTAGAACTCGCGGTCGACGCGCGGCAGGCCGCCTTCCGGCTCGACGAGGATCAGCCCGTACATGCCGCTGCTGATGTGGTGGGCGACGCTCGGGGTCGCGCAGTGATAGACGTAGATGCCCGGCTTCAGCGCCCGGAAGGTGACGACGTTCTCGGCGCCCGGCTCGGTCTGGGTCATGTGGGCGCCGCCGCCCGGACCCGTCGCGGCGTGGAAATCGACCGAATGCATCATCACGCTGTTGGCCGGGTTCTTCAGATGCACCTGGACGGTGTCGCCGACGCGCACGCGCACGAAGGGACCCGGAACCTTGTTGTTGAAGGTCCAGTAGGTGTAGGTGGCGCCGTTGCTCAGCGTGCCGACCAGCTCGGTGGTCTCGAGATCGACCCGCACGACCTTCGGCGGCCGCAGGCCGATCGGGGGAGGCAGGTCGGCCGGATCGCGCACGATGTCGGCGGCCCCGGTGGCGGTCGCCCCGCGCGTGCCGGCTATGACGTGGATCATCCCTTCCATGCCCGCCTGCCGGTGCCCGGCGATCGAGCAGAAATAGGCGAATTCGCCGACCTTCGACGCGGTGAAGGAGAAGGTGGAGGAGGCGTTCTTGCCGACGACGATCGAGGAGCGCGCGGCATGCTGGTCGATGACCATGTCATGCTCGGCGCCCTCGCCGTTGATCAGGTTGATCTGGACCAGCTCGCCCTCGTGCACGGTGATGGTCGGGTTGACCTTGCCGTCGATGTCTCCGCCGACGCCGAGATAGACCATGCGGCCGCCGGAAATGCCGGTCTTGAAGGTGAAGACCGTCGGCGCGTGATAGCTGGAGGAGGCGGGGGCGCCCTGCCTGTCCGCCGCGGGCTGCGCCTGGGCCGGCTGGGCCGCCGCGGGCTGGCCCTGGGCCGGCTGCGCCTGGGCGGATTGAGGGGCGCTGCCGCCATGCTTGTGGCCCTGCGCCAAGGCCGGGGTGATGGTCAGGGCGGCGGCGAGCGCCAGCACCCCGACGGCCCACCGGCCGAATCGCCCGACGGGCGGACCGCCCGGCGATCCCTGCTGCGTTTTCGACATCGTCGTCTCCGTGGTGGCCTTCGAAGGAGAAGGCACGGAATCGACGCTAGCCTGTCCCGGGCTGCGGCTATTTGACATGGCTCAAAGTCGGGCAGTCATATGCGCCCCAATCCCCCAATATTCCGGGGTCGCAGCCGCAGGCGGGCCCCGGCGGGGCGGCCTGCCGAAGGCACGGCGCCTCTGGCCATCGGCGCCGCGTGGATTGTAAAGCCCGTGGCCATGCCGGGCGGGCCCTCCGCCCCACGGGAAAGCTCGCTCATGACCTTGCTCGCAGGAGGATGTCGCCCCCGGCAGGGTCGTGCCGCGGCCTCCGCATGAATCCTTGGGAAAGCTGCGGCCCGGTCCGGTTCGAGGCCGTGGGTGTGACCCTCGCCGGGCGCGCGGTCCTGTCCGGCATCACCTGCGAGCTGGCGGAGCGGCGGATCGCCGTGCTGGGCCTCAACGGCTCGGGCAAGAGCACGCTGGCGCGGCTCGTCAACGGCCTCGCGCGGCCGAGCACCGGACGCGTCCTCGTCGAGGGGATCGACGTGGCCGCGGATGTGAAGGCCGTCCGCCGCAAGGTCGGCTACGTTTTCCAGAACCCGCATAACCAGATCGTCTTCCCCATCGTCGAGGAGGACGTCGCCTTCGGCCTGCGCAATCTCGGGCTCGGCCGCGAGGAGGCGACCACGCGGGCGAGAGAAGCGCTCGAGGCGCACGGGATCGGGAGCCTCGCGGAGCGCCCGGTCGAGGCGCTGAGCGGGGGCGAATTGCAGCTCGTCGCCCTGGTCGGCGTCCTCGCCATGGAGCCGCGGATCCTGGTCCTCGACGAGCCGACGACGATGCTCGACCTGCGCAACCGCAACCGCATCGCGGCGCGCATCGAGGGTCTCGCGCAGCAGGCCATCCTCGTCACGCACGACCTCGACCTCGCCGCCTCCTGCGAGCGGGCCCTCGTGCTCGACGGCGGCCGCATCGTCGCCGACGACCGCCCGGCCGCCGCCTGCGCCTGGTACAGGAGGAACCTGTCGTGAGAGGCCCGCTGGCGCCCGCGCTCGCCGCCCGCCTCCGCGCGCTCCCGGCCGGGCCGAAGCTGCTCGCGCTCATGTGCGCTGCGACCGCGCTGCTCCTCACGCGCTCGCCCTGGCCGCTCGCGGCCGCCGCCCTCCTCGCGCTCGGTCTCGCCCTTCTCGCCGTCGGGCCCGGACGGCTCGCGGCCGCCGCGTCCTGGGCGCTGGCCCTGGCCATCGGCGGGGTCGCCCTCCTCACCCTCGCCTTCGAGGGCCCGGCTCCGGGACTGGCCGTGCTGTTCCGCCTCCTGGCGCTGATTCTTCTCGCGCAGGTCGTCACGGAAACCACGCGCGCCAGCGCGGTCCAGGACGCGCTCGTCCGCGCTCTCAGGCCGTTCGAGCGGCTTCCCTTCGTATCGGCCGAGAAGGCGGGGCTCGCCCTCGCCATCGCGCTGCGCTCGGTGCCGCGGCTCGGCTCGGCCCTGCGCGAGCTGCGCGAGGCGAGGGAAGCCAGGAGCCTCGCCGCCGCGCCCCATCGGCTCGTGCTGCCCCTGATCGCGCGCATCCTGCGGGACGCGCGCGAGATGGCCGACGCCATCGACGCCCGTTCATGGAAAGCCACCGAAGAGCCTCGATGACCACGCACGACCTCGTCCTGTCGGCGATGTTCGCCGCCCTCATCGTCGTCCTGGGCGCGCTGCCCGGCATCCCGCTCGCCTTCCTTCCCGTCCCGATCACCCTGCAATCGCTCGGCGTGATGCTGGCGGGCGCCCTGCTCGGCCCGCGCCGGGGCGCGGCCTCGGTCCTGATCCTGGTCGCGCTGGTCATGATGGGGCTGCCGGTCCTCGCCGGGGGGCGGGGCGGGATGGGCGTGCTGGCCGGCCCGAGCGCGGGCTTCATCCTCGGCTGGATTCCCGCCGCCTTCGTCACCGGCCTCCTCGCCGCGCACGCTCCCTCGCCGGCGGGAGGCGCGACGCGCAGCTTCGCCGGCCACCTGCTGGCCTGCCTGACAGGCGGGATCGTCGTGGATTATCTCTGCGGGATCCTCTGGCTCGTCGCCGTGACGGGGCTCCCCCCCGCCCACGCGGCCCTCGGCACGCTCGCCTTCATCCCCGGCGACCTGATCAAGGCGACCCTCGCCTCCTGGATCGCCGTGTCGATCAAGCGCGTGCACGCTCTCGAGCCCAGATAGCGGACCCCGGATTGCCCGCGAACCGGGCCGGCGCCATTGCCGCGGCGGCGGGCGCGTGAGATTGAGGCGCCGCCGCCATGTCCATGACGACGAAAGACATCCCCGCCCCGCCTCCGCGGGTGGTCCTCTTCCTGCAAGGCCCGGTCTCGTCGTTCTACAGCGATCTCGCCGCCCTGCTGGAGGAGCGGGGGCACCGCGCCCTGCGGGTCAACCTGTGCTTCGGCGACCGGCTGTTCTGGCGGCGGCCCGGCGCCATCGACTATCGCGGCACGCGCCCGGAATGGCCCGCCTTCATCGCCGAGCTGCTCGACCGCGAGGGCGTCACGGCCGTCGTGATGAATGGGGGCCACCGCTTCTACCACAAGGTCGCCACCGCCGCGGCGCGGGCGCGCGGCATCAGGGTCTATGTGACCGATTTCGGCTATCTGCGGCCCGACTGGCTGACCTTCGAGCGCGACGGCATGTCCGGAGACAGCCGCTTTCCACGCGACCCGGACGACATCCGGGCGCTCGCGCGGGACGCGCCGCCCGTCGACATGCAGCTCCTCTATCCCGAGAGCTTCTTCCGCGAGGCCGTCAACGACATCGCCTATCACACCTCCACCGTCCTGACGCCCTGGCTCTATCCGGGCTATCGCTCCCACCTGCCCGACCATCCCTTCATGGTCTATCTCGGCACCGGCCTGCACCTCCTGAAGGTGCGCCGGTCGGGCCCGAAGGTCGACCGGCACGTCGCCGCCCTGCGCACTGCGGGCGTGCCCTACTGGGTCTTCCCGCTGCAACTCGAGAAGGACTTCCAGCTTCGCGAATATTCGCCCTATTCCGACATGAAGACGCCGATGCAGGAGGTGATCCGCTCCTTCGCGGCCAATGCGCCGCCCCGGGCCCGCCTCCTCATCAAGCTTCATCCGCTCGACCCGATGCTGCGCAACTGGGGCCGCATGGTCCGGCGCGCGGCGATCAAATGGGGCGTGCCCGACAGGGTGGACTTCCTCGACGGGGGCATGCTGGCCAAGGCGCTGGAAGGCGCGCGCGGCGTCGTCACCATCAACTCGACCGTGGGCATCTGGGCGCTGCGGGCGGGGCTGCCGGTCGTCACGCTCGGCTCGGCGATCTTCGATGTGCCGGGGCTCGCCTTCCAGGGCCCGCTCGACCGCTTCTGGATGGAGGCGACGACGCCGGACCTGGACCTGGTCGACGCCTTCACGCGCGCCCTCGCCAGGGAGACGCAGATCAGGGGCGGGCTGTTCAGCCCCGCGGGCGTCGAGGCCGCCGTCCTGGCCGCGGCCGAAAGGCTGACCGGGACCTGAGTCTCAGGCGCGCCGGCCAGCCCGGCGGAAGGCCGTCGACCAGGCTTCCTTCAGCAGCGCCTTGACCGAGCGCGTCCGCCGGCCGAGCAGGGGATCGCCGTCGGCGAGGCGCCCGGCGATGGTCTCGGGCGTGCAGGGCAGCCCCGTCACTGGATCGATGTAGCGCGGATAGAGCACGAGCGCGCCGGCCACGAGTTCGTCGAGCGTCAGCCGCCGGGTCCGGCGCGGCGAGCCCGGATCGGCCGTCAGGCCCCAGCCGGCATAGAACGGCAGCCCGTATGTCGTGACGGGCTTGTCCCGCAACAGAGCCTCGAAGCCGATGAGGGAGGTCGCCACCACCACGCGGTCGGCCGCCTCGATCGCGACGGGGGCGGAGACGTCGTGGATGACGAGGTCGCAATATTTATCGAGCAGCTTTGCCGGAACCCGGCCGGGCCGCAGGCCCGCCTCGACGTCGGGATGAGGCTTGTAGACGATCACCGCGTCGGGATGGTCCTCCCGCGCTGCCCGGATCAGGCCGAGATTGCCCTGGACGGTGCAGCCGCCGAGCTGGATCGAGGCATCGCTCGCGACCTGCCCCGCGACCAGGACGACGGGCTTTCCCTTCGGGAGCGGGGGCATGGGAGCCGAGCCGACATTGTACTTGCTGAGGCCCGCGCTCACGATCGCCTCGCGCAGGCGCCGGGCGCGAAGCAGCAGGGCCTCGTCGAAGGCGCCTTTCTCCAGCAGCGTCTCGAGGTCGCTCGGGCGCGAGGCGTCGTAATACATCCCGGTCCGGTCGAGGACGTAGGAGGCGCCGGTGCGAAGGCTCGCCCCGAGCCCGATCGAGCGCAGGAAGCCGTCCTCCATGCGGATATAGGGCACCTTCGCCTCGGCGCAGGCGCGCTCGGCCTCCCCGGGGGCCCGGCTCGCCCAGCCGACCACGCGCTCGTAGCCGGCCAGTTCCGCCGGCCGGCTCGCGACCACCGGCCGGTAGCCGGGGGCCTTCAGCGCCTCCCTGACCCAGGCCCTCTTCCAGTCGGCGAAGCCCAGGCAGAGGGTGATCTGCGCGTTCTCCCGGGCGCGCTCCGCCCCGAGGACCGCGATCTCCAGCGCCTCCTCGAAGGTGATCGGCCGGCTCCGGTAGGGCTCGAAATAGCGCGAATAGACGAAATGGCTCGCGGCGAAGACCTCCGCCACGCTGCGCCTGCGGGTGCGGCGGGGGGGGGGGGGGGGGGGCCCGGGGGGAGCCCCCCCCCCCCAGAAAAAGGAGCCCGCGACAGGGCCCGGGAGGCCCCCCCATCCCGGGTTCGCA
>OEIU01002053.1_pt1 | contig 11348 bp, 8 predicted proteins | sample 1539221 | NCBI WGS metagenome assembly OEIU01 (sample SAMN03792071, study PRJEB22550) | activated sludge metagenome | feature: wastewater treatment plant; material: activated sludge; isolation source: Wastewater treatment plant of a petroleum refinery complex | place: Argentina: Zarate | collected... | reverse complement strand
TTAAAAAATGTTCTTTAACACTAAAACTCATTTACACAAATTGTTTTACAGACTCTGATAAAAAGTTTAAGTGATCAAATTAAACCGGAGAATTTTTAGAATATTTTTAATTTCTTCTGATAAATTTTCTGATTTAATTTTATAGTTATTAAACTCTCTTCTGTTTGGATAATTTTTTCTCTGTAAATCAAACTCTAAAATTCTTTCTGATTCATTCATAGTTATCGTTTTCCGCATTCTCGCAACATCGTCTTTAATATTATAAATACTACTTATTAAAGAATTCAAACTTGCTTCAAGTTTTTGTGTTACATCAAATTGTTTTAATTGATCAGGTGGATTTTTCAGATCAAAGCTAAAGTGCTTTTCTTCACCCAGATAATCACAAAGCGAATTATAAATCATTTTTGTTCCGTTCACTTTTCCTTCATAAGAATATCCCGCAATGTGCGGAGTTGCAATCATCACTTTTTGCAAAAGACCAACATTTACATTTGGTTCGTTTTCCCAAACATCTAAAACAACTTTTAAATTCTTTTTATCTATAAGATTGAGCAATTCAATATTATTAATTACTGCTCCACGTGAGGAGTTAATTAATATTGCGCCATCTTTAATTTTATTTATGTTTTCTTTATAAAAAAGATGAAATGTTTTATCTATTTCCGTTAAGTTTAAAGGGGTGTGAAGAGTAATTATATCCGCAGAAAATATTTCATCTAAACTTACAAAATTTCTTTTATCGCCGCTTCTTTGCAAAGGGGGATCGTTTAACAAAGCCTTCATTCCGAGTGCTTGTGCAAAGGCTGCAACTTTACTCCCAACATTTCCCACGCCAACAATTCCAATTGATTTATCACTCAATTTAAAATCAAATCTAACTGAAAGATTTAAAATTACAGCAACAATATATTCGGCAACAGAATAAGCATTGCAGCCCTTAGCATCTGCAAAAGCAATATTATTTTTTTTTAGATAATCTAAATCGATATGATCGGTTCCTATAGTTGCAGTTCCGACAAATCTTACTTTTGTATCTTCAAGCAGATCTTCATTTACGTTTGTAATAGATCGTACGATTAAAACATCAACACTTTTTAAAATAGCATTAGTAATTTTACGACCTGAAAGAAGCGTGACATCTCCAAACTGGTTAAACGCAGTTTTAGCAAAAGCAATATTTTCATCAACAACAATTTTTAACATAACTTCTTATCTAATTTATAATTTCTAAAATTTTGATTGTGATTTGAACATAATACAATTATTTTTTGCAAGCCAATAAATCAATACAAAAACATCAATGTAAAATTAAATTGTTCTCTCTAAAATAAGGATTTTCAGATGCTAAGCAGATTATTACAACCAGAAATCCAGTCTCTTATTGAAGAGAGACAGCTTGGTATCTTAAAAGAAATTCTTTTAGATTGGACGCCCGCTGATATTGCAGAACTTCTTGTTGACCTTCCAGAAAAAGACAGAGTTATTATTTTCCGTTTACTTTCCAAAGAGTTAGCTGCCGATACCTTTGAGTACATGGATTTTGATACTCAAATGGAATTATTGAAACTAATGGGTAAAGAAGAAAGCGCAGTTATTCTTAATGAAATGGACCCTGATGATAGTACAGCTTTATTTGAAGAACTTCCATCTGCGGCAGCAAAACAATTAATTCAGTTACTTTCTCCCGATGAAAGAAAAATTGCGGTAACATTGCTCGGCTATCCGGAAAATTCCGTTGGAAGATTGATGACGCCGGATTACATTGCCATTAAACCATCTTTTACAATTCAGCAGACTTTAGATTTCATCCGCGAAAATGGAAAAAACAAGGAAACACTAAATATAGTTTATGTTATTGATGATAATGGAAAATTAATTGATGATGTTAAAATAAAAGATTTTCTACTTGCCCCCCTCGATAGTAAAGTTGAAGATTTGATGGAAGAAAATTTTGTTGCCTTGCATGTATTTGATGATCAGGAAATAGCGGTTGAAGCGTTTAAAAAATATGATAGAGTAGCTTTACCAGTTGTTGATCGTGCAGGAATGTTAATCGGAATAGTAACCGTTGATGACGTTTTTGATGTTGCAGAAGAAGAAGCCACAGAAGATATCCATAAACTTGCTGCTATTCAGGTTTTGGAAGATTCATATTCTACAATTCCTTTATTTGAAATGATAAAGAAAAGAGGAAGCTGGTTAGCCGTTTTATTTGTTGGTGAGATGTTTACTACAACCGCATTGGGTTTTTTTGAAGATGAAATGAGAAGAGCAATAGTTTTAACTTTATTTATACCATTAATTATTTCAAGCGGTGGAAACTCGGGCTCACAAGCAGCTACACTTGTTATTCGTGCGCTTTCATTGGGCGAAGTTACTTTGCGTGATTGGTATATGATCTTTAAACGAGAGCTTTATACCGGTCTTGCGTTAGGTGCAATACTTGCAAGCATCGGGTTTTTAAGAATTACTATTTGGGAAGTTACATCAGATATTTATGGCGAACATTGGTTCTTGATTGGTGCAACAGTAAGTCTTTCTTTAATTAGTGTAGTTTTGTGGGGTACAATTTCCGGTTCTATGCTGCCGTTTATTCTCAAAAAATTTGGATTAGACCCTGCAACTTCTTCAGCACCCTTAGTTGCTACGATGGTTGATGTTTTTGGCATTGTTATTTATTTCTCCATTGCCCTATTTTTATTAAGCGGAACATTACTCTAATTTTATCCATTTTTACACCATTTTAAGCATTTCTTTGCAACAAAAATCAGGATTGGTAAAGAGAATATTTTTATATTTACATCATTATTAATAATAATAAAGTTTAATAAATGAATTCAAAAAAAAATACAAAAGGTATTATTTTAGCAGGCGGCTCAGGCTCAAGGCTTTATCCTATAACAAAAGTCTATAGCAAGCAATTAGCTGTTATTTATGATAAGCCATTAATATATTATCCGCTTTCAATTTTAATGCTTGGCGGAATTAAAGATGTATTAATTATTTCCAACAAAGAAACTATTCCGTTTTACAAACAACTGTTTAATAACGGTAATTCCATCGGAATGAATATTGAATATGCTGTTCAATCTGCTCCAAATGGAATTGCAGAAGCTTTTATAATCGGAGAGAAATTTATTGGTGATGATGAAGTTTGTTTGGTCTTAGGCGATAATATTTTTTATGGTGATTTAACTTTCTTTTATGAAGGAATCCAAAAAAATACCGGGGCAACTATATTTGGGTATCAGGTAAATGATCCCGAGCGATATGGAATTGTAGAGTTTGATAAAGACGGCAATGCAATTTCAATTGAAGAAAAACCTAAAAATCCCAAATCACAATACGCTGTACCCGGTCTTTACATCTTTAGTAATGATGTTGTTAGTATCTCAAAAAATTTAAAACCTTCTGCCCGTGGTGAGTTAGAAATTACAGATGTAAACCGCGATTATTTAGATCGTAAGCAACTTAGGGTTGAAAAAATCGGACGAGGAATTGCCTGGCTTGATACCGGAACTCCCGAAGCGTTACTTCAAGCATCAAACTTTTTTGGAGTTATTGAAGACAGACAAGGTTTAAAGGTTGCATGCATAGAAGAGATTGCATTTCACAAGGGCTTTATAACTAAAGAGCAGTTTGCGGATTTGGTTAACTCAATTCCCAAATCATTATATCGTGATTATCTTGAAAAAATATTAAAGGAAGGATAACATATTGGAGGTGATAAAAACTGAACTTGATGGATTGCTAATTATCAAACCAAAAGTTTTTAACGATGATCGCGGTTATTTTTTTGAGAGTTATAATGAAAACACATATCGTAATGCTGGAATAGATTACTTTTTTTTACAGGATAATATTTCCAAATCAATAAAAGGAACGGTTAGAGGCTTACATTATCAAATTGGCGAAAATGCACAAGGGAAATTATGTAAAGTAATTTACGGCAAAGTTTTAGATGTTGCGGTAGATATTCGTTTTGGTTCACCAACTTTTGGAAAATATTTTTCATCTGAATTATCAGAAGAAAATCATACACAGCTTTGGATTCCGCCTGGCTTTGCACATGGCTTTTCTGTTTTGTCTGATGAAGCAATTTTTTCATACAAGTGTACAAAATTATATAGCAAGCCTAATGAGCGCGCTATCCGATATAATGATCCAGATTTAAATATTAATTGGAAAGTTAAAAATCCAATTGTATCTGAAAAAGATTTGATTGCCCCACTACTAAAGAACATAAATAAAGATTTTACTTTTTAATATTTTTTTATGAAGGAAATAAAATGCGCGTACCACTTTTAGATCTTAAACCACAATATCAGGCATTAAAAAAAGAACTTGATGAAGCTGTAATTAAAGTTGCAGAATCACAACATTTTATTCTTGGACCCGAAGTTACAGGATTGGAAAAAGAATTTTGCGATTATCTCGGCTGCAAACATGCACTTGGTGTTTCATCCGGTACAGATGCATTATTATTAGCTTTGATGGCGATTGATATAAAACCCGGTGATGAAGTTATCGTTCCAACTTATTCTTTTTTTGCAACGGCAGGTGTTGTATCCAGATTGTTTGCTACTCCTGTTTTGATTGAGAACGATCCAATAACTTTTAATATGGACCCCAAAGATTTTGAAAAGAAGATTACTTCAAAAACCAAAGCAGTTATTCCTGTTCATCTTTATGGACAAAGTGCAGATTTAGTTGAGATTGTCAAAATCGCTAAAGCTCATAACATAATTGTAATCGAGGACGCAGCTCAGGCAATCGGAACACAATACAAGGATGGCAGATTTGTTGGAACTGTTGGAGACATCGGATGCTTTTCATTTTTTCCGAGCAAGAATCTTGGCTGCTACGGTGATGGTGGCTTAGTTACAACTAACAACGATGAACTTGCAAGAATTCTAACAATTAAAAGAGTTCACGGCGGCGAGCCAAAATATTATCACAAAGTTATCGGTGGAAATTTTAGAATCGATGCTTTGCAGGCTGCTGTATTACGAGTTAAACTTCCGCATTTGGATAAATGGTCTGAAAAAAGAAGACAAAATGCAAATCGTTATACACAACTTTTTATTGAAACTGGTTTAGCTGAGCAAACAGGTAAAACAAATTTTGATGCAAAAAACAAAGTACTGCTTCCAAAAGCTGTTTATGAAAAATCGGGTGCAAAAAATTATCACATTTATAATCAATACATTGTTCGTGTTGATAAGCGTGACGAGCTGAGAGAATTTTTAACTAAGAATGAAATAGGTACGGAAATTTATTATCCGGTACCTTTTCACTTGCAGGAATGTTTTAAAGAACTCGGGCACAAAAAAGGAGATTTTCCAATCTCAGAATTTGCAGCAGATAAATCACTTGCACTTCCAATCTTTCCCGAATTAAGTGATGAACAATTAATTTATGTTGTTGAAACTTTTAAAGAATTTTTTAATCAATAGAAAAAAATATGTTTAAAAAGATATTTCTGTTTTTGGCTCTAAACTATATTGTAGTTGCACAGGTTGTTTACGAGCCATTGCACAGAGATGTATATTCGTTTTTATCAAGACTTAGTCAAAAATCCGTTATTGTATTTGATGATCAAATTAGACCGGTTAGCAGAAAATATATTGCTGAAAAACTTTTAGAAGTTTCTGAAAGATCCACACAACTGACTTCTTTAGAAAATGAGGAGCTGGAATTTTATAGTAAGGATTTTAAGTTCGAGTTTGATATTAATAGTAAAACTAAAGTTGATTCTTCTCAACTAACTATTATCGGTTATGATGCAGGAGATAGATTACGACTATTTAGTTTTAGAGATAATCTTTTTTCAATAAATGTAAGTCCGATATTGGGAGTTAAAATAGGCTCGCGTGATAATGAAAAATTAACTCATGTTTGGAATGGAGTTTACACGTACGGATACATTGATAAATATCTCGGCTTTAGTTTTGATTTTAGAGATAACACCGAATCAGGACAGGCTATAGATAAATATAAAATATTTACACCTGTAACAGGAGTTGAAGGACGTACAAACGATAACATTCCAAACTATCCTGTTAATAAAACCGAGTATAGTGAAATAAATGCCGTTCTTGCAACAGATTGGAGTTGGGGTTCTTTTTCGGTTGGAAAAGGATTTCACGAATGGGGCTATGGTGAAAGCGGATTGCTTGTCCTTTCACAAAAGCCGCCATCTTACGGATTTATTAATTTAGACATAAAACCCGTTGATTGGCTGCGATTTAATTATATGCACGGCTGGCTTTCTTCGGATGTACCTGATTCTAATTCTTATTTTTATAATACAGCAGGAACAATCAGTTTTTCATTTAAGAATAAATTTATTGCAACTCACTCTATAATTGTAACGCCGTTAACAGGGTTGGATTTATCAGTTGGCGAATCCATTATTTATGATGATAAACTTGAATTTTTATATCTTATACCAATAATGTTTTTTAGATTAGCAGATCATCAGCTTAGTAATCAACAAAATGCTGCTGGTGGAAATGCACAATTCTTTTTTTCTGCAAGCTCAAAAGGGCACTTCAAAAACACTCATTTATACGCCACACTATTTATTGATGAGCTGACTTTAAGCGGATTATTTGATTCATATAAACAAAGAAACCAACTTGGATTTACGCTTGGCGGTTCTGTTACTGATCTACCAATTGAAAACTTAACTACACGAATTGAATACACAAAAATTTATCCGTTTGTTTATCATCATTATATTCAAACAAAGGATTACAAAAGTGATAATTACATTCTTGGGCACTGGATGGGACACAATGCAGATCAATTTTATGCTTCATTAAATTACCGCTTTATGCGCGGTTTACAGGCAACTATATTCGGGCAATATATTCGAAAAGGCGAAGACGGCAATGTGCAGCAGCAATATAATATTCAGCCTCAGCCTCCGTTTCTTTTTGGATTAAGAAAAGATTATACTTATTTCGGTGCTGAGATAAAGTATGAATATACTCATGAACTTTTTGCTAAATTAAATTTTCAAACAACTAATTCATCAATACAACAAAATAATTTTAGTTTTATTGATGCAAGACTGAATGAGTTTTATTTCTCAATTTTTTATGGTTTATAATTTTAAATGAACGATTTAAAAAACAAAAAAATATATTTAGCCGGTCATACAGGAATGGTTGGTTCTGCAATTTTAAGAGAACTGCAAAAATCTGGTTATAATAACATAATCCATAAAAAGTTTACGGAACTTGATTTAAGAAATCAATCCGCAGTTGAAAATTTTTTTTCTGAAACAAAACCTGAAATAGTAATTATTGCAGCAGCTAAGGTTGGCGGAATACTTGCAAACAATACTTATCGTGCAGAATTTATTTATGATAACCTTATGATTGAGGCTAATCTCATTCATTCATCATACATAAATAAAGTTGAGAAAGTTGTTTTCCTTGGCAGCTCCTGCATCTATCCAAAACTTGCACCGCAGCCTTTGAAGGAAGAATATCTTCTTACAGACACACTGGAGTTTACTAATGAACCGTATGCAATTGCAAAGATAGCAGGAATTAAACTTTGTGAAAATTATTACAGACAGTATGGCTGCAATTATACCTCAGCAATGCCTACAAATCTTTACGGACCGAATGATAACTTTAATTTAGAAACTTCACACGTACTTCCTGCATTGATTCGAAAATTTCACGAAGCGAAAACAGGAAAGAAAGATTCAGTTACAATTTGGGGAACCGGAAAGCCTTTACGCGAATTTATGTATGTTGAAGACCTTGCAAATGCAATTGTTTTTATGATGGAAAACATTGATGCAAAAGATATTTATGAAAATGGAATTACACATTTAAATGTAGGGTCAGGGAAAGACATCACCATTTCTGATCTTGCTAAACTTGTTGCTGAGATTACAGAATTTAATGGCAAAATAATTTATGATTCCTCTAAACCCGATGGAACACCAAGAAAGTTAATGGATGTTAGCCGATTAAACGAACTTGGTTGGGAATGTAAAACCGGGTTAAGAGAAGGAATTATTAAAGCGTATAATTTTTTTAAAGAAAAATATAATTAGGATTATAAATGAAACGCGCACTTATAACCGGTATAACCGGACAAGACGGAAGTTACTTAACTGAGATTCTTTTAGAAAAAGGATATGAAGTTCACGGAATAATTAGAAGAAGCAGTTCCTTTAATACAGGAAGAATTGATCATCTTTATAATAATCCGGAGATACTTAATAAAAAATTATTTCTTCATTACGGCGATCTTGTTGATACAAGTAATTTAAATCGATTGTTAGAAAAAATTCAGCCTGATGAAATATATAATCTTGCAGCACAAAGTCATGTTAAAGTTTCATTTGAAATTCCAGACTACACAGCACAGGTTGATGCGCTTGGAACATTAAGATTTTTGGATGCGATCCGAGAAGTTGGGTTGAGAAAAGTGAAATTTTATCAAGCATCAACATCAGAGCTTTTTGGTAAGGTGCAGGAAGTTCCACAAAGCGAAAAAACTCCATTTTATCCGCGCTCACCTTATGGGGTTGCAAAACTTTATGGATACTGGATAATCGTAAACTACCGCGAAGCGTATAATCTTTTTGCCAGCAACGGAATTTTATTTAATCACGAATCACCAAAACGAGGTGAAACTTTTGTAACAAGAAAAATAACTCGTGCTGCTTCAAGAATTGCAGCAGGATTGCAATCTACATTATCACTCGGCAATTTGGATTCAAAACGCGATTGGGGTTATGCGCCTGAGTATTGTGAAGCTATGTGGAGAATTCTTCAATACAAAAATGCTGAGGATTTTGTAATTGCAACAGGACAAACAAATACTGTAAAAGAATTTGTTGAATTATCTTTTAAACATCTTGGTATTGATCTGGAATGGAAGGGAAAAGGTGTAAATGAAAAAGGAGTTGTAAGTAATGTTGATCTTGAAAAAGCTAAATCTTTAATAAACTTTAGTAAAAATTCTAAGCTTTATAAGTTTGATTTTACAACAAATCTAAAAAAGGGAAACACAGTAGTAACAGTAAATCCAAACTATTATCGCCCCACAGAAGTAGATATGCTTATCGGCAATCCAGCAAAAGCAAAAAAACTTTTGGGATGGAAAGCAAAAACAAAATTTGAAGATCTCGTTCAGATAATGATTAAATCTGATATGGATAAAGTTTTAAAAAGAGGGTATTAAAAATACTCTTCTCTTAAATTTTTAATAATTCAAACGAGTAGCCACGCTGTTTAAGTTCTGTAATTAACTCATCAAGCTTGTTGTATAATTTATCAGTTCTTTCTGGATGAGTACCAATATGGAGAAGCATTATAACGCCGTTTAACCCATTCTTTTCTTCAACACTTAGAATGCTTTTTAATATTTCATCACTGGTGCGATATTGTTTACCCATAGATGGGATTGTATAATCAGCATTTGATATTATACCTGGAGTAAAATTTATAATTTTAATTCCATACCCCCCAGCCCAAACAGAAATTGAATCATTATACCATTCGTATGGTGGAAGAAATATTGAAGATTGGTTCTTATCAATTCCACTTGATTCAAGTGCCAAGTAGTTGTTTTTGATATCGTATAAAAAATCTTTTTTTGTGATTAAAAGAGAATCTCGATTTACCCAATCTGCATATAACAAATGTTTATCAGAGTGTGGACCGATATAATGTCCATCTTTCTTAAGCATTTTAATTAAATCAGAATGTGATCTTATAAAATCTCCGGTAAAGAAAAAACTAGCTTTAACCTTTTGCTTATTTAAACTTTCTAAAATTATTCCGGCGCCATCATCAAATTCGTGACCACTAAAAATTAAATGAATTGCTTTTTTAGTTGTATCGGTTTTTATAATTCCGCCATGTGAGCAAACAAAATTATTAAAGCTTTTATCACCTGCCTTTTGCATAGATGCTAAATAATAAGTTAGGCTTGCAGTGCCATCCATAGTAGGCTCATTAGTTGAATAATCACCGTAATCATCATGATAAACAACATAGTCGTTTTGAAATTCTGAATACTCATCCGGATTATGAAGAGTGATACCCAATAACTTTTTATAAATTGTTGCATAAACTGGTCCATCCACTAATCCTCCGTTTACAGGATAATTATGCAAATGTGTAAATGCAGAATGCGGATCAGATGGATAATCTCCGTTATTCGGCAATCCAACAATCATACTAGTTCCCCACGGGTTACATCCAAACAGCCAATCACGTAAAGCCGCTTCCATTTCTAAATAAGTATTATCACCAGTCAATTCATTATATAATCTGCATTGGGTCAACATAGCAGCAATCAAATTATTTGAACACCAAATAAAAGGTATTCCGATTTTGAATGGATTCTTTTTTCCTTTTTGATAGACGGTATCAATTCCTTTTCTTAAGAAATCTATGAAGATATTTTTTTGATCATTTGTCTCAGACTTTGCCAGCCAATAATGACCTAAATTTAAAAAGGGATACCATTCATAGTGTTTCGAAGTATCAGCACCCATCCAGGGTGTAACAGGTTCCTGTTTGCCGAATTCTATTGCATCATTCAAGTATTCTTTTTCTTCAGTTAAGTTGTAAAGCTGAATTGCTGCAAGCTGCATATCGTCAGTATAATTTTCTTCTTCATAAAAATAGGGCGCTCTGCAAGGAGCAGTTTGACAGACACCTGGATTATTAATTCCTGTTTTATAAGCATCAACCGATTTTTTTAGCAGTACTTCTGAAAGCTGAGGATAATATGTTTGAAAAATTTTACTTGCCAAAGCAAAGGTTGATGCATATTTGCCAGCAGTTGAAGCCAATCCCTTTGTACGGTTTTTATACTTAAAAATTCCTTGCGGCTTTCCATTTGCAAAATAGACAGGACGTTCTAAACCTCTTCCGTAAGATGTAGTATCATCAGTTGGCAGTCTAAAACCAAGATGATCTCTGTCATCTGCAATCTGATTAAACATAAAATCTTTTTCAGGATTCATTTTCATAAGCCAATCAATGCCCCACTTTGCTTCATCAAGTATATCTGGTATTCCGTTAGGCGATGCATTTCCATTTGCATCATATTTGTCGCCAAAGGATTCGGGATTTTTAAGATATGCAAACATCATTTGGTAAGTGGCATTTGCTGAAGTTGTAACGTACTGAAGATAATCAGAAGCATCATGCCAGCCGCCAACTACATTTATAAAAGTTAAATCAAGCGTTGGATGATAAATAATATAGCCATCGTGTGTATGACACGAATCTTTTAAATATGGATTATATCCACAGCGTTGTTGCCTCATATAGTTTAATAGAAAATCCGCTGTACCG
>OEIU01002052.1_pt1 | contig 11350 bp, 13 predicted proteins | sample 1539221 | NCBI WGS metagenome assembly OEIU01 (sample SAMN03792071, study PRJEB22550) | activated sludge metagenome | feature: wastewater treatment plant; material: activated sludge; isolation source: Wastewater treatment plant of a petroleum refinery complex | place: Argentina: Zarate | collected... | reverse complement strand
ACGCCTCGACGCAATTCGCCGACGGCGGCGAATTCGGCTTCGGCGCCGAGATCGGCATCGCTACGGGCCGCATGCACGCCCGCGGACCGGTCGGCGTCGAGCAACTGACGAGCTTCAAATACCAGGTGCGCGGCGACGGACAGGTCCGGGCGTGAGCATGGATTGGACCGCGAACGGCAATGATTCCCCGTCTCCCGCCGCACACGCCCGGCATGCGCATCGGCCTGTTCGGCGGCACGTTCAATCCGCCGCATGCCGGCCACATGCTGGTCGCCGAGATCGCGCTGCGCCGCCTGAAGCTCGACCGGCTGTGGCTGCTGGTCACGCCGGGCAATCCGCTGAAGAACACCAACGGCCTGCCGCCGCTCGCGCAGCGCATGGCGGCGGCGCGCGCGCTGGCGCGCGATCCCCGCATCGTCGTCACCGGGCTCGAGGCCGACATCGGCACGCGCTACACCTACGATACTGTGGCCTGGCTGACACAGCGCGCGCCTTCCCTGCATTTCGTCTGGGTGATGGGCGCCGACAATCTGAGGCAGTTTTCGCGCTGGCAGCGCTGGGCGGACATCGCCGCGCTCGTCCCCATCGCGGCGATCGACCGGCCGGGCTCGTCGCTGGCGGCGCTCAACGCCAAGGCGGCGCAGCGTTTTGCGGGCCATCGTCTGGCGGAGCGGGACGCTACGTCGCTTGCGCTGACGCGGCCGCCGGCCTTCGTCTTCCTGCACGACCGGCGCATCGACCTGTCCTCCACGGAACTGCGCGCGCGGAGACGGCGTTGAAACTCCGATTGAAATTTTTCGAATCAGACTCCATCTTGACCCTGCGGCGCCGAGCGTCGCGCCGCGACAAAGCGAGGACGCAGCACTGACTTCAGTCGCTCTTCCGGAAGCGGGTCGTTCGCCCCTTCCACCGGCCACGGGCCCGGCAGGGCCCTCCGCCGTCACGCAGGACCCTACGGTCCAGAAAACGCCTCTCCTGCAAAAAATCCTCGACAGCCTCGACGATTCCAAAGCGGAAAACGTCGTCGTGATCGATCTGGCGGGCAAGACCTCGCTGGCCGACACGATGGCGATCGCCCAAGGTCGCTCGAACACGCATGTCGGCGCCATCGCCGAGCGCGTCATCAAGGCGTGCAAGGAAGCAGGCGTCGCCGCGCCGCGGGTCGAGGGCATGCCGCACAACGACTGGGTGCTGGTCGACGCGGGCGATCTGATCGTCCACATCTTCCGGCCGGAGGTGCGGCAGTTCTACAATCTCGAGAAAATGTGGAGCGGCGACCGCCCGACCGACAAATCGGCGGGCAAGTCCGTCGGCGCAAAGCCCGTGGGCGCGAAGGCCGGCCGCAGGGCCGACTGACGAGGCTCCTCCATGCGTCTCACCCTGGCCGCGGTCGGCCGTCTCAAGGCCGGCCCGGAGCGGGAGCTGGTCGCGCGCTACGTCGAACGGATCGCGGCGACCGGCAAGGCGGTCGGCCTGACCGGCCTGACGCTGAAGGAGACGGAGGAGAGCCGCGCGCGGCGCCCGGAAGACCGCAAGGCGGAGGAAGCGCGCGCGCTGCGCGCGCTGATCCCGGAAGGCGCGCTCATCGTCGCGCTGGACGAGCGCGGCAAGAGCCTGACGAGCGAAAAGTTCGCCGCCGAGATCGGCGCGCTGCGCGACGCCGGCCAGCGCGACCTGTGTTTCGTGATCGGCGGCGCGGACGGCCTCGACGAGAGCTTGCGCAACGAGGCGGCGCTGGTCTTTTCCTTCGGCGCGGCCACCCTGCCGCACCAGATCGTGCGGGCCTTGGCGGCGGAGCAGGTCTATCGCGCGATTTCCATCCTGGTCGGCCATCCGTATCATCGCGCATGAATTGGCCGAATCACGCCGTATTGCCGGCGTTTTTGAACGCTATTTCCCGAAGCCTGTCTTCGGGCTGAACTGCGGGACCGCATTGATTTCAAGCTCCATGTTCGCGGGAACCATGTCGACGCGCCAGTTCGCCCGGATCGCCGCCTTGGCGGGGACGGCGCTGCTCGCCGCGCCGGCGCTCGCGCAGCCGGCGACCGAACCCGGCTTCGATCCGGTCGAAGGCAAGAAGCTCGAATTGCGCGGCGTCGAGGACACGCTTTCGGCCTCCGCCGGGCAACGCGCGAAAATTCAGGCGGAAATCGACTCGATCCGCGAGGACCGCGCCCGCCTGAACACGGCGCTTCTCGACGCCTCCGCCAAAGTGTCCGAGGCCGACGCGCGCATGGCGCGGATCGAGCAGCGGCTCGATCGGCTGACCGGCAGCGAGGAAGCGATCCGCCGCTCGCTCGAACGTCGCCGCGGCGTGGTGGCCGACGTTCTCGCCGTCCTGCAGCGCATGGGCCATCGCACGCCGCCGGCCCTGCTCGTCCAGCCCGAGGACGTGCTGAAGGCCATTCGCGCCTCGATGACGCTCGGCGCGGTGCTGCCGCAATTGCGCGCCGAGACGGAGGCGCTCGCCGGCGACCTCAACGATCTCGTCAGCCTGCGCGCATCGATCGCATCGGAAAAGGACAATCTGGCGCGGGAGCAGCAAGGCCTCCAGAACGAGCGCGCGCGGCTCGCGGCGCTGGTCGAGACGCGGCAGAAGACGCTCGGCGAAGTCCAGGGCGCGCTCGAGGCCGAGCAGAAGCGCGCCGCCGAACTGGCGAGCCAGGCGACGAGCCTCAAGGACCTGATCGCCAGAATGGAGCGCGAGAGCGCCGCGGCGCGCAAGGCGGCCGAGGAGGCGCGCAAATACGACGAGGAGCGCACGAAGCAGGCGGCGCTGGAGACCCAGGAGCAGGAGGCCCGGATCGAGGCCTCGCCGTTCAAGGATCCGGCGCGTCTTGCCCCCGCCATTCCGTTTTCGAAGGCGCGCGGGCGCCTGCCGCTGCCCGCCAATGGCGAAATCGTCAAGGCCTACGGCGCCTCCGACGCATTCGGCAGCACGGAAAAGGGCGTTTCGATCGGCATCCGGCCCCGCGCGACGGTGGTCTCCCCCGCCGACGGCTGGGTGCTCTACGCCGGGCCCTATCGAACTTATGGCCAGTTGCTCATCGTCAATGCGGGCGACGGCTATTATATAGTTCTGGCCGGGATGGACAGGATCAATGTCGCCGTCGGCCAATTCGTCCTTTCGGGCGAACCGATCGGCGTCATGGGCGACGGCGCGACCCGCACGGCCTCGGCCGTCGCCATTGGCGCAAGCCAGCCCATCCTCTATGTTGAGTTCAGAAAAGACGGCGCTCCGATAGACCCGGGGCCGTGGTGGTCCAAGCCTGATTCGAAAAAGGTTCGTGGATGATGCGCAATGTGAACTATGTGCTGCTCGGCGCGGTTGTCGGCGCGTCGGCCTTCGGCGTCGCCCAGAAGGTCGACTTCTTCGGCCTGCCCGCCACCGCGGCGATTTCCGACACCTACCGGAGCCTCAATCTGTTCGGCGACGTCTTCGAGAAGGTCCGCACGGACTATGTCGAGAAGCCGCAGGACCAGAAGCTGGTGGAAGCCGCCATCAACGGCATGCTGACCTCGCTCGATCCGCATTCGAGCTACATGGACGCCAAGTCCTTCCGCGACATGCAGGTGCAGACGCGCGGCGAGTTCGGCGGCCTCGGCATCGAGGTGACGCAGGAAGACGGCGTCGTGAAGGTCGTGACCCCGATCGACGATACGCCGGCCTCGCGCGCCGGCATTCTGGCCGCCGACCTCATCACCGCCATCGACGGCGAATCCGTGCAGGGCATGACGCTCAACCAGGCCGTCGACAAGATGCGCGGCGCGGTGAACACCACCGTCACGCTGACCGTGCTGCGCGGCAAGGAAAAGAAGAAGCTCGACGTCAAGCTCACCCGCGCGGTCATCCAGATCAAGTCGGTGCGCTCGCGCAAGGAAGGCGACGACATCGGCTACATCCGCATCACGCAGTTCAACGAGCAGACCTACGACGGCCTGAAGGCCGCCATGCAGAAGTTCCAGCAGGAAATCCCCGCGGACCAGTTCAAGGGATATATTCTGGACCTGCGCAACAATCCCGGCGGCCTGCTCGACCAATCGGTGGCGGTCTCCAACGCCTTCCTCGAGCGCGGCGAGATCGTTTCCACGCGGGGCCGCAATGCGGATGAAACGCAGCGCTACAATGCTCGTCCGATCGACATTTCCAAGGGCAAGCCCGTGGTGGTGCTGATCAACGGCGGCTCGGCCTCGGCCTCGGAGATCGTCTCCGGCGCCCTGCAGGACCACAAGCGCGCCACGCTGATCGGCACGCGCTCCTTCGGCAAGGGCTCGGTGCAGACGATCATCCCGCTCGGCCAGAACAACGGCGCGCTGCGGCTGACCACGGCGCGCTACTACACGCCGTCGGGCCGCTCGATCCAGGCCAAGGGCATCGACCCGGATATCGTCGTGCTGCAGGACGTCCCGGACGAGCTGAAGGGCAAGGACGACCTGAAGGGCGAGGCCTCGCTCAAGGGCCACCTCAAGAACGGCGACGCGGAAGAACACGGCTCGCAGGCCTATGTCCCGCCGGACGCGGCCAAGGACAAGCAGTTGATCGCGGCCGACGAACTGCTGCGCGGCATCAAGACCGCCCAGCAGCTCGCCCAGCAGTCGCCGCCCAAGGCGACCGAACCCAAGGCGACCGAACCCAAGACGACGGAGCCCAAGGCCGCGGAGCCGAAATCCGAGGCGGCGCCCGAGACCAAGGCGCCCGACGCCGACAAGAAGAACTGATCCCGCGCGCAAGCGCGCGGATATGACGTCTCGACGCGCCCGGCCGGCATGACCACAATGCCGGCCGGGCGTCTGATTCGCGCGGCCGATTCGCGGCGGCGCCCTCATGCTTCGGCGTGGCCGGAAGCAGGCAAGAGCGACGGATGTCGGACGAACTGCATCAACCCCTGGGACTGCCGCCTGCGGGCGCGACGCGCGGACGGCGCGTGGACGGCCCGCCGCGTCCCACCGGACCGCGCATTTCGCTCGCCGGTTTCGTCTATGCGCTGATCGGCGCGACGGCGCTCGCCGCCGGGTTCACGGTCTGGCGCTACGGCGACCCCAACGGCGGCTGGCCGCGCGCCGTCGCCAGGATCGAAGCCTACAAGCCGCCGGCCGCCGAAGCGCCGCGCGATCCCCAGCCGACCGGCACGATCGAACGGCGCGCGGAGCGCCACACCGGCCAGGAGGTCGAAAGCCAGTCCGGCGTGAAAGTCACGCGCGCCGGCGGCGGGCAGGCGCCGGGCGCGCTGATCATCCAGCTCGACCAGACCGCGAGCGTCAGCCTGCCGCCGGCGCCGGACAAGCGGCTCGTCGAGCGCGGCCGCTTCGGACCGCTGCCGCGCATCGGCGCCGACGGCGCCAAGCCTTACGAAGTCTATGCGCGTCCCCTCGTCACCTCGCAGAAGCTGAAGGCCGGCGCGCCGCGCATCGCCCTGATCGTCGGCGGGCTCGGGCTTTCGGCCGCCACCACGGACGCCGCGCTGGAAAAACTGCCTGCGGACGTCTCCTTCGCCTTCGCGCCCTACGGCGCCGACGTGCAGGGCGCCGTGGCGAAAGCGCGTGAAAGCGGCCACGAGACGTTCCTGCAGGCGCCGATGGAGCCGTTCGACTATCCGCAAAACGATCCCGGCCCGCATACGCTGACCGTGCGCGCCTCCGACAAGGATCTCGACAGCGACCTCTCCTGGCTGATGAGCCGCTTCAGCGGCTATGTCGGCGTCGTGAATTTCCTCGGCGCGCGCTTCATGTCCAATGCGGCGGCGATGACGCCGGTCATGCGCGAGCTGGCGCGGCGCGGCGTCGCCTTCGTCGACGACGGATCCGCGCCGCAATCGCTCGCCGCGACGATCGGCGCGCAAACCGGCGCCGTCGCCGCGCGCGCCGACGTCGTGCTCGACGCCGATCCGCGCGGCGAGGCGATCGAGGCCGCCCTGACGCGGCTCGAGACGCTCGCGCGACAGAAGGGCGCCGCCCTCGGTTTCGCCAGCGCGATTCCGCAGAGCGTGGAACAGGTCGCGCGATTCGCGCGCGGTCTCGAACGGCGCGGGGTCGCGCTTGTGCCAGCGAGCGCCCTGCTGTCGCGCGGCGGCGGCGCGCAGGCGGAGAACAATCGGCCGTGAAGCGACAAGCGCCCTATCGGCCCTGCGTGGGCGTCATGCTGGTCAACGCCCAGGGCCTCGTCTTCGTCGGCCGGCGGCGCAACAAGCGCCAGCCCGAGCATGTCGCGCCCGGCTACGAGTGGCAGATGCCGCAGGGCGGCATCGATCCCGGCGAAGACCCCTATGCGGCCGCGCTGCGCGAATTGCACGAGGAAACCAATGTGCGCTCGGTCGAAAAGATCGCCGAGGCGCCGGACTGGTATTCCTACGATCTGCCGCAGGACGTCGCGAAGAAGGCCTGGCGCGGCGGCTATCGCGGGCAGACGCAGAAATGGTTCGCGCTGCGCTTCACGGGCGACGACAGCGAGATCGACATTCACGATCCCGGCCCCGGCCACAAGCCCGAATTCGACGCCTGGCGCTGGGAGGACGTTTCGCGGCTGCCGGAGCTGATCATTCCTTTCAAGCGGCAGGTCTACGAACAGGTCGTCGCCGCCCTCGCGCCGCTGATCCGAGAGTAAGAATTGCGATGGCGATCGACCATGTCTCGCTCGCCGTCCGCGACCTCGACCGCAGCGCGGCCTTCTACGAGGCCGTTCTCGCGCCGCTCGGCTACGCGAGGCTGGTGACGCGCGAACGCACGATCGGCTTCGGCAAGACGCATGCTGAAATCTGGATCAACCTGCGGGACAATCCGCCGCCGGCGCACGCCGACAGCGGCGCGCATGTGGCATTGCGGGCGCGCTCGCCGGAAGCGGTTCAAGCCTTTCACGCCGCCGCGCTGGCCCATGGCGGAACGGACGACGGCGCGCCGGGCCGGCGACCCTACGGCGCCGGCCCGAACATTTATTACGCGGCCTTCGTGCGCGACCCGGACGGCAACAGGATCGAGGCGGTGACGTTTCTGCCGCCGTGACGAGAATGTCATCCCGGACCAGCTTCGTCGGCTGGTTCCCGGCTCTCCGCTTCGCTGCGGCCGGGATGACAGATGCGAACGCCCGTCGACGCCTTCACGCCACCTGCGCCGGCTGCGAGCGCTTCAATCCGATCCACTGCCCCGCCGCGATCGCCGCGACGACCGTCGCCTGCGCGACGATGGCGGCAATGCCCAGTTGCGTCGGCGCGGTCTGCGCCAGCGTGACGAGGCTTTCGGCGACCCACAGCGCATTGCCGGCGACGACGAACCAGACCAGCCCGCGCGGCAGCATGGCCCACAGGCCGAGCGTGCCGACGAACAGCGCATAGGGCATGAGGAACACGCCCGCGCCGAGCACGAGACCGTGCGGCAGGCCGAAGGCAGATGCGAGCGGCGCGGCGGCGGCGGCGAGCGTGACGCCCGAGGCGCCGCTGAAGGCGGCGTCGACGATGAGCACGTTGCGCAGGAGCGGCGAGGAAACGACGAAACGCATGATCTCTCTCCTTTGGTTCATTGTTGGGGCATGCGGTCGAGGAAGCCGGTGACGGAGGCGATGCGGCCGTCGGCGGCGATGACGGCGAAGTCCGTGCCGTCGATGATCGTGTCGGCGCCCTTGGGCCCGAGCGTCCAGCGGAAGCGCAGGCGGTCGCCGTGGGCGTCGGGCGCGCCGAGCGGCTTGAACTCGAAGCCGGGGAATTGCGCCTGCGCGCCCGCGATCATGGCGTCGATGCCGTCGTGGCCCGCGCCGCGCATCACCGGATCGACATAGGTCGCGTCCTCGGTCCAGGCGGCGGCGATCAGCGCGCGGCGGCGCGCGGCGTCATCCTCGTTCCAGATCGCGAGATAGCGATCGACGATCGTCTTCGTGTCGGTCATGGCTTGCTTCCTTTCCAGCCGCGTTCTGCGGAATGACGGGAAGCCTGAGCGCGAAACGGCGCGCCGTCGATTACGCGCGAGGTAATTGGATGGCCGCGCGGACGCGCTAGATTGCGCGCATGGGATACCATCGACCTCCAGGCGAATATCTGCGCCAATGGCGGCAGCGCCGCCGCATGAGCCAGCTCGAACTCGCGCTCGAAGCGGAGATTTCCGCGCGCCATCTGAGCTTCGTCGAAACCGGCCGCGCGCAGCCTTCGCGCGACATGATCGTGCATCTTTCCGAAACGCTCGCCGTGCCCCTGCGCGAGCGCAACGCCATCCTGCTCGCCGCCGGCTTCGCGCCGCTCTACGCCGAGCGCACGCTCGACGATCCCGCGCTGGCGGCGGCGCGCGCGGCGGTCGACATCGTGCTGCAGGGCTGCGCGCCCTTCCCCGCGCTCGCCGTCGACCGGCGCTGGAACATCGTCGCCTTCAACGCCGGCGCCGGAGCCTTGCTGGACGGCGTCGCGCCGGACCTGATCGCTGCGCCCAACGCCATGCGGCTCGCGTTGCATCCGCAGGCGCTTGCGCCGCGCATCCTGAATTTCGGCGAATGGCGCGCGCATCTGCTCGCGCGCCTGCGCCAGCAGATCGCGGCCAGCGGCGATACGGGGCTCGCGGAATTGCTGAGCGAATTGCTCGGCTACGCCTATCCGGAAACGATCGATTTGACGTCGCATGAGCATGACGCGAGCGGCGATCCCGCGATCGTCGTGCCGCTGCGCCTGCGCGACGGCGGGGCGACACTGTCGTTCATCTCGACCATCACCGTCTTCGGCACGCCGGTGGACGTGACTCTTTCGGAACTGGCGATCGAGACGTTTTTTCCGGCCGATGCGGCGACCGGGGATTTCTTGCGGGGAAAGTAACCGTCATTGCGAGCGCAGCGAAGCAATCCATCCACCGGAACGCGGTCGAAATGCGGGGATGGATCGCCGCGTCGCCTTCGGCTCCTCGCGATGACGGCTGAGAGCCCTCACCGCAACATCCGCCGCAAAATCTTCCCCGTCACGGTCTTCGGCAATTCGTCCACGATCTCGATGACCTGCGGCCGCTTGTAAGCCGCCATCTTCGCGCGACAATGCGCGTCGAGTTCAGCGGGCGTCGCATTCGCGCCGGGCTTGAGGCTGACCACCACCTTCACCGTCTCGCCGCGATAGGGATCGCTCACGCCGATGACGGCGGCCTCGCGCACGACGGGATGCGCATAGAGCACGTCCTCGACCTCGCGCGGCCAGACCTTGAAGCCGGAGGCGACGATCATGTCCTTCTTGCGGTCGACGATGTAGAACCAGCCTTGCTCGTCCATGAAGGCGACATCGCCGGTGCGGAAGCCGTCTTCGCGCATGGCGTCCGCCGTCTCCTTCGGCTTGCGCCAATATCCCGGCGACACGCTGGGACCGGAGACGACGATCTCGCCGGCCTCGCCCACGGGCGCGGGCGCGCCGCTTTCGTCGGCGATCCACACGCGCGCGTTGAATTTCGGAACGCCGATGGCGAGCGCGCCGCTGGCGGGATCGACGGGCGCGGTCGCGCCGTGCGGCACGGCGATCACGCCGGCGTTGGTCTCGGTGAGGCCATAGCCGCTGTGGATGTAATGGCCGGTGCGCGCCCTGAATTCATCGACGACCGCCGGCGGGATCGGGGCGCCGCCGGAGACGACGACCTTGAGGCTTTCGAACTTCTTCGGCGCGCAGTCGGGATGGTTGAGCAATGCGATGAAGGCTGTGATGGCGCTGACCGTGAAGGCGGGCCGATGCTCGACCAGCGCATCCAGCACGACGCCGGGCTCGAAACGAAAACACAGGATGAGCGGCGCGGCCAGAACCCAGGATTTCACGACATGCGCGATCAGGCCCGTGACGTGAAACAGCGGCGCGAGGCCGAGAATGGAATCGCCGTCCTCGGCCGAATACCAGTCGGCGATCGCCTGCGCGTTGAAGGCGACATTGGCGTGCGTATTCATCGCCGCCTTTGGTAGGCCCGTGGTGCCGGAGGTATAGACGAGGAAGGCGATGTCGTCCGGCTTCGGCGTCACAGGCGTGACCGGCGCGCCGCGATGGGCGGCGATGACGGTGAGTAGATCCTCGGCTCCGGCGGGCGTCGCGATGCGCGCCGCCGGCAGAACACGCCGGTCGTTGCGCGTTTGCAAATCGAGCGCGGAGGTCGTCAACACGATGGCGGGCCGCGCGACATTTTCCGGCAGCGTTGCGATCACCTCGGCGCAGAGCTGGTCGAGACAGACGAGCGCCTTCGGCGCGCAATCCTCAAGCATCAGCGTCAGCTCGCGCTCGCGGTTCATCGGGTTGATGGGAACCGCGACGCCGCCCGCCTTCCAGGCGCCGAGCACGGCGATGACGAATTGCGGCATGTTCTGCATGTAGATCGCGCAGCGGTCGCCGGGCTGGAACCCGCGCGCCTGCAAGGCGGCGGCAAGCGCGTCGCTCATGCGGTCGAGCTCGCCGTAGCTGAGCGCGCCGTCGAAATAAAGGAGCGCGGGCTTGTCCGCCGCGCGCGCGACGGCGGCGCGGAAGAGGGAGAGAGCGTCCTTGTGGGCGGCGTCTATCTCGTGCGGCAGGCCCGGCGTGTAGAGCGCAAGCCACGGCTTGCGCGCGTAGGCGTTCGCGTCGGACATGTCGGCTTCTCCCTGCGGCGCGGCTCTGGCGGCGACGCTCGATAGGTATGAATCATAACAAATATCGCAAGGGCCGCAAAGCGCCCCCGAAAGGTCAGCCGGCCGTCAGCGCCCTGAGGCGCGCCAGCACCGGCGCAGGCGGCTCGACCGCGCGGCCGTCTTCCGACGAGACGAAGACGATGGCGAGTTTAGCCGCGAGGCGCGGCGATCCGTTCACCGAACCATCGATCAGGATGCGCAGCGAGGTGCGGCCAATCGCGACAAGGGTGAGCGCCAGATCGAGCCTGTCGCCGATGCGGCAGGGCGCGATGAAATCGGCCTCGATGTTGCGCAGCGGCGTGACGACGCGGAACTCCGCGCGCATGGCCTGGAACGACGCGCCGACGCAATCGTCGAAGAAGTCCTCGACCACGCCGTTGAACATGTCGAAATAATGCGGGTAGTAGACGATGCCCGCGGGATCGACGTGGCCGAAGCGGATTTTTCGCGTGACGGTGAAGGTGGGGCGGGTCATGCCATTCGTATAGCGGGTCAGGCGCTGGCGGCAACCGCCTCCACCTCGCCCTTTCCCGCGGCGGGGGATTTCCGTGAAAGAGGGATACTTTTTCGGATGCGCTCCCTCCCCTTGCGGGGAGAGCGGCAGAAATCGGCAAAGCCGATTTCGCCTGAAGGGTGAAGGGTAGCCGCGCCATGACTCTCGCGAGGTTGGACCCAGTCGGCCCCCACCCCCGACCCCTCCCCGCAAGGGCAGGGCTATCGCATTTGGGCGAGGAGGGCGAAGAGGTAGTCTTCTTGCCACCC
>OEIU01002051.1_pt1 | contig 11352 bp, 10 predicted proteins | sample 1539221 | NCBI WGS metagenome assembly OEIU01 (sample SAMN03792071, study PRJEB22550) | activated sludge metagenome | feature: wastewater treatment plant; material: activated sludge; isolation source: Wastewater treatment plant of a petroleum refinery complex | place: Argentina: Zarate | collected... | reverse complement strand
CTCCCGTCTCTCCAAAAGCCACCGGTGCCCGGAAGCACCGGTGGCTTTTCATCATTTTGGTCACGGTCGTTTCGCACCAGCCGTGTGGTTGGCCCCTCATCAGGGCATCATTTCTGGAACTGCGCAACACGGGCAAGACGGCCGTTTCGTTGGCCTACGACACGCAGCTCTCGAAAATCGACGGACAGCTGACGCTGGTGAAAAGGACAGCGACTCGGCATCAAGCGAGATATCCTGTCGGCGCAGATCGGCGAGCCGGTTGCTTGGTGCACCTCGTAGAACTTACGCCGGGTGTGGGCCCAACAGGCCGCCAGCTCGATCGTACCGCGCGCGGTCAGCTGCTCGAAGCCGGCGTAGCCGTCGACTTGTAGGATGCCTTTGAAGTTCTTGAGATGGGCCGCCGGCCGTTCGGCCCTGCGGTCGGGGCTGTAGTAGTAGACAGCCGCTGGCGGATCCGATCCACCCCACGGCCGGTCGTCACGGGCATAGACCCACAAGCGTCCCGTCCGCGTCCGGCCGCGACCGGGATCGAGCACTGGAACCGTCGTGTCGTCGGCGAAGAGCTTTTGCGATGCGAACACCTGTTCGGCCAGTCGCGCGTGCAATGCCTCTAGCCACCACGCCGCGCCGCCGACCCAGTTGGCGAGCGTCGAGCGATTGAGCGTGACGCCCTGGCGGGCGAAGATCTGCGACTGTCGATAAAGCGGAACGTGGTCGCAGTATTTGCTGATGATCACGTGGGCGAGGAGCCCTGCGCTCGCCAGTCCCTTCGCGATCGGACGCTCGGGCGCCGGGGCCTGGTGAAGCTTGCCACATGCTCGGCATCCATATTTCGGCCGCCGAACGCGAATGACGCGCAGGCGGGCCGGGACGTAATCCAGCATCTCGCTGACCGTCTCGCCGCTCTGGTGGATTGAACCGCCGCAGCACGGGCAGACCTGCGCTGCAACGTCGATCATCACGTCCTCGCGCTCGAGATGATCCGGCAGGCTGAGCCGCTCTTTACCAACTGGCTCTCGCAGCACTTCCTCGGTGGCGACCGCCGGCAGAGCCGCCTCGGCCCGGGCGACATCGGCGTCAAGATCCTCAAGCCCGAGATCGAGCTGATCCTGGTCGAGACGTTCCGAGCGACGCCCGAACTGGCTGCGCTGCAGTGTCTTGACGAGATTGCGGAGCCGATCGATCTCGGCCTCAGCTTCGGCGCGCTCGCTGGCACGTTCCGCCACGAGCACGCCGATCATCTCATGCAGCGCGGTGATGTCGGTCGGCAGGGCATCGAGATCGATTCTCATGCCCTGAGTTTACGTCGTCGGTGGAACTGCCGGGTGGCGAATTGCGTCGCTATCGCATCGAGGCGAAGCGTGGTCGCTGATATGAAACCAGCCTCGATCGACATCGCGGCCGAACTGGCGCGGCTCGAAGCGCTGACCAACTTCGAGCTGCGAGGAGAGTGGCGGCGGCTGCATGGTATGCAGCCGCCGAAGAGCCTGTCCCGCGATCTCATTCTCCGCGGCATCACCTACAAGATTCAGGAGAAGGCGTTCGGCGGCCTGTCCAAGTCGGTTCTTCGAACGCCCAACGTCTGGTCGTATGCCGGCGCCAACACGTTCAGCAAAACGCGCGACGACGACCTCGCGATGCATCCGACCGTCAAGCCCGTCGCGCTTGTCGCCGACGCAATCCTCGACTGCTCGAAGCGAAAGGGCATCGTGCTCGATGCCTTCGGCGGCTCGGGCACGACGCTGGTCGCTGCCGAGCGCACCGGCCGTCGCGGTTATCCGGCCTTGCCATGCTCCCGGCATCAGCCGCACGCTATGACCGAGCTTCGTCAGCTCGCGCGCCCAGTGGTGCGCCGTGCTGCACGCCTCCATGCCCACGAGGCAGGGCGCAAGCTTGCTGAAATACGGCAGAACCTGGCCGCGCCGCAGCGCCTTCGTCACGATAATCTTGCCTTCGGCATCAACGCCGTGGACTTGGAAAACGCTCTTGGCGAGATCAAACCCGATCGTAGTAACTTGCACGTGGACGGTCCCTCTGATGATTTGTCTGAAACGATCACCCTATGGAACTCAGGCTGCGTGAGGGCGCCGTCCACACCATCACACTTGAGGAACAGGGAGCGGTTTCGATCTTCTTTGCACGGCGAAGTATGCGGCAAAGGGGACGAGGATGCCCCGATACAGTTCGGTCAAGTGCTTGGAACTAGCGTTTTTCTGGCGGGAGCACCTGAAGGCGTGGCGCGACAGCGACCTGAACCAGCGGGAATACTGCGAGCGCCATGGCCTCGCTTTGAAGCGGTTCGGGAACTGGCGGGCCAAGTTCAAGGACAAGGAGACATTCGTCCCGCCAAACCTGCTTTATCGCCGTGGCGGGGGCCTTGGACCTAGGTCTAGAACTAGGTCTAAGGAAATTCCCTTCGCCCCAATGCGAAAGCGGCGCGGCTTCTCGGATAGCCACCACTACCACGGCCACTATTACGGTGGTCTCGCTGCCGCAATTGGGGCTGGCGTTGTAATAAACGCTGCGACATTTGAGCGGTCAGTGCAGAAACCTTTATTACAGCTACAAGAACGGTAACTCATCTTCTTGCAGCGCTTACGACCGTTCCTGCTGGTGATCGACTGAACCGAGTCACAGTGATCTTCGGCTTGAAATGGACAAAGCGGCCATCGTAAGCGGGGCGATGGTTGGCGTTTGGAAGAATTTCCCTGGAAAAATTGAAAGCCCTGAAGACCAATGCAACACATGGGGTCTTCAGAGCTTATGGCTGCTCTTACAAGCACGCGGGAGTGTTGTTGAGGGAGATAGAGCAGCAGATCAATAATGACATTGCTGGCTTTCAGATCAGTTTACAAAACCAATCGCCAATCGTGACGTGAATCGTGACGACAAGCAGATTTCCCGCACCTTTCAGGCGCATTGAAATCGCAACCTGTAGTTTTATGTAAAACTGCAGAGCTGGTTCCCTTTCCCCCTCGTCAAGTAGGTATCAGCTCTGGTTCCTTCCCCTCGGAACCATAAGCTGCTTCATTCTCCCCCGGTTTGAGCAGCGGGTCAGTTCTCGGTATTTCCCCCATTACCGAGCAGAGACCTCAACCCCCGGTATCCAGTGCCGGGGGTTTTCTCTTTTTGTCGGATGATCGCGGCCGACAGTGCCGACTGATATAAATCAATTGCGAAACGACTTCGGGTTGGCTAAGGGCTCACTGGGTTGTGTTCAGCCTTTAACGTCCCTTAGATGCCGCCGCTGCCACCGCAGGGCCGCGCTGGCGCCCGCCAAACACTCCGGGCGCCATAGCACCTGCATTGGGCGCAACGCTTATGGCGATCGCGCGTTTGCTTTAGGCGATTGAGCTAGGAGTAACCAAGATGAGATCTGCAAGGCGCGCAAAGCATGTGGTCACACTGCCGGCCAAGCTTATTCCCCGGCCATGGTCGATACGTGCGCACGAATAGGTTCCGGTGCCTCGGCCTCCCTTCTGGCGGCGGTTCGGCTTCCGTATCTCACGCACAAAGCGGGAAGAACTAGAAGCGTAAGGACAGTGGCGCTGATGAGCCCACCAACCACCACCGTGGCCAGAGGTTTCTGAACCTCGGCGCCGGTGCCGGTCGAAAGCGCCATTGGCACGAAGCCGAGCGACGCAACGAGAGCTGTTGTGACGACGGGTCGAAGCCGCATCAGCGCACCGTTGAAAATGGCTCGCCGGCGCGTCGACCCTTGGTCAACGAGTTGGTTGATGCTGGTCATCATCACGAGCCCATTGAGGACAGCAACGCCCGACAATGCAATGAAGCCGACGGCGGCGGAGACCGAGAAGGGCATATCACGCAGCCAGAGCGCGACAATACCGCCCGTCAGCGCCAGTGGTATCGCGGTAAAAACGAGCCACGCATCGCGGATCGACCCGAGTGCAGAGTAAAGCAGGAGGAAAACAAGAAAAAAGCACGCTGGTACGACGACCATCATGCGCTGCTGGGCCGCGGCGAGATTCTCGAATTGGCCGCCCCAAGATACGTAGTAGCCTGGCGGCAGCATGACCTCGCTGCCGACCTTTTCCTGAGCTTCTGCAACTACCGAAGCGGTATCGCGGCCGCGAATATTGGCGGTGACCACGATGCGTCGTTTGCCATTCTCGCGGCTGATCTGGTTGGGTCCTTCGGTGAAGGCGAAGCGCGCCACCTGCTCCAGGAGGATGGAGGACGACTTGCCGTTGAGAGCGGCCGGCAAGGGAACGGGGAGGTGCTTCAGGTTTTCAAGATCATCGCGGGCCGCGTCGGACAGCCGGACGACAATGGGATAACGACGGTCGCCTTCGACCCCGCCTCCGGCTCCACGACCGCCGAACGCCGTTCCGATCACTTCCTGCACAGCCATGACGCTCAAACCGAAGCGCGCTATTTCCTCCTGGTTGATTTCGATTTCGAGGAAAGGCAGGCCAGACACCTGCTCGACGCTGATATCGGTCGCGCCCGGCGTCGAGCGCAGTATGGAGGCGACTTGGTTGGCCGTGCGCAGCATCAGATCGAAATCCTCGCCGAAGACTTTGACGGCAAGATCGCCTCTCGCGCCGGCCAGCAACTCGTTAAACCGCATCTGTATCGGCTGTGAAAAGACGAGGTTGTTGCCTGGTTGCCTCTCGATCGCCGCCTGGATCTTTTGAACGAGCGCTTCTTTGTAAAGATCGGGATCGGGCCAGTCTTTCGCGGGCTTCAGGATGATGAAGGTATCGGAGATACTTGGCGGCATCGGGTCGGAGGCGACCTCGGCGGTGCCTGTCTTTGAATACACGAACGCAACCTCCTGGAAGCCGCTGATGACCTTCTCTAACTCACTCTGCATGAGTTGCGATTGAGACAGCGAAGTGCTCGGAATCCGGATAGCCTGCATGGCCAAGTTCTTCTCATCGAGCGTCGGGATGAACTCCTGTCCAAGTTTGAGGAAGAGCGAACCGGCTACACCGAAAAGGGCAACTGCGCTGCCGACAAAGACCAGCGGATGGATAAGAGCACGCCGCAGCGCCGGCTCGTAGATGCGCTTCACGTTGCGAACAAGCATATTCTCCTTTTCATGGATCGGACGCGACAGCGCGATCGCGATGGCCGCCGGCACGAACGTGAGCGACAGAACAAATGCGGCGATCAAGGCCATGATGACCGTGATCGCCATGGGTTCGAACGTCTTGCCTTCGACGCCCGTGAAGGTCAGTAGCGGCACGTACACGAGGATGATAATGGCCTGCCCGTAGACCGAAGGTTTGATCATCTCCTCGGAGGACTGAATGACGGTTTGTAGCCGTTCTTCGAGCCTGAGCTTCCGGCCAAGCTCGTGCTGATGCTTTGCGAGTCGCCGCAGCGCGTTCTCCGCAATGATAACCGCCCCATCGACGATCAATCCGAAGTCGAGAGCGCCGAGACTCATCAGATTTGCGCTGATCCCGCCCTGAACCATGCCGGTCATCGTCAGCAGCATCGCTAGCGGGATGACCAAGGCGGTGACGAAAGCCGCTCGAATGTTACCGAGCAAAAGGAAGAGAACAACAATGACAAGTAAGGCGCCTTCGGCAAGGTTCTTGCTGACGGTTGCCACTGTTGCGTCCACCAGGAGGGTGCGGTTGAGGACGGTTTGCGCCTCGATCCCGGAAGGAAGGCTCTTCCTCAGCTCCCCCATTTTCGCGTCAACGGCCGCGGAGACGGTGCGACTGTTTCCGCCGATCAACATCAGCGCGGTTCCAACAACAACTTCCTTGCCGTTTTCACTGGCGCTTCCCGTTCGGATTTCGCGGCCGATGGCAACTTGGGCGACGTCCTTGACGCGAATGGGCGCGCCGTCACGCGTCGTCACGACGACGTTGCTTATTTCGTCTGCGCTCGTAAGCCGCCCGGTGCTACGCACCGCATACCCTTCTCCATTTCGCTCTAAATAGCCGGCGCCGAGGCTGACGTTATTGCGTTCGAGCGCCTGCACGATATCCAAAAACGAAAGGTTGACGGCGGTAAGCCGCACGGGATCGGGTTGTACCACATACTGCTTCTCGAACCCGCCGATAACGTCGATGCCCGCGACGCCGGCAACGGTGAGCATTTGCGGCCGGATGATCCAATCCTGCACGGTGCGCAAATAGGCTGCCCGTTCGACGTCGGTGACAAGCCGTTGGCCTTCGGGTGTCAGATAGCTGCCGTCGGTCTGCGGTCCGGGTTTGCCGTCCTCCAACGCCAATGAGGCGTCGCGTGCATACTGCACGGTCCACATATAGATTTCGCCAAGTCCGGTAGAAATGGGCCCCAGCTTGGGTGTCGTGCCCTCGGGCAGGTTTTCTTCTGCCACGCGCAGCCGTTCACCCACCTGCTGACGGGCGAAGTAGATATCCGTGCTCTCGGAGAAAACGGCGGTGACCTGAGAAAAGCCATTGCGCGATAGTGAGCGCGTGTACTCAAGGCCGGAAATTCCCGCGAGCGCGTTTTCAATCGGAAAGGTGATCTGCTTTTCGACATCGACCGGCGAGAACGATGGCGCCGCCGTGTTGATCTGCACCTGATTGTTTGTGATGTCAGGAACGGCATCGATGGGAAGGCTGCCCAGCGAATGCACCCCATAGGCCGCAGCCGCGATAGTCAGCAGGACGACCAGCCAACGCTGGTGCACCGAGAACGAGAGCAGCCGCGCAATCATGTCGTATCTCCGGCTCTAGTGCACATGCTCGGCTTCGGCTTTGCCGAGCTCCGCCTTGAGCAGGAACGAGTTCGCCGTTGCGACGCGGTCCCCGTGGCCAAGACCCGAGAGGATCTCGACGGAGTTTCCGTCGTCGCTTCCCAGCTCGACGCGCCGCGCTTCGAAACCAGTCTCTGTGCGTACAAATACGTGGGTTTCGCCTTTGAGCGTCTGCAGTGCGGATTTCGGAACCATGATCGCGGCGTGCGATTCAGCGAGGGCAACGTCCGCCGTAACGAACGATCCCGGCCGCCACACGCCGTCGGAATTATCGACAGAGGCCGTAACGCGTGCCGACCGGGTATCCTGACTGAGGATCGGGCTTATCAAGATAATCTTGCCCTGCGAACGGCGCTCCATGCCGGGCGCCTCGATCGTCAAGCTCTGCCCTTCCTTGATCTGGGCAAGATGCTGCGCCGATACCGTGAGTTCGACCCAAATCTTCGACAAATCGGCAATCGCATAAAGTTCATGCGCTTGTCCCTCGCCACCCATCGGCGTGCCGATGTCGACCATCTGCTCGACGATGCGGCCGTTGATCGGCGCTTTGATCTCATATCGCTGAAGACCGGTCGCCGGTTGACCCGGATCAGCCAGCTTGGCGACGACATCTTCGCCGACCCCTAACGCGAAAAGCTTCTGGAGCGCGACGTCACGTCGAACCTGTGCTTCCTGAAACGTCGCCTGAGCGCGCAGTAACCGCTGCTCAGCCGTGACCTGCTTTTCCCAGAGCGTCTTTTCGCGTTGGTAGAGGGTATCTTGGAGCTTGTAGTTAACCGTCGCTGCGATGAACTCGCTTTTCGCCTCGGCGACTTCGCGGCTATCAAGGATCGCGATGATTTCGTCAGCCTTGACGGAGTCGCCCAACCCCTTTTTCAGCTCGATAACGGTACCGACGACCTTCGACGCAACTCGCCCAACTCGACTCCGATCCGCGACAATCGTGCCGGGTAGTTGCAAGCGCTTGGCGATGCGGCCGGCCCCGGCGGGTTGAAGTTCGATCTTGGCGCCGTTGATGTCTTCCGCGGTCATTTTGATTTGTCCGTTCTCCTCATCGTGCGACTCGCTACGCACGGTTTTTGCGCTGTCCTGAGGTGTTTGCGTCTCGTGATTTCCAGGTTGGTTATCTGCTCCATGATCGTTGTGATCATCGCTCTCTTCTTGGTGATCATGATGCGCTACCGGTTGGTCGGCACCCGCAGCACCTTGGTATTCGAGAATGTCTCCGAGCTTCGGCGTAAGGTTCGTAGCATAAGCCAACGCCACGCCGAGCAGGATGCCGCCGCTAAGAACGCTGGTGATAAGGCGAAGTCGTTTCATGATGTTGATCCACGCGAAAAGAGCATCCGGCCGCGGCCATAGAGCTTAAGAATGGTGGAAGCGGATTTCGGCTTCGCTCCCACCCGACCGCTTGCCGAAGTTGGCAGCAGAACCCATACGAATTCTGCTGCACATGACCCGAAGTTCTCAGTCACCTCTGATCAACCTTGCTTGTTTTGAACCTTAGGCTTGCAGTCTCGGCCACCACGTTCGCAAGGCGAACCTCGCTGCGCCTCGCCAGGAGGCGGCGTATCGGAGTGCGGCGGCCAGTTTTGCGGGAGCCTCTCCTGTTTGTGGCAGTACGTCCGCCTCGGAAGGCTGTGGCAATGCCGATAAGGATGGGCGTCGGCAATGATGAATGCTTCCGCATTCACGGTGGCGTTGTCTTCCATGACTCCTCGTTGAGGTCCGGCGAGGCTGGATGTGGACGCCGCGAAAGCCAGCGCGAGCGCCACCGCATAGCTTGGACGGGAGTAGAGTGATGGGTGTAGTGGACTGGATCTGCGCATTGGATGGTATCCTTGATCGGTGTTGGGTTCGCCCGCGCAAAACTGCGGAACCGACGCTCATCGGCCGGTTGCCGCGTGCGCTTTCCGGTCACATCGGTGATTGACGATCAGTTGATGTTTATGGTGCTGGTCGCACGGGGACGCTGCTCGTGTGATGCCAAGCCGGCGACACAGGTGCGGCCTGCGTAGCGGGTGCGCTTTGCGCGCAGCTCTCAGTTCAGGAGAACGATGGTTCTCAGCGCCTTAAGGTGAGGATCGGGCAAATTTACCCGGTGGCGGGTAAGCGGTGGGCATACCGTATACAGAGCAAAAGTCTGCGATTCATGGAGCGCAAGAGGTACCGGTTTCGGCTTGCCGGCGGACGTGCCACCCGGTTTGAGCGCATCTACGCGAAGCAGCCGATCAACGCACGATTTTGCGCCGTAGTGAAGGTTCGCGTGCCCGAGTAAAAAGATATCGGAATGTAATACCAGCCGATCGACGTGCGGATCACGTCCGCCTACGGCAAGGTCGACGCCGTGGCGTCCATCTTGACCCAAGCACTCGTGGAGCAAGCCGACGCAAGCCGTCGTCATAGTGAGAATGACGAGGAGTATGGCCGCGCACGCCCGGAGGGTCAGCCTAAGTCTGCCATCGGCTTGTTGGCGCCAACGCGTCTTCGATCGCGCTACTGGAGTCGTCATCGGTTCAGGCTTTCTAAGCCGGACTTCGCGCGTGCGCTTTCTGGGTCGAGTCTGAGCGCGCGTTCAAAATCGGCCTTTGCCGCCTCGGTATGCCCTTGCCGCAGAAGCGAGTGTCCGCGCTCAGCAAGAGCCGGCGCGTTCGACGCATCGAGGGCAATAACTTTAGTTAGGTCTTGAACTGACTGCCTCAACTTTCCGATCCGCGCTGACGCGGTTGCCTTATAGAACAGCACCGCTGCGTCGTCCGGGCGAAGCGCTTCCGCTCTCGCCAGATCGGCAAACGCATCCACGGCCCGATCTCGCTGCAGATAAATCCTCGCTCGGTTAACGAGGGCCACATGCAGCTCGGGATTGAGCATGAGCGCCGCGTCGAAGTCTTCGAGCGCGCCGGACACATCGCCGTTTTTGTGTCGTGCTAGGCCGCGATTGAAGTAAACTCGATCGTCCCGCGGCTTTAGTCGAAGCAACCGGGAATACGAGTTGACGGCGGCTTGATAGTCGCCGGCGTTGAATGACCTCTTAGCGCGCTCAACGAGCAGCTGCGCGGCTTGTTCGCGACCCTCGTCGTTGACGCTTGGGTAGTCGCTTTCTCGAGCCTGCGCCCGGCACCCCAAGGCGACGGCAAGCGTCACGATGATAAGGGCGTAATTAAGCGATCGCTGCGTCACACTTTGCAGGCGGGGGACACACTGTTGGCTCGATGTCTGCGTCGTTTGGCATACACGGCGCACCCGGCCGCTCGCGCGAGCGGCATACGCGCTTGTGGGAGGATTGCTCATCCCCAGTCTCCAGGTCTTGAATTGGAATGGTCAGCACTAGGCGCAGCGGCGCTAAATCGCTGCTATTCCGAGAACCTAGATCAGGAGCACAATGGTTCGGAGGTCGCTTAAACTCGACCGTTTGGCCTGCTCGAAGGCCGCGGGAGCCACCGCAGGTAGACTCCGCGCGTGCGATATTGGTGCTGAAATGATCGCGACAGGCGGAGTAACGTGATTAGGAGCGTGCGCGCTCGCGGCAGACTGCCGGTCTCGAGACTGATTTCTCAGCGTTACATGGTCGAAGCGAATATCGACACATGGCGCTGAATCAGCCGCATGCTTCGCGTCTCCAAGATTTGCATAATTAAGTCCAGAGCCGCTGTTGGCCTGCGAATGATGGCGGTCGACTTCAATAGCTGCGCCATGAACGTCGCTAATACACAGCAACACCGGCAAGCCGGCGACCGTCAGGGTCAACAAGACCGTTAGCGTAACCAAATATCTGACAAGGCGGCTGAGCATGATCGCACTTAAACTGAGTTTGTTTTAGGCTGCTAGAGAAAAGTGACATCAGCATGACCGACATACCGCGACTATCTCGCGATCTCGATATCGACGTGGCTCAAGTGCAACTCTAGCAATGGACGCACTAGGTTGTGTCGACTGTTGGGATTCCCAAGGCTGGGCAAATCACATCTAAGGCTGTCTTTTGGAGGCAGCTTTGGGAACTCGAGACCGTCTGATCCTTCGAGACGACCAGGGGATGTCGCCTCACATCATTGGTGACGAGCGCACGCGCGTGAGCTGCCTGAGGCGTTCGGCGAGTAGAATAGCAGGATGACCTATCTCGCGCCGGACATCGTCCGCGCGCTCGTCTTCGCGTGGCCCATCGAGGGGCTGACGCCGGCCGGCCTTCTCTCACAGTGCAAAGACCTGCCGCACGACTGGCAGCTCCAGCGGGCAGTCCTCGGTCTGGAGACGCGGTAGCACCCCGAACGCCACGAAACCGATGCGAGTCTGACCGGGCCGAAAGGGCCCCTCAGAGATAAAACGGGCGATAAGACGAACGTCATCGGGAAACGTCGATGGCCCTGCGGACTGCCAAAAGCCGGGTATCTGCTGGTTGGCGACTGTGGATCCTGGGAGAATTGGGTTCGCCTGTTCGGGCCAAAGGAGGGCTCCCCGGACCAGGACAAGGAAGAGTGAGCTTTTGGGCGGCCGCGTCCATGAGGGCACTATGCGCGCTCAAGAGTTCGAGAATGGTGAGGTTGAGGCCAGGATCAGGGTTGCCGCGACGAGCGTTTCGGTAACTTTGCCTTTTTGGCTGGAGCTGAGGTTGAGCGGCGTGTCCATAGCAGCTTGAGACTCATAAG
>OEIU01002050.1_pt1 | contig 11352 bp, 10 predicted proteins | sample 1539221 | NCBI WGS metagenome assembly OEIU01 (sample SAMN03792071, study PRJEB22550) | activated sludge metagenome | feature: wastewater treatment plant; material: activated sludge; isolation source: Wastewater treatment plant of a petroleum refinery complex | place: Argentina: Zarate | collected... | reverse complement strand
CCACCGCCAGCGGCTGCAGCTCCACGTCGGTCTGCACCAGGATGCCCCGGTCGGCCCCGATCGCCATCGCCGTGCGCAGCGTCTCCTGCCGCGCCACCCACATAGGCCCTTTTCGCGCGTCGCTCATCGCGCACTCCGAACGCTACGTGCATTGCAGACGCAATTTGGGCCCCCTGCTATCAGTCGTTTCCTATCCGAAGCAGGCGACGCGCAGTGAGATCGACTGAATTCCGTTCGTCTTCATGGCGCATCTCTCGGATCGCTGCGACGATGTTCAACCCTTCAGGGGCTGGTGAGATGCGTCTGCTGAATTGCCCGCTAATCAGGCAATTTCTTGGTCAGAGTCCCAAAATCTGCGCAATGATGTTGCGCTGGATTTCATTGGATCCTCCGCCGATAGTACCGATACGCGAGTCCCGGAAGAAGCGCTGCATATCGTGCTCCATCATATAACTCGCACCGCCCATGACTTGCATGCCAAGGTCGGCCACACGGCAGTCATTCTCGGTTGAAACGATTTTCGCGATATTTGTCTCGATGCGGGGTTCAACACCTGCATCCAACATTTCGGCAACACGGTATGTCAACAAGCGAGATACCTCGGCCATGATCCGCATATCCGAAAACTTGTGTGCTACTGCTTGAAAGCGGGTAATTGGTTGCCCGAACTGCTTTCGATTGACGGCGTAATCCTTAGCGTAGTCGACTACGTGTTGCGTGTTGCCCGCACCGGCGGCCGCTAAACACAGTCGCTCCAGGCTCAAACATTTCATCAGACCACGCCATCCCTCGTTCTCATTTCCGATTAGGTTCTCGATCGGAACCTCGACGTTATCGAAAAAGACTTCGTTTGCACGTGTAGTACGGCGTCCGAGCATATCCAGGGTACGAATGCTGACTCCTTTCGCATCGGCGGGGATTAGCAGGATGCTCATCCCACGGTTGCCGGCCAATGGGTCAGTCTTCACGACAGTGACCAGGTAATGGGCTACGTGTGCGCAAGTTATGTAGAGCTTCTGGCCGTTGACAATATATGAGTCACCTCGCCGTGCGGCGCGCGTGGCGATCGCTGCAGCATCCGAACCGGCGTCGGGTTCCGTGAGCGCAAACGCCATCCTAGTCGATCCATCCATAATTCCCGGTAGATACGTCTTCTGCAAATACTCACTTCCGTGAAGGGCGATGTGCTGTCCAGCATAGATCACAGTCGTGAGGTAGGCCGTAGCGATGGAGGCATAGTGGTAGGCCATGGCTTCGACAAGCACCGTCAGGTCCTTGTAGCTTCCACCGACGCCGCCCTTAGCCTCGGCAAAGGGAAGAGCCATCCAGCCCGCCTCAGCAAGCGCTTGGTAGGCTTCGAACGGAAACTCCCCCGCGCGATCGAGCTCCCGGATTTTTCGGGCAGGCAAGACCTGCTCAAGTAGATCCAGCACTGAATCGCGGATCAGTCTCTGTTGATCCGTGAATCCGAACGTATTCCAGTCGTGACGCGCCACTTATGCCCCCCTTGTCTTGACCAACGTGACGAACACGCCGGATTGCACGATCTTGTCATCTTGGTTCAGTATTTCCATACGTCGCTTCAGCACCCCAGCGCCTCCGTCAGATGTCAACCTCTTTTCCAAGACGGTCCAGCGCAGGCGAATGGAATCGCCGAAGAAAACCGGCGCATTAAAGCGCCAATTTTCGACGCCCAAGAATGCGAGGGCAGTGCCTGTGAGATGCCCCGTCCTCGCCGATAGGCCAGTAGCCATCGAGAGAACTAGAAGTCCATGAGCGACGCACTGCCCGATCGGCGTGTTTTGGGCAAATTCCGCATCGGTGTGCATCGGATTGTCATCGCCGGATAGTTCGACGAATGCCATCACGTCGTCCTTCGTGACTGATCGTGGTGCCGTTAGAACGGATTCGCCCAGTTCGAAGTCTTCCAAGTAAGACGCCATTTGTTCTCTCACGCAGTATTAAGCGTTCGTCGAAGCATCAAGGCATCGACAGCAGTAACCTCGCGGGCGCTGCACACAAGTGGATTTACATCTATCTCTTCGATTTGACTACCTAGTTCGTGGCACAGCAGCGAGAAATCAGAGATGATTTTTGCCACGCGATCCAGATCGACACCAGGTTTCCCGCGGTACCCCTCCAGAATTGGATATGCCGCAAGCCGACGAAGCATGCCGCTCGCCACTTCGAGCGATACCGGTGCCAGTTCGCTCGCGACGTCCCCAAGCAGCTCGGCAAATACTCCGCCTAACCCAACAAGGACAAGTGGTCCGAACACCGGGTCCCGCTTCATGCCAAGCATCAACTCGACGTGGCCGGTCACCATGGACTGGACTAGAAATCCATCCGAACGAACATCTTCCGCTCGAAGGGTCATTTCGTTACAGGCGTCAATAACACTGAGGGCGTCAACAAGCCCGATTCTGACGAAGCCCATCTCCGTCTTGTGCGCTGCGTCAGGCGAGTCCAGCTTCAGCACGACCGGATAGCCCAGTCGCTCAGCTGCTTGCACCGCATCCTGCGACGACGTCGCATGGATCTCGCTCACCACTGGCACGCCGCATGCGGAAATAATCTCCTTCGCAACTCGCTCAGTCACAACCTGTGGTTGCCCTCGCAACAAGTCGAGCGCATGCATGACCTTCTCGCTGGAAAGCTTCCGGATTACGTCGGGTGCGCGTGGCGCCCCAAGGCGATGATGCCAATGCTGCCACTTTGAGAGGGCGCTAAAGCATCGGTCCATCGCACGAAAGAAGCTGACGCGCTCATCGCGCGCGTAAATTCCTGACCCGGGACCTTCCAGCCATTCTGGGAGCCATACTATGCAGACGGGTTTGCCTGCCTCGGCACTCAGTTGCGATGCGGCCGCGCATCGTTGCTCCGCCATTGCCTCGTTTGGCGTCACTTGTGGCAAGACCAATGCCCCATACGCTGGGTCACTCAGCATTGCGCGTGCGCAGGCAACATACGACAGCGGATCGTTCAGGACCTGACCAGTGATATCACACGGATTCTTCGCCGACCCGAACTCCGGGATGCTGGCTTCCAGGACCTTCTGGGCGTCGACACCAGGTTGCGGCAGATCCATCCCGTGCTGGCTTGCAGCGTCCGCCGCCATGACCGCCGCGCCACCGGACGTCGCCATGATCGCAATCCCTGCACCGGCGGGTGCGGATGTCTTTGCAAAGAAGTCGGCCGTTTCGGCGAGTTCGGCCAACGAATTCACCTGGACAAAATTCCCCCGCCGCATCGCGGCTTCCAGTGCCGCCGAAGAGCTCGCCAAGCTCCCCGTATGCGACTTTGCTGCTTCGGCCCCAGCTGCATCCACGGCGGTCTTGTAGATAAGCACGGGTTTGCGTGCAATCTGTGCGCGTTCACCGAGTTCGTGTAGCGACTTGGCCACATTGATTCCTTCGAGAATGCATGCGACGGCTCTGCACTCCGGCTCCTCGACAAGGTAGTTCGCCAAGTCAAATGCATCCACGTCGCATGAGTTCCCCGAGGACAACATATGCGTATAGGCTCGTCCATGTTGCACCCCCTGTAATACCGCATAGCCGAGCGCACCTGACTGGCTGACCAACCCGACACGCCCCGCTATGCGATTAAGCGTCGCGTATCCGACCTGGAACAGAAGGCCCGCTCCAATCAGGTTGTTCACAACGCCGACGCAATTCGGCCCAAGAATTCGCATCCCACTGCCGCGGGCGATATCGGTGAGCAGCTGTTGCTGCGCCACACGTTCGGCTGACCTCGTTTCCGCGAAACCGGATGCATAGACAATCGCGCCGCCAGCGCCGACATCCGCCGCCTCCCTGGCGGCATTGACAACGGCGTGCTGTGGTAGGGTGATCACCACACAATCCGGGACTACCGGCAACGCGCTCAGCGACGGATAGCACGGACGCGATCCGAGCCGTTCATACTTGGGATTAACTAGGAAGATGTCGCCGGCGTAGTGCGCCAGGTTATCCAAGGTTCGGCTCGAAAATGCCCCTTGTCTTTCGCTGGCGCCGAGTATGGCGATTGACCTCGGTGCAAGCAAGCGAGACAACTCTTCGCGTCCGTATAGAGGCCTCATTTCTGTGCACTCTTCGTCATGTTTTCCAAGAACTGCGCTGCGAAGAGCGAGCCGTCGTCATAGTCGACGACGACAATCTCCACGCGCCGATCGATTGCTGTCGCCACGGAGCTCAAGCCGAGCAACTGAGTTGCGATTCGAAGGTTCTCATCCAGATCTACGATGCAGACGGAATACGGCGCAAGCGCGCGAAAGATCCGAGGCGCGGCGTGGACGACTGTGGCGGAGTACACGACACCGCGACCGCTCAAGGACTTCCAACTCACCGAAGGGCACCAGCAATGAGGGCAAAACGGCTTGGGAGGAAATGACAGGCGCGCACAGGTATTGCATTGCGAAGCCAGGAGCTTGCGCCCTCTGAGCCCATTCCAAAACTCCGAGGTAAACTCGGACTGTGGTGGCGCGAAGGGTCTCGGTCCGTCACGTCGAATTGCACGAAGATGTGCGCCGCTCAATGCACAGCCTCCAGAATGTGAATCAGCGCTGCGTTGTAGTTACCCAGTTCGCAAGCCGTCATCCCGATTGTGGCGTCACGTACCTGACGCCCCTCCGCGGAATGTGTTAGTTGCTCAAGAACCTCCACAAAGGAGTACAGGGGAGTAACGAAGGGAGGATGGCCACGTGCAATTAGGCCTCCCGATGTGCAAATCGGAATGCGTCCGCCGAGCGACGTCTCTCCTGCTGCTGTGGCCGCCGCCCCTCGGCCGCGTGGTGTCAATCCAAGGGCCTCTGATACGAGGATTTCGACGATCGTGCATGGCGCATATAGCTCGGCGAAGTCGATGTCTTTCGGTGTCAGGCCTGCCTGTGAATAGGCTTGTGCGGCAGCTGCGCGTGCAGCACCGAAGTTGATCATGTCCGATGGCACCTCGGAGATCTGGTGGGCGCCCTCATGGTGAAATCCGCGACCGACTACGCGTGCATATGGTTTGCGAAGAGAACGTGCAAGCTCCTCTGACGCAAGAACGATACATGCCGCGCCATCCGAACGCGGCGGCACTTCGTAAAGGCCGAGCGGCTCTACAATCATCCGTTGCTCGAGGACATCGTCGAGGGTCACTTCTGTACGGAATTGCGCCAGGGGATTGAGCGACGCATGGCGCCGATTCTTTACGGCGACACTCGCGATCTCGGCACGTGTGGATCCGAACTCGTGCATATAGCGCACAGCGTCCATCGCGTACCATGAAATAGGCGTGAACCCAAAGGGAGCGTGGAAGGCGACATCGCCTGTCGCGCGAATCGAGCGGTTCATGTGTTCGTCACTACTGATTGCCGTCTCGAAACTCACTCCTAGTGCCAATGCCAGCCGAGCACGTCCGCTACTGATAAGTTGCGCCGCCTGCTCGAACGCAAGCCCCCCCGTCATCCCGTTGCCGACCACCTCCATGACCACGCCATTCATGGGTAGGCGCAGGTAGTTGGCCATGAAGGTTCCGAAGTACAGTTGTTGCGTGTAGACGCGTGGATGGCAGAACACCATCGCGTCAATCTCATCCTTGGCGACTCCCGCCGCCGCCACGGCATCGAGAACGCATCCCGCGAGCACTTCGTGCTCGAGCACCTCCGTCGCAGACCCGTGCGGCTGTTGGATTCGTCCGCACGGCACTGCTGCAGCACCAACTATTGCGACTTGCGTGGCTTCGGCTCTCATGATGAACTGGACATCACTTCTGGAGAGCGCCGGCACGCTGTAGGAAGAGTCGCTCTTCGATGAAGGCCTTCTCGGCCCATTTCCTGTACTCGTCTGACGAACGATACCAATACAGCATGTCGAATCGCTCGAGAAAGTCCCTGTTCTCGGGATCGTCCATCGCCAACTTGAACGCATCGTGGAGTCGCTTGACAATCGGCTCAGGCATACCGCGTGGCCCGACTATTCCATAGGCAGACGGGTATACGATGTCGTAACCCTGCTCCTTGGCGGTAGGAACTTCAGGCAATTTACGCAGACGCCCTTCGTCAAAGACCGCAAGAATGCGCGCCTTCTTGGCTTCGACCAGCTGAATCATGCTGCCGACGCCGCTCACGACCACCATCGTCTGGCCACCGAGCATCGCCGTATTGATCTCGGCACCGCCCTTGTATGGGACGTGCAAGGGCTCAAATCCCGCACGCGCCGCGAGATCTTCCATCAGTAGGTGGAGTGAAGATCCAACTCCCGAGCTCGCGTAGCTAAGCTTGCCTGGATTAGCCCTTGCCCACTTGATCATATCGGCCAAGGTCGTGAACGGTGAGTCTTCCCGGACGGCGACCGCAAAGGAATAACCGCCGAGACCAATAATCCAGGTGAAATCCTTCAGCGGATCCCAGTCAGTTTTTTGCAGATGGGGTTGGCGCAAGATCGTGATAGTACTCGCCGCTATTGTGTAGCCGTCGGGTTTAGCCGTTCTCGCCATAGTCGCCAGACCTAACGTACCGTTTGCCCCCGGTTTGTTCTCGACGACGACCTGTTGCCCGAGGTGCTTGCTGGCTAATTGAGCCAGCTTGCGGTACTGAAGGTCAGTGGCCCCGGAACCATAACCGAGGACCAGACTGATTGGGCGAGTGGGAAAATCCTGGGCGCTCGCTGGTGACGCCAGTAAGCATGCCAGCGCGAGCGCACCGACCATGTACCGCAGTGTTTTCTTCATGATTTGAATCTCCTCTTCGCGTAATTGCCCGATGCGGCGTCTAAACGATGGAATCCGGGTTTTTATCGAGATCAAAGGCAGGAGGCGCTCCGATTGAATCGGGCTACCTTGGCGACAGACATTGTGAGCTAACTAATGTGCGTTATTCTAGTTGACATCAGGCGTCCAATCAAGGGTTAGGCGGGGAGCGCCTTCAAGATTTCCCTACAAGTTCGTCGGAGTTGACGTTCAGACGGCGAGGTCGTGGATCGACCAATAACTAGCGACCGCCAAGTCTCCACTCGTCCACGACGTCCAACGCGGCGCTGCAGTTGCGAGGCGGGCCGCTCGGAACTCCCGTGGGCGTACGTGAGAACCGTGGGGCCGGAGCTGGCTGCACGAGCATCTCCTTGCCAATGAACGTGCCGCGGGCCTCGAGGTGCGGATGCTTGGGCGCCTCTGACATGGACAGAACCGGCGCGACGCATGCGTCAGATCCCTCCAGCAATCTGCACCACTCGTCACGGGTACGTGTGCGGATCACGGCCGCGAGCTTGCCGCGCAGCGCAGGCCAATGCGTCTCGTCGTGCTGCCCGACGAACTCCGCGCTGTCGAGCCCTGCCAGATCGCGCAGCGTGGCGTAGAACTGCGGCTCGATCGCCCCGACCGCGATGTGGCGGCCGTCGGCGCATTCGTAGACGCCATAGAAATGCGCACCACCGTCGAGAAAGTTCGCTCCCCTGCGCTCCTTCCAGCGGCCCATCGCGGCCAGCGCGAAGAATTGCGTCATCAGGGACGCTGCGCCGTCGCACATCGCCGCATCGACCACCTGCCCGCGTCCGGAGCCACGGGCTTCGTGGAGCGCAGCAAGGAGTCCGACCACGAGGTACAGCGCCCCTCCACCATAGTCGCCCACGAGGTTCAGCGGCGGCACTGGGTCCCCAGCTTCGGGTCCGATTGCCGCCAATGCACCCGACAGCGCGATGTAGTTGATGTCGTGGCCTGCGGCCTTCGCGAGCGGCCCCGTCTGCCCCCAGCCCGTCATGCGTCCGTACACCAGTCGCGGGTTCCTTGCGCCGACGTCATTCGGTCCGAGTCCGAGCCGCTCCATCACGCCAGGCCGGAAGCCTTCGATCAGCGCATCCGCATGTTCGACGAGCGCGAGCGCCTGCTCCCGACCTTCAGCGCTCTTGAGGTCGAGACGGACCAAGCGCCGGCCGCGGCTCACGAAGTCGCGCGGGTCGCAGCCGCCGCTGCCAGGTCGATCGATGCGCACGACGTCCGCGCCCATGTCGGACAGCAGCATGCCCGCGAATGGCCCCGGGCCGATGCCGGCGAACTCAACGACGCGCAGTCCCCGAAGAGGGCCTGCCAGGGATCCAGAGTCGTTGTGTGCGTTCATCGCGGTCCTCGCCATGGACGTCAACGTGCGGAGTACCCGCCATCGACCAGATGCACGCTTCCGGTGACGAACGTCGCGCGATCCGAGAGCAGGAACGCGATCATCTCGGCGATTTCTTCGGGACGCGCGAGGCGACCGATCGGATGTGTGATACCGGCCGCCTTGCGCGCAGCTTCGACTCGCGGGCCGAGGAGCGCCGTGTCCACGTAACCAGGCGCCACTGCATTCACGCGTATCGGCACCTGCGCGTAGTCGAGCGCAGCGACCTTGGTCAGACCGACGACGCCGTGCTTCGACGCCGCGTAGGGCCCGCTTCCGGCGATGGCATTCATGCCAGCGATCGATGCGACGTTGACAATCGCCCCGCCTCCCCGTGCAATCATCTGGGGGATCTCGTAGCGTAGGCAATAGAACAGCCCGTCGAGGTTGACGTCCATTACCCGGCGCCAGTCCTGCGGCGAGCATTCGCCGATCGGTCTGAGCTTCGGCGCTACGCCGGCGTTGTTCACCGCAAGGTCGAGTCCGCCGTGGCGTGCGCCGATCCCGGCGAGCGCCGCTCTCACGGCCGCAACGTCCGAGACGTCCATCTGTAGCGGCTCGGCGACGCCGCCAGCGGCGCGAATTCCCTCGGCGACGGCCGACGCGGCCCCGGCGTCGACGTCCGAGACGACCACATTGGCACCTCGCTTGGCCAGAAGAGCGGCAGTCGCAGCGCCGATTCCTGCACCGGCGCCGGTGACGAATGCGATCTTTCCGTCAAATTCCATCATCGGGAGATCCGCCATCCCTACCGGTTCGACTCGATTCGCCGCGCTCAATTCGCCAGATACCCGCCGTCGACAGGCAGGATCGCGCCTGTCACGTAGGACGCGAGATCCGAGCAAAGGAACAGTGCCGGTCCGATCAATTCGTCGGGCTCAGCGTGGCGCTTCATCGGGATGTGGGCGAGCAGGCTCGCCGTCTTCGCGGGATCGTTGCGCGTCGATTCGGTCATCGGCGTCGCGATGAAGCCGGGGGCGATCGCGTTGACCCGCACGCCGCGCGGCGCCAGTTCGCAGGCCAGTGCCTTGGTCAGCTGCGCAACACCGCCCTTGGAGGCCGTATACGCGGCCGAGTTCGGCGTGGCGACGAACGACTGGATCGAACCCAGGTTCAGCACGCTGCCTTTCGTCCGCCCGAGCTGGTCGGCGAAGGCCAGTGTCATGTAATACGGGCCGCCCAGGTTGACGCGGAGGGTCACGTCCCAATCCTCGAGCGGGTTGCCCTGGCCGAACGGGGCACGGATCAGGATGCCGGCGTTGTTGACCAGCACTTTCACGTCTCCCACTTCGGCGCGAACCTGCTCGGCTAGCCGCAAGCACGCCGTCGCATCGGAAACGTCGAGCTCGCGGGCGCGAGCGTCGCCGCCACTCTGGCGGATGGCGTGCGCCGCGCGCTGCGCCATGCCTGCATTGCGATCGGTGAGGATCACCCGAGCGCCGGCCTTCGCGAACCCGCGCGAAATCGCTTCGCCATTGCCCTGGCCCGCACCGGTCACCAGGACGATCGCGCCATCGAAAGCCAAGTTCACCATCTCGTCATCCCTTGTTCTTCGCCATCGAGCCCGGCGCCGCGCCGTCCGCCTCGAGCATCCGGCCGATCTTGCCGCGCAGTTCGCGCTTGATGATCTTTCCGGAGTAGTTGATCGGCAGCTCTGCGTACGAAATGAATACGACCCGCTTCGGCGCCTTGTACGACGCGAGGCATTCCTTGGCGAAGGCGATGATCTCCGACTCCCCGACCGACATGCCATCGCGGCAGACGACGACCGCCGTGACCTCTTCACCCCAGCGCTCGCTCGGCAGTCCGATCACTCCGACCTCGCGCACGGCCGGATGCTTCTGCAGCGCACGCTCGACTTCCTGCGAGTAGACATTCAGCCCGCCAGACTTGACCATGTCCTTCAGCCGGTCGTGGAAGTAGACGTAGCCCTTCTCGTCCATCGCCCCCATATCGCCGGTGCGCAGCCAGCCGTCGTGAAAGACCGCGGCGGTCGCGTCGGGCCGGTTGTAGTAGCCGTCCATCACCGAAGGGCCTCGGACCAGGATCTCGCCCGACTCGCCGATGCTGGCATCCGACAGGTCCTCTCGGGCGATCTTCACCTCGAAGTTCAGGAACGGCCGGCCGATCGAATCGGGCGCCGTCTCGTAGTCCTCCTCCTTCAGCACTGTCACGATGACGCCGGCCTCGGTGAGTCCGTACTGGTAGAAGATCTTCGAGCCGGGAACGAGCGCGTGCATGCGGTCGCGATCCTTCGCCGAGAGGATACCGCCGCCCACATACCAGCGCCGGAAGCTTGCGAGTCTCTCCGGCGCGTGGCGTTCGGCCGCAATGCACAACTCACGTGCAACCGACGGCGGCGCGAAGCCGTTGGTCACCTTGTGTGCCGCGATCAGGTCGAGCATGCGCTCCGCGCTGTACTCCGTCATGATCGTCGCGCGCGCGCCGAGGTAGAGATGGGGCAACAGCCAACAGTTCAACGCCGCCGCGTGGTGCAACGGTGTCGCCAGGATGGTGTTGTCGAACTCGTTCATCCCGGTATCGAGCGCTTCGTGGATCGTGTTCCAGAAAACCTGCCGATTCCTGAGCACGACCCCTTTGGACCGACCGGTCGTTCCGCCGGTGAACATGATGAGCTGCACGTCGTCGTCGCTGGCCTGCGGCGCGTGGAAGCCGGCTGCGGGTTCCTGGAGGATGCGGGCCAGCGCGCTCTCGCCGGGCGAGTCATCGATCAGGACCGTCGGCAAGTCGATCCGTCCATGGACGTGCGAATGCAGGTAATCCGAGGTCGTGATCATCAGGCGACACTGCGCGTCCTCGACGTTCGCGCGGATGTCGTCCGGGGTCAGTCGGTAGTTCAATGGCACGCATACCGCTCTCAGCTTGAGGATGGCGACGTAGGCGACGACCCAGTTGGCGGAGGACATCGCCAGCAGCGCGACCTTGTCGCCGTGGCCGATGCCGGACTTGCCGAGGTAGGCTGCAAGTCGATTCGCCGCGTCGTCCAGCCGCGCGTACGTGAAGGTGCCCTTGTCGTCGATCAGGGCGGTACGTGAAGGAAACTTTCGCGCGTTGCGCGCGACATGCTCGGCAACCGAAGTGGTCATGTCAGTACTCGATGATCGGCTTCACCCGGCACGGCCGTCCTCACGCGAGCCTGGCGATGACGGTTCCCTCGTCCACGACGTCGCCCTCCTTCACCAGAATCTCGGCGATCG
>OEIU01002049.1_pt1 | contig 11360 bp, 7 predicted proteins | sample 1539221 | NCBI WGS metagenome assembly OEIU01 (sample SAMN03792071, study PRJEB22550) | activated sludge metagenome | feature: wastewater treatment plant; material: activated sludge; isolation source: Wastewater treatment plant of a petroleum refinery complex | place: Argentina: Zarate | collected... | reverse complement strand
CTGGTTGCTGCCACCAGCGCCGTAAGATGGCGTGACATTAGGCTGGAGAGTGACCTACCGTTATTATAGAGCCTAGCCACGATGAAGCAAATTGTCAGGATCAATATTGTGCGACGCCCCCCAGCGAGAGCCGCACCAAAAGCGAGAGAATAAAGGATGAAGACGACGAACGCGGCGAGCAGAAATTTGTTCTCAAGCGAGCCCCGCTCATTGTGCCTCATCGCTACGGCGAGAGCAGCGCCACCTACAAAAGCATTCAAGAGAGAAGCACTACTCGATAGGAAATACGGTACTTCTTCCATTCCCGAGGTAGCAGATAGACGAACTGCACCACTCTCGCCATACGTTGCGAGCAGATAGAGCTGAAACATCAACCATACCAGGAAGGTCACAATCAGCGGTATCGGCCTGATGCGGTTGATTGCCTGAAGAATGGTCCTATTCCGTCTTCCGTCATGCACCGAGATTAGGGCGCAGCCGGCAAAAAAAACGAGGCTTACCATATGTGCGATCAGGTAGTACTGGGGACTGTACTCGACACTGCTTCCCAATCGCCAAGCCAAATGTGCGACGAGCACGAAGACGAGATAGACGCTTAAAAAAACCGCCATGCCGATATTCATCTGCCGATTGAGACCGTACAGCAGCAGGGCGCCACTGATCGCGATGAAGACCAGATCGAGAAAAGTAATCACCTGAGCAATCCGCCCTTACGCGAGGCAAAAATACTGCCTTTGCCCGACCGCGAGGCATCCACACTGCCTGAAACGATCGGGAAGCCGTTCATGACCGAACGTTTTAGCATCGATTTCGGGACCGCTGACAAAGAGGGCTTTCGTTGCGCGTTTGCAATTTTGGACGCGGATGGTAATTCGTAAATCTCCGGCGAGATCGCATTTCGCATGAATGTAGAGACGCGCGAGGGGATCAACGTAGTCCTTGCCACTGAACATCGCCGCATCGCCGTCGACTTCAAAGCTGAGTACCTCGATCTCGTCGTTGATAGCATGGTGAAGTTCGGTGAAGCTTCAATTGCTGCGCCTTTGTGGTCAGTGGCCTGCAGACCATGCGGTTGGGGGCTTTGCTCACTTAACGGCCACGGAGTTACCGCGACGTTGGTCGCGACTCATTACGCAGGTGTTGCTCACTGGATCTGACGGAAGCAAACTCGGCGCTGCAATTGCAATTAGAAGGCGGGCCTTATGATAAATCTATCATCTAGCTTTCCGTTTGCGCTGACGCCGGCAGCTCGAGGTGTCCCTTAGCGGCGATCCGTTCGAACAACCGTCGCATCTGGACTACCGTGCTGTAGCCGCTCCGCACGCAGCGCTCGTGTCCTGCCGCGGCGATGCGTGCACGCTCGGCATCGTGGCGAAGGTAGAATCGCGCCTTGTCGCACATCTCCTCCGGGCTAGAGAAGAACTCGGCCTCCTTACCTTCCTCGAAGAGCTGGAGCAGCTCGTCGGTACGCTCGGCAAGCATGAACGTGCCGCAGGCGGGGATCTCGAAGCTGCGCGCCGTCGAGGTCTCTGGCCAGCGGCTAGTGAGCAGGCCAATGGCGATTTTCGCGCATACCAGAGCATGGGGATAGTCCTCGCCCCAGATGCCATTGCTTTGCACGAGGCCGCGCGCCCAGTAGTGGCTTTTCGCGTAGCGTGGCCAATACGGCCCCCAGACTTTTACGATCGTCGTTCCATCGCTGAACGCCTTGGCGATCGCCTCAATGTGCATAGCATAGCGGCTCTCGCAGTGGCCAATGAAGCAGATATCCGAGGCTAGCGACAGTCGAGTCGCGGCATCGACCATCTTGTTGGGCGTAAATTGTCGGCCATGAGCATGGAGCACCAGATCTACGTCGCGCGCGCCTCGCGCGCGGTAACTCTCCATTTCCCACGGCTTGGTGGTGACGAAGAGGTCATAGAATGGGATCGAGCCGAAGAAATACCTCGAGCCCATTTGCTTATAGATGAGAGCGTCGTTGGTGTGGTGTATCGCGTACTTCCGGCGGGCGTGCTCGCGCATGGATGCTACGGTCGAGGGATAGAGAGAGTTACCCTTCGTCACCCAGACAGCATCGTAGTCGCTCTCGCGCGCAAGTGCGACAAGGTCGCGGTTGAGCTGGGGAAGCGTGCGACTGATATTTAAACGGCTGGCTAGCGACTGCTCGATGCGCGAGAGCTGCTCGTGATACGGTGTGATGTCGAAGGGCAGCACGTCGAAGCCGAGTTGCTCGAAGATCCTCGCTCGCTCCAAGGCAGTGGATCCCTTCCAAAGCTCGGCGACCATCAGCAGGCGCATGGGGGAGTCCTCAAGCTCGTGTGCCGGAGATCAGCATCACGCGGGTGAAAACGCCGCTTCCTAACGTGCCAAGCTCCGCGACATTCCAAACTTTGAATACGAGCCGAAACCCTTGCCAGATCAGCGACCGCACTGTTGACTTCAGGCTGTAGCCGAAGAGTACAGGTCCTAGCTCGCGCGCCTCGACCTTCTGGAAGCCTGAGAGATTCATAAGCCGCGACAACGAGTTGGGATTGAAGCAGACCTCATGCGTGAAGTCGCCGTAGCGAAGCATCGTGCCCCAGGGACTATCGGCGTTAGGAGTTTGCAGGATAAGCCGGCCTCCAGGCTTCAAAGCAGCAAGGGCTGCATCGAGAAATCGTATAACTTCAGGCTTGTGCAGGTGCTCAATTATGTCGAAGCCTGTGACGACGTCGAATGCTCCCTCGTTACGCTCAAGGTAGTCGATTGCGTTTTCCAACTCCACTCGAGGAACGACCTGGCGTGAGATCGCCACCTGCTCCGGGCTAAGATCGACTCCTTCTACGTCGGACCAGCCTCGCTCCTTAAAGAAGTGCAGGAGCTTGCCGCCGCCGCAGGCAACATCCACGACGCGCGCCGTCTTGTTTGGGGGAAGCCAGCCGCGCAGGTAATGGTCGTAGGCGCGGGCCCACTTTCTGCTCTCCGGGACCGAGAATGTTGTCGGGAGATCCTGGAAGTTCGTGGCGTAGTGCTCGTAGATACGTTCGCGATACGACACGGTCATGAGCTCAAACCTTTGAACAATAATTGTTATGCCGCACCACGACCTCATCCTGTTTTTCGAGCCACGTGGCGATTACGCTGCCAATGTAGAGAAAATTTTGGTAAGGGTGCTTTGATGAAAGCAATCGCTTGTCGCGGTCGCGCGAGAATACGGAGAGCTCGAAGCCAACCGGACTCGGTAGCGCATTCGCACCTCGGCCAGGAATTCGATGCAGTTTTCTCGCCAATTCATGCAAGAATGTCAGTCTTTCACACAGTCCGACTTGTGCCGAAACCTCGCCGCGCGAGGTGCCGCACTATTGCCTCGCGCCGATGTGCCGGCAGAATCATGATGAGGGCCGGAATAAGCCCGAGAGCACACCACATCGCGCCGGCAAAGAACAGTCCTACGGCATTATCCGTACCGATGCAGGTGGCCACTGCGTAACCGATACCCGCAGACCATGCGGCGGTCAGGATGGTGGCCAGAGCGCACTGCTTGAGATAGCGAAGGCACGAAAAGCCTACGATCTGTCGCGCTGCAAGCAGCGGTAGAGCGATCGCCTGCCCCATCGCCTCGCCTACTGCGAGGCCGACTGCTGCTCCTGCTACGTCGTAAGGGCCAGCAAGCGCGGCGCACGCGGCGAGGCCGATTGCCAGTTGGAAAACGAACGCAATGGCGGCCGGCCGGGCGCTGTTGGCCAGCATCAAATACGCGACAACAGGCGCCGACGGTGCCGTTATGACGGCGGCGCCGAAGAGCGTCGCAGCTATAGTCGGATCAAATAGGCCGTCATGGCCGGACCAGACGGCGAGAAACGACTCGCCGAACAGGGCTACGGCGACGGCAATGCCGCCGGTCATCGCCGACAGGAACCGGCCCAGCAGCTCCAACTGGCGCACGACGCCACTTGCATTACCGGCGTATTGGAGGTTGGCCACCTCTATGCCAGCCGAGATCGAGAGCAACGAGGCGATTTGACGCGCGAGGTTGGCGAGCGTACGCAGCATGAGGAAGCTAACGAGCGCGTTCCCATTTGCGCCCATGGCGCCCAAAAGAACCACCGGTAGTGAATTCCAAGCTAATGGCGCACCCTGCATTATAGCCAGCCATCTGACGTGCGCGGCAATATCACTGACCTCGGCCCACGTCGGCTTGACGGGCCGAAAGCGTAGGTCCGGCCAGCGGCGCGACTGGTCCCACAGCATAAGCCCCCACCCCGCCGTGAGGTCCGACGCAAGATAGAGGAATGCCATCGCGATTGGCGAGGCTCCGCACACTGCGGCGACGATCATCGTCGCCGCCAGCGCCGCCAAGGCTGCAGCGTCGATAACGACGCCGTGCGCGTAGGATTGGCGCCCGCGATAAACCTGGGATATCGCGCCGCGCATCATTCGGCTTATGGTGGCAAGTGCCATCAGGCCGAGCATGGCCAGGGCCTGCGCGTGGGGGATGGCGGAGACTGAGAGAAAGCGAGGAAGATCGGTAGCGAAGGCGGCTGCGAGGCCGAGCGCGGCGACGCAAAGGCCGAGAAGCAGCGTGCACCCAAGTGCGACAGAAAGGATGCGCTGGAACCTAGCGACGTCGTGCTCGACGTGTGCCTTCTGCCAAACATTACCGTAGTGGATGTTGAGCCCGAACTCGGCCAAAGACAGTAGCGTCGCGCACGACAGCAGGATTGCCCAGTCGGCGTAAATGTCCGTACCCCATGCGCGGAGCAGCACAGCGACGACGAACACTCGATCGACAAGAGACACTCCGAGACGGAGGACCTGAGCCGCAAAAGACTGTCCAATTCGCCTCAACATGCACGAATAGGTACGATTGGCACCTTGCAATCTAAAAATTCTTCTGCCAGGGCGGCGACGTGATGACTGAAGTGGCTTTGCGAGAAGGCTTCGACACTCGAAGGATTGGGCGGTGTGGGCGCTTCGAGCGCGCGACAAACGGCGGCCGCGATCGCATTTGTATCCCTAGGATCGATGGGTTCGCCAACGGTTCCATTGCGCAGCGCATCAAGGCTGCCATCGACGTTGCCGCCGATGACGTGCAGGCCACTTGCTGCCGCCTCGAGGAAGACGATACCGAAGCCCTCACCCGTCGAAGGCATGACGAAGACGTCGGCCGCGCGATAGTGCTCGGCGAGCTCGGACCCGGCTACGCCGCCCGCAAATCGCACGTGCGCGATAAGATCCATACTCGCTACAAGTGCTCGCAGGCGCGGCTCGTCATCACCGTCGCCGACGATTAGATACAGCACGCCGGGATGCTGTTGCAGTATTTTGGGCAGCGCCTTAATTACCAAGTCGTGGCCCTTGTACCTCTCGGAGGTGGCAAGGCGGGAGACCGTGAGCAGCACCTTTTTGCCAGCGAGGCCGTAGCGTTCGCAAAGTGTGGCGGGCTTCGGCCCCGGAGCGAACTTGTCGCTCACCGTGTTAGGGAGCACGCGAATGCGGGCCGGGTCTCCACCCCACCAACTGCCGATCATTCGATGGCGCGTATAGCGGCTGACGGAGGTTATGAGGTCGGCACGCTCGGCGCACCATCGCACCTGCCGCGATGGAGGTGTCCAGACGTCGATCCCGTGCACCTGAAGCCACAGTGGAATGCGCATCAGGCGGGCAAGCGCAGTGGCGAGTGGCGCCAGATGTATGTGGCCGCAAAACAGTGCGCTTGGTTTTTGTGTGCGGCACGCGGCGCGAGCCGCGGCAATGGAGTAGCGCAGTTGTCCGTATACCGCAACTTCCTGATGGACCCCCGGCGGCAGCGCCTCCGTCGGCTGCGGTGTGAGGCGCGGCAGTACCGTGACATTCTCGATGCCGGGCGCGGCTGCCAGTGCGGTGAGGAAGTCGCGATTATAACGCGCGATGCCGCCATTGCCGCCAAACGCATCGGTGACTAGTGCTAGGACGCGCATCAACGGCTTAGCACCAGCTTCGCCAGCTCGCGCACCGAGAGCGCCGGCACGTGCGCGCAGGCAAGAGCGCCGCTCCTGTCGCCCATGCTGACCTTGCGGATCCATCCCGCAACGGGGGTCGAGAAGCCTGTCTTGCGCCTGTTCACAATGTCTTCCGAAAGCGGTAAGGCCGGCGCGGCGGCAAGCAGCGTCTTGGCGCGGCCACCCATAGCCCACGCTGCCAATGCGTAGGGCGTGACCGCCTCAAGCAGGCGATGGTCGACGAGCGGCACGCGGACCTCGAGGCTATGCGCCATGCTGGCCCAATCGGTGTCGCGGAGCAGCTGATTGCGCATGTAATACCCGCCTTCAAGTGTGGCAAGCTGGGCAAAGGGCGTTCGCGGCCCATCTTGCGCCGCGAGCGCCAGATGCTCTAGCGGCTGCAACCGACGAAGGCCTTCAGCCGCGAAGTCTTGGCCAAGCATGCGAGGCAGCTCCCAGGGCATAAACAAGCCGCGGCGTAGGAGATAGGCCCCTTCGATCGTGCCGCCGCACTCCAGCAGCCCGGCGATCTTGGGATTGAAGCCTAGGCGCGCCGGACAGGCGGCGGCCGCGAAGCGGCGCACTAGGCCCGGGATGAGCGGCACCCGCGCTGGCCAGCGCAGGGCGCGCGCGAGCCGCGGCACCTGCTGAAAGGACGGATAGCCGCCCAGCAGCTCATCGCCACCGAGGCCGGAGATGGCGACCTTGAGCCCAAGTTCGCGCGCCGCTTTGCTGACGAACCATGTATTGAAGCCGTCTATCGAAGGCTGATCCATCGCGGCCATGATACGTGGGAAATCCTCGGTGAATTCACGCTCGCTGATCATGCGCGTGACGTGTTGCGTCCCATAGTGCTTGGCCACACGCTTGGCGAGCTTGGTTTCATCGTTCTCGCTGCCTGCGAATTCGGCGAAGCCAAGCGTCACGGTCGATATATCGCTCTGGCCCGCATCGCGCATGAGGCCGACGAGGGCACCGGAATCAATGCCAGCGGAGAGAAATGCTCCGACAGGCACATCGGCAACGAGGTGATTGCGGACGCTATCAAGAAGCGCCGCGCGCGCGACCGCATGCGCGTCGTCAACGTTCTCGCGTACATCTTCGAGCCGCCGATAGGTGGCAGAGAGAGAGTAGTACCGGCGTAGGGCCCGCAAGCCGGTGGTGCCGACCGTGAGCGCGCAACCAGCCGGCAGCGCGCGGATAGCTGCGTAGGTCGTGAAGGGTTCCGGCACGGCTCCGAAGATATAGAATCCGACGTGTCCGGCGGGATCGGGGTCCTTGCTGCAGGCGCCTCCAGCGAGCAGGGCCTTCACCTGCGAAGCAAAGCGGAAGGTCCAGCCATCATCGGCATAATAGAACGGCTTTATGCCGAAGCGGTCGCGCGCCGCGAACAGCTCACGACGATCGGCATCCCAGATAGCAAAGGCGAACATGCCGCGCAGGTCATCGACCATGTCGGCCCCTTTCGCGGCATAGAGGTGCAGTAGCACCTCCGTGTCGGAGTGGCTGCGGAAGACATGGCCTTTGCCTTCGAGTTCGAGTCGCAGCTCGCGGTAATTGTAGATTTCACCGTTGAAGGTGACAATCAGTTTGCCGTCGGCACTGATCATCGGCTGCGCGCCGGCGTCCGATAGATCAATGATTGAAAGGCGTCGATGCCCGAAGCCGACGCGGCCGTTCTCAGCGATCCACGCGCCGTAGGCGTCCGGTCCCCGAGCGCTCATGTGATCGCGCGTGCGTGCAAGCTCCGACGGCTGAATCGTATCGGCCGCGTAATGGTATGCGAAAATGCCATTAATGCCGCACATCGACACCCCTTGAACACAAGGGCATTGTCAATTGGGATCCGAAATAACGACTGGTAGGCGTCATAACTATTACGTCCAATTCATTCCGCAGGAAATCTGTCTACCCGGGGACTTCGAGATACTTCAGTGGCTCGCAAAGCGCAGTCGGCCCACGTATGTGGAGAATTCAGTGCATATGTCTACGCAAGCTACCGCACTCAAGGTGAATGCACACCCGAGCCCAACCTACCGGAAAACTGACCGTGCTATAGCATACTAGGTTCTAAGCAAGGTGCCGGGCGTACCGGGTCGCAACAGTAGAGTTTAACTTTGGATCCTCGGAGAAGCCGCCTTGCCGGAGATCTTGCCAAGCGCGATTAATCGCTTGTGCATTGGGTCGCTCTCCTTGCGCGATGGTAAGCACCGTACGCAAGACAATAGCGAGATCGAGAAAGAGCGATGCATTCTTCGCGTACCACACATCCATGGCTGCTTTGTCGTTTGCCGATACGTGCCGGCCGCCGTTGACCTGTGCCCAACCAGTAAGACCCGGGCGAACGAGCAGCCTGGAAGAATACTGCGGCGCTTGGTCAATCGGAAGCAACGGTCGAGGGCCGACGAACGACATATCGCCTGAAATAACATCAAAAAGCTGGGGAAGTTCATCCAATCTTGTCCGCCGCAGAAATCGACCAATCACAGACACCCGGCGTTGATCAGGAATGCGGCGGCCCGCATCATCATGGGAAGCACCCATGGTCCTGAATTTGTGCACATCGATGGGCACACCATTGCGACCCGGTCGCTGCTGTGAGAACAGGATGGGAAACCCTAAGTCAAACGCAACAACTAACGCCAGCAGCATCAGGAGCGGTGCTGTAAGCGTCATTAGCAGGGTCGCGCCAACGAGGTCGAGAGCGCGCTTCACGATCCAGTATGACCTGGACTGCAAAGCTTTTAGCTCGTCGGGGGTAAACACGAACTCTGATTGATTAGCCTCTGATCCCAAATTTTCTTTCACATCAAGTTCAAGAATTTCGGACAGGACACGAATCTTGACTGATGACGAACTTTCCAAGGTCGTGAGTGCAGCTCGTGTCTCGGAAGAGAGCATGTTAAACGGGACCGCGACAATGATCTTATCAACTACCACACCCTGAGCGCGCAAATCTGTAACAACTCTTTCGACATCTTCCGGGACACCGAGAACCTTGGATTGATGTACTGCCGTTGCGGCATTCTTGATCTTTTGATCGAGGAAACCGGATATGCGAACACTAATTGGCGCAAATTCCGCAACCGAGCGAACGTAAAGGTCTGAAAGGCGGGTGAGTCCTATTATAAGAACGTTTTCGTGGCTCCCTAGAAGGGGAACGGACGTGCGAGCCGAGCTCTGCTTCCTATTCGAATAATAAACGCGGCGAAGAACGCGCGCTCCAACCAGAAGAAAGACGGAAAAAAGGGCCTGCAAGATCGGGAGAGAGCGTGCAATGTCCTCGAGCCTGTTGAAAGCAAAGGTCCATGCGAGGGCACACCCAACGATCAAGAAGCAAGTGACCGTAAGGCGGATGTAGTCGCCGAGGCTCGAGAAACGCCAAGCCCGTGCCATACCTCCTGAAATCGGAAATAGGATTACAGCACTCGCGATCGTAGCAAATAAGTAGGGGATTAGCGCTTCAAAATGCGCAGGCTCGTAGACGAGATTGTCTCGCACCAACAGGGATAAAAGCACCGCTGCCGCAATAAGAACAATATCGACGAAAAAAGCCAAACGGCGTCGCATGTGCCCCCGCAACCTAATTTCCGCGACGAAAACTCAGTATCCACCAGCTAACAGCGTGCGACGAGCGGAGCAAGTGTAGAAAACCGAAATCGCAGCATCGGTGTGGACAAGGAGTAGGCTACGTCAGATTGACGCAGAAAATGGCATAAAAATGATCAAGATGTGAGCGTTAAAGTGTTATCTCGATCGACCGTTCAACAGTGGTCCCAAGGCTACTAAATCCTAAAACATCTCTTCTCCAACGCTCGCTCAGCGTCGTGTAGGGTGTTCTTCATTGGATGTTGAAGTTTCGCTTCGGCGGATCGCCAAGTTATCAAAGCGGATCTGCCCCGCGGTCATAGTATCCGATCCTGAGAAAGCCTCGATCGCAAGCTCAACCCGCTGAACGCGACAGTTTTCTTTCGGCACTGAAAAAGAGGCTTCAAAGATTTCCTTATTGTCGAGCGCGCCATTCAAGGGGCGACTTTCGGCGAGGATCTTGTTGTCGGCAATGCATCGAACCCGCCAGCGCAAACCGCGTCGCGAACGTACAAGACCTTGGGCTTCTCCCACCAATACATATTCACCTGGCATCAGCATTGTTGCCTGCGACGTTATCTCAGGGCTGATCTGAGAGCCAGAAAACTGGATCTCTAACGTAGGATTTCCAGACACTGTGACGCGATCGACCACGACGCCTTTCTTTGCATTCATGTCCCAGTCAAAAGGTGCTCCAGAAGATGGGAAATCGAAGCTCCCATTGAAGAGAAAGCCCGCAACCTTAAGCTCCTCAACGGGCAAAAACTGCAGCCACGCATTGTAAGCGAGCTCATACAATCCTGCTTCCCTCAGGAGTGCGCTGTAACTTTCAAGCTCCCGCAAGGTCGGCGGGTTGGGAGAGCTCTTCAATGCAAGAAGTAAAGATAATGGCGTACGCGCATCGGTGATGTTTCCCTTAAGATGAGTGAAAAAAGCACCCCGCCATGGTGGATTGGATTTCAGTATTTCGAGAAAATCACCTGAAGCCGTTGGATCTTCCGCGAGACGCCCCAGTATAGGAGCGGCGGCGTTGATCGATTGTGGTGACAGTCGAAGCAGTGCATCTGAAAACTCTAACGCCTTATGCGCGCTTCCTTCCTCAAAGCTCTGCCGCATCATCCAATAAACCGCGAGCTTATGACGATGGGAGCGTTGTGCAGCCGCCGACATGTACAGATTGGCCTTATCATCTTCGCCATTGAGCGCTGTGAGTATGCCGAGGTTGGCAAATGCTTGCGCACTCAGAGGATCGCTCTTGATTGCCTCAACGCTGAGCGCCTTCAAACTGTTCTTGTCAGCCTGAGGATGCGTGGGAACATTTGAGGTTTTGTCGTTTGGAAGGCTAGCAAACGAACCTATGCGGCCTTCTTTTCCATTCGAGGCCTCAACAAGTTCTTGGATTTGCGGATCAGACAGCCCCAAGAGTGCCTGCGTGTTTTTTCCATTGATCCTGTGAGCGAGTTCAGGATCGCTGTTGGCGAGGTAAGACGGTAGCGTGTGAGCCAACACAGCCCACAACAGAAGTCCTGCCAAGGCCGCCACTACTATCAGTCGGATTGAAGACCTTCTCATGCGAGTCCAGCCCCAGATCTGCGTCCTCAACTGTGGGGACGTCTGGCCAAGAATGACAGTAACCGGGTCATCATAGTCCGGCTTTGTCGATGTCTGCGAAAGTTTATGCGCGGGGCCCTTCGTATTGCTGGTCGCTTGGCCTTCAAACGGAGGTCCAAAGCTTTCCGGCGCTCGGGAGTTTTGAGGTCATCCCACGCACGTAAAACCCGATTGGCCAACTGCGCTCGCGAGGGATCAACA
>OEIU01002048.1_pt1 | contig 11365 bp, 8 predicted proteins | sample 1539221 | NCBI WGS metagenome assembly OEIU01 (sample SAMN03792071, study PRJEB22550) | activated sludge metagenome | feature: wastewater treatment plant; material: activated sludge; isolation source: Wastewater treatment plant of a petroleum refinery complex | place: Argentina: Zarate | collected... | reverse complement strand
TGCGCGCCTTGAACGGCGTCAGCCAGTTGGTGTTGATGTGGGCGAGCACGCCGGAGGCGGTGCGGAACTGCAGCAATGCGATGTCCTCGCGCTCGGCGACGGCGCTGGAGAGCTGCGGCTGCACCTCGACGATGTCGGACTCGGTGAACCAGCGGATCAGGTCGATATCGTGCACGGCGAGATCGATCACGACGCCGACATTCGACATCCGCGGCGGAAACGGTCCGACGCGGGTGATGCCGATCGACAGGATGTCCTCGCCCGAGATCGCCTGCTTGATCGCGGCGACCGCCGGGTTGAAGCGCTCGACATGGCCGACCATCAGCGTCACGCCGGCGCTGCGCGCGGCATTGACGATGTCCCGCCCCTCCTCGACCGTGGTAGCGACCGGCTTCTCGACCAGAATGTGGATGTTGCGCGTGATGCAGGCCAGCGCGATCTCGTGATGCAGATGGGTCGGCGCCGCAATCGTGATGGCGTCGACGCCCTCGTCGAACAGCTCGTCCAGTTCGGTGAAGGCACGGCAACCGGCAAGCGCCGTGGCGCGCGCGCGATGCTCCGGCAATGGGTCGACGATGCCGACCAGCGTCACGCCAGGCAGGCCGGCCAGCACGCGGGCATGGTTGCTGCCCATCACGCCCGCGCCGACGACGCCGACGCGTAAGGTGTCTTTCGCATCGGCCTTGGCGTCAGATGCCGACCCTTTTGAACTCATGATATGTAGACCCCAAGCAGATTCGGCGCCGGTAGTTCCCCGGGCGGTTCTCTAGCACGCCGTCACAGACGTGGCGAACGCGATCAGCGGTTTTCGGACACGTTTTGATTCAAACGGTTACAGCCGCAACAGCGGTAGAGCCAACCGGTAGAATTACGGTCTTTCTCAACTGCGCCGGTAGTCGTCCTCGATGCGGATGATGTCGTCCTCGCCGAAATAGCTGCCGGTCTGGACCTCGATCAGCTCGAGCTGGATCTTGCCGGGATTCTCCAGCCGGTGCACCGCGCCGATCGGGATGTAGATCGACTCGTTCTCGTGCACGGTCTTGACGAGTTCGTTGACCGTCACCTGTGCGGTGCCGCGCACCACGATCCAGTGCTCGGCGCGATGATGATGCTTCTGCAGCGACAGCCGCCCGCCCGGCTTGACGATGATGCGCTTGACCTGGTGGCGGTCGCCATTGTCGACCGACTGATAGGACCCCCAGGGCCGATGCACCCTGATGTGGTCCTCCGTCACCTGCGGCGCCACCGTCTTCAGTTTCGCGACCAGCCGCTTCAGGCCGTTGGCGTCCTTTTGCCGCGAGACGAGCACGGCGTCCTGGGTTGCCACCACCACGAGATCGTCGACGCCTTCGAGCGCGACCAGCGCGCGGTCGGTCGCGACGTTACAATTGCGGGAGTCCTCGAATACCGCCGCACCGCGCGCCGCGTTGCCCTCGCCGTCCTTGTCGGACAATTCCCACACCGCGTGCCAGGAGCCGACATCGGACCAGCCGCACGCGACCGGCACGACCGCGGCGCGAGAGGTCTTCTCCATCACCGCATAGTCGATCGAGATCGACTTCGCCGATCCGAACGCCGCCTCGTCGAGCTTGACGAAACCGAGATCGGTGCCGGCTTTCGCCACCGCATCGGTGACCGCGCTGACGCTTTCCGCATCGACGTTGCGATACTCGTCCGACAGCACGGCGGCGCGGAACATGAAGTTGCCGCTGTTCCAGAGATAGCCCGACTTGACGTAACCGGCCGCGGTCGCAGGGTCCGGCTTCTCGACGAACTTGGCGACGGCGCGAACCTTGCCCGAGATGATCTCGCCGGGATTGATGTAGCCATATTCGGTCGCGGCGCGTTCGGGCTGCACGCCGAAGGTCACGATGTGGCCGGCTTCCGCCGCAGCCAGTCCCTCGCGGCAGGCGGCGAGGAAGGCCGGCGTGTCGCGGACCACGTGATCGGCGGCAAGCGCCAGCACGATCGCATCCTTGTCGCGCGCCTGCGCGAAAGCTGCGCCGGCCGCGATCGCAGGACCGGAGTCGCGCCGCATCGGCTCGAGCAGCACGTCGGCCTCGATCCCGATCTCCGCCAGTTGCTCCAGCACCATGAAGCGATAGGCGTTGTTGGTGATGATGATGGGACGCTCGAACAACGTCGCGTCCGACACCCGCAACAGCGTGTCCTGGAACGTCGAGCGCGCCCCGAACAGCGGGATGAACTGCTTGGGGTGAACTTCGCGCGAGGCCGGCCACAGCCGCGTTCCCGCGCCGCCGCACATGATCAGGGGAATAATTCGTCGGGTCATCAACGCCTCAAATCCTGTGGTAATCGCGATACCAGGCGACAAATTCGCGGAGCCCGTCCTCGATCGGGGTCTGCGGCCTGAAGCCGGTGTCGCGCATCAGTTCCGCGACATCGGCGAACGTCTCGGTCACGTCGCCGGGCTGCATCGGCAGCATCTCCCTGACCGCGGTGCGGCCCAGCTCCCGCTCCAGAATCGCTACCACATCGGTCAGCTCTTCCGGATGATTATTGCCGACATTGTAAATTTTCGCTGGCGGTCCGGCGCCCTCGCCGCCATCGCGCGGCGGCTGGCCGATCAGTTGGACGACGGCTAGGGCCGCGTCCCCGACATAGGTAAAATCGCGCCGCATCCTGCCATGGTTAAAGAGCCGGATCGGGGTGCCCTCCACGATCGCCCTGGTAAAGAGGAAATACGCCATGTCCGGCCGGCCCCAGGGGCCATAGATGGTAAAGAACCGCAAGCCCGTCACCGGAAGGCGGTAGAGGTGGCTGTAGGAATGCGCGATCAACTCGTTGGCCTTCTTGGTCGCGGCATAGAGGCTGATCGGACGATCGGTCCTGTCGTCCACCGAAAACGGCTGCTTGGTATTGGCGCCGTAGACCGACGAGGACGAGGCATAGACCAGATGGCCGCATCCATGATGCCGGCATCCCTCCAGCACGTTGACGAAGCCGGCAAGATTGGCGTCGACATAGGCATGCGGATGATCGATCGAATAGCGCACGCCGGCCTGCGCCGCCAGATGCACCACCCGCGCAAAGCGACGTCCGGCGAACAGGCGCTCGACGGCCGCGCGATCGGCGAGGTCGATCTGCTCGAACGCGAAACCCCGCTCCTTCTGCAAGATATCCAGCCGCGCCCGTTTCAGCGCCGGATCGTAATAGTCGTTGAGAATGTCGAGCCCGACCACCGCGCGGCCTTCGGCCAGCAGCCGGCGGGCGACATGAAAGCCGATGAAACCCGCCGCTCCCGTGACCAATATTGCCTGATCCGACATCGTTTTCCTGAACGTGGTCCCGGCGTGCCCTGCCGTTGGCGCCTCTTTACCCGCGTTGTCGAGGTGCCCGCAACATCTACCGGCCCCGCTATTGCCAGAACGGCTCGAAAACCATACCAAGGCGCCCGAATTGCATCGCTTTTTGCACCCTTCCCACACAACCCGGCACGGGCGAGATGCGCCGAATCCTGCTTTCGACATTGAAGATACTGGTCTCGGCGGCGCTGCTCTATTTCTCGCTGCGCAAGGTCAATCTGGCCGACCTCGTCGCTCGCATCGACGTCTCCAGCCTTGGCTGGCTCGGCGTCGCCATCGCTGTCACATTCCTGCAAATCTTCATCGGCGTGTTGCGCTGGCGCGAGATCAGCGCCGAATGCGGCGCGCCGCTGCCGACCCGGCAGGCGATGCGCTTCAACGTGATCGGAACCTTCTTCAACCAGACGCTGCCCTCTTCGATCGGCGGCGACGCGGTGCGGCTATGGCTGGTGGCGCGCAACGGCGCCGGCTGGCGCGCGGCCACCTATTCCATCTTCGTCGACCGCGCCATCGGCCTGATCGCGCTCGCGGTGATCATTGTCGCGAGCCTGCCCTGGAGCTACCGCCTGATCACCGATCCCAACGGCAGGTCGGCGCTATTGCTCGTCGATTTCGCCGCGCTCGCCGGCGGCCTCGGCTTTCTCCTGCTCGGCAGGTTGAATTGGCCGTGGCTGAAGCACTGGTGGGGCACCCATCACATCCACGCCTGCTCGGTCATCGCCAACCGCGTGCTGTTCGGCCGCGAGCACGGCCTGAAGGTCGCGGTGCTTTCGCTGTTGGTGCACGTGCTCGCCGTCGTCATCGCCTGGTGCGTGGTGCAGTCGATCGCCGCGCCCGTGATGTTCGGCCAGATATTCCAGCTCGTTCCGCCGGTCATGCTGATCACCATGCTGCCGATCTCGATCGCCGGCTGGGGCGTGCGCGAGGCCTCCATGGGGCTGGCGTTCGGCTATGCCGGCCTGATGACCAATGAGGGCGTCAACATCTCGCTGCTCTATGGCGCGGTATCCTTCATCGTCGGCCTGGTCGGCGGGGTGGTATGGATTCTCAGCGCCGAGAAAGCCGCGCAAGGCCAGGCACCGATCGAAGTTCCCAAATAATCCTAACGCTCCGCGCAGGTGGAATGACCGATTCGCAATTATTGCTGTCGTTGGCCGCGGCGGTACCGGCGGCGCTGCTGTCGGCCGTTCTGACCTGGGCGATCCGGCCGCTGATGATGCGGGTCGCGCTGGCAAGGCCGAACGCACGCTCTTCACATCGCGTTCCGACGCCGCAGGGCGCGGGCATTGCGGTGATCGCGGCCACGCTGATCTCGGCTGCCGCGGTCATCGCACTGGCCGGCACGGCGCGGACGGCCATGCCGTTCGCCGTGTTCGGCGCGACGCTGTTCATCGCGGGCGTGGGCTTTGCCGACGACATCAAATCGATCCCGGTCGTGCCGCGGCTGTCGCTGCAGGCGCTGGCGGTTGCCGCCGTCATCCTCCCCCCGCCGGAAGCCTCGCGGATCGCGCCCGCCTGTCCGCTCTGGATCGAGCGCGGTCTCTTGTTGCTCGTCGGCCTATGGTTCGTGAACCTCGTCAACTTCATGGACGGCCTCGACCTGATGACGGTGGCCGAAATCGTCCCGATCACCGGCGCGATCATCCTGCTCGGCACCGTCATCGACTTTCCGGCCGCGGCGACCATCGCGGCCACCGCGTTGTTCGGCGCGATGCTGGGCTTCGCCCCCTTCAACCGCCCGGTGGCAAAAATCTTCCTCGGCGACGTCGGCAGCCTGCCGATCGGCCTGCTCGCCGGCTGGTTCCTGCTGCAACTCGCCTGGCATCAGCACCTGACGGCTGCGCTGCTGCTGCCGCTGTATTATCTCGCGGACGCCACCGTCACGCTGCTGCGGCGCATCGCCAGGCGCGAGCCGTTCTGGGAGGGGCATCGCAGCCACTTCTACCAGCGCGCCACGGAGAACGGCTTTTCGGTGTTCCGCGTGGTCAGCGAGGTGTTCGCGCTCAACCTCGTGCTGGCTGCGCTGGCGATCGGTTCCGCCATGACCTCATCGACGGCGATCTCAATCCTGCTCTTCGTCATCGGAGGCATCGCGACGGCCCTCCTGATGCACCGCTTCTCGCGCCGGCGGGTTGCCGCCGGCTAATCCCTGTGGGCGAGTTCGCGGATCAGGCCGGCATAGCCGGCCATCGCGGCGTTGAAATCGAAACGCCTGGATATTTCGGTTGCGCGTTCGGCCCGCTCCGCGTCGTCCGTGCTTGCCGCACGGCGTATCGCGTCAGCCAGTTCATCCGCCCTGCCCGGTGTCACGACCCAGCCAACGTCGTGCTCGGTCACCGTCAAGGCCGCCTCGGCATCCGCTTCGGAGACCAGGATCACCGGGCGGCCGATCGCCAGGAGATTGTAGAACCGGCTCGGCACCGATACGCCGGCGACGTTCTTGCGGTACGGAATGATCCAGGCGTTGGCCGCCGACAGGAACGTCTCCAACTGGTCGTCCTCGACACGCTCGACCAACGTGACGTTGGGAAGCTTCGCGTCGGCCTGCATGCCCTTCAGCTGGTCGAACCCCACGCCCCAGCCCGACAGCAGGAAGTGGATATCGCTGGTGTCGCGCAACAGGCGCGCCGCCTCGAACACGATGACGGGATCGTGCGTAAAGCCCAGGTTGCCCGACAGGCCGACGACGTAGCGAGCCGACAGCGAGCGGCGATACGGGTTGTCAGGCGAGATGGCGCGAACGCCGGGCGCCAGCGTCGCCCAGTTCGGAATGAAGCGGATCTTGTCCCTGGTCATGCCGTCATAGCGCAGCAGCAGATTTTCGGTGTCGCGGCCGATGATGACGACGGCGTCGAGCGCGCGGAACATCGGCGCATTGAGCGCATGCATTGCCCTGGCCAGCAGCGATTCCGGTTTCAGGAGGCCCGCCATGACGAGAACGTCGGGATAGAGATCGTGCATGATCAGCACCGATCGCGCGCCCTTCAGCTTCGCAGCGGCGGCAAACGCATAAGGCAGCATGAAGGGCGCCGGAACGGTGAGCGTGACGTCGCCGCGCCGCAGCCTCCTGAGCATCGCGACGAAGGTCCGCGCGGTGAACATGAGTTCGGCCAGCGCGCGCTTGAGCAGCGCGGCCTTGCCGGGCATCCAGTTCCTGACCTCGACGATTTGCAGCTCGGCGGCGGACGCCGCCGCGGCCGAGCCCGCCGTGCCCGACAGCACCAGAACCTCCGTTTCCTGCGCCACGCGCTGCGAAATCGCCGCCACGATGGCCGCCGTCGTGCTCGGATCCGGCGGATAGTGCTGGCTGACGACGACGACCTTGCCGGATTTCTGCATGATGGCTTTCGAAGCGGCCCGCACGGCTGGCGGGCGACCGGACTGGATCAGGCGGCGTGCGATCCGAATTCAGGCACGGCATCCTTGAGCACCACGCCGATGGTGGAACGGTCGTCCCGTGCGATCGCCTCCTCGAGCGCCGCGAGCCATTTGCGCAATGTCTGCATCGGCGGTTCATTCGGCTTGGCCGCCATGATGCCGGCGACGCCGATCTCCATCGGCGGCTCTTCGCTGGCGAACAGGATCTCGTTCAACCGCTCGCCCGGCCGTATCCCGGTGAACACGACCTCGATGTCGACGCCGGGTTCGAGGCCGGACAGGCGGATCATCCGCTCGGCAAGCTCCACGATCTTGATCGGCTGTCCCATGTTGAGGACGTAGACTGAGACGTCCGGCCGCGCCGGCGTCAGCGCATGCGTCGCCGCCGTCAGCACGAGATCGCAGGCTTCGCGGATCGTCATGAAGTAGCGGACCATGTCCGGGTGCGTGACCGTCACCGGGCCGCCGGCCTCGATCTGCGCCTTGAACTTCGGCACCACCGACCCGTTCGAGGCCAGCACATTGCCGAACCGCACCGAGATCAGACGCATATGAGGTTTGCCGCCCGATTGCATCATCAGGTCGTGATCGAGCGCCTGGCAATACATTTCGGCGAACCGCTTGGTGAGGCCGAGCATCGAGACCGGTTCGATCGCCTTGTCGGTCGAGATCATCACCATGGCTTCGGCACCAGCCGCGCGCGCGGCGTCGGCGACGTTGACGGTGCCAAAGATGTTGGTCTTGACGCCCTCGCTCCAGTCGCGCTCCAGGATCGGCACATGCTTGAGCGCCGCGGCATGGAACACGATGTCGGGCTTGAACTCCTTCATCAGGTTCATCATCCGGTCACGATCGCGGATATCGGCGATACGCCCCTCGATCTCGGCATTGGCGGCGTTCGCCGTCAGCGCCTCCGTTACCGCATAAAGCGCCGGTTCCGAATGTTCGATCACCAGCAATCGGGCAGCCCCGAAGGTCGCAACGCGATCGCAAATCTCCGAGCCGATCGAGCCGCCGCCGCCGGTGATGATCACCGCCTTGCCCTTCACCAGCGTTTCAAGCCGGGCGTAATCGATCTTGTGGCTGGGCCGCAGCAGGAGGTCCTCGACGGCGACGTTGGTCAGCCGCGGAACATCGCCGCTTTCGAGCGACGGCAGGCGGCTGACGAACAGGCCGAGGCGCTTGGCCCGCATCAGAATCCCTTCGGGATGCGCCTCGGGCTCGAATGCCGAGGGCGTCATCACGACCCGCGAGATCGGCTTTCCCCGCCGGGAATAATCGCGGATCACATCATCGAGGTCGTCGATCGCCCCGAGCACCGGCACGTTCCGTATCGACTGCCCGCGGTCGGCGGCCGACGGCGACAACACGCCGACCGGCCAGAGCTGCTTGACGGCACCGCTCTCGATGGCGCGCAGCAGCACCTCCGCATCGGCGGCGCGGCCGATTAGCAATGTCGCCGATGCGCCCTCGGTCTGGGCATGGCGGCGAACGCGGGTGTAACGGAAATAGCGGTAGCCGAAGCGGAGCGCGCTCAGCGTGAAGATCTGGAGAAACCAGTAGAGAACGATGGTGATGCGGCCGAACAGCACCGGCGCCTTGGCGCTCGACGCCCCGAAGATGAAGGCGTAGTCCAGTATGACCAGCGCCACCGCCAGGACGGTCGCGACCCGCAGGATGTTCAGCGCATCGGGAAGTGAAATGAAGCGCCATTTCGTCGTCGTCAGGTTGAACACGTAGCAGATTACGACGCTGAAGGCGACGAACAGCGGCAGGATGCGCAGCAGCAGCGGCAGGCGGGAATAGAACGCATCGCCGCCGTCGAACCTCAGATAGAAGGCCGCCAGCAGGGCAATCGCCGTCGCCAGCGCGTCATGCGCCGCGATCAGGTAGTTGCGATGCGTCAGTTGCGAAACAGGCGTCATTCCAATGGCCGGCAGCGGAAACGGGGATTATCGCAGTTCCTCGACCGCTGATATCTTATCTGCGCCGTGCATGCCAGCGATCATGACCGGTCTGTACCCGAAGAATCCGTACGTCGGGCTCGCAGCACCGTGCCGCCAGCCACCCCAACGCCCAGCACATACATCCAGCCTTCATGAAAATCGAACAGATGCGAGTTGAACAGTGAACTGAAGATGTTCTGCAGCACAACCATCAACCCGATCCAGGCCGCCATCCCCTCGCCGCGAAACAGCGAGAAATGCGCAAACCACATCGCATAGAGGATCACGACCCCGAACATGCCCCACTGGACCGCGACGTTGAGGGTCTGGTTGTGCGGGTTCCCGATCACGTGTCCCTGCGCCAGCCCCGCAGGCCCGGTCGCCGCCGCCTCGAACAGCCCGCGCGTTGATCCCGTGCCGTGGCCGATGACGGGCGCCTCAGCGAAGAACCGTAACGACTTCTCCCAGAATTCGAGCCGCAGCCCGATCGATGTCGGCTCGTTGAGTTCCTTGTAGAGCCGGTAGTCCCGCGTGAACCTCTCCGTCGTCGTCCGCAGATGGGGCGATGCCGTCCAGGCCAGCGCACCGAGCGCGATGGCAGCAAGGCACAGAAGCAGATTGGTCTTCCATCGCAGATGCGCCATGGCGAACACGGCCAGCATGACCGGCAGCGTCACCAGCGCCGTGCGCGACACCACGACGAACGCCATGTTGAGGATGAAGTTGGCCGCGACCGCCGTCAGCAGCAGCGCCTCGCGGATCTTGCCGTCCCGCAACAGGGTGATGATGGGGTAAGCGAGCACGACCGTGCACAGCACGAACTCCTGGCTCTGGTCGATGTAGTTCTTGACGAAGATGCCATACGTCGCGGGATCGCCGGGCTCCTTCAACGAGAGACCGGGTTGGATCGCGACGATCCAGGAGGCGGCCGTCAGCAGCGTGCAGGACGCCAGGAACGCGACCAATACCCACAGGCCGCGCGTCGAGCGCTCGAAATGATAGAACAGGAACGGCAGAAAAAGCAGCTTCGTCGCGGGACTGAAGGCATAGAGGCGCGCGCTCCAGGATGCGTCCGACCACAGCGTACCGATTGCGGCGAGCGCAACCAGCGCGATCGGCAGCAGGCTGATCGGCCGCTGCAACGAGCGCAGGAACGGGCGCAGTTCCAGCGTGGCGGCCAGGGCAGCGAGCCAGACCAGCATGCCGATGCCGACGCCGCTGGTCGACCATGGCAGCAGTGCCGTTACCAGGACGGCAACAAGATCGACGTTCAGGATGCGCGCGAACGGATCGTGCCGCGCCGAGGCCATGACCGACAGCATCTCGCCGAGCGAATTGATCTCGCGGCGCTGGGGTTCGGCGCCCATCATGCCTGTTCCGTGCTTGTGCTGCGTTGGCGTTCCGCGCGCACCATGCCGCCGGCAATGCCGACGCCCAGCACATACATCCAGCCTTCGTGGAAATCGAAGATGTGCGAATTGAGAAGCGAGGTGAAGATGTTCTGCACCACGACGAGCAATCCGATCCAGACCACCAGGCCTTCGCCGCGAAACAGCCGCAGATGCACGAACCACATCGCATACAGCAGGATGACCCCGGCGACGCCCCACTGAACCGCAACGGCAAGCGTCTGGTTATGGGGGTTGCGGATGACCTGGGCCGTGGCGGCCGTGCTCTTTCCGCTGGCGGCCTTCTGGAACAGGCCAAGCGTCGAGCCGGTGCCATTGCCGAAGACCGGCGCAGCGGCGATGAACTGCAGCGACTTCCGCCAGTATTCCAGCCTCAGCCCCACGGACGAGGCCACGTTCTGCTGCTTGTAGACCCGGTACTCGCTGACGATGGAGTCCGCCCTCTGCTGCAGTTGCGGCGAGACAAAAAATGCCAATCCCGCCAGGACGAGCAATCCGCAGGCGATCATCAGGCTGGTTCGCCATTTCAGGTGAAGCAGCGCGAACACCGCGATCATGACCGGGATCGTGACCATCGCCGTGCGCGAAACGATCACGAAGGACATGTTGATGAGAAAGCCGAGCGCGAGCGCGACCAGGAGCGCCGCCAGCCACAGCCTGTTCGCCTGCAGCAGTCGGATGATCGGATAGGCCAATGCCACCGCGCACAGCGCGAATTCCTGGCTCTGGTCGATATAGTTCTTGACGAAGATGCCGCGCTCCTGCTGGCCAGGCGGCTTCAGCGAAAGGCCGGGATCGATCAGGACAAGCCAGGAAACCAGCATCAGCAGGGTGCAGGAAACCAGGAACGCAATGAAGACCCACATTCCGCGTTTCGAGCGCTCGAAATGATAGAACAGGCCGGGCAGCACCAGAAGTTTCAGCAGCGGGCCGACGGACCAAAGCCGCGCGCTCCATGTCGCGCCCGACCAGAGCGTGCCGATGACGGCGAGACCGGCGAAGGCAACCGGCACATAGCAGATCGGTTGCTTCAGCAATCGCCCGAAGGCCCGCCAGTCCGTCACCCACGCCACGGCGCCGAGCCAGCACGGCACGAAAATACTGGGCAGGCTTGTCGACCACGGCAGCGTCAGCGCGGCCAGGATCGCGAAAATATCCGCGATGGTCATCCATGTCGCGCGGTCGCGCCAATACCGCCGTATCCCCGGCCGGGGCATCGACGCCGCATTCACGCTCACGCCTTGTCTCCCCGCGCGCGGCCGACCAGCGACGTCGTGCTGTGGCCGGGCAGAATGTCGACCAGCAC
>OEIU01002047.1_pt1 | contig 11370 bp, 11 predicted proteins | sample 1539221 | NCBI WGS metagenome assembly OEIU01 (sample SAMN03792071, study PRJEB22550) | activated sludge metagenome | feature: wastewater treatment plant; material: activated sludge; isolation source: Wastewater treatment plant of a petroleum refinery complex | place: Argentina: Zarate | collected... | reverse complement strand
CGGAACATCAACGTTCAACTCCATCCGCGAAAGGTGTGGTCAAGGCTCCGCTTACGCACAAGCTGCGGCCGCGGCACCATCAGGATGTCGAGCGTGCCGCCACATGGCAGCCGGATGTCGAAGAAGGGCGAGTTCTTTCCGTAGCGCACGCAAACAGGCTTGCCACGGTCCAGCGCCGCGGCCGCATGCAGATGCAGATCTGCCTCGATGCAGCCGGACGATAGGCTACCGACCCGGCGACCATCGGCTAGAAAGCTCATGCAGGCCCCGACAGGAAGATAGGACGGACCTTCCACCCCGGTGATGACTGCAAGAACCCCGTTGCCATCAGCCGCCGCCAATGCCTCGACCGGATCGGAGAAGCCCGTGGTCTCCTCGAAAGATGGGCGGTTGAAGGGAAGTATCATGGCCATAGCGGGCATATCCGACCTCGCAATATGGAGTCCGAGCGCCGTATCGGGCGTATTCTCGCAATGCGGCCTTTAGTCGGCCTTTTCACTTGCCGCTTTCTTTTCCCCCTCCCCGTTCAGCGCCTGGCTGAAATTGGTGAAGAACTCGTTCGCCAGCTTGTTGGCGGTGGACTGAATGAGCCGGGAGCCGAGCGCCGCGAGCTTGCCGCCGAGCGCGGCATCCGCGGTATAGGTCAGCACGGTGCCACCGCCCCGGGGCTCAAGCAGCACCCGAGCCGACCCCTTGGCAAACCCGGCGATGCCCCCCGATCCCTTGCCCGACAGCACGCAGGACTGTGGCGGTACCATCTCCGACAACTCGACATCGCCTTTGAATTTAGCAGAAACGGGCCCGATCTTCAGTTTCACCGTGGCAACGAAAGCATTGTCGCTCGTCTGCTCCAGATGTTCGCAGCCGGGAATGGCGCCAGCCAGCGTGGCGGTGTCGAAAAGGGCAGTCCAGACGACTTCCGGTGGTTGATTCAGCTCGTGCGATCCGTTGAGTTCCATCTGTTCCTCCCATTATCCTTGGCCGACACCGAGCGCCGCCAGAATGCGGGCCGGTGTCATCGGGGTTTGCGTCATCCGCGCGCCGAAGGACGACAGGGCGTCGTTCACCGCATTCATCACCGCGGCCGCGGCCGCGGCGGTGCCAGCCTCGCCGACCCCTTTGGCGCCAAGGATCGTGTCGTTGGTCGGGGTCTCCACGTGACCGATGACGATGTCGGGCATCTCGCATGCCATCGGCACCAGATAGTCGGCGAGCGAGCCGTTCAGCAGCTGCCCGGTCTCGTCATAAAGACATTCCTCGAACAGGGCCGCGCCGAGGCCCTGCACCACGCCGCCGCGAATCTGTTCGTCGACCAGAAGCGGATTGATGATCCGGCCGCAGTCCTCCACCACCCAGTGCTTGAGCAGCCGCACCAGGCCGGTTTCCGGATCGACCTCCAGCCAGGATGCCTGGACGCCGTTGGTGAAGCCGAACGGATAGCCGGAGGGAGCAAAGTGCTGGGCGACGGTCAGTGAATTGTCGATCCCCTTCGGCAAGGTATCGGGGCGATAAGTGGCGATGCGGCCGACCTCGGCGATAGACAGGCGCGTTGTGCCCGTATCCGCGTCCACCACCATGCCATCGCGAAGCGCCAAGCTGGCAGGGTCCGCCTGCAAGACTGCAGCGGCGATCTCGGCGATGCGTCCGGCCAGCTTCCGACCGGCCAGGAGGGCGGTTTCGCCACCGATGCCCGCCCCCCGGCACGCCCAGGTCGCTCCGCCCGACGGAGTGGCGTCGGTATCGCCCGTAGTCACCTTGACCTGGTCGGGGTGAACGCCCAGCTGGTCGGCCACGATCTGGGCGATGATGGTATCCGTGCCTTGTCCCAGCTCGGTCACCGAGATGGCACAGTGGACTTCTCCGCCTGGGGTCAGGCGCACCACCGCCCCGTCCTGGGCTGAGATCCGCGCCCCGCCGACGCCATAGAATGCCGCGCCGGGATTGGTTATCTCGACGAAGGTGGCAAGGCCGATGCCCCGATAGGTGCCTTTTTCGCGCAACTCCGCCTGCTGGCAGCGCAGCGCATCGTAATCCATCAGCTGGCGCAGCTTCCGTAAGGTTGCCTGATGCGAGAGCTTCTCGAACTTGTAGCCGGTGGCCGAAGCGCACGGATAGGCATCATCCGGCACCACATTGCGGGCACGAACCTCCCAGGGATCGAGGGCGAGCTTCGCCGCTGCCTGGTCGAGAAGCTCTTCCGTCACCTGGCAGGCGATGGGATGGCCGACGGCGCGATATTGGCTGGTCTGCACCTTGTTCTGGAACAGGACTCTGAGCTGGCCGCGATAGTCCTTCATCCGATAGGGCGCGCCCATGAGCCGGTACGCTTGGTTGCCCTCGACCACCGATGTGCGCGGATAGGCCGAGAAGGGGCCGACCGGGGCGAAATCCTCGACATCCATCGCCAGGATCAGCCCGTCGGCATCGAGCGCCATCCGCGCCCGGATATGATGCTCGCGCGCATGGATGTCGGTAAAGAAGCTTTCCAGCCTGTCGGCCAGAAAACGCACCGGCCGGTGCAGGATCAAGGTGGCCGCGACCGTAGCCATCTCCTCGTTATAAAGATGCAGCTTCATGCCGAAGCTGCCGCCCACGTCCGGGGAGATCACCCTCAGTTTGTGGGCGGGCAACCCGACCGGGCGGGCGTAGATGTCCTGGAACTGAAACGGGGTCTGGGTGCCGTGATAAACGGTCAGCTGGCCGGTGGCGGGATTGTAGTCGGCGACCGCCGCTCGCGGCTCCAGCGTGACAGCGGTATGGCGCCCAAAATCATATTCCCCCTCGATGATCAGGGCCGCATTGGCGAAAGCCGCGTCAACGCCGTCGGTCTTCAGCTCGTGGGTGAAGCAGATGTTGCTGGACAGGCTCTGCACCGCCCGCGGGCCATCCGGATCCAGCGCCATCTCCACCCCGGAGACAGGGGCGAGCTCAGCGATGTCCAGCACGATCCGCTCGCAGGCATCCTCGGCTTCGGCGCGGGAGCGGGCGACGACCATCACCACCGGATGCCCGGCCCAGAGAACCTCCTCTTCGGCCAGGATGTTTTGCGGGGCGCTAGTCATCCCGGCGAAATGACCGAGATGGCTGGTCCAGCTCTCGCAGCGGGTATTGAGGTCGGCGGCGGTGAACACCGCCACCACGCCGGGGGCGGTGCGCGCCTCCTCCACGTCGAGCGAGACGATACGGCCGTGGGCCATGGGACTGCGCAGGAAGGCGGCGTGAACCATGCGCGGCAATTGCACGTCGCTGACATAGTTCCCCCGCCCCGCCAGATGGCGCAGCGCATGCCGCCGGCGGTGGGGATGTCCGATATGGGCGGGGCGATCCATCATGGCGCGACATCCCGTGCGCGCCGCTCCGCCGTCGTGGCGATGGCATCGACAATCGCCTCATACCCGGTACAGCGGCAATAATTGCCGGACAGCGCGATGCGGATCGTCTCGCGATCCGGCCGCGGCGTGTGCGACAGCAGAGTGTGTGCGGTCATGATCATGCCGGGCGTGCAATAGCCGCATTGCAGGGCGTTGCGCTCATGGAAGGCGGCCTGCAGATCGGCGATGGTGCCGCTTTCCGCCAGGCCCTCGATGGTCTGGACATCAGCCCCGTTGGCCTGCACCGCCAGCACGAGGCATCCGTGGACCGCCTTGCCGTTCAAAAGCACCAGACAAGCGCCGCACACCCCCATCTCACAGCCGATATGTGTTCCGGTCAGGCGCAGGCGGTCACGCAGGAAATCGGCGAGATGCATGCGCGGGTCGATGAACTCGGCCACCTCCTCGCCATTGACCGTCAGCGTGACGGAGACCTTCATGCTACGCTCCTGCATGTGTGGCATCGTGTCGAGACGGGGGTGGAAAAGGACGCTTCAGCTGAGCGGCAGAAACGGCGTTTCCAGATGTCAAGCTTGCGAAAGGCGCCGCATAGGTCGAAACCCGGCATGGTGCGGTTTCATCGCTCCCTGTCGCTGATCCAAGTGGTGTGGGTCATTTTCATTATGACCACTTGGTTACAAATGACAGGAGGCGAGATCCCGCGCAAGGGAAAAATTACCAACTGGTTACTTTCTTGATCGGCAAGGGCCCGGACGGGGATCTGGAGGTCGGATTTATGGGACAGGAGCCGTCGCGCCGGCGCAAGAACATGACCGCGGAGGCGCGCGCGACCCAGATCCTGGAAGGCGCGATCCGTTTTTTTGCGGAATTCGGCTTCGAGGGGCAAACGCGCGAGCTGGCGGCGCGCCTGGGAGTTTCACATGCCGTGATCTACCGGCATTTCGCCAGCAAGGAAGAACTGATCGAGCGCGTCTACGAGCATGTCTATATCAGTCGCTGGCGCAGCGAGTGGGATAGCTTGTTGACCGATCGAAGCCGGCCACTGGAAGAGCGGCTGGTCCATTTCTACCAAGAGTATGCCAACTGCATCTTTGAATACGAATGGGCGCGGATTTTCGTTTATTCCGGGCTGAAATCCTACGGCCTCCCGCATCGCTATCTGTCGCTCATCCGCAGCCGGGTCATCCGCCCCGCAGTCGTCGAGATGCGCCGTGACCTAGGCTTGCCCGAACAATTACCCTCGGAGGCCGAGGAAGAACTGTTCTGGGCGCTGCATGGCGGCGTGTTCTATATTGCGATCCGCAAATATGTCTACCAGACGAGCATCATCCCCGAGGACGTGATCGGAACGGTCACCCGCACGGTCCGCGCATCCTTGGTGGGCATCCGCGCCCAGATGCGCGCCGGGGTTTAGATGGCCAGCGAGTTCCGCTCGCGAGCCATCTACGCCTCAATGCATGGCCGGAACCTGTTGCCGGCTCTCCTGCCGCAACGTCTCTGGCATGAACCAGACGATGACGGCTCCCATAAAGAACAACACGGAGCAGGCACCGATGCCGAAGCCAAGGCCGTGGGTCTTAGCCAAGGCGCCGACGGTGACCGGCGTGACGACGGCGCCGATGCCTCGGCCGATATTGAAGGCGAAGCCGGAGCCCATCGCGCGAACCGCCTGCGGGAAGAGCTCGGCGAAATAGGAGCCGAACAGGCCGAACACGCCGCCGAAGGACAGGCCCATGAGCGGCCCAAGCCAGAACAGCAGCTTGGCATCCGGCACGATGACGTACAGGGGCACGATCACCGTATCGGCGAGGAAAGCGATGATTAGCGCATTGCGACGTCCGATGGTGTCGGCGAGCCAGGCGAAGACGAAGTAACCGACGAACGCGCCCGAAAAGATCACCACGGAAAAAAGGCTCATATACTCGATGTCCAGCCCCCGGACCTTGACCAGGTAGGTCGGGATCCAGGACGACACGCCCCAGAACCCGCCCATCTGGCAGGCGGCGGCAAGCGTCGCACCGATGGTTAGGAACACGACATTCGGAGCGAAGATCTGCCCGAAGCCGACGCGTGGCTGGTTCGCCTTCGCCGTGCGGGGCGGATCCGGCGGCACGATGATCCAGAACAGGATACCGACGATGGCTGCGCTGCCGACGATGGCAAACAGCATCCGCCAGCCCAGATCGTTCAGCAGATAGCGGCCCATCAGCGAGGCGACGATGCCGCCGACCGCAAAGGTGGACAGCATGAAGCCGGCGGCGCGCGCCCGGTATTTCGGCTCCCAGTGATCGGCGATCAGCGCCACGATGGGGCCCCACAGGCCGCCCATGCCGATGCCTTGCAGGAAACGCAGGACCATCAGCTGTTCCCACGACGTGACCCAATAAACCGCAGCAGTGAAAATGCCAAACTCGAGCAGGCAGATTACGGCGGCGTTCTTGCGGCCCCAGTTTTCCGCGACCCAGCCAAAGATCACACCGCCCAATGCGGTGCCGACCATCGTGGCCGATGCGAGAAGGCCGGCGTCTGTCAGCGATAGGCCCAACGCGGCAATGATCACCGGCAGGGTGATGGCCAGGATCTGCAAGTCCAGACTATCGTAGAGATAGGCCAGAAACGTCATGTAGAGCACGCGCCACCGATATCGGCTGCCGCTTTCCGTACTGCTCACCATTGATTCCTCCCCTCAATCGCGCAGTCATGGCGCGACGCTTCACGTTGTCTGGCGGTCTTTGTTCAGTTGAACTTGGGAAGCAGGCCGGTCAGGATGCGTCCGAGCAGCACACGAGCCAGATGCAGGCGCATCGTTCCCTGCAGGGTCACGTCGTCGGCAGGCTCCAGGTCCTGCGAGAGCGCATCCTGAACTGCGCGGATCGTGCTTGCGTCAGGGACCTGTCCGGCCAGCATGGCTTCCGCCGCTTCAGCACGCATGGGGATCGCGCCGACGGAGTGGAAACAGATCCGCACCTCCACGACCTGCCCGGCCTGCATCACCAGCAGCACCGCCGCCCCGACCATTGCGAAATCCCCGTGGCGGCGGGCCAATTCATCGAAAGTCGTCAAGGTGCCGGGCGCTGCCGGCGGAATGAGCACGGATCGCAGGATTTCTCCCGGCTCGATCGCGGTCGTATAAAGGTCGAGAAAGAAATCATCGGCCGCGACCTCGCGTTCTCCCTCCGGGCCGACAAGGTCGAAAACGCCCCCCAGGCAGCGCACGACCGCGGGAAACTCCGAGGCCGGGTCTGCTAGCGCCAGATTGCCGCCGAACGTCGCGTGATTGCGGATGGCGGGATGGGCAACAAAATGCGCCGCCTCCGAAAGCATGGGCGCATGCTGTGCCACCAGCGGACTGGAAAGGATCTCCGCATGGCGCGTTGTGGCGCCTATGCGTAGGCCTCTCTCGGAAACACTGATCCCTGAAAGCTCCGGCAGGCGTGAGATGTCAATGAGAGCGCTGGGTGCTTGGAGCCGAAGCGCAAGCGAAGGGACAATGCTGTGCCCGCCGGCCAGCCAGATCGCCTCGCCGGAGAACTGCGAATAGAGCTCCAACGCATGGGGGAGACTTTCCGCAAGGCGGTAGCCGAAAGGGGGCGACTTCATGGATCTCCGATCTATCGGTCGGAATTGGGGTCGCTTTCCAAAAAGTAACCGATTGGTCACAAATGACAGGAGCCGTGCGCTCCTGCAAGCAAAAAATAACCAAATGGTCACTTATGTGGCGATGAGATGACTCGCGCGGGCACCACCGGGCGCGCGCACGCAAACGGCCCCTCGGACGGTCTGTATGAGCGTGCTGGAATCGCGCCGAACAATAGCGGGCCATTCACGAGAGAGAGGAAAGCGATCGCGTTAAACGATCGAATGAGAGCGTGACGAAACGAGCCGTGGACATCGGAGTCTACTCCAAGCCTGACGACTCCAGCCCGTTGAGGCCGACCATCCTGGCGGCATTTCATACGCTGGTGAGGCCGACGTCTGAGCAATGCTCGACGTGGCCGCAAGCGCCACCCTGATCCGGTCGATCACTTCGCCGGCCCGGAAGGCGGAATGCCCAGCATACCAAGATGACGGCTGCCCGTGTGCGCTGATGAAGAGTCCCCAGCGCAGATCTATCGATCGGCGCCGGCTCCACCTCCTCCATGGCTTCGTTCGAGAGCACCTCGTCAATTGACGTCGCCATGATCGGCCGCAAAACGAAGATTGTGGTTCGAGTGCGCACCGCCGGGGCCATGGGCCCGGGCGGTGCGGTTTGATTGCAGCGTCAGCCCATCGTCGGCATGACGAACTCGGCCTCGGCCCGCATGCCGGTGGGCCACCGGGTCGTGATCGTCTTCAGCCTGGTATAGAAGCGAACGCCTTCAGGGCCGTGCATGTGGTGATCGCCAAAAAGGGAGGCCTTCCAACCGCCGAAAGAATGAAAGGCCATCGGGACCGGGATCGGCACGTTCACGCCGACCATGCCCACCTCGATATCGTGTGCAAAAGCACGTGCAGCGTCACCGTCACGTGTGAAGACGGCAATGCCGTTGCCATATTCGTGCTGGGAGACGACGTCGATAGCCTCATCATAGTTCTTGGCGCGCACCACCGACAGTACGGGTCCGAAGATTTCTTCCTTCCAGATCGTCATGTCGGGGGTCACATTATCGAAGAGCGTACCGCCGACAAAGTAGCCACCCTCGTATCCCTGCGGCGCCTTGAACCCACGGCCATCGACAACCACCTTGGCCCCTTCCTTCTCGCCTTGGTCGATATATCCTTTTACCTTGGCGAGGTGCTGCGCTGTTACGAGCGGCCCCATTTCGGAGGTCAGATCGCTTGCCGGCCCAACCTTCAAAGCCTCGATCTTGGGCACCAGTTTCTCGATCAGTCGGTTCGCCGTTTCCTCCCCAACCGGGACCGCTACGGAGATTGCCATGCAGCGCTCGCCGGCCGAGCCATATGCGGCACCCATCAGCGCTCCGACGGTCATATCAAGATCAGCGTCGGGCATGATGATCGCGTGGTTCTTGGCTCCGCCGAGAGCCTGAACCCGCTTCCCGTTGGCGGTGCCCGTCGCGTAGATGTAACGGGCGATCGGCGTCGATCCTACAAAGCTCACGGCCTTCACGTCGGGGTGAACCAGCAGCGCGTCGACAGCTACCTTGTCGCCATTGACGACATTGAAGATGCCCGCGGGAACGCCGGCCTGCGTCAGCAACTCGGCGATGAGGAGCGGTGCCGACGGATCGCGCTCCGAGGGCTTCAAGATGAAGGCATTGCCGCATGCGAGAGCGACGGGGAACATCCACATCGGTACCATGCAGGGGAAGTTGAAGGGGCTGATCCCAGCCACAACGCCGAGCGGCTGACGGAGCGAATGGCTGTCGACATTGGTCCCGACGTTTTCCGTGATCTCGCCCTTCAGGAGATGCGGAATGCCAATGGCGAATTCGACGACCTCAAGGCCACGGGTGACTTCACCCAGGGCATCGTCGTGGGTTTTGCCGTGCTCGGCTGAGATCAACCCGGCCAGCTTGTCGGCGTTCTCGATCAGAAGGTTCTTGAACTTATCGAGAATGCGCGCGCGCCGAAGCGGCGGCATCTTCGCCCACGCTGGCCAAGCCGCCTTGGCGGCCGCAACGACCTCGCCGACCTCGTCGGCGCTGGCGAGCGGCACTCGCGTTTCTGTCAGCCCAGTGGCCGGATTGAATACGTCGGCAAATCGTCCCGACTTTCCCGCAATCCGTTCGCCCGAAACATAGTGACTGAGATCGGCCATGACATTCCTCCTTGTTTGACGCGAAGGGTGTCCCACCGTAAAATCAGAATAACAATCGCCTCATATGATCTACTGATATGCAAAATTCATCACTCTCATTGACGCGGCCCTTGGACTGGGACGACGCTCGCATGTTTCTCGCGGTCGCTCGTGCTGGCCAGATCCTAAGTGCTTCGCGCACCTTGGGCGTCAACCAAGCCACACTGTCGCGACGGATGGCTGCCCTTGAAGGAGCCATGGGAGCAAAACTCCTGGTTCGCAGAACCCATGGTTGCGAGCTTACTGATGCGGGTGTTGCGCTTCTCGATGCCCTCGAGCGGGTCGAGACCGAGATGCTTGCGGTGCAAAGTCGCGTGCACGGTTCCGAGGCGACCGCGTCCGGTGCTGTGCGCATCGGTGCTCCGGACGGCTTTGGAGTTGGCTTTCTCGCTCCACGCCTCGTCGATCTGGCCGAACGGCATCCAGGCCTCACGATTCAGCTCGTGCCGATACCCCGAGGGTTTTCGCTCTCTCGTCGAGAAGCGGACCTTGCCGTAATGGTCGGGCGCCCGGAACGTGGCCGCCTCGTAGCGCGCAAGCTCACCGACTATTCTCTAAGCCTCTACGCAAGCCGTTCCTATCTGGCGACCCGTCCAACACCGCAGAAGCCCGCCGACCTCGCCGAACACCGCTTGGTCGGCTACGTCGAAGATCTGATAGCGGCGCCTGCCTTCAATTATGCAGATGATTTTATGCGCGGGTGGCGTTCTGCGGTCGAACTCACCAGTGCCATTGGCCAAGTAGCGGCCGTACGTTCCGGAGCCGGCATCGGCGTGCTGCACGATTACCTTGCCGGAGATTCTGAACTCATTCGGCTTCTTCCAGAGCTTAGAGTGATTCGATCCTACTGGCTCACCATCCATGAAAACCTGCGCGATGTTACTCGCGTCCGCGCCGCTGCTGATTGGTTGACGGAAGCGGTGCACAACTCCGATCAGAGCTTTGTTGGGCGGTAGAGTTGTTCCCGAGTGTGATTGCGGCGGTATTTCGACGCACAGTTTCGCGATTCTGGCTGATGCGTATTCGAGCCTAATAGTGCGTGAAGGCTGAAGGCTGGGTGTTCAGCGCGAAATGAAGCTCGGACGATCGCCTCGCACCGTGGCGGTGATCTCCTTGAGAACCACCTGGATACGATGCAGATGGCGTAGATCCTCATGCACGGAAATCCAGTAGCTTCTCGTCAGCTGGAACTCGTTTTCGAGTAGAGGCTTCAAGGCATGGTGTGTGATTGCGAGAAACCGCGGCAGGACGCCGATGGCAGCGCCTGACAGAACCGCATTCACTTGAGCGATGACGCTAGTGGTCCGCATGACTGGGGCAACCTCAATGCCTTCATTCAGTTTTGAGAAGTTCAATTCCTTGGTAAAAAGCAAATCGGGGATGTATCCGGCAAACGTGTGCTGGTTGAGGTCAGTCATCGCTTTTGGTTTTCCGCGCCGCTCGAAATAGCTTTCGGTACCATAAAGCTCCAGCGTGTAATCCGTCAGCTTTTGCACTGTGACCTGGCCGGCGTTCGGCCGCTCCAACGTGATCGCGATATCGACTTCGCGCGTGGCTAAGGAATAGGTCCGCGGCAACGCGACCAGTTCTGTTTCCAGGCGTTCATTGGTAGCCGACATCTCGGCAAGCTTCTGGGCCAGGTAGCCAACCCCGAGGCCTTCAGGCGCACCGACGCGGACCCGCCCCGAGACGAACATCTGGTCTTCGCCCAGTCCTGCAATTTTTCGCAGGATGACCGATTCAACCTCCTCGGCGGCTTCCGCGAGCTTCTCACCCTGTTCGGTAATTGCGGTCCGACGACCCGCCCGCTCGATCAGAGGCACTCCAAGCTCTTTCTCCAGCTTGGCTACGCGTCGTCCGACCGTGGAATCATCCACGCCCAGGGCCTTCCCCGCAGTCGTCATCTGCCGCGTGCGGGAGAGCTGCAGAAAAACTCTAAGATCGTCCCAGTCCATTGCTCTCTGCAAATTTGCGAAATGAAACCGATTTTATCGGCATTGAGTGCAAAAATACAGCATGGCATCAGCCCTCCCGTGCGAGCAAGGGAGGATTGAGATGACCAAGCGTCTTGAGGGTGATTTCGACTACATCGTCGTCGGTGCCGGCACTGCTGGATGTATTGTTGCCAATCGGCTGTCCGCCGATCCTACAAAACGCGTACTTCTGCTTGAAGCGGGCGGCCGCGACAACTGGATCTGGTTTCACATCCCGGTCGGCTATCTCTTCGCCATCGGCAAT
>OEIU01002045.1_pt1 | contig 11375 bp, 10 predicted proteins | sample 1539221 | NCBI WGS metagenome assembly OEIU01 (sample SAMN03792071, study PRJEB22550) | activated sludge metagenome | feature: wastewater treatment plant; material: activated sludge; isolation source: Wastewater treatment plant of a petroleum refinery complex | place: Argentina: Zarate | collected... | reverse complement strand
TGACGGCGACCGGCTTGCCGTCCCGGCTCAGGTAGGTGCAGTAGCGCGGATTGCCGCCGAACGACTCCATCCGCGGCTCGCCGGCGTGGCCGGCCCGGCGGGCGAGCGGCGTCGACAACGGGATCATGCACATCGAGAACAGCGCTTCGTACATCGACAGGTCGAGCTGGCAACCCTGGCCGGTCTTCGCGCGCTGCGCGAGCGCCGCCTGGATGCCGATCACCGCGGTCAGCGCGCCGGCATAGTCGGCCGACTGCAGGCCCGGCACCGTCGGCGGATTGACCGCATCGAGCGAGCAGCCCATCAGCCCGGTCATCCCCTGGATGATCAGGTCGTGACCGGCGACGGTGGCCATCGGCCCGGTGTGTCCGAAGCCGGAGATCGAGCAATGGATCAGCCGCGGATTCAGCTCCTTCGCGGCCCGGTAGCCGATGCCCAGCTTGTCGGCGACGCCGGGCCGGTAGGTCTCGACCAGCACGTCGGCGTCGCGCAGCAGCCGCTGCGCGACCCGCTGCCCGCCGGCGTTCGCCAGGTTCACGCAGATGCTGCGCTTGCCGGCGTTGCACTGATGCGAGTAGACGCTGTCCTGCCGGTATGCGGGATGATTGTGCCGGCTCGGGTCACCTTCGCCCGGCGGCTCGACCTTGATGACGGTGGCGCCCATCTCGGCCAGCATCCTGGTGGCCCAGGGGCCCGGCAGCAGGCGGCTGAAATCGACGATGCGAATGCCCTCGAAGGGCAGCGGGCGGTCGGTCATCGGCACGGCTCGGCACGGAACGAGCCCCGATGGTATCGGGGGCCGCCCGCGCCCGGCGAGGCCGGGGCGTGCATATCAGCCCGTTCAGCGAAGGCATAGCTGGCGGGGGGTGCCGCGGCTCGCCGGTCCGGCGGCAGCCGCTACCTACTGAGGAACGAAACTGTGAACCTCGAAGGAGCTCTGACGCCCTCCCATCGCCCGCTCGAACTCGAGCCTGACCCGGTCGGGCTGGCCGGCCATCGAGTAGTAATCGCGTAGAAACGGCCCCATGACAGGGTGTCGCTCCATCGCCTCCTTCGGCAGCCCGTTCATGAGATCTTCGCGGGCGATGCAGGGAAGCGGGATGCGCACGTTCCGCGCGGGATCCCGGATGACGCCGCGCGGATCCTGTCCTTCCCCGATTCGATCGAGATCCTCCAGCAGCCTTCGGCGGAGCGTGACGACGCCCATGTCGCTCGCACCGAGCATCTCGTTCGTGCGATCGGCGATGGTGCCCTGACTGACCCAGGCGACGATGTCCTGGTTGCCGACGTGGCTGGTGATCCATTCGCCGTCGGCGTCCTTGATCGGCGCGTGCCACGTCGGAATCGACTGTTGAACGTATGGCTCGCATTCGCGCGGCACGTGCAGCACGCTCCACGTGATGAAGAGCGTATTGCGATCGTCGATCGGCACTTTCCACTCGAAATGATGGCCGAAGTACCATCCATTGGGCCAGAGCACGGCACGGCCCACGCTCCATAGAGGAGTGGATTCGTCGGTGCCTTCACGGTAGCGTCGGGACAGCAGGCCGTATTCGGTGTCTTCCACCGTCATCTTCAGCGTGCGCGGCGAATACGGGCCCAGGTTGCCGGCGCGCCGCTGCGGACCGTTGTTGTGCATCCATTCGAAGTGCACCGGATCCACCGTGTTTTCCTGGCATTGCAGCCAGTTGCAGGGAATCTCGGCGATCACGACCTGCGCGAAGCAGTTCGGCCAACTGAACGTCTCCCAGTCGGGCAGCTCGGGGGCCGGCAACGGGCCGAGGTAGGCCCACAGCATTCCGCCCTTGGACTTCACCGGATACCCCGGGATCTGCACGGTGCGCCGGGGAGCGCTGGCACGAGCTGCGAGCTCCTCGAAAGGACGGTGCGTGCAGACGCCTTCGCGATCGTACTGCCAGCCGTGATAGCCGCAGCGCAGCCCGTCCTCCTCGACGATGCCGAAGCTCAGATCCGAGCCGCGGTGCGCACAGCGTCGCGTGATGAGGCCGAACCGCCCATTGAGCGCCTTGAACAGCACGAGATCCTCTCCGAACAGGCGGATCCGCTTGATTCGCTTCGACTCGAACTCACTCTCGCCCGCGATCGGATGCCAATAGCGGCGCAGCAGATCGCCCATCGGAGTTCCTGGTCCGACCTCGGTCAGCAGTCGGTTCTTCTCTTCGCTCAGCATCATGTCTCCGGCAAGACTTCCGGTTCATGGTATCCCAGTATCAGGAACTGCTCAATCCCGATTTATGGAACTGGTGGCGCGTGAAACTAAATGAAAGCTTGACTGCGCGCCGCACGGCTGACAAGATCTGGTCTCGAAATACAGGACTTGCCAGTCTCACATGTCGGAACCGTCTTCCCTTCAGAAAGCGCTGGATGTCGTCAGTCTCGTGGCCTTGCACGGCGAACTGACGGTACGTGAGATCGGCGAAGCCCTCGGACTGCCGAAGAGCACCGCGCATCGTCTGGTGAACAGCCTGCTGAAGGTCCGGCTGCTCGAAGCGCAGCGGGTGCCCGATGGCGACGTGTATGCGGTGGGCAAGCTCATCGAGGAACTCAATGCCGGCCAGTTGAGCTGGCGCTCGCTGCTGCAGACTGCGCGCGGGCCGCTGGAGGCATTGCGGGATCAGTCCGGCGAAACGGTGGGCCTGCACATGCTGTACTCCGAGCGCCGGGTGCTGCTGACGCAGGCGGTGAGCGAGCGTCCGCACCGGTGGGTCTACAACAACGTGATGGTGCCGATGCCGCTGCACGGCGGCGCCGCCGCCAGGATGCTGCTCGCCATGCTGCCCGACGCCGACATGGAGCGCCTGGCGGCACGCGACCAGCGTCCGGGTGCCGGAAACCCGCGGGAAGCGCTGGCCAGGTTCATCGAAAGCCTGCGCGAAGTCCGGGCCCGGGATTTGTCGGTCACCTCCGACGAGATCAACCCCGGGGTTTCGTCGATCGTCGTACCCGTGATCCGGGATACGCGGCACGGGCATCCGCTGGCTGTGCTGAGTCTCGCCGCACCGAGCATCCGGATGACGCCCGAAGCGATCGAGCGGCTGTTGCCGATGCTTCGGCGAACCTCCCAGGTCATCGCCCAGGCCTGCACGGCCGCAGGGCGCGGCGCCGCGCTGCCCAGCACCCTGGCTTCCGACGCGTCGGTGCGCCGTGTCGCTGCGACAAGCGAGGCTGCTCATGATTGACTCGCGTTCTCTGGCCATCGGTGTGATCACGCTGCTGGGATTGGCTGCGCTGTGGGAGCTGCTGGTTCGCCTCCTGCAGATCGAACCCTTCCTGCTGCCGTCGCCATCGGCGGTCTGGCGGGGGTTCGCGTCGCGGCCGGGCATCTACTGGGACAACTTTCGCGTCTCGCTGACCGGCACGTTGGTCGGCTTCGTGATCGCGGCGGTTGCCGGGGTGCTGATCGGGACCCTCATCGTCAATTCTCCGCGCCTGCGTTCGGTCGTCTATCCGATCATCGTCGTCTCGCAGGCCGCGCCGAAGATCGCCATCGCCCCGCTGCTGATCGTGTGGCTGGGCTACGGCGCCACGCCGCAGATCGTCATGGTGGTGCTGGTGAGCTTCTTCCCGGTGGTGATGAGCACCGTGGCGGGGCTTTCCTCGGTCGAGAGCGATCTGATCGATCTGGTCCGCATGTTGCGGGGCGGACGCATCAAGCAGTTCGTCAAGGTCGCGTTTCCGCACGCGCTGCCGTTCATCTTCTCGGGGCTGAAGGTTGCAGCGACCCTGGCCGTCATCGGCCAGGTGGTCGCGGAATTCGTCTCCTCGAAAGCCGGGCTGGGCCACGTGATTCTCGTGGCCAACTCCGAGCTCAATGTCGCGATGTCGTTCGTGGCTCTGATCCTCCTGTGCACCATGGGCCTGGCCCTGTTCAGTCTTCTCGAAGGACTGGAACGCCTGGTCATTCCGTGGAGCACCGAGGAATCGGATCGACTTTTCGCCGTCCCGCAGGCCTGACTCCGGCAAGAAACACTCCACAGGAGCGTCCCCCATGGCTCACCGAGCGCCTTCCATGAATCGACGTCAGTTCACCCGCATCGCCGGCGCGTCCGCCGTCGCGGCCACGGGCCTATCGATCGGTCGCCGGGCGTCGGCGCAGGGTCGCCGAAAGGTCACGTTCCTCTTCGACATCGGGGCCTACGGGAAACACGCGATCTTCTATCCGGCCGTCGAGCGCGGATTCTTCCGGGATGCCGGACTCGACGTTCAGATCGAGGCGGCCAAAGGGTCGGCCGACAATGCGCTCAAGGTCGCCAGCGGCTCGGCCGAGTTCGGTTTCGCCGATACGCCGACCAGCATCCTCGCGCGCGGCAACGGCCTCAAGGTCAAGCAGGTGCTGATGGTGCACTACAAGGCGATGAACAACGTCATCACCCTGGCTTCGAACCCCGTCCGGAATCCGAAGGACATGGTCGGCAAGACGTTCGGCGCCACGGCCGGCGACGCACCACGCGTCGCGCTGCCGGCGCTCGCGAAGATCAACGGGTTCGACGTCAGCAAGGTGGAGATCGTGACGATCGAAGGGTCCGCCAAGCCCGCGGTCCTGGCCTCGAAGAAGGCCGACGGCGTACTGGGCCTGTCCGCCTTCGCACCGGTCTATTCGGTCGCCGCGGAGAAGACGGGCGACAAGCTCGTGCAGATGCTGTTCGCGGACTTCGGCCTCGACCTCTATTCGAACGGCATCATCGTCAGCGATGACCTGATCGCGAAGGATCCCGAGCTCGTCAGGGCTTTCAACCAGGCGATCGTGCAAAGCATCCTCTACAGCGTTGCCAATCGCGACGAAGCCGTGAAGATGTATCTGAAGCATCATCCTCTATCCAACCCGGCGACGGTGCGGGCGCAGCTCGATGTGGCCATCGATCACCTGCTGGTGGACGAGGTCCGTGCCAACGGGGTCGGCCCGATGTCGCAAAGCAAGATGGAGTTCACGCTCGGCATCGTTCGGGACTTCTATGGGCTCAAGGGCGACGTGAAGCTCGCCGACGTGTATTCGAACCAGTTCGTGAAGCCGGGCCAGCGGCCCACCGGCGCATGACGGCGCGCCTGCCCGTCGAGTCCGCCTCCGCGGCGATGCTGGACCGCCCCGTCGCCGTCCGAGTGGCCGATGTCGACAAGACCTATCGGAGCAAGCGCGGAGAAGTGACCGCGCTTTCGAAGCTGGACTTCGACGTGGCCGACGAAGAATTCGTCACGGTGGTCGGCCCGAGCGGTTGCGGGAAGTCGACGATCCTCAAGATCATCGCCGGACTGATGCCGCCCACCCGGGGGACCGTCGAAGTTTTCGGCGAAGCGGTCAAGGCGCCGCGGATCGACGCCGGCATGGTCTTTCAGTCGCCGCGCCTGCTGCGGTGGCGCACCGTGCTGGACAACGTTCTGCTTCCGATAGAGATCCTCGGCCTGCAGCGGTCGCGCTACGAGCAGACGGCGCATGACCTGCTCAAGCTCGCGGGCGTTCACGATTTCGCGCGGATGCGTCCAGCCGAGCTGTCCGGCGGCATGCAGCAGCGAGTCGCGATCTGTCGCGCGTTGATACACGATCCCCGGCTCCTGCTGATGGACGAGCCGTTCGGCGCGCTCGATGCGCTGTCGCGGGACATGATGAACGTCGAGCTGATGCGGATCTGGAACGAACGACGCAAGACCACCGTGCTGATCACCCACAGCATTCAGGAGGCGATCTTCCTGGCTGATCGCGTGCTCGTCATGGGCGGGCGTCCGGGTTCGATCATCGCGCAGGTTCCGATCGACCTTCCGAGACCACGTCATCCGAGCGTGCGCGGCACCGCCCGATTCCAGGAGCTGTCCACGCAGATCCATCGTCTGCTCGGCGTGGAGCACGTATGAGCGAACGTACCGTACTCATCACCAACTGCGGCAAGCAGAGCATCTCGTATCTGGAGAATGGCGCCGGAGTGCCGCTGGTGCTGCTGCACGGCGTGGGATCGAATGCGCGCTCCTGGGAAGGGCAGCTCGACGGCCTTTCGGACAGGTTCCGCGTGATCGCCTGGGATGCGCCGGGCTACGGCCGCTCGATGCCGGTGGAGCCGGCTGCACCGACCGCCAGCGACTATTCGGCGAGGCTGAAGCAGTTCGCCGACACGCTGGGGTTGGCGCAGTTCCACCTGATAGGTCACTCCCTGGGGGCGATCATGGCTGCGCGCTTCGCCGTGGAGTTCCGGGCGCGGGTCATCAGTCTGACCCTGGCCAGCCCGTCGTCGGGTCACGCTCGCCTGCCTCAGGAGGAGCAACGAAGGCTTCGCGATGCCCGGCTCAACGATCTTCGGGAGATGGGGCCTCGCGCGATGGCCGAATCCCGAGGCCCCCGTCTGGTGTCCAGCCAGGCCAGCGACGCGGTTCGCGCGCGGGTGATCGACAACATGTCCAAGGTTCGACCCGAAGGGTACACGCAGGCGGTGTGGCTGCTGACTTCCTCTGACACCGCCGCGGACGTCGCCCGCTTGCCCGGCGACTTGCCGGTGCAGTTCATCATCGGCGGCCAGGATCGCGTCACGCCGCCGCAGTCGACGCGCGCGGTGGCCGCTGCGCGGCCGGCGGCCACCCTGCACGAGCTGCCGGAATGCGGACATGCGCTCTATCTGGAGCAACCCGGCGCCTTCAACGAACTGGTGACGCGATTCGCTCGCGGCGACCTGAATGCCGCCGCCTGATCGATTCTGAAGGAACACATCGTATGAGCAAGCAACAACTGAATCCCGCTCGGATACCCGGCCTGTTTCGCCGGCAGTTCGAGCTGTGCCGCGTCACGCAAGGTGAAACCGTCGTTCTGCTGACGGACGGTTCGACGCGGCGCGACTACGTTCAGGCTGCCCAGGTCGCAGCCGAGGACCTGGGTGCAAGCGTCTACGAGATGGGGCTCAGCAGCTCGCCCGCGTGGCTGCACATCGGCGTCGACATCATGGGGCGCGCCAAAGGCATGATGGAGGCGCTGTGCGCCGCCGATCTGATCTGCGTGTTCCATCCGCCGAACTTCTCGGGCTGGCAGAAGCGCGTCCGGGAGGCCGGAGCACGCGTTCTGTCGATCGCCGATTCCCCGGACGTGCTCGCGCGGCTGATGTCGCCGCCGGGGCTGAAAGAGGCGGTTCAATACGCGGCCGAGCTGTGGGGGAACGCCAGGGAGATCCGGCTGCTTTCGGACGCCGGCACGGATCTGACGTGGCGCCGCGGCGAATTCAAGGTCAAGCAGCAATATGGCTTCGCGGAAGCGCCCGGCCGATTCGATGCCTGGGGCGCCGGGCACATCACGAACTTTCCGGACGAAGGTTCGACGAACGGCGTCGTGGTGCTGAGCCCGGGCGACATGTGGATTCTTCCGTATATCCGCGCGATCGAGAATCCGGTGCGCCTGGAGGTTCGTGACGGCTTCATCCGCAAGGTCGAAGGGGGGCTGGACGCGAAGGCGTTCCGGTACTGGCTGGACTCCAACAAGCGTTCGGCCGACGACCTCGATCCCTATGCGGTGTCGCACCTGGGCGTGGGCCTGCATCCGGGCGGGCACTGGGATCAGATCATGCGGCACGGCAACAACTTCGACGAGCTGCACATCATGGCCCGGGTATTCGCCGGTAACTTCCTGTTCTCGACCGGGCCGAACACGGACATGGGCGGCAAGCGCGACACGAAAGGGCACATCGATGCGCCGATGTGCGACTGCACGGTCCTGCTCGACGGGAAGCTGCTGATGGAACGCGGCCGGTTCGTCGACGACCGACTGATCGTCCGGGCGGCGGGCCGCTAGCGGGCGACGTTCGAGCAGGATCGATCTCATTCCCGGCCGCGGCGGGCGGGCAGCACGGTGGTCCGGCATTCGCCGAAACCGATCCGCACATGACCGTCCCGCTCGCAGTGACCGCGCATGCAGACGGTGTCGCCGTCCTCCAGAAACGTCCGCATTTCGCCGGTCGGCAGGTACAACGGCTTCTTGCCGCCTTCCGTCAACTCGATCAGGCAGGCGTGGCTGGACGGATCGGGTCCGGAGATCGTGCCGCTGCCCAGCAGGTCGCCGGGGCACAGGTTGCTGCCGTTCGACGTCTGATGGGCGAGCAACTGCGCCGGCGCCCAGTAGGCATCCGTATAACGAGAGATCGACAGCCGCATCGGCGGGTGCCCGGCCTCGCGCATGGCCGCGCTCTGCAGCGTCATCTCGACGCGGATGTCGAACGCGCCCCGTTCGGCGAGCTCGTCGCACCATAGATGAGGCAGCGGTTCCGGATCGCCGGTTGGTCGTGCGAAGCGCGAGCGGAACGGTTCCAGCGCATCGAGCGTCACGACCCATGGCGCGAGGCTGGTGAAGAAGCTCTTGGCCAGGAACGGGCCCAGCGGCTGGTACTCCCAGGACTGGATGTCGCGTGCCGACCAGTCGTTGAGCAGGCACACGCCGAACAGATGCTCGTCGACGCGGGCGATATCGATGGGCGAGCCCAGCTCGTTGCCGGGGCCGACCAGCAGGCCGAGCTCGACTTCGTAGTCCAACCTCCTGCAGGGGGCGAAGACGGGGGCCTCCTGATCGGGAAGCTTCAATTGTCCGGAAGGGCGCGTGAAGTCGACGCCCGAGACACGCAGGGACGAAACGCGGCCTTGATAGCCGACCGGCAGCCATCGGTAGTTCGGCAGGACAGGGTTGTCCGGTCGGAACAGGCGCCCTACGTTCGTTGCATGATGGAGCGAGGAGAAGTAGTCGGAGAAGTTCTCCACCCGCGCTGGCAGCGAGTATTCGACGTCTCGCTGCGCGACCAGGCATTCCGCCGTCGTGCGGCGCCGCGCATCGTTCACGCTGAGCAGTGACGAGACGGCCTGGCGCAAGGCCCGGCGTTGCGCGCGGGGCATGCCCATGTAGTCGTTCAGCGGCGCCCGGGCGGCCGCCTCGGCCGTCGCCGTCAACGGGCCTTCGAACAGGCCCTTGTCCAGCGCAGCCCGCAGATCCAGCACCTGGTCGCCGATGGCGATGCCGCCGCGCCAGGGCTCGCCGCTGCCGCCGCGTCGGAATACGCCGTGCGGCAGGTTCTGGATCGGAAAGTCGGTGGTCGGGGACTGCGCCGATTCGACCCAGCTATGCAGCGCCGGGTCATGCGTCTCATCGAGCCTGGGTGGCATGTCAGCCATCTGATCCTCCTTGCAGGTGGGTTCCGGTGCTCAGCGCGGGCGCCGGGCGCTGGCTGTCTTCCGGAGGTTTTGTCAGGAATAATAGGCGGCACGGAACCCGGTTCATCTCGAGCTTCCCATGCTTGACGCCCTCACCATCTGCCCGACCAAACCCGGCGACCAGCCGCTCGCCGGTCTCCCCGCGCTCGTGGACAGCATCGGCAGCGTCACCTTCTGGGCGCGTCTGATCGAGTTCTTGAGCGAGGCCGCCGGCGGCGAGCATTGCGTCGTCTGGAAGTTGAGCAACGAGCAGATGCACAAGGTCGGTGCCGCAAGCTGGAACGGTGCGGATCAGGCCCAGCGCCGCCTGCAACAGTATGCGGAGCCGAAGTTCTGGCGCAGAGACCCCGCGCTGGCCATGGCGCGGCGGCACGCGACGTCGGCGGATTCCATCATGGTCCGCATGGATCCACGGTACGTGTCCGATACGCTCATCCGGGAGAAGCTCTACGGAGAGGACCATATCTGTGAGCGCGTCGTCCTGTGCAAGCTTCTTCCGGGAACGACGCTCGGATTGAGCGTCGTGCGCGGGGAGGACCAGGGCCCGTTCTCTGCGCTTCAGCTCGAAGCGCTGCGCACGACGGCAGAGGTGCTGTTGTCCGTCCTGGGCAAGCATGCTCAGATTGTTGCAATGCGGCATGGCTATAACCCGGTTTCCGAGCTGAATCTCTCCGACATCGAGCGCGTCCTCCAGCAATCCGCCTCGCGCCTGTCGAAGCGGGAGGCCCAGGTCTGCGCGCGCCTCATCTGCGGTCGCCCGATGTCCGCCATTGCCGGCGAATTGGCTGTGAGTGCCGAAACGGTGGAGACCTATCGCAAGCGTGCCTACGAGCGCCTGGGGGTATCGAGCAAGCAGGAGCTTCTGCTTCGATACCTGGGCTACTGCTGATCACGGCTGATCACGGCAGGAGCACTATCGATCCCGCCAGGCCGGCGCTTTCCGCCGCCCGATGCGCCTCTGCAGCCTGCTCCAGACGGAAGGTCGCCGCGATCTCGATGTGCAGGGCGCCCGTGCGCACGAGCTCGAACAACTCGTCGCAGGCCGCACGCAAGGTGTCAGGCGTGCTGGCATGCCAGCCGAAGCCGGGCCGGTACAGCGCGAAGTAGCCCTTCTGCGCCAGCAGCATCACGTTGAAGGGCGGAACCGGCCCGGAGGCATTGCCGTAGTTGACCAGCGTGCCGAACGGCCGCAGGCAGTCGAACGAAGGCAGGAAGGTGTCCTTGCCGACTCCATCCAGCACCGCTGCGACGCCCTCGGGCACCAGCCTGCGAACCGCGGGGACGAAATCCTCCTGCCGGTACAGGATCGTATGGTCGCAACCCCGCTTGCGGGCCAACCCGGCCTTCGCCGGATTGCCGACGGTACCGATGACGAGCGCGCCCAGATGCTTGTACCACTGCGCGAGAATGCTTCCGACGCCGCTTGCGGCGGCGTGAATCAGCACCGGGTCGCCTGCGGCCGGGCTGAAGCATCGGTGCACGATTCCCGAGGCCGTCAGGCCCTTCAACAGCATGCCGGCTGCCTGCTGATCCGTGATCCAGTCGGGCACCTTGACGAGGTGGGTGGCCGGAACGTTGCGGGCTTGCGCATAGGCGCCGGTGTTCTCGAAGAACATTCCGCCTACGCCGGCATAGGCGACCCGGTCACCGGCAGCAAAGCCGTCGACATCGCTGCCCACCGTTTCCACGACGCCGGCGGCCTCGTTTCCCAGAACGATGGGGAAACGCGGGCCGTTCCCCAGGTAGAAGCCACCGCTGCGGAGGTTGATGTCGGAGAAGTTCTGCCCGATGGCGGTATGACGCACCTGGACCTCGTGCGCTGCCGGCGGCGACAGATCGAGATCGATCCACTCGAGAACTTCGGGCCCCCCGTGGCGGGAGATGGCGATGGCTTTCGTGCGAGACATGGGATACGAGTCCGGATTGGATGGGTTAGGGCAGAGCGGCCGAACGACGGATCACTTCAGCTCCACCCCGGCGCTGTGGGCTACGCGCTGCCAGCGCTCCACTTCGCTGTCGATGAAGCGCTTCATCGCCTCCGAGCCGAGGTTGAACGGCTCGCTGCCGTACCGACGTACCTGGGCAGCGAAGCCATCGGTTGCGACGATGGACATCATCTGGCGTTCCAATTGTTCGCGCACTGCACTCGGCGTTGCCACGGGAACGGCGAGACCGCTCCAGGAGGTGACGTCGAA
>OEIU01002044.1_pt1 | contig 11376 bp, 13 predicted proteins | sample 1539221 | NCBI WGS metagenome assembly OEIU01 (sample SAMN03792071, study PRJEB22550) | activated sludge metagenome | feature: wastewater treatment plant; material: activated sludge; isolation source: Wastewater treatment plant of a petroleum refinery complex | place: Argentina: Zarate | collected... | reverse complement strand
AGCACGCCCTTGACGATGTAGTTGTGGATGTCCTTGACGCGCTCGTCGCCGAGCTGGGAGTCGCGCAACCGCGACACCGCGTCGTATTCGTACAGGCCCTGCTGGGCCTTGGTCGTCGACTTGATGTGCCACTGCAGCAAGGGCATGTCGAGCGCGCGCGCGACCTCCTCGGCCAGCATCGTCTTGCCCGTGCCCGGCTCGCCCTTGATCAGCAGCGGCCGCTGCAACTGGATCGCAGCGTTGACCGCGAGCTTCAGGTCGTCGGTCGCGACGTAGGAATCGGTGCCCTGGAAGCGCATGATGTCGGGTTCGTCCGGATTTCGGGTTGGGGGCGTCTCGAGTATACGGGAAGGCACCGGCGCGCTCCGGGTCCGTGCCCCTTCTCTGGACGTACCCGCGACCCCTCCGATAGAATCCGCGTTTCTTTTGCACGGATCAAAGACTTCGGGTGCCCGGAACAGACATGTCCATGAAAATCCTGATCGCTGCCGGCCTCGCTGCCGCGCTCATGCCCTATGCGGCCGCGGCCGAGGGCAACGCCGAGGCCGGCAAGACGAAGAACTCGATGTGCATCGGCTGCCATGGCATCCCCGGCTACAAGGCCTCGTTCCCCACGGTCTACCAGGTGCCGATGATCAAGGGGCAGAGCGCGAAGTACATCGAGTCGGCGCTGCAGGCCTACCGCAAGGGCGACCGCAGCCATCCGACGATGCGCGGCATCGCGGCGAGCCTCAGCGACCAGGACATCGCCGATCTCGCGGCGTACTACGGCACCAAGTGACACGACGATGAGCAACGACCAGCATTCCCGCGCCCGCCGCATCGGCACCCTGATCGGCGCCGTCGCGCTGCTTGCCGCAACCGGCGCGCACGCCGCGGACATCGCCAAGGGCAAGGAAAAGGCCGAGCAGGTCTGCGCCGCCTGCCACGGCAAGGACGGCAACACGCCGATCGATCCTTCGTATCCGCGACTCGCCGGGCAGCACGGCGACTACCTGCAGCGCGCGCTGCTCGACTACCAGGCCGACCACCGCAAGAACCCGATCATGGGCGCCCAGGCCAAGCAGCTCTCGCGCGCCGACATCGAGAACCTCGCCGCCTATTACGCCAGCCTGCCGGGCACGCTCAGCCACCAGCGCTGACGACCCGGGCGGCGGGCCCTGCCGCAGCGGCTCCCCGGATCCGGCCAGCCCGTCGGCTGCGCGGCTCCCTGGGCGACCGCGAATGCCGCCGGCGCGCAGCGCCGGCGCACGCTGTCGCTTCCGTCGCCGGGACGCCGCCATCCGTCGCTGAGGCTTGGCCCCGCCCCACGTGTACCACCTATAGTCGGTCCACCTCCACGATTGCGCTGCGTGAATCCGATGCGCCCCGAAACGCCGACCCGCGCGCGACGCCTGCAGGCAGGCGTGACGGCGCTCGAGCTGGCGATCGTGACGGCGATCGGCGCGACGCTGGTGGCCGCCGCGGCGCCCGACTTCTCGGGCTTCGTCGCCAACGCGCAGCTTCGCTCGGCTTCGGAGAACCTCCGCAGCGGCCTGCGGCTGGCCCAGATCGAGGCGATCAAGCGCCAGGCCCCCGTGGAACTGGTGCTCACCGATGACGAGCCGGGCGGCGCGAACGTACGTCCGGCGAGCGGGGGGCGCAACTGGGTGATCCGCGCGCCTTCCCCGGGTGGCGGCTTCGAGTTGCTCCAGTCGCTGGCCGGCGCGGCGCAGACCCCGAGGGTGCGCGTCGAGGCCGACCGCAGCGTCTTCGCGTTCGACCCCTTTGGACGCCTGCGCGCGGACTCGTACGGCAATGCGGCCCCGAGCGGCGACCTGCGCGTCGACCTGGCCGACCGGGACGCCCGCGGCCGACCGTTGCGCGTCGTCGTGCGCCCGACCGGATCGAGCCTGAACTGCGACCCGGGCGCTCGGGGCGGCGATCCGTTCGGTTGCTCCTAGTCGCCGGGCGCGCGGGGGCGAGACCGTCCCCGGTCGACCCGGGGAGCGATGTGCGATGATCGGCGGGGCGCGCACGCTCAGGAAGCGCGAGGAACCGTCATGCCGCACACCGCCACGACCCCGATGTTCGCCACCACCGATCTGTGCGACGCGCACGAGGAACGGCTGATCGCCGGCGAGTTGCGCGTGCTCCATCCGGCGTTCCGGGCGTTCGGCAAGCGGGCCCGGTTCGCCGGGCCGGTCGCGACGGTGCGCTGCTTCGAGGACAACTCGATGGTGCGCGCCGCGCTCGAGACGCCCGGCAAGGGTCGCGTCCTCGTCGTCGACGGCGGCGGCAGCCTGCGCTGCGCGCTACTCGGCGGCAACCTCGCAAAGCTCGCCTGCGACAACGGCTGGGTCGGGGTAGTGGTCAACGGCTGCGTGCGCGACGTGGCCGAGATCAATGGCCACGACGTCGGGGTGCGCGCGCTGGCCACGCATCCCCGTCGCAGCGACCGCCGCGGCAGTGGCGCGCGCGACCAGGTCGTCGAGATCGCCGGCGTCCGGGTGGCCCCCGGCGACTGGTGCTATGCGGACGACGACGGCATCCTGATCAGCGACCACCGGCTGGAAGGCGCCTGAGCGCCCTCAGACCAGGCCCTCGAAGGCGACGCAATCGACCGGGTCTCCGACGGCCACCGGTCCCTGGTCGTGGTGCAGGACCACGACGCAATTGGCCTCCGACATCGACCTGAGCACGCCCGACCCCTGGCTGCCGAAGCTGCGCACCGACATCGTGCCGTCGGCCTCGTGCGCGAGGCGTGCGCGCTGGTACTCGGTGCGGCCAGGGCGCTTGCGAAACGCGCTCAGCGAACGCGCGCGCACGAACGGCAGCGGCGAGGGTTCGGCGCCCATCTGGCGCAGCAGCGCGTCGCGGGCGAAGAAGTAGAACGTGATCATCACCGCCACCGGGTTGCCGGGCAGGCCGAAGTAGCTCGTGCGCCCGATCCGGCCGAAGGCCATCGGGCGCCCGGGGCGCATCGCGATCGTCCAGAACGCGATGTCGCCGAGCTTGCCCATCACTCGCTTGGTGAAGTCGGCCTCGCCGACCGACACGCCGCCCGACGAGACGATCGCGTCGGCGCTCTGCGCGGCGATGCGCACCGCGCGCTCGAGCGACTCCGGGTCGTCGCGCACGACGCCCATGTCGACCACGTCGACCCCGAGCCGTGCGAGCATGCCGAAGATCGTGTAGCGATTGCTGTCGTAGAGCGTGCCGGGGGTGAGCGGCTCGCCGACGCTGCGCAGCTCGTCGCCGGTGGAGAAAAATGCGACCCGAAGGCGGCGCCAGAGCGGCACCTCGGCGAAGCCGAGCGAGGCGAGCAGCCCGAGATCGGCAGGCGCCAGCCGCTTGCCGGCCAGCAGCGCCGGCTTGCCCCGCGACAGATCTTCGCCGCGCAGCCTGCGATGCTGGCCCTGCTGCTGCCCGGGCGGCACCGTCAGGCGGTCGCCGTCGATCTTCACGATCTCCTGGATCACGACGGTGTCCAAGCCCGCGGGCATGACTGCGCCGGTGGTCACGCGCACCGCTTCGCCGGGGCCGGCCGCTCCGTCGAAGGGCCGCCCGGCGAGCGCGGTGCCGGCGATCCTGAGCGTGGTCGGCGCATCGGGGGCGAGGTCGGCGGCCCGCACCGCGTAGCCGTCCATTGCGGAGTTGTCGCTGGCCGGCACGTCGAACGGCGAAGCGATGTCTTCGGCCAGCACGCGCCCGAGCGCGCTGCGCAACGCAACGCGCTCGACGGCTTCGACCGGCACCACGACGCGGTCGATGATCTCGCGCGCCCGCGCGACCGGCAACGCATTCGGGTCGTAGTCGGACAGGCAGCTGATCGCCTCGGCGAGGGTCTGCGGCGCGCTCATTCGGGTTCCTGCTCGCTGAGTTCCTGCAGCGTGTTGATGTTCCGGAACGCCGCCTCGTCGTCGAAACCGACCTCGACGACGCCGAGCGGCGCGTACCATGCGTCGATCTTGCGGCGGCCGCTGGCGAGGAAGGCCTCCAGGTCTGCCAGCAGCGCGCGCTCGACCAGCGCGAACACCGGGTGCGCCTGGTCGCCGGTGCGCGCGACCGCCAGGCGCGCCCCGGGCGTCGACGCCAGCGCGGCGCCGAGCCGCGCGACCAGGTCGAGCGGCAGGAACGGCGAGTCGCAGGGGACGGTGACCACGTAGCGGGTCCGAGCATGGCGCATCCCTGCGTGCAGCCCGGCCAGGGGCCCGGCGAAGCCCTCGACCGCGTCGCTGACCACCGGCCAGCCGAACTCTCGGTAGCGGTCGAGGTTGCGGTTCGCGTTGATGATCAGCGCGGCGACCTGGGGAGCGAGGCGCTCGATTGCGTGCTGCGCCATCGGGCGTCCGCGGAAGGGTTGCAGCCCCTTGTCGACGCCCTGGCCGTCGGCGCTCATGCGCCGGCCCAGCCCACCGGCGAGCACGATGCCGGTGACCTCGCTGCGATCGATGCCGCGCGCGGACATCGGCGACGAGCCGGCCGCCACGCTCACGCGAGCGCCGTCACCGGCTGGCGCACGAAGCGCTCGCCCCCGGTGAAGAGGAGGTAGTGGCGGCCCTGGCAGCGGCCGACCATCGTGATGCCGACGCGCCGCGCGATCTCGTAGCCCATCTGCGTCAGGCCCGAGCGCGACAACAGGAACGGGATGCCCATCTGGGCGCACTTGATCACCATCTCGGACGTGAGCCGCCCGGTGGTGTAGAAGATCTTGTCGGCGCCGCCGATCGACTCGAGCCACATCCAGCCGGCGATCGCGTCGACCGCGTTGTGGCGCCCGACGTCCTCGACGAAGCGAAGGATCTCGCCGCGCGAGTCGCCCGCGTTCGAGCACAGCGCGCAGCCGTGCACCGCGCCCGCGACCTTGTAGATCGACTCGTGGCGCCGCACCCGGTCCATCACCGTGTAGAGCACCTCTTCGCTCAGCCGCGCGCCCGCGGGCAGCGCGATGCGGTCGATCTCGTCCATCAGGTCGCCGAACACCGTGCCCTGTCCGCAGCCGGTGGTCACCGTTCGCCGGCCGAGCCGACCGGCGAGCACATCGCCGCGTTCGGCGTCTTCCCAGATGGTCACGCCGCGATCGGCGAGCGAGCGCGAGGTGATCGCCACCGAACCCGTGTCCCAGTCGACCTGGACCGCAGCCAGCTCGACGATGTCCGAGACCAGCCGCTGGTTGCGCAGGTAGCCGAGCGCGAGATGCTCGGGCGCCGCGCCCAGCGTCATCAGCGTGACCAGTTCGCGCTTGTCGAGGTACAGGGTCAGCGCGTGCTCGCCGGCGATCGCGGTCGGCACGGTCTCGCCGCGCTCGTTGACCGCGTCGACCTCGAAGGTGCTGGGGCGGGCGTTGTTCGTGATGGTCGGCACGCGCATGGCAGGGCCCGGGTCAGCCGCCGATGTAGGACATCTCGATCTTGCGCAGGCCGGCCGTCTCGGCCGAGCGCAATTCCGAATAGCGGTCGTCGCGGCCCGACCAGATCGCGCCGATCGCGGCGGCGATCTGCGCGTCGTCGCAGCCGCCGCGCAGCAGCGCCCGAAGGTCCTGGCCGGCGGTCGCGAACAGGCACGTGTAGAGCTTGCCTTCGGTGGACAGCCGCGCGCGAGTGCAACTGCCGCAGAACGGCTGCGTCACCGACGAGATCAGCCCGATCTCGCCCTGGCCGTCGAGGTAGCGCCAGCGCTCGGCGACCTCGCCCTCGTAGTTCGCCTCGACCGGCTCGATCGGGAACGCCTCGGCGATGCGGCGGGCGACCTCGGCGCTGGGCACGACGTCGTCCATTCGCCAGCCGTTCGAGGCGCCCACGTCCATGAACTCGATGAACCGCACGATGTGGCCGCTGCCGCGGAAGCGCCGCGCCATCGGGACGATCTCGTGGTCGTTGACGCCGCGCTTGACGACCATGTTGATCTTGATCGGCGCGAGGCCCGCCGCATCGGCCGCCTCGATTCCGGCGAGCACGTCGGCGACCGGGAAGTCGACGTCGTTCATCGCGCGGAACACGGCGTCGTCGAGCGCGTCCAGGCTCACCGTGACGCGCTGCAGCCCGGCGTCGCGCAGCGCGCGCGCCTTGCGCGCCAGCAGCGAGCCGTTGGTCGTCAGCGTGAGGTCGATCGGCGCACCCGACGGCGTCTCGAGCGGCGCCAGCATCGCGATCAGCCGCTCGACGTCGCGGCGCACCAGCGGCTCGCCGCCGGTCAGGCGCAGCTTCTCCACGCCGTGCGCGATGAACAGCCGCGCGAGGCGCGTGATCTCCTCGAAGCTCAGCAGCGAGGCCTGCGGCAGGAACGCGTAGTCGGTGCCGAACACCGCCTTCGGCATGCAGTACGTGCAACGGAAGTTGCAGCGATCGGTCACCGAGATGCGCAGGTCGTGCAGCCGCCGGCCGCGCCGGTCGGCGAGCAGGCCGGTCGGGGGCTGCGGCCGATCGGGGATCTCGGGGACCGCCGCCGCGTAACGCCGGTCGGCGATGGGGACGTTGCGTTCGCTCATGGGGAATTCGCTAAGATGCCCGCATGGTAACAATCCGCACGAAAACCGCCGGAGAAGTCATTGGACCAGCGTGACTTTCGCCCGCCCGGCGCGGAGCCGCTGCTCGACGTCGAGCCGGTTCCCGTCCGCGTGGTCTTCGAGCGCCGCGATACCGGCAACGCCTGGCAGCCGGTGGCCTGGCGGCCGCAAGCGATCGAACCGGCCCGGGCCGGCGCATCGCTCGCGGTGCGCCTGACGGTCGACGAGACCGAAGGCTACTACCTGAACCTCACGACCGAACATCCGTCGATCTTCGTGCTCTGGCGGATGCCGGCCGACGAGACGGGCATGATCGCCGAGGACGATCCGACGCCGCCGCACGCGCTGGCGGTCACGGCCAGCTACAACGAGGCGGGCCGCTGGATGGACGGCGGCGAACGCGTCGATCCGGTGCCGATGCCCGAGCCGATGCAGTCGTGGGTGGCCGAGTTCACCACGCTGCACTACGTGCCCGAGCGCGGGCGCAAGCGGCGCGGCGATCGGCCCTCGTTCATGCGGCGCGAAGACTTCGAGGCCATGGCCGAACGCGAACGCGCGATTCACGGTTCGGGCTCCGGTGCGGGTGATGCGGCCGGCATCGGGGAAAACCCCGAGCGGCCCGGCAGGACCCGGGGATGAGCGCAGAAGGCGAAGGCTTCCTGTCGCGCTGGGCGAGGCTCAAGCGCGGCAGCCGTGACGAACCTCGGGCGGCCGACGACGGTGCGCCGGCGAACGGCATCGCGCCGAACGCGCCGGATGCAGAGGCGGCTTCGGCGGGGGCGGCCGAGCCGCAAGCTGCCGCGGAGGCGCGCGCGGTGCCCGAGCCTGCTCAACGCTCCGGCGAGACGCATCCGGTCGCCTCGGATTCCGCTGTGGCCCCCGCGCTTGCGCCCATCGAGTCACTGACGCCCGCGTCCGACTTCAAGCCGTTCATGCAGGCGGGCATCGACGCGGCGACCCGCAATGCGGCGCTCAAGCGCCTGTTCGCCGATCCGCAGTTCAACGTGATGGACGGCCTCGACGTCTACATCGACGACTACGGCAAGACCGAGCCGATTCCGTCGAAGATGCTCGGTCAGTTGCTCGACGAGCACGCGACCAAACTGGCAGATCGGTTGCTCGAGGTGGCGCCCTCGGGGAACGAGATTGCGGCCGTGGCGGCCGAGCCGGGCCAGGACCCGCGCGAGCCTGCGTCGCATCCGGCCGACGAGTCGGCGTCGACGATGGCCGAGCGCGATTCGGCCGCCGCGTCGCGCGCAGTCGTCGACGATTCGTGCGCGGCGACCGGCGCGCCACCCGCGTCGGTGCAATCCGATGACCCCGCGGCGGACGCCGACCCATGCTCCGGATTGCATAGGCGCTGATATAGTCGGCGCCGCCGGCCCCGCCGGGGCCACCAGGATCGCCGAAGTGAAGACCAGGCTGCTCGCATGCAACTGCAACGGTACCGTCGACCTCGACGCGGCCAGGCTCGAGCGCGCGTTTCCGGTGCCGGTGAAGGCGTTGCCGGTTGCCCGCGAACTGTGCCGGCGCGAGGTTTCGCGCTTTCTCGGCGAGCTCGACGGCACCGATGACCTGCTGGTGACCTGCACGCAGGAGTCCGGCCTCTTCCAGGAGATCGCCACGGCGCGCAACGCGGCCGCGCCGATCCGGTTCGTCAACGTTCGCGAGCAGGCCGGCTGGGGAGAGCAGGGCGCTGCGGCCGGCCCGAAGATCGCGGCGCTGGTCGCGATGGCGGCCGTGTCGGGCATCGATCCGGTGCCCGCGGTGTCGTACCGATCGTCGGGCCGCGTGCTGGTGGTCGGCGAAGGGCCCGACGCGCTCGACTGGGCGCGGCGATTGGCCGGACAGCTGTCGGTCACCGTGCTGATGACGCGCTCGCGCGGGGCCGCGCTGCCCGCGTCGCGGGAATGGCCGGTGCTGTCCGGATCGCTGGTGTCGCTGACCGGCTGGCTGGGCGACTTCGAAGCGCGCTGGCGCCAGGAAAACCCGATCGACCTCGACGCATGCGTGCGATGCGGGGCCTGCATCGACGCCTGCCCGGAAGGGGCGATCGGCCCGGATTTCCAGGTCGACACGCTGCGTTGCCGATCGCATCGCGCCTGCGTGGCGGCGTGCGGGGAGATCGGCGCGATCGACTTCACGCGCAACGAGCGCGAGCGCAGCGAGAAGTTCGACCTGGTGTTCGACCTTCGCGAGCAGTCGATGTTCGATTGCCAGCTCGCCCCGCAGGGCGAGATCTGCGATCGCTGCCCGTTGTCCACCCGCGGCAGCGCGGGTTTCGACTGCCACCAGCCCCCGCAGGGCTATTTCCATCCCGGGCGCGACGAGGCGGCGCGGACCGAGCAGGCGCTGAAGCTGGCCGCGATGGTCGGCGAGTTCGAGAAGCCGAAGTTCTTCCGTTATCGCGAGAAGCTGTGCGCGCACGGGCGCAACCGGATCGAGGGCTGCCATGCCTGCATCGACGTCTGCTCGACGCGGGCGATCGAGTCGGCCGGCGACACGATCCGCGTCGAGCCGCACCTGTGCATGGGCTGCGGCGGCTGCACGACCGTCTGCCCGTCGGGTGCGATCAGCTACGCGTATCCGACGCCGGTGCGGCTCGGCGAGCAGATCCGCCACGGGCTCGCCGCCTATCGCGACCGCGGAGGGCGCGACGCGTGCCTGCTCGTTCACGATGCCGAGGAAGGCAAGGGCTTGATCGAGGCGCTGGCGCGTCCGAAGGGGCGGCGCTCCGGCCCCGCCGCGGCCGACCCGGGCGGACGCGGGTTGCCTGCGCGGGTGATCCCGATCGCGGTTCATCACGTCGGCTCGTTCGGCATCGACCTCGCCCTGTCGGCGCTCGCGTTCGGTGCCTCCCAGGTGGTGGTGCTCTCGAGCCCCGGGATCGCGCCGCAGTACCGCGAGGCGACCGAGGCGCAGTTCGCGATCGCGCAGACGCTCGTATCCGCACTGGGCTACCGCGGCAGGCATTTCTCGGTGATCGACGGCGCCGATCCGCGATGGGTCGACGCGCTGTTCGACCTTGCTCCTGCCATGGGTATTGCCCAGCCCGCCGTCTTCGCGCTGTCGGAGGACAAGCGTCGCTCGATCGAGTTTGCCGTTGATCACCTGGCGGAACAGGCGAGGGCCGGCGGCTTCGCGGTTCCGGAAAGCGTGGCCCTTCCGTCCGGCGCGCCATTCGGCACCTTGATGGTGCGCCGGGATGCATGTACCTTATGTTTGGCATGCATAGGTGCCTGTCCGGAATCGGCGCTGCTCGACAACCCCGATTCCCCGCAGCTGCGAATCATCGAACGCAACTGCGTGCAGTGCGGCCTGTGCGCGAAGACCTGTCCCGAACAGGCGATCACTCTCGAGCCGAGGTACGTGTTCAGTGAGGAGACGCGGACACCAGCGGTACTCAACGAGGCAGAGCCATTCGTCTGCGTCTCGTGCGGCAAGCCGTTCGGAACCCGCCAGATGATCGACCGGATGCTCGGCAAGCTGGCAGGCCATTCGATGTTCGGCGGCGAGGCCGCCGCCAGGCGCCTTCAGATGTGCGCCGATTGCCGGGTGGTCGACATGGTCTCCAATCCCTCGGAATCGACGATCTTCGATTTCACCGGGGGCAAGCCGTCATGAGCGCCCCGATGCCGATCGACGTCGATCTCGCGGCCGTCGCGCCCGAGGACGCCGCGCGCGCGCGCTGGTACGGGCTGTTTGCCAGCCTGTTCCGGGCGCCGCCGTCGCGCGAGTGGCTCGCTGGCGTCGCCGCGAGTGCGGGCGATGCCCCGGACGACGCGTCGGACGACGCTGCGCTGGCCCGCGCGTGGCGCGAGTTCGCCGGTGCCTGCGCGCATGCCGACGCCGAGGCCGTGCGCGAGGAGTTCGACGTCGCGTTCGTCGGCGTCGGCAAGGCCGACGTGATTCCGTACGCGTCGTACCACCTGAGCGGCTTCCTCAACGATCGGCCGCTCGTCGACCTGCGCGAGCACCTCGCGTCGCTGGGCCTCGCCCGCCGGCCCGGGATCGGCGAGACCGAAGACCACCTGTCCGCGCTGTGCGAGACGATGGCCTGGCTGATCGCGGGCAACGCGGCGCCGGCGCGCGACATCGCCGTGCAGCGCGAGTTCTTTTCCCGTTTCCTGGCGCCGTGGTACGAGTCGCTCGCCGACACCATCGAGCACAGCGGCGTCACCGATTTCTACAAGCACGCCGGCCGGCTGCTGCGCGAGTTTCTCGCGGTCGAGCGCCAGGCCTTCGATTTCGACTCACCGTAACGACCGCCCTGAAGGAGTGATGCGATGAAGCGCGACAAGACCTCGAACCAGACCGCAGCCGGACGCAGAAACTTCCTCGTGGGCGCGGGGCTCGCCGGCGCCGCCGGCGCGGCCGTCGCAGCCACCCGGGGTGGCGCTGCGCAGGCGGTGACGGCCGAAGCGAAACCGCAGACGCACGAGCGCGGAGGCGGCGGCTACCACGTCACCGAGCACGTGCGGCGCTACTACCGCAGCACGATCGTCTGAGCATTCGACCGAGAACGAGGAGACACGGCATGCAACTGCAGCGTAAATCCGGCGCGACGGCCACTCCCGGCGGCCTGACGGCGAGCCTCGCACGGGGCGTGCGGTCGGCGCTCTCCACGACGATGGATCGGCGCAGCTTCCTGAAGCGCTCCGGCATCGGGATCGGTGCCGGCGCGGCGCTCGGAGCCGTTTCGTTCGACATGATCGGCAAGGCCGAGGCGCAACAGGCGCCGGCTGCGAAGATCGAGGTCAAACGCACCATCTGCACCCACTGTTCGGTCGGCTGCGCGATCGACGCGGTCGTCGAGAACGGCGTGTGGGTGCGGCAGGAACCGGTGTTCGACTCGCCGATCAGCCTGGGCGGCCACTGCGCCAAGGGCG